>WNFJ01414062.1_pt1 | contig 30043 bp, 28 predicted proteins | sample 5400461 | NCBI WGS metagenome assembly WNFJ01 (sample SAMN13153349, study PRJNA577476) | soil metagenome | isolation source: 115 cm saprolite on Douglas fir-dominated hillslope | place: USA:California | collected 2013-09-17
CGATTGGCCTCCTGCCTCTCGGTGCATTTCGTAACATCTCGTAACAACGTGTCGGACATTTCGTTTAGCGGCCCACAAAGATTCTCGGTATTCGCATGCGGGTAGATTTTCATCGTCGTCTGCACATCCGAGTGGCCGAGAATCTCCGACACCACCTTAGTTGTCGCGCCACTCATCATCGACTCTGTAGCCATCGTGTGACGGAAGTCATGCCAACCACCGAGGCGGAAACCGAGTTCACGTGACGCCGGATGAATGTATCGCTTGAGAGCATTGCCCGGGTTGATTGTCGTTCCAACACGGGAGCGAAACACCCATTGGCCCTCTCCCAGCTTCCGCATCCGAATCACAAGAGCCTCAGGTATCGGTAGGCTGCGCACCGATTTTGAGGTCTTGGTCTCGCCAGGGCGTCCTTCGTAAATACGACGGCTGACGCGCAACCCGTTGCCATCGAAATCTGACCATTTGATTCCGATAGCCTCGCTGATCCGAAATCCGGTCACAGCTAAGAACAGAACGAGCGTTGCATATGGCTCTTCCAGATTGCTGATTGATCGCGCTGTCCGAGCGTGCCAAGAGATATCGGCTTAGCAAATCTGAGTCGGAATTGTGGCTGATGTGCCTGGCTACGAGAAACCTTCGAGTCAGAAGAATTTGGATGCATCAGGAATTAACCTGCATCAAAAAATGCGGTACGCGTACGGATCAGAACTGGGTATTTTCAGCCGCGCAGTTCCTGGTTTGGCCTGATTGTTTGCTCCTCTTCCTAAAGATACTCTGGCGCCAGGCGACAAGGGCCGCCAACGTAGGATCCCCGGCCCGCGGTCTAGGCTGCAAAGACATCTGTGGCAGTACCCCTCCTTCGCTGCTCCGGGCTGACTTGGTTCAACGACCACGTGGCGACGACTTGAACAACACGATTCGCCGGCCAAATAACACCAAACAACTGTGCCTGTCCCTCGTGGAAGGCCAACTGCAAGACCGACACTGATACGGCCCATCCCCGGGCAGAAAGTTCACTAGGAGCTCCCCATGTGTACTCAACCGGTTGTTCTCGATTCGACTCTACGCAGTTCGGAGGCGGTGGAGTTTGGAGAGGCGCTGCGCGCAAAGATCGCCGGGCAGGAGGAAGCGGTGCAGGCGATGGTGGACCTGTATCAAGTCTTCTGTGCCGGCTTGAACTCGCCCAGGCGTAAGCTCTTCCGCCTCGGCGCGAATTGCTGGAAACAGTAAATAACACCAGTACTAGAGCGTATTAAGGGTATCACCGGGAGAGAAATTGCGGTTTTCCTCCGCTTGTCCGCTAAGCTGGAGGATAGTAACAAGGTATTGAGATGCGACAGGGCGGAAGTGCAGCAGCGCCAGTGTTCAATTCATCGATCCGAAAGTGCGAAAGGATGAGTTGCTCTTAAAGAGTTAGTGGCCAAAGCAGATCACGCTTGTACGCTCACAGAGGTGCCTATCGGAGACGGAACGGCGTAACGGTGAACATGCTCCCTAGGGTCCGCAGGCTCTCTGGCGCCAGGAGGACTATGTCGAATGGCCGATCCGAGAAGCGGATCGCGAGGACGGTGAGTGTAGAAGTTTGTCTGCAGGATGAACCAAAGCTTAACGAGTGGATGTTGACCGAAAACGTGAGTGCCCACGGCGCACGTGTTTTCATGGAGCGGAAGTTGCAGCCTGGGCAACAAGTGCTGGTTAGCTCGTCAAAGGAGGGCGCGCGCTTGCAGGCGCGGATCGTCTACTGCCAGCGCGTGTCCGCGAGGGGCTTTGCCGTCGGTCTGGAACTGTCCGGCAGGGTGGAGCTGTGGGCCAGGTCTTACTAACTGCAAGCAGCCACGAATCTTAACAACTTGCCAAGGAAGCGATACCCCGAGCTCATGCCCCCATCTTTTTTTCGAGCCCGCCTGAAGTTTCCTCATTAGTGCGGCTCCCGTTACATTCCGGGCATTTCCACAGTCGGAAGCTTCTTGTTTGGGGCTTGATCTCAGCCAAAAACATGAGTCGCCCATCATTAGGGCAGCTAACGCGAGGCGTGATTTCCTGATCGATAGTCTTTGCGACTTTTGGGTCGATGAAGTATCCATCCAAACTATGATAGCGCACTAGGCAGCCAGGCTCCCGGCAGGCGTACAGCAGCCCCTCCGCAGGCTCGCTAAGGAGTCTTAGAAGCATCTCCGTGTGATGCTGGTAGCAGAGTACGTGAAGGTCTCTTCTCGTACTGATACCCAACCTTTCCTGTTCACTTGCCATGTGGGGGACAAACTCAGGGTCGCAATTTCAGGAGTCTGTGTGCAATTTGCAGCCCACTGGCACTCCAGCGATCTGATGGTAGAGGTATCTTAGCAATAAGAAACAACTTATGGGTCAAGGGCGAAGGTCCTCTCTACGTATCAGCATTCAGGGAATTGGCAAAATGCCGGACAGTCTGCGCACGTCCGCGGCAAGCATTTTCCACGCCTACGCCGAAGGGCAAAAAAACAGTAGGAAAATATACCCCTGGGAAGCGGGATCCCTTACCGAGTTACCCAGAGGTGGGGCGCTCGATCCATTTCCCGGCGGGTTCCGGAATAGTGACAGGTAAATACGGACAAAGCTGATCAGAGAAACTGCCCTGATTATTGTACATCGGGTTCTTACCTTACCAAAGATTACAGTCAAACCCGCCTTGATACCTACAGTAGGACAGACGAAGATTCGGCCGTTCAGAAGGGGAATCGGGACGTTGGAGGAGGTAGGGTGTTCAAAACTGTTTGACCTCTCCCACACACAATAAAGTATGGCGTCCGCGACTTGCTGTATGACGAGGCAGGCGGACGAGTGGAGCCACATATGAGTGTCATAACTTTTGATAGGCAGCAAGTTTTCCAGCAACGTAGACTCACCGAGGCTCTGCTGTGCGAAGACGGGGTTCTAATTCGAAGCCATGGCAAGTCCTTGCTTGGCACAGAGGAAAAACTGTGCTGCTTATTCAGGGGAGGGTTTAGTCTCAGCATCTATCAAGGACACCACAAATTGAGCGAGAGTCCAGCGAGCTCAGGTCAAATTCCGACTTGCACGGCGTGGTTGCGGGGGAGCCGGTCCCAATGCTGAATGACGTCAGAATGCGCATAGCTCAAGTCGTTGATCTTGTCAGGTCAAATGGGTGGAGATCCCTTTTTAAGGAAGTAGTATTTCTTAAGCGAACAGCCATAGTCGTTGAGAAGGACTTGTCGGAGCTAACGGAGCGTTCGAAGCCGCTTGCGAGCGCAAAACTGAAACTGCTTGAAATTGACAAAGACATGCTTTCGTCAGGTTGAATTACCTGAAGCACGGATGGGGCGGATACGCCCTGGCAAGAGACAACGTAGTTGTTGGCGACACGTGGCACTACGTTGCAGAAGCTGCAGACGACGCCCGTGGTTTGCATGAGGATCTCCAGCGGTTTGGGTTTAGGCGCTGGTCGAAGGACTACGTATATACCTTCGATATATTTGTGGCACCCGGTGAAAGAAAAGGCGGCATATCCGCAGCTTTCCAGAATAGCGCGATGCTAGCTCTTCGTTCGGAAGGATACACAAGAGCTTATGGTTTTTACTGGGCTGACAATATTCAGGCTCAATGGTGCACTCGAGTGACCAATAAGTGGAAGGAGGTGCGAGCGTTCAGCGTAAGCCGCTGCCTCATGTTCAAGAGGGCCGTACCTCTCCGCAAAGATCAAGCGGCTCATCAGAAGGAACCGTCTTGGCTGCAGAACATACCGATAGAAGAGAAAAAGGGAATCTAATCATGGAAGAACTGTTGGTGAAAGTGAAAGCCGCCTTTAGCTCCACGTTCGACATCGATCCGCAAACCATCACCCTCGACTCGACGCCAAGCGACATTCTCGCGTGGGATTCCATGGGGCATGTGGAACTAGCCAGCAGCCTCGAGCACGCTTTTGGTGTGAGTTTCGACGTAGATGACTTAATGGCGATGGAGAACGTGAAAGAGATCTGCAGAGTCGTTCAATCCAAGGTCGGCAAGGTCCAAGGTGTGCGGGTCTAATGATTCGAACTTCGCGGGTCGCTTGCTCCGGCGGCTGGGAGAGAATTCTCATCTGATTGACGCGGCGACCGGGCAAACGCTTTCCGGTATGGAAATTCCCGGTCTGATTGCAGGCTTCGCGGCTGGGTTTCTGTCGACCGGTCTGCGAGCGGGCGACCGAGTGCTGATCAATTGTGGTTTGAGCCCCGCAAGTACCCTGGCGTATTTAGGGGCCATGTATGCGGGGCTGGTGCCCGTGCTAGTGGATGAGCGCGCTCTGGCGACTTCCGGCGAATCGATCCTCGCGAGAGCACGCGCGAAAGCCGTGTGGGTTGGCAAGGGAGTCCACTGTGTTTGGGCAACAAAGAATGGCGTTACACAAATCGAGGGCAGTTTTGGTGCTCGCTCTGTGCACTCGTTACCGCCGGCGCCGTGTAAGGAAGAAGACCTCGCGGTCTTGATGCCCACCTCGGGCTCCACTGGGGTACCACGGCTGGTGACAGTCACCCATGGCAACTTGAGTGCGAACACGGAGGCCATTGTCCGAAGCCAGCGTCTGGGGTCGGACGATAGGGCCATGCTAATCATGCCAGTGAGTTACTGCTTCGGCGCAAGCGTCATGCACTCCCATCTGTATCAAGGGGGTGGAGTTGTCTTCGACTCGAGGTTCATGTTCCCTGACAAAGTCCTGCGCGCGATAAATACGTACGGCTGTAGGACGTTCGCGGGAGTGCCATCCGTATACAACATCCTCCTCCGGCGCTCGAACCTCAGGTCCATCCAGTTGCCCGAATTGCGGCGGTTTCTTCAAGCAGGCGGCGCGCTTGCCCCTGAAAGTGTCCGGGAAATGTGCAAAATCGTGCCAACAGCAGAGTTCTTTGTCATGTATGGCCAGACCGAGGCCACCGCCCGGATTTCCTATGTGCCGCCGGGTCGCTTGGACGAAAAGCTCGGCAGTGTCGGTCTACCGATGGACAATCTGATGATCCGCATCGTTGATGACGAAGGACGCGAGCCGCCGGCGGGGCAAACCGGCGAGATCCAGGTGCGTGGTCCGTCGGTCTGCTCCGGATACTTTGATGACCCCGAAGCAACGGAGTGGAAGTTTGGCGACGGCTGGCTCAAAACGGGCGACCTCGCCTGCCGTGACGACGAAGGATACCTGTGGATAAAAGGACGCTCCAGCGAGTTCATAAAGATTCGCGGTGTCCGAATCAACTTTGGGGAAATTGAAACGAAGGTGGCGGCCATCCCCGGTGTTTACGAGTGCGCTGCCACAGCGACGCGGCATCCAGAAACTGGAGAAGCGCTCGCGCTCTACATCGTTGCGGACGACGGCGCCAGCATTGTTGCCGAAAAAGTTCGCCGCGCACTTCCACACCAATGGACCTGTGTCTCAGTGAGAGTGGTCCCGGAATTGCCGAAAACGGAAAACGGCAAGATTGCCCGATCCCAGTTACGGATGATGGCATGAGCACACCGGTGGAAATCGCGCAAGGCATCGAGAGCCAGCTGACGGCTCCGCTTTACGGGATGGATCCGAAGGAACGACACGACTCCCTGCTCGCGCTGCTGAAGAAGGAACTGGCTTACGCCTGCGAGCGGAATCCGCGGTTTCGCAACTACGTGGAACACTGGCCTGTCGATTTTCACACTGCGGGCACACTTGCCGATCTGCCGTACCTGCCGGTCGGGGCCTTCAAGTCGAATCCGCCGCTGGCTTTGGTTGACGCCAACGAGGTCAAGCGTACTCTCACTTCCAGTGCAACTACTGGCCAGGTGCCAAGCCGTGTAGTTCTCGATGCCGAGACTGCCAAGCGGATGACAAAGGGTGTCACCACGATCATCAGGGATTTCATCGGACCTTCGCGAAGGCCTTACCTGGTGATCGACACACCAGAAAACATAAGTACACAGAGTGAACTCGGGGCACGTGGGGCCGCCATTCAAGGACTAGGGTCCTTTGCGACAGAGGTGGTTTGCTGTTTGCGTCGTGACTCGGAGGGAAATACAAGTCTCGATCTGGAGAAAATTTTCGATTGTGCTGCAAAGTGGAGAGAGACCGAGGTCCTGGCTTATGGATTTACCTATGTAATCTGGACCCAGCTTGTTCAGCCTCTACAGCGCCAAGGCATCACCCTCGACATGCCCAACGTTCGTGTGTTGCACAGCGGCGGGTGGAAGCGATTGGAGCGGGAAGCGGTCACCAAAGATGTCTTCATCGAGGGAGTGGCGTCGGTGTTTGGCTGTTTGCCGGATCGTGTCATCGACTTTTACGGCATGGTCGAGAATGTTGGCGTCGTCTATCCGGATTGTGACCACGGCAACAAGCATGCGCCCGCTTTTGGAGAGGTCGTCGTGAGAAATCCACTGACGCTGGAGCCCGTTGCAGCCGGACAGCAGGGCCTGGTGCAGGTTTGCAGCGTGCTGCCGACCAGTTTCCCCGGGTTTCTAGTACTGACAGATGATATGGCCGAAATCATCGACTACGAAGAGTGCCCGTGTGGAAGGCGCGGCACCAGTTTCCGCTTCATGGGAAGAGTGCCGAAGGCGGAGGTTCGGGGTTGCGGTAACCTGCAAACCTCTCGCTACCAACTGGAGCAGGGGAATAGTTCGCATGAATGAATTGATGCTGAACCCAGCAGTGCATTCCCCTCAAGAGATTACTTATCGGGCGCAGCAGCTTCGCGAGATTGCACGGGAAAAGGAGATTGCCCCTCAAACGGTCCTCGAGGTTTTTGAGCAGTGGGCCGCGGCGCTGGATGGCCGCGAGTTGCGCGAAGTGCCGGGGTTGGCGTTTCTACGGCTTTGGCTCCGCCGGGGCACGTTAGAGCCGATTCTCCACCGCGAGCTAGGCCCGGATTTTCTGAATGGCGGTTGGCGGGAAGATGGAAGTGCAAGGCTGCGGGCATTTCCACTGGGAGTAGTCGGTCATTGGCCAGCTGGGAATGTTGAAATTCAGCCGGTCCTGTCTCTTACGTGCGCCTTGCTCGGCGGCAATGGCTGTCTGGTCCGCATACCAAGCGGCTTGGTCGAGATAACACAGCAGATCATGGAGAAGCTGCAGGAAGTTGATAGAAGCGGATTGTTGACCGAACGCACGTTCATGGTGAGTTTCGATCATAGGCGCACGGATCTACACGAGGCCATGGCACAGGCTGTGGACGGTGCCATGATTTGGGGTGGTGCGGAAGCGGTCTCGCAAGTGCGTAAGCTGCCTTTTCCTCATTGGGCGCGCCTCGCGGTCTTTGGTCCACGGCTTTCCGCTGCGGCAATGGACGCCGAGACTTGGGGCAATCAGGCTGAACGGTCGTCTTGGTGCCGACGCATTGCACGGGACGTCTGGCAGTTTGAGCAACGAGCCTGTTCTTCCCCCCAAACATTATTTCTCGAGCAAGGTGCCGGATGCGATCCCGATCAGTTCGTGGACGATCTGAAACAGGCTCTTCAAGAAGAGAACCGCGCACATCCGCGCGACCAAATAGAACCCTCGTTGACGTCGGGGATTTGTCTGGCCCGTGCGTTATGGCTTCTTGAAGATGGCGCGAACCGCGCCGTGTTTTCTACCTCGCCGGATTGGACCATCTTGTTGGGGAGGGGCACCGAAATACCAAAGCCGACGCAAGGGCGAACCCTCAGCGTTCTTTTGGTGGACGACCTTTCAGAAGTCATATCGAAGTTCGACGGAACGGTGCAGACACTGGGGCTGGCGGTGAAATCCGCCCAGCGAGAGGAGAAGTTCGCCCAAGCCGCAGGACGCAACGGCGTCGATAGGGTGGTAAAGATGGGCCGGATGCATCTTTTCAGTTCTCCTTGGGACGGAGTCGATCTGATCCGTCCGATGGTACGTCTCGTTCGTCATGTGCGTTCACAGGAGTGAGACAAGAGAGGTGTCAAATGGACCATGCGGAACTATTTCTGGAGGCCCTGGATCGGAAAGCTAAGCCGTTCGCGGCTAGTGCGCGGACGACTTTCGAGGCGAACAAAGAACTCTGCTCATGGTTGTTGAATCCGTTGGCACGCTGGGCGGAGGCAGCCTACGGGGAAGAGGTATTCGACGACGCAGCGTGCGGGTATGCGAGGTATTGCTTCGGCGTCGCTCAGGCCCAAAAGGTTTACGAGCGCGCGGGCAAGTACACTCCTGAAGGCATGCCGGAAATCATGTCCTGGGTTTACGAGGATGAGGGCTATGCCGTGCCTTACATGTGGGCTGCCATTCTCATCTATGCTCTTTGGCCATCCATGATCAGGCATATCGCGATGTTCCGAGATGAGTTCTTGAGGCGATTGGCTCAAAACGCGTATGTCCTTGAACTGGCTGCAGGACACGGTGTCTTGAGCCTCCTGGCTGCGGAAGAGCGACCGGACATTCGAATCGATGGTTTCGACATCAGCCCCCCTGCCGTAGCTGTAGCAAATCGCCTGCTGGCCGTCTCAGGCCACGGAGATCGCGTCAGGTTCGCGGTCAAAGATGCGCTGAAAACTGACGGCGCGAGCACTAACGGAAGATACCAAGGGATCATATCCGCGATGCTTGCCGAGCACTTGTCGGACCCTAGACCGCTTTTCAAAGTAATTGTTCACCGCACTTCACAAGATGGACTCGTATTCTTCAGCACGGCCATCGAGTCCCCACAGAGAGATCATGTCTTTGAATACAACCAGGAAAGCCAGCCACTCCAAATGGCGGAGGCTGTCGGGCTGCGCGTGACACGACTGGTTTCTGATGCCGGCGTAGCGCGTCCCGGCACACGGTTCCTGCCGCGTGCGACCGCAATGATTCTACGGTCGCGTTGAGGGCGTATGCGATCTAAAGCGTTGCTGCCTCAATCGCTTGATTCGAATCCTGCTTGTCTGCTTCCCAGCACTGGTTGCACGGAAATGTGAGGAAAATATGTGGGGGTACCTTCGTCGAACAGTTTCGCAGGACAAGGACAATTAATAAATGACCGCGGCTTTGATGAATTTTGAGGAAGTACGAGCGGCTCTAAAGCAGCGGTTTCCCATGATAATGGTGGATAGCGTCATCTCGCTGGAGCCGGGGAAGAGCATCCGAACAATAAAGAATGTGACAGGAAACGAAATCCACTTTCTGGGTCATTTCCCCGAGCACGCCGTGATGCCAGGGACGCTGATTGTGGAGGCAATCGGCCAATCGGCTTCCATTCTCTTCTCAAAAACGACTGGAACCGGAGCGCAGCCAGGGGAGTTCCTGGTGCTTGGCTCCATCAATAACATGAGATTCCTGGCCCCAGTGGTCCCAGGAGACAGAATGGAAATTGAACTGCGGGTCCTCAAGTTTATTGAAGATTTGGCGGTGGTGGAAGCAGAGGCGACAGTGGACCATATGGTTGTAGCCGCGGGCAAACTGGGTTTCGCCAGACGCAGTTTCGAACCGGCCTCTACCAATGACCATACGCGCTGAAAGGCCAGTGAGCAAACCATTCCAGGAATAAGAAGAGATCAACTTCCGACTCATCAATTCGGCGAAGCCAACGGTTCATGATCCAGCGTCTTGGGAAGGAAAGTAGCCAATGCTGACGTGAAGAGCTGGGCACCTTCAGAGTTGAGATGAAGTTCATCGGACTGGTAATACTTGACAGAGAGCGCTGTGGGATCAATCGGCACCAAGGTATCCACGCCGGCCTTGCGCGAAGCGAGGGTCATTTGCAGGACCGCATCTTCGGACGACGGAGTCGGCGGCAAAAGAATGATTAGCTTGGCACCGTGCGCTTCGCATAATTCACGAAGGCGCTCCAACCGAGAATTCGCTGTGGTCTGGAATTGATGGGGTGGCGGGATGGCAGGCTGCGGCTTCAGGAGCGAAACGAGCTCTGTGTAATGGGGAACAGCGTGACGGAGAATCTGCGTTCGAAGGACAGTGCGGGTATCCCAGAAGACACTCGAATGAGCCAATAAGAGATTACTGGTGGCCGTCCGATCCATCTTAAGATCAGACGCCACATCGAGAGAGTCCCTCATATCAAATAACAGCAGTGGAGCGTAGTCCTGGCGCACGCTGTTTGCAAGGAAGCTATTCACTCCAACACCGAGAACCACGACTTGGGGTTTCGCTCCTTCCCGAAAAAGGCGCTGCAACCCATAGAACCAATCATAATACCCAGTTGCTTCAAGGAAGATGGGATAAATGTGCATCTGACTGGAGGTCAATTTCTGCAAACGGTCCACGTCGACTCCCTCTAGTAGCAGAGAGTTACCTATGATTAGAACCGAAGTCGGCTCGCCGGGCTTTGCGGGGCGCATCTTGACGGCTTCGGCATATTGTCGGGAAACGCGAGCATAGGTTTCGGAGTGGTGTTTGAGCAGAAAATCACTCAAGAATTCAAAAGCGACGATGAGAAGGGCACAGATCCCAACCAAGAGTTTCGCGTAGAAGAGGGCGCCGGGCTTAGAACTGGAAGTAGACGAAGGCATTGAGATTGCTCCCCGAGAAAAGAGTCAGCACAAGAAGTGCGGCGGCAGCGAGAGCGGTTCGAATGGCATAAGGCGACGTTGCAAATGGATATTCGTGGTTGCTGGCCTCCAGCAACAGGTCTACAACGAAGAGAGGGATAGAGAAAAGGCAGAGCATGAAGAACGCTGAAGCGTACTCACTTCGCCACGCGAAATTGTACAACCCCGCGAGTAGTTGCACCGCAGATGTGAGTGAGGTCGCCCGGAAAAAAGCAAGGCTCAGGCAAAGGACGTTGAAAGTGAGAATTCTCTGCGCCCAAAGGGAGAAGAAACCGGCGGAGCGCTGGGGAAGATCCACGCCTCCCGATTTAGATTTGACTGGGAAAAAATATCGCTCGACAGCCAGCACCACTCCATGAATGGCGCCAAAGACGACAAAGGTCCAATTCGCGCCATGCCAGAGACCGGCGAGAACCATGGTGATGAAAAGATTGCGCGCGGTTTTCCATTGGCCATGCGCGCTTCCCCCAAGAGGGATGTACAAGTAATCTCGAAGCCAGGTGCTCAGGCTGATGTGCCAGCGGCGCCAGAAATCCTGAAGACGATTGGCGAGGAAGGGTTGGCGGAAATTGACCATAAAGTGGAAGCCGAGCAGTTGAGCGCTGCCGCGGGCGATATCGCTGTACCAGCTGAAGTCTCCATAGACTTGCCAGGTGAATGCGTAAGTCCCAAGAAGTACAAGCCAGAAATTTGAGGGCCCGAATTGTCCGCCAAAAACTGCGTTTGCCAGAACCGCACAATTATCCGCGACCACGCACTTGCGGATGAGACCTGAGAAAATCAACATCATGCCATCGAAAAATCGATCCGCGTCGAAAGTGCGCTCCTTCTGGACTTGCGGAAGCAGATGGCCCGGCCTTTGTATCGGGCCGGCAATCAAATGGGGGAACAGGCTGATGAAGAGTCCGTAGTCGAAAAAGGATCTGGAAGCCTCAATCCTGCCTTTATATACATCCACGATGTAGGCGACTTCCTGAAACGTATAAAACGAAATGCCCGGTGGAAGAAGAATGCGAATCAAGGGCAACGGAATATTGTGAACGCCCAACCTGTCCAGAGCGCCCAAGAAAGACGCCGCGAAGAAATCGAAGTATTTGAAGACCCCAAGAATCGTGAAATTCAAGACGAGGGAAAAAACAAACCACTTCTTTCTGTGTAGGTCCGAACGGCCGGGGGCAATTTTCTGCGCAATCAGAAAATCCACGGTGGTGCTGCCGATCATGAGCGCGAGGAAGCGCCAGTCCCACCAGCCGTAGAAAAAGTAGCTAGCGAGCAGCAGGAAAATGTTTTGCGCGCGATGACTGAGACGCCAGTACAACAGCACGACTGGTATCAGGAACAGGAAATAAGCTGGCGAATCAAAAAGCATGGAGCCTAGTCAAATGGATGTCGAGCGTTTTGTTCATTGTTGCGTCGGGTACGCCAAAGAATAGTCAGATCCTTGACGGGGAGAACATCAGTTGAATCAAGGAATTGGAGCAAGGGAAATACCTGAGTGGGATTGTGCAAGGTGAATCGTTATTGAGGGCGCGAGCCTCTGCAGGCCAGACATCGTTCACGCTGTCTCGACCCCACTCGCCCCGGCGTTCAGGGGAGACGACGGAGAATATTCGCACGATTACGTCGGGAATTGTCCGCCGTGATATTTAAGGTTAAGACCGGATTGTGAGGGGTTTCTGCACCGGATATGGTTGCGCACGGGCCAAGTTTCTCCCCCGTCAGCGAAGTTGGATTGCGCTGGCAGTTGCGTTCGAGGGGCCTAGGCCTTCGCCGATTCTGGGTCCTGATGATTTTGGGACTCCAACGGCGGTAGCTTCTCAAGCAGGGTCACTATGCGTATTCGCAGTCAACAATGGCCATGGTTCGCGATTATGGCAAGAACTGGGAGAGAGAAGAGTGCGACTTTGCTATTGGAAAACGCCGGTTATGAGTGCCTCTTGCCCGTCAGTAAATACACTCGTTACTGGTCCGATCGCATAAAGGAAGTCGAAGTGCCGCTGTTCCCTGGATATCTCTTCTGCCGCATGGACCCTCAGAACCGCTTGCCCGTTTTGATGACGCCGGGAGTAATCCAGATCGTCGGAGTCGGCAAATCACCCATTCCAGTCGAGGAAGAAGAGATCGCTGCCATTCAGCGTGTTGTAAAGAATGGCCTTTCGACGATGCCTTGGCCGTACCTGCAGGTCGGCCGGGTAGCGCGAATTGAAGAGGGACCTCTGCGCGGCATGACCGGAATCATTGTCAGAATCAAGTCCGGAATGAAGCTGGTTCTATCCGTAAGCCTGCTGCAGCGTTCCGTGGCAGTTGAAATTGATGGTAGCTGGGTAACCAGCGTACACCCGGCAAAGCCTGTTGCGATTCAGGCTCAGCCCGACCGATCAACGGCAACCCCAGCCAATCCAAGTTGATCCGGTCCATCTGCATGCTCCGATTCCAAAGCAAACTATCTGCGAGAACGGAGGCCGTGCCTCGGGAAGAAGGCGAATCGTTCCTGGCTAGTCCTGTGGCTGCATCACTCCCAGCGAATGACAAATAGAACCAATGTTCCTCGATTTCTACCAATTGCGTGAGCAGCCGTTTGGAGTGACTCCGGACCCGCGCTACCTTTACCTCGGCCCCGGGCACCGGGAGGCCCTGGCCTCCTTGTTCTATGGGATTGAAACGAATCGCGGTTTTCTTTCTCTTGTTGCCGAGCCAGGGATGGGTAAGACCACGCTTCTATTCCAGATCCTGCAGCGCTGCAGGGATCGCGTCCACTCCGCCTTCCTGTTCCAGACTCAATGCGATTCCCGGGAGTTTATCCGCTATCTGATGAACGATTTAGGTCTCAAGAGCGACGGCGACGATTTCGTGCGGATGCACTCAGAGCTTAACGAATTCTTGTTTCGCGAGACGCTCGCTGGAAGATCAGTCGTAATCTTCATTGACGAAGCTCAGAATTTAACTGATAACGTCCTGGAGACTGTGCGTTTGCTCTCAGACTTTGAGTCAGCAGAAAAGAAACTGCTCCAGATTGTTCTCGCCGGGCAGCCTGAACTAGCACATCGACTGTCGCGTCCGGGCATGGCCCAGTTGCGCCAACGAATCGCTATCCAAGCGCGATTGGACGCGCTGCCTGCCGCCGAGGTAGTTCATTACGTCAATCATCGGTTACAAGTAGCAGGATACCCGGGTCCTGAGTTATTCACTCCTGGGGCCCTCGGGCTCATTGCGGACCGAAGCCGGGGGATACCTCGACTTATAAACAATCTTTGCTTCAGCGCACTATCATTGGGTTGCGCCATGCAGCAGAAGCAAATTACCTCCCAGGTCGTAGGGCAAGCTGCTTTGGACCTATCGTTGGAGGCCCAAGGTCCAAGAACTCCGGTCCCACATCAGCAGGTGGCACCCAAGGTTACCCCCGGTCTTCGGCCGCCTTTGCAGTCCTTCTATTCCTGGGTCACAGAAAAGCTTTTCAGACAGCGGGTTCTTCAAACGTTGGTTCTTTCCTTCGTGTGCGGCACTTTCGTCATCTACTTTGGGGTCCGCAGCATGGCAGGGACGTTTCGAGCTCCGGCGGCAGTCTACCAGGATACGCGAAGTACTTCAGCGGTCACCGGCGCCGGATCCCAGCCTGCACAGCGCGTAATAGAGCCCACTGCCGACGGGCAGCCTCATGAGTTGCCGCAAACCGTCGCCCATGATAATTCGTTGAGTTCTTTCATTTATGTGGTGCGGCCGAAAGACACTTTGCGCGACCTCTGCGTATCAACTTTGGGACGCTACGACAAAGCGGTCCTGACACAAGTCCAAAAGCTCAATCCGGAATTAAGAGACCCCGACTATCTGGATGTTGGTCAAAAGATTCGGCTCCCACTGAATCCCTTGAAATGAGGAGAGAACCCGTCGTGATCGACAACTCTTCGGTGAATTCGATTCCCCTTGGCTCGTCCGGCACTGCCGCCCCGACATGTGCGCACGGCGGATTTTAGAGAATTCGGCGCGCGATCCAGTCTTTTAACTTTCAAAACAAAAGGATCAGCACCTCGATGGTAAATGAGTTGAGAGAAATGTCCAATTCTTGGTACCTCCCCAAGTTCGCTTTGCGACTGCGTATTTCACCGAACCGGCGCCGGCACGAAGTTCTTGCTGAGGACGTGTTCCGGAGGATTTTCTGCTGGGAACGGAAAAGAGCAGAACGTTCCGGCAGGTGCTTTCTGTTAATGCTTGTGCACGTAGAAGGCATTCTCCAGGCGAATCAAAGTGAAAGAGTGCTCTCCGAAATAGTGTCAGCGCTCTCCAGTTCCACGAGAGAGGCGGACCTTGCCGGGTGGCATCGAGCGGGCGCGATGCTTGGGGTCATCTTCACGGAGTTCCGCGAAGGGGACCGGAAAGCGATGGAGAGCTTGACGTCCGCCAAAGTGACCGCATCATTGCGGTCTAGGTTGACTCCGGAACAGTTTGAAAAAATGCACATTTCGTTCCACTTCTTCCCGGAGACGGAGGACAAATCCGGCCTCAGCCAGCCGGCAGACGCTGAGCTTTATCCGGACTTGTTCGAGAGAGATGAGGAGAGGGAATTCTCTCGTTTTGTGAAGAGGTCGATGGATATTGCAGGAAGCCTAGCAACCCTAATCCTTTGCTCTCCGCTATTTGCGCTTATCTCCGTGGCCATCAAGCTCACTTCGAAAGGACCAATCCTATTCAAACAAGAGAGGGTGGGCCGGTACGGCTCACGGTTCACGTTCTTGAAGTTCAGGTCGATGGAGTGGGGCAGCGATGCGCGCATTCACCGCGAATACGTCAAGCAGTACATCGCTGGGGAAGCAGATGCGGGCCGAGCCATCCATACCCAAAATGCAGTTTACAAAATTCAAAGCGACCCGCGTATTACCTGCGTAGGGAAGTTTCTGCGAAGAAGCAGCTTGGACGAATTGCCTCAATTCATAAATGTACTAAGGGGAGACATGTCTCTCGTCGGGCCGCGCCCTCCAATCCCCTACGAGTTGGAAGGCTACCAGATCTGGCATCGGCGTCGCGTGCTGGAGTCGAAACCGGGAATCACGGGGCTGTGGCAAGTGAACGGCCGCAGCAGGGTCAAGTTCGACGACATGGTACGCATGGATTTGCAATATGCGAAAACGTGGTCACTTTGGCTGGATGTCAAGATTCTATTGCAAACGCCGGCGGCTGTGCTTTTTGGTGCAGGTGCCTACTGAATGACTTTGGCGGAGCAATCGGGTTTTCACCTTTCACGCCAAGAGTTGAGGATCAGAGCAGCTTCCAGAACGCTGAGGCAAACAGCAATACCTAGTTTTCTTGGAGAGGGACAAATGGCAACCCAAACAGATCCCGTTCGCTATGGATTTCCACGAACGGCTGCGCCGGAAGTTTCCAAGAGGTTGAAATCCTACGCGCGCCAAAATCCGTCTAATCTCGTTCGTGTCGGTGTCATCGGTTACGGATACTGGGGTCCGAATGTAGTCCGGAATCTGCAAAGTCTCGAAAATTGCCAACTCGTTACAATCTGCGACAAGAATTCAGACGCACTTGGACGCGTAAGCCGAGTTTATCCGGGTGTTGAACTAACGACAGACTACTCGGAACTCCTGACTTCGACTCAAATCGATGCCATCGCCGTGGTTACTCCGGTCTGGACGCATTTCGAGTTGGCCAAAGCAGCTTTGCAAAACGGCAAACACGTGTTTGTCGAAAAACCGTTCACCTCGACGCCGCAACAAGCCGAGGAGCTAATCGAGTTGGCGGATCGCAAAAGACTCAAGATCATGGTGGATCACACGTTTCTGTTCAGCGGCGCAGTGAGGAAGATCCGGGAACTCGTCGACGATGGCACTTTGGGGGATCTCTACTACTTTGATTCGACGCGCGTGAATCTGGGCCTCTTCCAACACGACGTAAACGTCGTGTGGGACCTCGCTCCTCATGATTTGTCCATCATGGATTACGTAATCCGGGCGAAGCCGGAAGCCGTCGTTGCAACGGGCGGGAGGCATCTGAACGGTCTGGCGGACGTGGCTTTCATTACCGTCTACTTTCCAGATGACGTGATCGCGCACATCAACGTGAACTGGCTTTCTCCGGTCAAGGTTCGAAAGACGCTGATCGGCGGCGAGAAAAAGATGCTGGTGTGGAATGACCTTGAGGCCGATGAAAAAATCAAAGTCTACGATAAAGGCGTACAGATGACGAATGGGCGAGGCGTGTACGATTTGCTGGTTAGCTATCGCTCTGGAGATGTTTACGCGCCAAAAATCGAACAGACTGAGGCGCTGAAGGTCGAGCTTGAATACTTCATCAACTGCATTTTGAACGACCGAACGCCATTGAATGATGGGGCAGCGGGTTTGCGGGTAGTCAAGATTCTGGAAGCGGCCGATCTATCGCTACAGGGCCGAGGAAGGGTCGTCTCCCTATGAACAAGTGCCACTGTATCGCTCCCGATGTGCGGTTGGGAAAGGATGTGAAGCTCTCCCAATTCATCAATCTCTATGGCTGCGAAGTTGGCGACCACACCAAGATTGGCGCCTTCGTAGAGATTCAGAAGAACGCCAGAATCGGCAAGAATTGCAAGATCTCGAGCCATAGTTTTATTTGCGAAGGGGTGACCATTGAAGACAATGTCTTCGTGGGCCACGGCGTAACGTTCATCAATGACGCTTATCCGCGTGCCACCAATTTGGAAGGCGAGCTTCAATCCGAAAAGGATTGGAAAGTAGAACCAACGCTGGTGAAAAAAGGTGCCTCTATTGGTTCCGGTGCGACGATTCTTTCGAATGTGGTCATCGGTGAAAATGCTCTAGTCGGTGCAGGCAGTGTGGTAACTCGCGACGTACCTGCCAATGCCATCGTTGCTGGGAATCCAGCAAAGCTGCGTCGCTTAGTAGCGCCAGAACTGAGGGTAGCGTCATAAACGGCAACGGCATAATTCCTTTCTTGGACTTAGTGACACCTCATCTGGAACTGGAAGAGGAACTGGTCGCGGTCTTCCGAAGGGCGCTGAAGAGCGCTGGATTCGTCGGCGGACCGACAGTCGAACAGTTCGAAAAGGAGTTTGCGCAGTTTTGCGAAGCTGAATATTGCGTAGGCGTAGGGAACGGCACAGACGCACTGCGGTTAGCTCTGATCGCCGCCGGAGTGCAGCCGGGCGATACTGTTGTTACAGTTCCGAACACCTTTATCGCGACCACAGAGGCGATTTCCCAGGCCGGCGCGCGGCCGGACTTCGTGGACATTGAGGAGCGCACCTACAACATGGATGCGCGAAGGCTCCGCGAATACCTTGAAACGCAATGCAGTCTCGACCGTGGGACTGGAAAACTATTGAATCGGAAGACCGGAAGTCCAGTTACGGGGATTGTCCCCGTGCACCTGTACGGCCAGATAGCGGACATGGACCCAATCCTGGAGATCGCAGAACGACATAACTTGTTTGTGATCGAAGATGCTTGTCAGGCTCACGGGGCGGCCTACTATTCTCGAAAAGAGGGTCGCTGGAAGAGGGCGGGATCGATAGGCTTGGCGGCTGCTTTCAGCTTCTATCCTGGAAAAAATCTGGGCGCCTGCGGGGAGGCTGGTGCAGTCACAACAAACGATCCAAAGCTCGCAGGAAAAGTTCGGATGCTGCGCGACCATGGACAACTGCAAAAGTATCGCCACGAAATAGAGGGATATAACGGTAGATTGGATGCAATCCAAGCTGGGATCTTGCGGGCCAAGCTCAAGCACTTAGCAGAGTGGAACCAAAAACGCCGCACCATTGCGCGTCGCTACGGCGAGTTGTTGCTGCCGCAGATTGACAAAATCATCCTCCCGCACGAATCTCCACTAAACAAGGCTGTCTATCACCTCTACGTGATCCGCGTTAAGAATCGGGATCAACTTCAGGCGCATCTCGCCGAAGCTAACATCGCAACGCAGATCCACTACCCGACGCCTCTTCACCTTCAGAGGGCCTATGCGGCGATGGGGTTTAGAGAGGGAGATTTTCCGGTCTCAGAAAAGGCAGCGACGGAGATATTGTCGCTGCCAATGTATCCGCAGCTCGAACCTCATCAGCAGAAAGTGGTTGTGCAAGAACTGGTTAATTTGCTTTTGGGAGCGACTGCCGGCATCGGGAATCCGAATTTGGAGCCAGTCGCAGCGCCTGAGGGCCATGCTGACTGAGACAATTCACACTCCTCAGAGAATCGGCCCTTGAATTCCGCCATGAATTCCAAAACCCCCATCCAGGCATTAACTCCGGGCCAGAGGCCGGCAAAGATAGAAAGATGTCCCGCAGCGCGCGCCAAAGGAAAGATCTGGATCGATTTGGACAACTCACCCCATGTTCCATTTTTTGTCCCTATCATTGAAGAACTCCAGAAACGTAATTATTCGGTCGTGGTCACCGCGCGCGATTGTTTTCAGGTGCGCGAACTAGCAGATCTTTTTCATCTGAACTACAAGCTAATCGGCCGTCACTCCGGGAAAAGCAAACTCCGCAAGATTGCAGGGTTGTGCTTTCGTGCGTTGGAATTGATTCCCACGATCCTGAGGGAAAAGCCGGACTTAGCCGTATCCCATTGTTCACGCTCCCAATTGATTGCGTCTATCTTTTGCAGGATTCCGTCTTTTTCCCTCGGTGATTATGAATTTGCAACCGCCTGGGTGTTCATCTATCCCACCTGGCACATGCGTCCGGAAGTTATTCCGGATGGGAGGCTTCCCAGGAGTCCAAGTCGAAACCTCAAATACCCTGGGATCAAGGAAGACGTGTACGTCCCCCGGTTCGTTCCAGACCCGAGTATCAGGTCCCAGCTCGGACTCCAGGAGCAGGACGTCGTAGTGACCCTGCGTCCGCCGGCGCGCGAGGCTCACTATCACACTCCACAAAGCGACGAACTTTTCGAAGCAGCAGTTGAGTTTCTATGTAAGAGGCCGGAGCTGAAACTTGTTGTACTTCCACGAAATGAGGAGCAGGCAATGTGGTTAAGGGAGCGCTGGCCTGCCCTTTTTTCGGACGGCAAGATGCGCATCCCCGAAAAAATCGTAGACGGTCTCAACCTGATTTGGCATTCGGACTTCGTCATCAGCGGCGGCGGCACGATGAACAGGGAGGCCGCGTCGCTGAACGTCCCCGTCTACAGTGTTTTTCGTGGCAAGATTGGCGCCGTCGATCAGTATCTGAGCAAGACAGGCAGACTAGTCCTGCTCGAGAACGTCGAAGATTTGCAAACCAAGATCTTGCCGGTGCGAAGAGAGCGTCCAACGAGGCCGCCGGACGGACATTCTGCCGCTCTGATCAGCATTGTGGAACAAATGGTCGCCAGCATGGAATCACAACACGTGCCTTCGGGCGGCATGGAAGTGGCCACTGAGCGAAGCACAGTCGGAAGGTGAGGCTACAGGATGGAACGGTCTGAGGCTGGGGCAATAAAGATTCTGACGGTTGTTGGCGCGCGGCCCAATTTCATGAAGGCCGCACCGATCATCGCAGCGATCAATGCGCACAATGAGAGGTTAGTGACAGGTTACGCTGGCCGGCCGGAATCACGAGTCGAAACAATCCGGCACATTCTTGTCCACACTGGTCAACATTACGACGAGGTCATGTCCGGGTCCTTTTTCAATGATCTTAATCTTCCAAAGCCAGATATTCATCTCGGCACAGGTTCAGGTTCGCATGCAACCCAAACCGCAGAAATTATGAAGAAGTTCGAAGAAGTGTTGCTGGGAGAAAAACCGGATACCGTGGTTGTTGTTGGCGATGTGAATTCGACGCTTGCTTGCGCCTTGGTTACCTCCAAGATTTCCTTTGACTCAGATGGTTCCAGATCAGTGATCGCCCATGTGGAAGCGGGATTACGTTCCTTCGACCGGTCGATGCCCGAAGAGGTTAACCGCATTCTTACCGATCATGTATCTGATCTGCTCTTCGTGACGGAAGAGAGCGGACTTCAGAATCTCCGTAATGAGGGTGTCCCGGCCGATAAAATCCACTTCGTCGGCAATACCATGATTGACTCCCTCCTCCATTTCAAGGAGAAAGCCGAAGCATCGACAATTTTGGAGAAGTTGGGGTTCCTGGGCCAGGGAAGGAAGAACGGAGGGGCCAACTCTTCCACCCGATATGCGCTGCTGACGTTACACCGAGCGTCCAATGTGGACAATCGCGGTGTCTTTTTGAACATTATGGCGGGGTTGGAGGAACTCGCAACGGATTGCCCCGTCGTATTTCCCGTGCATCCTCGAACCCGGCGGCGAATCACGGAATTCGGATTCGAATTCAGTTCAAGTGGGAGCGCAAGGAAACACAAAGAGAATGTACCAGGTTCCGGAAACTGGCGCGGCGGCATAATTCTGACCGACCCGCTCGGCTATTTGGACTTTCTTTGTTTGATGAAACATGCCGCGCTGGTTGTGACCGACTCGGGCGGCATCCAGGAAGAAACAACAATTCTTGGGATTCCCTGCGTCACCGTCAGAGAAAACACAGAAAGGCCAATCACGGTTGAGTGTGGGACCAATACGATGGCGGGGACGAAAACAGACGCCATCAAGGATGCTATCCGTCGTCAGTTAGGCGGGACCAGAGGCAACGGCGTGCCAAAGAACTGGGACGGACGGGCCGGTGAGCGCATCATTGACATTTTGGTTCGAAGGCACTACAAAAAGACTTCCTTTCGATCATCCCGTATCCCGCATACCGAGCCGCTTGAAGGCCGATACGCCTGTCCCTAAAAGTATAGATGGCTATAGGCAATCATCTGGAAGCTAAGATCCTGAAGCTTTTGGCCTATTGTCAGGCCAACGATTGGGCGGGGTACGACCCGTACGACGCGGTGAACAGCCATGTTTTTGCCGCCCTGCCATTCCTCAACTCGAGACTTCCCCGGCTGTTCTTAACCCAGGCTCTGAAGCGAAGTCCGATCAATATTCGCAGGTTTTTGCGCATTCCAAAGACTCAGAATCCCAAAGCCATCGCGTTGTTTCTGTCGGCATTCCTCAAGCTTTCGAGAATCGGAGTGGTTAACGCCGGAGAATTGGTCGAGCCGATGATCGAACGGCTGATCGCGCTTCGGTCGCAAGGAGTCCCTCACTGGTGCTGGGGATACAGTTTTCCATGGCAAACACGAACGATTGTAGTGCCAGCAGGAGCGCCCAACCTGGTGTGTACGACGTTCGTGGGCAATGCGCTTCTGGATGCCTATGAGCAATGCAAGGACCGGCGATGTCTGAGCATGGCGATGAGCACAGCCGAGTACATCCTGGACAAACTCTATTGGACCGACGGTAAGTCGGTCGCAGGTTTCAGTTATCCTCTTCCTGAACTCAAGAATCAGGTACCCAACGCGAATTTCCTTGGTGCGGCTTTGTTATGCCGTGTGTACCAGCACACAAGCGAAGAGAAATTTCTTGGTCCAGCGCTAAGAGTTGCCCGCTATTCGTCTGCCAAGCAGCATGCAGACGGCTCGTGGGACTACGGGGAGGGGCCATCACAGCGATGGATTGACAACTTCCATACCGGCTACAACCTGTGCGCGCTACGGTCCATTGGCCGCTATGCCGGAACGACGGAGTTCGAATCGAGCATCCGGCGCGGGCTCGAGTTCTACCGAGCCCACTTTTTCCGCGAGGACGGCGCACCCAAGTATTTTCATAACCGTACGTATCCAGTGGACATTCATTGTGTGGCGCAAAGTATCATCACGCTCGTAGCATTCAAAGATCTCGACCCGCGCAATGTCGAGTTGGCGCGCTCGGTGTTCCAATGGGCCATGAATCATATGTGGGATGAGCGAGGCTTTTTTTACTATCGCGTTCTTCGCCTCTGTACCATCCGAACCCCATACATGAGATGGGCCCAGGCCTGGATGCTTCTCGCAATGTCTACGCTGCTGTGCGAATCGGACGTGCCGGTGAGATCTCCAGAAACCCCCGATTCAGCAGCTTTGGTTGAGGCCCACTGACGCTTCCCAAGCAGATTCCGGTACACCCGTACGGAACAATGCACACAGCAGGACTTTGTCAACGGAGTGAAGAAGCTGTCTGGTCCCACATGGATCCAAGTTTCAACAGCATCAGCCGCACAGGTTCTCGCCCAACTCACAACGTAAATGCGAGGTTGCCTTGGCAGTTTACACATTGAATCCGCTGCACGATTCGCGCTGGGGGGAGTTTGCCGAAAGGCACCCACGGGGCTCGATTTTTCATACACCGGGCTGGCTGGAGGCGCTACGCCGTACCTGTGGATACGAACCGATCGTCTACACGACTTCCGCTCCGGGAACGCCATTGGTGAATGGAATCGTGTTCTGCCGCGTTAGCAGTTGGTTGACCGGGGACAGAATGGTCTCATTGCCCTTTACCGACCACTGCGAGCCTCTCGTCGAAGGCCCCGAGGAAGGCAAAGAAATCCTTGGCTCTCTGCAAGGTGCACTCGGCAGAGAAGAGTTCAAGTACATCGAGCTTCGTCCGCTGAGTGCGAATCTGCTGGCAGAAACCGGCTTGCAAAAGAACAATTCATTTTGCTTCCACGCACTGGATCTCCATCCCGAACTCGGGGAACTTTTTGGGAGTCTTCATAAGGATTCGATTCAGAGAAAGATTCGGCGCGCCGAGCGCGAGGCGTTGTTCTACGAGGAGGGAAGATCGGACACGCTTCTGAATAAGTTTTATCACCTCTTTGTCCAGACCCGCCGGCGGCACAGAGTGCCGCCGCAGCCCGTTAATTGGTTCCGGAACGTTGTTACGTGCCTTGGCGACCGAGTCAAAATTCGTGTTGCTTCGAAAGCAGGCTGTCCCATCGCCAGCATCGTGACGCTGCGGCACGGTCACACTATGGTCTATAAGTACGGCGGCTCTGACGCGAGTGCTCACAATATGGGTGCCATGCCATTCTTGTTCTGGAAGGCAATTCAGGATGCCAAGAAGGACGGAGTCCAGAAATTTGACTTCGGCCGCTCGGATTGCGACAACGCGGGACTGATTACCTTTAAAGACCGTTGGGGCTCGCAACGTATGGAGCTGACGTATTGGCGGCTGCCGGGCCGGAGTGCACATGGCCGAGAGCAGTGGAAGCTCAAAGTTGCCGGTCCGATTTTCGCATGCATGCCGGATCTATTTCTGGCGGCAAGTGGGCGAATCCTCTATCGCCATCTTGGCTAGCAAGAAAGGCGAGATCCGCGTAAGGGTATGGCAATAGATCTAGATGTGAAGCCGGCTTCGACATCGCTGCACTCGCCGTCTCCCGCCAGGGGCTGTATCGGAGCCCTGGTCATGGACGCAGATTATCGCGCGCTCGCGGTCGTCCGAAGCCTGGGACGCCGCGGAATCCCCGTGTGGGTTCTGCAGCACGGGGATCAGTTGCTCGCTACTTTATCCCGTTATAACCGCCGAACGCTAAGTTGGCCCAGTCAAGATGAGGAAGAAAAGGTGAATTTCCTTGTCAACTTGGCTGATCGCGAGAATATTCGTGATTGGGTACTGTTTCCCACGGGTGATGAAGGCGCCGCCCTGGTTGCGCGCCACCATAAGACGCTTGGCGAACACTTTCAACTTACGACCCCGCCATGGGATGTACTGCAATGGTTGTATGACAAGCGACTCACCTATCGACTTGCCGACAGAATAGGCGTCGACCACCCATGGACCCTGTACCCCGCGAACGGCGAACAGGTAGCGGCGAGCGAATGTCCGTACCCGGTCATTCTAAAACCAGCCTATTGCAGCAGCTTCAATCGATTCACGGCATCGAAGGCTTGGCGCATAGATAACCGAGAGCAACTCCTCGCCCGCTACGACGAGGCAAGGACGCTCGTTGATCCAGGCGCTTTGATGATTCAGGAACTCATTCCGGGCGGAGGGGAGTCGCAGTTTTCCTACACCGCACTGTGCCAGGACGGGCGGGCGATCGCATCACTCACTGCGAGGCGGATCCGGCAAATTCCCATGGACTTTGGGCGCGCCAGCACTTTCGTTGAGACGGTCGACGACCCATCAACATCAGCGACCGCGGTTCGCCTTATCGAGGCACTGCGATACACAGGAATTGTGGAGGTTGAATTCAAGCGAGATGCGCGTGACGGGAAACTTAAGCTGCTGGACATCAATCCACGTGTTTGGGGCTGGCACAGTCTGTGTGGACCTGCGGGCGTGGACTATCCGTATCTGTTGTGGCTACTGACGATCGGAGAGCCGATCCCGGCGACTAAGGCAGCGGTCGGTGTGCGTTGGGTGCGGATGAGCACTGATGCCCCCACGGCGATCCGCGAAGTCCTTCGCGGCCGCCTGTCGTTGCGCGAATACCTACGCTCCATCTGGCCACCAGTTGCCCCGGCAATTTACACATCTGATGATCCCGTGCCTGGGGTTCTTGAAATTCCGCTGCTTGCGTACTTACACGGCAAAAGGGTCCTTAGTGGTGGCAGGATCGCATGAACGAGTGCCCCATTGTAAGGGGCTTGGCGCTAGCGGAAGCATTCAGGGTCCATTCAAGCCACCACTCAGGGCACATCAGAAATCGAAATTTCGAAGGCTGTCAAGTAGTGGCGATCCCTCGTTGGAGAAGTGAGAGTTCTGGTTTAACTGCCGGACGAATGGGTGCAGGCACGTAGGGTTTTATTCCGATGTCACGAAATCTAATGTTACGGAGGCGCAAAGTTGAAAGCGACATCTGACGTGGTGGTTGTCGGGGCTGGCCCTTATGGATTGTCAGCGGCCGCGCATTTGAATGCGTGCGGACTGAACGTCCGTGTCTTTGGGGAAACCATGTCGTTTTGGGATCGCAACATGCCCGGGGGCATGTGCTTGCGATCTCCCTGGGAAGCGTCCCAATTGTCTGATCCCGCCAGGTCGCTGACGATCGACGCATTTCAAACTTCGACCGGCGTGCATGTGAGTCGGCCCATCCCAATTGGACACTTCGTGGCTTACGGTCGCTGGTTTCAGTCCCGTGCCGTTCCCAACCTGGAGCAGCGAAAGGTTGTCGAAATCGAAAAGAACACATCGGGCTTCCGCGTGGTATTGGAGGATGGGGAAGTTGTCCGATGCGGGCGCGTCGTCATCGCTGGAGGGATCGGACCGTTTGCTATGCGACCACCTCAGTTTGCGGGCCTCCCGCGGGAGCTGGCGTCGCATTCGTCGGAACAGCGGGACCTGACTCGCTTTCGCGGGCAGAGAGTTGTGGTGATCGGTGGCGGGCAGAGTGCCCTCGAGTCGGTGGCCCTCCTGCACGAATCCCAGGCAAATGTTGAACTACTGGTTCGTGAGAGCACTGTTCAATGGACTTGGCAACGCCCGTGGCTGCACACTTTCCGGCCCGTCGGTGCGGTCCTCTACGCTTGGCCAGACGTCGGGCCGGCGTTCATCAGTCATGCCGTGGCACGGCCGAATCTCTACCGACTGTTTCCGCGATGGCTTCAGGACTCCTGGCGCGCTAAGTCGGTCCGCCCGAACGGTGTGGGGTGGCTGAAGCCTCGCCTGCGTGATGTGACCATCTCCACCGGCCTCGCCGTGCTTTCGGCGAGCGCCCGCGGAAACCAAGTGGAACTCAAGCTGAGTGATGGCTCGCATGAACTTGTAGATCACGTGCTGATGGCCACTGGGTATCGCGTCGATGTGAGAAAGTATCAATTTCTTTCCGCGTCCCTAGTATCTGCGCTCCGCCTTATCGGCGGGTGTCCGGTGCTCCGGCGAGGCTTTGAATCCTCAGTTCCCGGGCTGCACTTTTTAGGCGCTCCGGCGGTATGGAGCTACGGCCCGCTTATGCGTTTCGTTGCGGGAGCCGATTTCGCCGCGCGCGCGGTGTCCCAGTTCGTCGTGCGTGCTCGGGGCGCCGTCGTTGACCGAACAATTAGCGATTCGCTCCAAACAGTCGCAGTCCCCCAGGCCCAGAGGGACAATAGAGAACTGTCACGCTGAGGCTGATCGTCACAGGGTCAACTTCTTTTTCGGTTTCGCAAGCTCCCCAATGAACCAATCATTTGTAGACTATTATCGCTGTCCCGAGGAGTTTGCCCGTTGCTCTCTAGATGGGCAGCCGTCTCAGGACTCAGGTCATTTCCGGTTCGGACCCGAAACCATCTGTTATGGCTCCGTTAGCAAGGGATCGGTACACCGCAGCCCCGGTGGAGAGCTCCACGACAGTCTAAACGATGCCGTGGCAGAACGCGGGGTGGTACGCCTGCCATTCGATCTGAACCAGATCGTCAACAACCTCCGGTTTGAGCGCTATTACGGCAGCTCACGAAGGCGCTCATTCCTCTCTGGAGGGCTCGCCAGCAGTCTTTATTACCTGGCGCGGCCGATTCTAGGTGTAAGCGTCCGCCGGCACTTGCAGAAACTGAGACTTGCGGGCTGGCGGTCGATTGCATTTCCCCATTGGCCGGTCGATCGCACTGTCGAACAAATACACGAGACGGTGCTTCGTCTCTGCGTGCAGGCTCACAACGGGCAAGAAGTGCCGTTTATCTGGTTTTGGCCGGAGGGGCTTCCAAGTTGCGTGGCGGTTACTCACGATGTGGAAGCCGTCAAGGGCCGTGATTTCTGTCCGGCTCTGATGGACGTCGATGAGAGCTTCGGCATTATGAGTTCGTTTCAGTTGGTTCCCGAGAAACGATACGCGCTCAGCCGGCCGTTCATTGAGAGTATTCGCGCGCGGGGTTTCGAAGTGAATGTGCATGATCTGAACCACGACGGGCGTTTGTTTGCCAACGAGGCGGAGTTCTTCAATCGGGCTCGTCGCATTAACCTATATGGTCGCGCGTTTGGTGCGCATGGGTTTCGTTCTGGCGCGCTTTATCGCAATCTTGCCTGGTACGAAGCGCTTGAATTTTCCTATGATATGTCCGTTCCTAACGCCGCACACCTGGATCCACAACGCGGCGGCTGCTGCACCGTGATGCCTTACTTCATCGGGAAGATTTTGGAGTTACCCGTCACCACAACCCAGGATTATTCTCTATTTTTTATCCTTAATGAGTATTCGATCGAGCATTGGAAACGCCAAATTGCCCAGATCACAGAGAAGCATGGAATGGCCAGCTTCATCGTTCACCCGGACTACATTGTAGAACCACGGACGCGGGATACCTACAAATCGCTGCTGGCCTATCTGGCTGACTTGCGGTCGAAGGGAAAGATTTGGAACGCTCTTCCAAGAGAGATCAATCAGTGGTGGCGAGCGCGCAGTCAGATGAAGCTGGTGCGTCAAGGAAATAGCTGGGTGGTCGAAGGGCCGGCAAGAGAACGAGCCCGGGTTGCGTATGCCTTTCTTGACGGTGGTCGCTTGACGTATGAGCTAGCCTGAAATATTGAGAGCGACGGCCGGCTACCGCAGGCAGGTTTTTCCCCGATGCCCTCTTAGTGATTTGTACTGAATGTGATTCCTCTTTTTACCCTATTCCTTTCCGCACAGCTCGGTGCTAAATCCATTCCTAGAAAAGGGCATATGTCACCCCAATGGCGGAGCTGTATATGGCTGTGCGGGTTTTCGGGATTCAACATGTCGGTACGCCATTCAGACGTGCTCGCGCAGCTGTCCCAACGAAAGTCTTGATCCCAGCGCAAGTGAGGAGTGCCCAAGGTTGTGAAGAGCCCTACAGGCAGAAGATCACTTAGCTCGGAAAACGCCATCTGGCGTCAAGGCGAAGAACAATGAGCAAGCATTTTGAATTGATGAACCATGGGTCGCGCGATTCCGCGGCGGTGCAGCCGTCCACGAGAAGCGCGTCAATATCCAAACCGAATCTATCAAACCGCTATCCCCAGTGGGCGGGAGTCGCGCCGGAGGAAATGTTCTTCGCAGGTCTGTGGCGTATCATTCGACACCGCAATCGGACAATCGCCGCGTTTACGCTGCTAGTTGTCGTGCTAGTTGTGACCGCATCGCTCCTGATGAAACCGCAGTATGAGGCTGTTGGACAGGTGGTGTTTCACCGCGACAGCGACAGCGGCGTGCTGGGATTCAAGGGCGTGGATGCGTCCCTGGTGGAGGATCCAGAAGACCGGGCGGCCATAGACACGCAGATCGGCATTCTGGAAACCGATGCGTTGGCCATGCAGGTCATCAACGATCTCCACCTTGACAAAAACCCGAAGTTCACCGGTCACGTGGGGCAATCCGGCAACGAAGACGGGCTCGTGGAATTGTTCCGAAAGAGCCTCAAAATCTCGAAGGTGAAGGGCACACGGCTAATCGAGATTCGGTTTCGAAGCACAGATCCACGGCTGGCCGCTGACGTCGTGAACCAGCTTTCGAGTGCATATATAGATAAATTCTATAAAAGTCAGTTTCAAGCTAGCACCCAGATTTCTGACTTCCTTGCGAGCCAGCTGGGGGAACTCCAGACCAAGGTTCAAGAATCGCAGCAGAAACTGATCGACTATCAGAAAGAAAATGGAATCTTTGGGCTGGACGATAAGCAGAACATTGTGACGGCAAAACTGGACGACTTAAACAGGGCACTTACCGCCGCGGAAGGCGAAAGGGTCCAGAAAGAAGTCAACTACCGATTGGCTCGCCTGGGGCAGCCGGAGTTGATTGCGAAACTGGGGCCCGACAACCTTGTCTCAAAGCTACGTGGACAACAGGCCGATCTGGAAAACCAGATGGCGCAAGCGTCCGTTCAACTAGGCCCAGCACACCCGAAAATACTTGAACTTTCGAAGCAAATTGCCCAGGTGCGGCAGTCGGTAGCTGCCGAGACCAGGAGAACCGGCGAGCAAATAACCTATGACTATAAAAGCGCGGCGGAACGCGAGCGCATGCTGCGAGATGCCCTTAACGCGCAGAAACAGACGGCGGACAAGCTGAACGCAAATATGATCGAGTCCGACATCCTGAAGCACGAGTTCGAGACCAACCGGAAACTCTACGAGGACCTGCTGCAGAAGCAGAAAGAAGTGAGCATTTCATCCAACTTGAAATCGAGCAACATCTGGATCGTCGATCCGGCCAGACCGCCGAGACTGCCCACCGAGCCGAATATTCTGCGAAACTTCGCGCTTTCTCTTCTGTTCGGGATGTTTGGTGGCGTCTTACTGGCATTTGGCCTGACCAAGGCGAACGAAAAGATCATTACTGTGGAGCAGGCAGAAATTGTGTCCCCGCTGCCTTCACTGGGCGTTGTGCCGCTGCTGGGAGCAAAGAACAAAAATGCCGCGTCCGCCCAACTCAATGACGTCAACGGCAGCGTGAAGCCTGAGTTAGTGAGCTCACTTCGGCCAATGTCGTTAGCCGCGGAATCCTACAAAGCCATTGTGACGTCGATCTTGCTTTCGCACCGGGCTCACCCGGCAGTGATCCTAGTGACGAGTTCGCTTCCGGGGGAAGGTAAAACCACAGTCAGCACGAACTTGGCAATTGCGCTCGCCAGGTTGCGGAGGCGTGTGCTACTCGTCGATACCGACCTCCGGCGTCCCAGCGTTCACAGTGCCATGCGAATGAACACTAACACCGGTTTGGGCGCGCTACTCCGGAAGCCCGCCGCATTGGATGAATTTGTAGTTAGCTACCCGGATGTACCTAATCTGTTTGTCCTGCCGGCGGGGCCAATCAATCTGTCGGAGGATACCGAACTGCTGG
>WNFJ01010199.1_pt1 | contig 29946 bp, 35 predicted proteins | sample 5400461 | NCBI WGS metagenome assembly WNFJ01 (sample SAMN13153349, study PRJNA577476) | soil metagenome | isolation source: 115 cm saprolite on Douglas fir-dominated hillslope | place: USA:California | collected 2013-09-17
CGATATATTGTGACCGCGCTTTCTGGTCGGGGTCTTCTACAATCGCTTCACAAAATGCATCGATATGCGCAGTGGACAATACCGAAACGGATCGAACTCGATCGGGGTGTTCAGCCGCCAATTTCCATGCCAAAAAACCTCCCCAGTCATGCCCGACAAGATGAAAGGATGCAGCATCTAAGGCGTCGGCTAGCGCTAGCACGTCTGAGGTGAGGTGGGTCACATCATAGTTCTCCACTTCAGGCGGGCGAGCCCCTGCAGAGTAACCCCTCTGATCAAGCGCGACGGGACGAAAGCCGTTTGCCGCCAAAGACGCCATGATGCCCGACCAAACGTCTGCAAATTGAGGAAAGCCGTGTAGAAGCAACACAAGATCCCCATCTTCAAGACCTGTGGATAGCGTATTGAAGGAAAGTCCATTGAGTGTGAGAGCGCTTGTCTGTAAACCGCGGTTCATCTATGTTCTCCTGAATGCTTACGAGCCCGAAGCACGGCATCTCGGGCTCGAACTGAAGATACCAGTTCCGACTTCGCTCTCCTCAAGGTTCAAGATCTCGCCCTACGTTGACGAAAAGCGGGCTACTCGGAAATTGTCGTCAAAATTTGACGATAACCAGATCATCGAAACGATTGCCATCCGAACCAAAAGTTGCGACCGTCCGATATCTATATTTTTACCTGTCCAGTGACAATCGCATCCGATTCACCGCCCATTCAGGCCAGTGCTTGAAACCCTTTGCTAGAATTCATCAGGTGAGTCATTCCGACGCAAATCTGGTGCAGTCAATCGCTTCAACAGGCGGACGCACCGTTCCCGTGGACCGTCGCCCCAAGCTGAACGAGCGCCTGATGCACCGCGTCGTCGCACAACATTCTTCAAGCCAGAACAATAGGAGCAACATGACTGAGATCGTCTCTATCCACGCACGCGAAATCCTCGACTCCCGCGGAAACCCAACAGTAGAGGCGGACGTGATCCTCAATGGCGGAGCCAAGGGCCGCGCCGCAGTTCCCAGCGGAGCCTCCACCGGCGAGCACGAGGCTGTCGAGCTTCGTGATGGAGACAAGGATCACTACATGGGCAAAGGCGTCCTGGGCGCGGTCGAGAACGTCGAGAGCATACTCGCCCCCGAGTTGACCGGCATGGACGCCAGCAACCAGCGCCTGATCGACGCCACGATGATCTCGATCGACGGCACGGAGAACAAGAGCAAGCTCGGTGCAAATGCCATTCTTGCCGTCTCGATGGCGTGTGCGCGCGCGTCGGCAGAAGCGCTGAAGCTGCCGCTCTATCGCTATCTCGGCGGCGTGAACGCCTGCCTGCTGCCCACGCCGATGATGAACATCCTCAACGGCGGCAGCCATGCGGATTCGAACGTCGACTTCCAGGAGTTCATGGTGATGCCAGTCGGCGCGGAGACCTTCTCTGACGCACTTCGCTGGGGCACCGAGGTCTTCCACACTCTCAAGGGCGTGCTCAAGAAGAAGGGCTACAACACTGCCGTTGGCGATGAGGGCGGCTTCGCTCCGAATCTGAAGTCGAACGCCGAAGCAGTGGAGCTGATTCTTGAGGCAATCAATCTCGCCGGCTACAAGCCCGGCGAAGATATCTCCATCGCGCTCGATCCGGCGGCCAGCGAGTTCTACAACAAGGAGACAGGGAAGTACGTCTTCAAGAAGTCCGACAAGAGCGAGAAGACCTCGGCCGAGATGGCAGAGTTCTGGGAGTCGTGGGTGCGGCAGTACCCCATCGTCTCGATCGAAGACGGCCTGGCCGAGGATGACTGGGACGGCTGGCAGCTGCTGACCAGGCAGATTGGCGACATCGTCCAGCTCGTTGGCGATGATCTCTTCGTCACAAATACGCTGCGGCTACAGCAGGGAATCGAGAAGAAGGTCGCGAACTCGATCTTGATTAAGGTCAACCAGATCGGCACGGTCTCGGAGACGCTCGAGGCCATCGAACTGGCTCGCCGCTTCGGTTATACGAGCATCATCTCTCACCGCTCCGGAGAGACAGAGGACACCTTCATCGCCGACCTCGCCGTAGGCACCGGAGCCGGACAGATCAAGACCGGCAGCGCAAGCCGTACTGACCGCATCGCCAAGTACAACCAGTTGCTGCGCATCGAAGAAGAGCTTGGGCAGTCGGCTGAGTTTCTTGGTATCGAGTCCGTCAACTTCGGCGAATAATTCGGAATCAAAGGACAGGCGTGCACATGAAGAATCTATGTTTGTTGCTGCTGTTCGCTCTTGCGGGCGGCAGCATGGCTCTTAGTCAGCAACCGCCTGTCCCACCGGCCCCACCGGCACATCCTGCCACTGTGGAACAGATCACGAAGTTGGTCCAGATGACTCACTCGGCGGATCGAATGCGATCCGCAATGCATGCGATGGTCCTCCAGCAGCAGAAGAACGCTCCTCAAATCTTTCCTGCAGCGTTCTGGACTGACCTGGAGGCGGAGCTAGGTAAGATCGATTGGATCAATATCTCCATTCCTCTCTATCAGCGCTATTTTTCTGAGGAAGAAGCGACCTCCGTCATCGCGTTTTACTCAACTCCCGTCGGCCAGAAGGTGCTCGACTCATCGGCTGCTATGAGCCAGGAGCTTCTCGCCAAGGGATCAGAGCTAGGCAAGGAAGCGGCCAACCGTGTCGCTGCCAAATACCAGACGGAAATACAAGAAAATATCAAAAAACGCCAGTCCACCGGGGCGGGAACTCCTCCCCCTTCTTCGCCCCACTAAGTTTGAGAGCCCATGTCCAATAAACCCATCGTTCTCACCATCCTCGACGGCTGGGGCTACCGCCCGGAAACACACGGCAACGCCATCGCTCTCGCGCGCAAGCCTGTCTACGACAAGCTTCTCATCGACTACCCGAACACGCTCATCCGCGCCAGCGATCACTACGTCGGCCTTCCCGATGGCCAGATGGGCAACTCCGAGGTCGGCCACCTCAATCTTGGTGCAGGTCGCATCGTCCGCATGGACATGACGCGCATCGATACCGCGATCGCCGACGGCTCCTTCTTCGCCGACCCCGTCCTCGCCACCGCGATCAAGCTCGCCGCCAAGCGCGAGTCTGCCCTGCACATCTTCGGCCTCTTGTCGGATGGCGGCGTCCACTCGCACCAGCGTCACCTCTATGCTCTCCTCCGTCTGGCTGCGCAACACCGGGCGGCGCGCGTCTATGTCCATGCCTTCATGGATGGCCGCGACACGATGCCCACCAGTGGGCTTGGTCACCTCGAGGCTCTGCTGCAACAGTTCCGCGAGATTGGCTTGGGCCAGCTCGCCAGCGTCAATGGCCGCTACTACGCGATGGACCGCGACCTGCGATGGGAGAAGGAGCGGCAGGCCTTCGAGGCCATGGTCACCGGCGCCGCCGAGGGCGGAGCCTACCATGACCCGATTGCCCGCGTCCGCGAGCTCTACAACAACGGCATCACCGACGAGTTCATCCCACCCTTCACCTGCGTCGACGCTGAAGGTCACCCCGTCGGTCTCATTCGCGACAACGACGTCTGCATCAACTTCAACTACCGGGCCGACCGCGTGCGCCAGATCACTCGCGTCCTCGCTCGCAACTGCGATGTGCCGGGCGGCCTCACCGCGAGCGATGCCAATGATCTCCCAAAGGCCGCCGAGCTTGAGGCCGAGATTCCTCGCGCCCGCGCGCCCAAGAATATTCACTATGTCTGCATGACCCGGTATGACAAGAACTTCAACCTGCCGCTGGTCATTCCTCCTGAGTCGATGGACAACCTGCTGGCCAACGTGATGGCGCAGGCCCACCTGCGCAATCTTCGCGTCGCCGAGACGGAGAAGTATGCTCACGTCACCTACTTCTTCAATGGCGGCATCGAGAAGCCGTTCCCGGGCGAAGACCGCGTCCTTATCCCCTCGCAGAAGGTAGCTACGTACGATCTTGCTCCAGAGATGTCCGCCTCGGGTATCGCCGATGCCGTCGTCAAAGCCGTCAACGACACCGCCTTCGATGTCATCATCGTGAACTTCGCCAACGCAGACATGGTTGGCCACTCCGGCAAGCTCGAACCCACGATCCGCGCCGTCGAGACGGTCGATACCCAGCTGGGCCGCATCTACCAGGCGATCAAGCAACGTGGAGGTGCGCTACTCGTCACCGCCGACCACGGCAACGCCGAGTTGCTGATTGACCCGGTGACCGGTGGCCCACACACCGCACACACCACCAGCCCTGTCCCGTTTATTCTTGTCACTGATGAGGCGGACACCAGCCACCACCGCATCCTTCGCCCCGGCGGCAGCCTCCGCGATATCTCGCCCACCATGCTGACTCTTCTTGGACTCCATCAACCCAAGGAGATGACCGGTACGAATCTCAGCGTCAAAAGCTAATCTGGAGAACCGGGTGCGGTTCCTTATAGGATCTGCACCCGGCCGTCCGGCGTCTTGCTGAAGGCATGAATCAGCTGCCCCGTCTCACCCAAATGGCGGAGCGTCAGCTTCTCCGGCGTGACCTCAAGATGGCTGAAGCCATAGACCTTCGCGGCGTACGGTCCGCGCTGCGCCTCGTCGATCTTCAGCGTGTAAAGGTCAGCTCCACCCCCACCCGACAGGGCAAACGACGTAGGATGCCCCTCGAATTCCAGATGCTGCATGTCGTGGTCGTGCCCCGCCAGATACAGATGAGCCTTATGTTCCTTCAGCAACGGCTCCCAGTCCCGGACCAGGATCTTCGTATCTCCATGCGGTCCATTCGAGAAGATCGGATGATGTCCCATCACGACCAGAAACGGCGTCTTGCGCGGCTTCTCCAGCTCTGCCTCAAGCCACGCCAATTGCTCCGCCTGCTGCTCTGGAGTCAAGGTAAAGTTAGCTCCCTTATTCGGAGTTCCATCCTCGTGCGGCATATTGCTGTCGAGCGCAATCACCGTCATCAGAGGCTCCTTCGCGGGAAACTCAAACCGGTACCACCGCGAGGGCATGATCCACCGGGTTCCAGTCTTCTTCGCATACTCGAGCTCCGAGTCCACTTTGCTGTTTGGCATCCGCTGGTAATCATGGTTGCCCAGAATCGCATACGCCGGGCAATCGAAGGCGCTCTTCGGATACATCTCCTCGAACTGCGTCTGCCAGCGTTTGGACTCGACGCCACCCGGTAGCGGGCCATACCAGTTGTCCCCCAGCATGAGAAGAGCATCGGTCGTCAGGCTGTGCTCATGGACATAGTGCTGCATTGCGGCGGCTATGCGAGTCTGCGCCTGAAAATCTTCATAGCCCCAGTCGCCCAGCATGAGCAGGTTCGACCCTGCTCCCTCAGGAGTCTTCGCCGAACCGGCGAAGGAGGGGACAGTGCCAAGCGTCGCAAGGGCACTGAAGGCAAAACTTTGCTGGAGAAATCGGCGGCGGGATAGTGAGTCATTCAAGCTCATACTTGCCTTATATCACTGCACCCTTAATAAAATCTGAAGGGTAGGTTACAAATCCGTGAGCGAGACAGGAGTCGCCTAAAACTCCCGCCGGCCCTCCATGGCCCGCGACATCGTAACCTCATCGGCGTACTCGATATCGCTGCCGGCAGGCACTCCGGTGGCGATCCGGGTCACCTTCAGTCCGCTCTTCGCCTTATGCAGCTCATGCGCGAGATAGCCCGCGGTTGCCTCACCCTCGGTCGTTGGCGAGGTCGCCAGAATCACCTCGTCCACATCGTTCAGGCGAGTCAGCAGATTTGCAATCCGCAGCTGCTCCGGCCCCACCCCGCCGATGGGAGAGAGCGTCCCATGCAGTACGTGGTACACGCCCCCATAGCTCCGCGTCTTCTCGATCGTCGCAATATTCGTCGGCTCTTCCACCACGCAAACCACACGGTGATCCCGTACGGGACTCGTGCAGTAGTTACAAGGATCGACGTCCGTAATATTGTTGCAGATGGAGCATAGCCGTAGATGCAGCTTCAGCTCCCGAATCGCCACCGCGAGCGCCTCGGCATCCTCCGAAGAAGAGCGTAGAACATGGAAGGCCAGGCGTTGAGCGCTCTTTGTGCCGATGCCCGGCAACTTTCGAAGTTCTTCAATCAGCCGCGCCATCGGCTCTGCAAAACGAGTGGTCATCAGCTCAGTCCGGGCAACCCAAGTCCGCCCATCATCCCTGCCACGCTTGCCTTCATCGCATCGTCAGCCCTGCGCCCGGCCTCATTCACCGCGGCCAGGATCAGATCCTCCAGCAACTCCAGGTCGCTGGCCGAGCTTCCCATGGCGCTCTGCTCGATCTTCAGACGCAGAACCTCTTTCTTGCCGTTCATCCGCACCGTCACCACACCGCCGCCGCTCGAGGCCTCCACCACAGTCTCAGAGAGCTTCTTCTCCATCTGCTCCTGCATCTGCTTGGCCTGCCCCATCATCTCTTTCATCTTGCCGAGATCAGAAAAGTCCATTCGTCCCTCCTCGTTCTAATCGTTGTCCCGCAGATCGATCACTGTCCGAATCTCCGCCTGGAACAGTCTCTGGGCCTGCTGAACGACGGGATGTTCAAGAGCTTTGGCCTGGGCGCTTCCTGACCTTGCAGCTCTTGGCTTCTTCTTCTCGGCAGCAGCCGCGCTTCCGGGTAGAAGCACCAGCTTCAATGCTCCCGCTCCGGCATCCCGGAGCGCTGCGCGAACGATCTTCTCTGCCTCCGGATTCACCACCATCGGCAACATCGTCTTCGATATCTCTGTCTGGACCCGCACCTCGCCACCATCAACCGTCCACTCGGCATCTTCAAGAGCATCCGCAGCCGAGTCCTGGCCCTTCGCCTTCGACAGAGCCTCGGTGGCTACCCGCTGCAGCTCCGTTGCAGACTGTGCCCCAGGCTGCGCCGATGCCGGCGGCAAATCCGGAGCTTGAGGTCGCACGGGAGCCTCAGGCTCCAGCACAGCAACTGGTACGGCCCCTGCGCCCAGCAGCTCAGCCGCCACCTCAACAATGGAGGGCTCCGGAACTGGCTCCATCGCCACAATCGCGACTGGCACCGGCTCGGCAACTCTCATCGGAGCGGGAGCAGCAACAGGAGCCTGCGTCTCTCCACCCTCAAACCGCTTTCGGCTCTTGTCTACTTCAAAGGGCGAAAACGCCGGCTTCGCACTGACCGCAGGAGCTGCCGGTAGCACTGGTGTACTCACGGTACTTTTCGTTGGAGTTGGAGCAGCCACAGCCTTAGGCCGCACTTGTCCACCGCCTCCGCTCACCGGGAACTGGCTCAGCACCTCTTCCATGGGAAGAAGTCGCCGCAGATGCACAAGCTTCAGCAATCCCAGCTCAAAGTGAAACCGCTGCTCCTGCCGATAACCCAGCTCATCGAAGGTCCGCAGCATCACCTGCAGAAACCGCGTCAGCTCCTCCTCGCTGAACAGGGAAGCGCTCCGTGCCGCGCGCCTCTGCTCATCGGCGGAGATCTGCAACAACTCCCCAGCGACCCCATCCGCTCCGACGCCATCGACGCCGATATTGGCGACCTTCGCGATCACGCAGTTCCGCAGATACCGCACACATTGCCGCGCCAGTTGCGCCGGGCTGTTCCCGGCGTCGAGCAGTTGATTCGCAACCGTCATCACCTCGGCGCTGCGATTGCCGTCCACCGCTTCCAGAATCTTTTCGAACACCGCATTCGGAACCGTGCCCATCAGCTCGCGAATCTGCGAGGCATCGAGCACCGGCTTCCCATCCTGCACCGGAGCGCTGGCAATTGCCTGATCCATGATCGAGAGCGCGTCACGCATCGATCCATCGCCGGCCTCGGCGAGCAGTGCCAGCGCGGCCTCATCCGCCTCCACTCCCTCGCGCTGCGCAATCCCGCGCAACTCGCCGAGGATATCCACCAGCTTCACCGCATGAAAGCTGAAGTGCTGACAACGCGACCGCACCGTCTGCGGAATATCTTCCGGCTGAGTCGTCGCCATCATGAAGACGATGTGGTCCGGCGGCTCCTCGAGCGTCTTCAGAAGGGCATTGAAGGCCGCATCGGTGATCTGATGAGCCTCATCGAGGATGTAGATCTTGTACTTGTCCCGAGCCGGCCGATACCGCGCCGCATCACGCAGCTCGCGAATCTCGTCGATACCGCGATTGGTCGCCGCATCGATCTCGATCACATCGACGGCGTTCCCGGCTCTGATCTCGGTGCAGCTCTCGCACACCTCGCAGGGCTCCGCCGTCGACCGCAGCTCGCTGCCGATCGCATTCCGGCAGTTCAGCGCCATCGCCAGGATGCGCGCAATCGTCGTCTTCCCGATGCCGCGATGCCCGCTGAAGATGTAGCCGTGCGCGATCCGCTGCTGCGTCAACGCATTCATCAAAGTCACGGTGACGTGATCCTGTCCCGCAACATCCGCGAAACGCTGTGGCCGGTATTTTCGTGCAAGAACCTGATATGCCATAAAGAAGATGCGATGAACCGCTGCAACCTTATTGTACCGTCCATCGCAGCTCGAGCCGCGCGCGCCCGGCTACCGCTTTGAAGCCCTGGATTTCGTCTTCGCCAGCTTCTTGCGCCGCTTCACCTCGGCCTCGCTGAACATGGTGCCACGGCACTTCTCCGCGCCGCAGTGGCAGTCGCCCTCGGCATCGTCGCTGTCGTAGAGGTTGTACTCGTACGTCAGCTCCTCGCCCGCGGCGATGTCGCGAATGGCCATTACGAAGATCCGGCCACCGTCATCCTCTGTCTCGCAGTTCGGGTCGCACGAGTGGTTGATGAACATCGCCGTGCCGAAGCCGTCGATGACCATGCCATCATCCCCGCAACTGAAAAGATAGGTGATAAAGCGGTCCTTGTACCGCTCGTCGGCCTGCTCCTTGGTAAACCGCGGCCCGTCATACTCGCAGACCCGCGCGCCTTTTTTCACAGCCTGCGTCGTGTAGCAGCCCGCCGCATGAATCGACGAAGAACGAATAATCAGTCCATCAACCATAGTTAGATGAGGTCCATGTAATCAGAAGAATAGGTTGTTCTTTGGTAGAAGCGCAGGGTTTGCCCGGCCTTTGTCGGTTCACAGCGGAAGATAGGTCCTTCGGCAGTGTCCGAGGCGGCCAAAGCAAACTGATGTCGTTGTCCCCGAGCTGACTATAACAAACCCCAGCGCAAGACCGTCAAAGTACCGGACGAGTATTCTAACGATGATGACAAATCGCCCTGCAGTTCGCGCCCTGCTGGCCGGCTTTGTTCTCGCCGCCACCTCCCTGGGTCAGACCGCCCCCACGCAGAAGCCGGCGGACCCACCCTGCCCGCCTGCGAATCAGAACAGCGGCAAGTCCGCAACCGACAAGCCCTGCTCCCCGCCGGCAGATACGAAGAAGCCCTCTGCCGCCGACGAGTTCCCATTCCCAGGCGAACCCAGCAAGTCCATCGCCCCATCGGACGCTCCGCCCGACGCTCCAAAGCCCAGCTCGCCCCGCCCGTCGGCTACAGACGAACACCCGTTCCCCAGGCAATCTCCGCCCCTCCCCGACGCAGGTTCCAGCAGTTCGAGTAGCTCCAGCAGCGACCCCAGCGGCAGCCCAGACCCCGACGCACCCCCAGCTGCTCCTCCAGCGGATGACGCCGCAAACACCAGATCCACGCGCAGGAAGCTTCCCAAGGTACAAAAACTCCAGTCCGATGAAGACCGCGCCGCCGAGGACCTCAACGTCGCCAAGTTCTATGAGGGCAAGGGCAATCTCAACGCCGCCTACCTCCGCACCAAGGACGCCGTAAAATCCCAGCCCAATGATCCGGAGACACACTTCGCCCTTGCCCAGCTCGCGCGGAAGATGCAGAAGCGCGACGAAGCCATCGCAGAGTTCAACGCCTACCTGAAGCTCGACCCCGACGGCCTGAAGATCGACGCCGCTCGCAAAGCACTCTCCCAGCTGCAATAGCTGGACCTGCAAAATTTGTAAATCCACGAACTCTCTCCGTAGCGGTGTAAGGTGGTCCTGCAACCATGGACCCCATCCTTCAGCAACTCCAGATCGAGATCGACGACGCCGTCCACGGGCTCGACTCCACACAGACCCAGGCAACCCCCACAGCGCACCTCGACAAGTGGAGCATCCAGCAGATCGTCCAGCACCTCTGCCTCACTTACGCCAGCACCTCAGACGTCATCGAGACACGTCTCGCAAAGTGCAGGCCAACCAAGGCCAAACCTAACCTCCAGCAGCGCCTCGCCCAGTTCTACGTCACCAGGCTCGGGCTCTTCCCGCACGGCCGCAATGCTCCGGAGGATGTCGTTCCACCTCACCCCGCACCGCCGCTCCCCGGCAACGAGCTCACCTGTTCCGTCGCGGAGCATCTAGCCCGCGTCGATAGCCTCCTCAACAAAGCTGAAGCGCTCTTCGGCCCTGGACCCTGCATTACCCACTTCGTTCTTGGCCCGCTCAGCGTCCACCAGTGGCGAAGGTTTCATCTGGTTCACGGCCACCATCACGTCAGGCAGATTCTCGCCATACGCGCGTCTCACAACCTCTAGCTCACGCAGTCGCCAGCGCTATTCCTCCGGATCGTCAAAGTCTTCCACGGTGATCTTTACCGGCTCCTCTTCCTCCAGCTCATCCGCCACCCGCAGATACCGCCGCATATACCGTAGGGGCTCCTCCGCCACTGCGAGCTCGCGTAGATGGTATCGCCACGCATCCTCTCGCGCGCTTCGTCGCGTATGCCCTTTGCGGTTCACCGTGCCGATGGACCCGTCTGCCATCTTCCGCGTAAAGGTCTGCGTAGGCACCTGGAACGTCATCAGCTCACCGGCCTTCCAGAAGTTCGACGCAAACTCATGCGAGAAGAGCAGGGCATAGTAGCGCCGTTCGCCGGCCAGCATCTCTATCGCCTCCTGCGCATTCTTCCACGGCAGGCCAAGCTTGCCGACGTACCACCTCCGGAACTCAAACCCATTGGCGCGCGCCTGGCCAATCAGAAGCTGAAGCAACTCAAACCTTGTCATAGAATCCGTTCAAACTCCAAGGGTATAGTTTACGTCTAGAGCCGTCTAACACCTCGGGAGCTGCATTAGGGCCGTATGAGCCGCACCCGCATCGGAAAACATCGCACTGGAGAAAATGATCCCGATCTCGCGCAATATCAAAGTCATAAGCGCTCTTCTTCTTGCCTTCGCTCTGGCAGCGCCATCCCACGCGCAGCCGTTTGATCCCGCCGCCCACACCGATCCCATCAACCTGACTCCCCTGGTGCGCGAGGCCCACGAGCACTTCTACAACCTCGACTATGACGGCGCCCTTACCCGCTTCGAGGCCGTCCAGAGGGAGAACCCGCGGAACCCCATGGCCGCCAACTACGTCCTCATGGTGCTCATCTTCCGCGAGCTCTACCACCAGGATCTTCTCGACACCACCTACTACGCCCACGACTCCTTTCTCACCTCCAAGCGCAGCGTCCCCGTCCCCCAGGCCACGCGCGACCGCATCGAGTCGCTCACGAGCTCCTCCATCGCCATGTGCGACCAGCTCATCAAGACCAATCCCAGGGACAAGAACGCCTACTTCGCCCGCGGATACGCCCGCGGTATGCATGCCGCCTTCATCACCCTTGTAGACCACAGCTACATAGCCGCAGCCAAACAGGGTTATGCCTCAAGGGGTGACAGCGAGCAGGTACTCAGGATCGATCCCGGCTATGCCGATGCAAAGATGGCAATGGGCATCCAGCAGTTCGCCGTTGCCAGTCTCCCGCGCATCCTGCGCATCATGATCGGCATTACCGGCGTTACCGGCAACAAGGAGAAGGGGCTCGACCTCCTCCGCGAAGCCGCGGCTCACGGCATCGTCACCGTCGTCGAATCCCGAACCGCTCTCTCTCTCTTCCTCCGCCACGACGCCCGGTACCCCGAAGCTCTCGCGGTCCAGCGCGGCCTGGCCGAACAGTACCCCCGCGACTATCTCTTCCGCCTCGAAGAGGCCAACCTCACCAAGGACTCAGGCGACGGCCCCGCAGCCATCGCCGCCTACAAAGCCGTCATTGCCGACGCCCGCAAGCCCAACTTCTTCATCGACCCGCGCCTTCAGATGGCCTACTTCGGCCTGGCCGATACCCAGCGCGGCCAGAACATGATTGAGGAGGCTGCCCAGAACTATCTCGAAGCCGCTGCCCAGCCCAAGTGCAGCGACTGGCTTCGTCGCCGCGCCCAGCTCAACGCAGGTCAGATGTTCGACCTCCTCCGCCAGCGCGACAGGGCCATGAAGCAATACCAACTGGCCAGCGCCGGAGGTGGAGACCAGTCCCAGACCGACGCCGCCCGCCGCTACCTCAAGACTCCCTACACCGGCAGGTAACGGTCTGTTGGGGGCCGTATCGCCAGGGCACACGGGTCATGCAGCAACGGGGCCTTGCGTTTGCCCGAAACTTCCATGTCTCTCCGGCCAGCGTCGGGCTTGTGCAATGCAAATCGTGTGAAGGATCAGCAGCAATGGCACGGCGAAAGTTGGAATCAGGCTTAGCGGCAGTACCGTCATAGGCGCTGTCGTGATCGATTCAGCCGGGCTGATGAATCGGGAAGCTGCTCCCAGAGTGATCGCAGTAACGAGGTCCGTCATTCCAAGCACATGCCACAGGATGAAGCTCTTTCGGTGGTCCGGACTGGCGAGCTTTCTCGCCAGAATCGCCGTTGCCCCGATCGCAATATCGCCCCATCCTGCAGGCAGCGCGAAGACACGGGGAAGAATGCCGTACGTGGACAGGACCAGAAATACGAAACCGCCGATCCTCCACGAATGGACAACCGTCAGGATTCGCGGGTCCAAAGAGAGGATGAAATCCCTGAACGGTCTCGAGTTCAGATACCACACTGAGAACACTGCGATGGGAGCCAGCACCCCCATCAGCAGTGGAAGCGGCGGACGGTCTGGGTCAGTCTGAAATACATGGAACGCCGACGCAGCGAAGGACAATGTGAACCAGGCCGCGATGAGCCAGGCAAGGAACTTCCCGTAGTTTGTCTTCGTCATGGCATGTCTCTCCTTTATATCGAAATTAGATGTATATACATGTAAAAGGGGATGCAAAAAAGTTTGCAGTGCAAATCCGCTACCTTAGACGCCAGATTTGCCTCGAACCGCATCCATCACACGGTCCAAAGTGAGCCACACCTCAGTCCCGGACATGCCCAGCAACGCCTCCATCTCCTTGTTGATTCGGCTCCAGCATCGGGTCGCCTCCTGAAGCACGCTCAATCCCTTGGCTGTCACCCGGTAGCTTCGCCGCCGCCCGTCCTTCGCATCGATGCTGGTCTCGATCCACTCCATCTCCAGCAACAACTTCAGATTGCGGGATAGTGTCGTCTGATCCGCCTCCAGTATCTTCGCCAGTGATATCTGATTCACAGGCTGGGCTGCATAGACGGTGTTCATCAGCTCAAACTGGGCTGCGTTCATGCCCGTTGGCCGCAGGGCCTCGTCGTAGCGGCGGGTCAGGAGCCGTCCCGTCCGCCGGACCGCAGCGCACAGGCAACCCATGCCTTTGACGCGACTATTGCTTCGTCGCACTGGTAGTTCCTCCCATCAGATAGCGTAGCGGACTCAAGGGGCCCAGCGGAATCAGCTCAAACTCCATCTGCTTTGCGTGCACCAGCGGAAGCTTGGCAAGCATCTCGTTTGCCTCGCTTACCGACGAAGCGTTCAACAGGAAGACCACGCCATTCGTATCCTGACGCACGAACCATTGGTCCAGTCTGCCTGCAAGGTAAAGAGTCACCGTGTCCTTCACCTCTGACTGCATGATCTGACGAATCACATCCCGGTCGGGCGTACTCACGATATGCCCAATGGCCAGAATCTTTGTGGTTGGAACCGGAGCGACAACCGGCGACTGTGCTGAGACGAAGGCGGAGGAGACGACTCCGAGAGAAAGGGTCTTGAGAAAGGGGATGCGCATAGGAGCCTCCAATGAATAGTACATGTATATACATGCACTATCTCCTTGTCCACTTAAAAATAGCTCTTCAAGAAACCTCGCGGTTAGCCTAACTAACAGGCCCTGCAGTGGTTTCTTCTCTAAATACGAACCTGATGTGACAAAATGTCAGAGTAGTATTTCGCTTGGAGAACTCCCATGTTCTGTACTCACTGCGGAAACAAACTCGAACCCTCCTCCCGCTTCTGCCCATCCTGTGGAGCGACCATCGCCCCTGCGGCCGGCCCCTTCGCCGATTCCTTCCGGTCGACCGGCAAGCTGTTCCGTCCGCGCGCCAACCGCATGATCGCCGGAGTCTGCGCCGGCTTTGCCCTCCACTACGGCTGGGACCTCAACCTCGTGCGCATCATCACCGCGCTCATCATCATCCTTACCGGAGTCGGCGCCATCGCGTACATCATCGCCTGGGTCATCATCCCAGAGGAACCCTACGCACTCCCAGCCAAGAGCAACTAGAGTAAAGAGCTACTAAGTCTTGACCAAAAAAATCGCTGAACCGGAAACTGCCTCCCGCCCCTTCGCCTACCGCAACCGAACCCTCCACTGCGACGGAGTCGACCTCTCCACTCTGGCCGACACCCACGGCACGCCTCTCTACGTCTACTCCGCGGAGCAGATCTCGCACCGCTTCCAACTCTTCGAGAAAGCCTTCGCGAGCCGTTCCCACACCATCTGCTACGCGGTCAAAGCCAACTCCTCGCTGGCGATTCTCCGCCTCCTCGCTCATCAGGGAGCAGGCTTCGACATCGTCTCCGGCGGCGACAAGCCCGCACTGGAGCGAGTCGTCTTCTCCGGGGTAGGCAAACAGATCTGGGAGATCGACGTGGCGCTCCAGGCGGACATCCTCATGTTCAACGTCGAATCCGAGGCCGAGCTCCACCTCCTCGCCACCCGCGCCGAAGCCCTCGGAAAGCGCGCCCGCTTCGCCCTCCGCGTCAACCCCGACGTCTTCGCCGAGACCCACCCCTACATCTCCACCGGCCTCAGCGAGCACAAGTTCGGCATCGACATCAAAGTCGCCCGTGCCATCTACCGCAAGGCAGCAAAATACAAATGGCTCGACCCCGCTGGTGTCAGCGTCCACATCGGCTCGCAGATCCGCAAGGTCGACCCCTTCGCTGCAGCCCTGGCCCGTGTCACCAGCCTGATCACCGACCTCCGCAAGGACGGCCACAACATCCGTTACGTAGATGCGGGCGGCGGCCTCGGCGTCGACTACGGCACCACAGCCTTCCATCCTGATCATCAGGTCGAAAAATACGCGGCAGCCCTCACCGAAGGCCTCGCCGCCGAAACTGCCCACCTCCTCCTGGAACCGGGCCGCTTCATAGTAGCCCAGGCCGGAGCCCTCCTCACCCGCGTCCTCGTCGTCAAGAAGAACGGCTCGAAGACCTTCGTCATCACCGACGCCGGCATGAACGACCTCATCCGCCCAGCCCTCTACCACGCCCACCACGAGATCATCCCTGTCAGGCAACCAGCTAAGCAATCAGCCAAGCAGCCGGCAGGGAAGTCCAACACGATCACTGCCGACATCGTAGGCCCCGTCTGCGAGTCCGGCGACTTCTTCGCCCGCGACCGCGTCCTGCCCACGGTCAAGCCCGGCGACCTCCTCCTGCTCCTCGACGCCGGAGCCTACGGCATGAGCCTCTCCTCCAACTACAACTCCCGCCCCCGCCCCGCAGAGGTCCTCGTCAACGGCGCCCCTGCCCGAGTAATCCGCCGCCGCGAAACCATCCGCGACCTCCTCGGCCCCGAGATCCCATAGCCTTACTCCAGCGCCTGTTCGACATGCTAAAATCGCAAGGTCGCCTGCGGTTCGCAAGTCGTCGCAGCCCACGCAAAATCAACACCGAGGTAGCGCATGTCCGGCCATTCAAAATGGGCCACAATCAAGCACAAAAAAGGCGCGCTTGACGCCAAACGTGGCAAGATCTTCACCCGTCTCATCAAGGAAATCACCATAGCCGCCAAGACCGGCGGCGGCGGAGACCCAGACGGCAATCCGCGCCTCCGCACCGCCATCGCCGCGGCCAAGGCCGAGAACATGCCCGCCGACAACATCAAGCGCGCCATCCAGCGCGGCACCGGCGAACTCGAAGGCGTCTCCTACGAGGAGATCACCTACGAGGGCTACGGCCCCGGCGGCGTCGCCATCATCGTCGAAGTCCTCACCGACAACAAGAACCGCGCCGTCAGTGAGATCCGCCACGCCTTCTCGAAGAACGGCGGCAACCTCGGCGCCGAAGGTGCTGTCTCCTGGATGTTCACCAAGAAAGGCGTCATCGTCGTCTCCAAGTCCGCCGCACCCGAGGACAAGCTCACCGAGATCGTCCTTGATGCCGGCGCCGAAGACCTCAGCGACGAAGGCGATAACTGGGAGATCCTCACCGACCCCAAGGACTTCGAAGCCGTCACCGGAGCTCTGAAGGCCGCCAACATCACCCCCGAGCACGCCGAGGTCACCAAGATCGCCTCGACCTACACCAAGCTCGAGGGTTCCCAGGCCAACGCGATGATTCGCCTCCTCGAAGTCCTCGAAGACCTCGACGACACGCAGAACGTCTACTCGAACTTCGATATGGACGAGGCTCCCGTCGCGCAATAACCAAAGCGGTCATCCACCTTCCAAAGGCCGCCGCGCATCGGCGGCCTTTCTTCTATCTCTAATCCATAGCAACCCATTCCAAGCCGGAGCCACTCAGTGATCAAGAGCATCGAGCGCATAGCAAAGTCCTCGCTGTGCGCCCCAGTTTTTCTGATAGTTGCCCTTCTGCTATCCACCCGGCTTCTCTCCGCACAGGCAGCCCCGACCGCCTCCTCCCTTGCGCCCTTCCAGTCGCACTCCGCCGAGCTCCCCTGGGAGATCGGAGCCATCGCCCAGGGAGGCCTCGGCCTCACCGACAACCGCGGCGGCTTCAAGTTCATCATGGTGGGCGCACACGCCGGCAAGGTCCTCACCGGAAACTTCGGCCCTGGCCTCCTCAACGGCAACTTCGAGTACGCCGTCGAAGTCTTCCCCTTCTGGCAGTCCTATACGCCGAAGTTCCAGCGCGCCATGTGCACCACGTCCAACGTCTGCTCGCCCCTCTACACCGTGGGCGGAACTTTCACCGGTGCTTCAATTACCCCAATTATCCTCAGGTGGAACTTCAAGAGTTCGCACCGCATCACCCCCTGGGCCCAGGGAGCCGGAGGCCTCATCTGGACCAACCATAAGTACCCGGCCTTCGGCGGCCCTCCCTACAACCCCATCAACGACGGCCCCAACTCCGACGCCAGCGTCTGGAACTTCACCCCCCAGGGAGGCATCGGCGCTCACTACTTCATCACCCCGCGCCGCTCCGTTGACTTCGGCCTGAACGCCGTCCACATCTCCAGCTCCTCACTGGGCGACAAGAACCCCGGCGTCAACGCCACCCTCCAATTCTCCCTCGGTTACACCTGGTGGAAATAACCCTGATCCTCTGTTCCCTATAAACTGGTCTGTTGTCCTATGAATCCTGATGCCATCATCGAGTGCGTGCCTAACTTCTCCGAAGGCACAGACGCAGCCAAAGTCAGCAAGATCGTCGCCTCCATGCAGGTGGAAGGCGTGCGCCTGCTCGACTGGTCGCTCGACGCCGCGCACAATCGCTCCGTCGTCACCATCGCCGGTCCGCCCGCAGCTGTCATGGCAGCGGCCGTACGTTCCGTAGGCAAGGCAGCCGAACTCATCGACCTCACCCGGCAGAACGGCGTTCACCCCCGCATCGGAGCCGCCGACGTCGTCCCCTTCATTCCCGTCAGTGGGATATCCCTCGCGGAGTGTGCCGTCCTCGCCCGCCAGGCCGGCCTCCTCATCTGGCGCACCTACGGCGTCCCCGTCTACTTCTACGGAGCCGCCGCCGCCCGCCCCGACCGCGTCCAGCTTGAAGACGTTCGCAAGGGCCAGTTCGAAGGCCTCCGCGACGCTGCTCGCCGCGACGCCGCCCGCCGCCCCGACATCGGCGGCCCCGAACTCCACGAGACCGCCGGAGCCAGCGCCGTCGGAGCCCGCAGCTTCCTCATCGCCTATAACGTGCATCTGAAGCAGCCGGACATCACCGCCGCCCGCGCCATCGCCCGCGACATCCGCGCCTCCAACGGTGGTCTGCACGGCGTCAAAGCCCTCGGTGTCCTGGCCAATGGCCGCGCCCAGGTCAGCATGAACATCACCGACCACCGCGCCACCCCGATGCCCAAGGTCTACGCCCGCGTCCTCGAACTCGCCCACCGCCACGGCGCCTCCATCGAAGACGGCGAACTCATCGGCCTCATACCTCAGGACAGCTACGAGCCTGGCGCCGAATGGGTCCGCCAGATCCCCAACTTCGACCCGGATCTCAAAGTCCTCGAGCGCCGCTTGGAGCAGCCCCTGTCCTGGGTCACCCTTTGAGTCCGTGCTCACCGCACACGCTGCGCTCGCACTGCCAGGAAGTTCCTCTGAACGTCTTGACTCTGGAGTAGAGTCCATACCCTATGCTCTCTATGTGAGGGAGTTCTGAAAGGGATATTTTGGTTCTTCAGATTGGCCAAGTCGCGCAGCGTACGGGTCTAACCATCGACACCATTCGCTTTTACGAGAGAGAAGCTCTGATTCCAAAGCCTCGGCGGACCTCCGGAGGTTACAGGGTCTACGAGCAGCAGGAGGTCGAGCGACTCTTGTTCATCGGTCAAGCGCAGAATCTTGGCTTCACCCTTCAGGAGATCCGCGAGTTGTTGCTGATCGAGAACAGTGATAAAGGCAGCTGCTCTCACGTAAGGGATTTGGTCGCGGGAAAGATCGCTCAGGTGAAGGAAAAGATATCGGAGCTGCGGCGTCTGGAATCGCAATTGACGAAGGCTCAGAGGCTATGCAGTGCGGCTCTGGTTGAAGCCTGCACGACGGAGTGCCCTGTCCTTGACAGTTTGAAACCGGGGCACGTCGGGAAGGAGTTGAAATGAAAGTTGAGGTGCTGTACTTCAAAGGGTGTCCCAACTATGAGTCAGCCGTCGCACAGGTTCGGAAGGCTGTAAGCGAAGAACATGTCTCCGCCGTCGTGGAAGAGGTTGAAGTCCGTGACGCTGCCATGGCTCAGGAGATCGGCTTCCTTGGCTCTCCGACGATTCGCGTCAATGGCCTGGACATCGAGGAAGGGGCTCGCGCCGACCGTGGCTTTGGTTTTGGTTGCCGGACGTACTTTGCCTCTGGCCATCGTTCTGGAATACCGTCCATCGGACTGATCCGGCACGCACTGGCGGAAGCTGCCGGGTCCACGGGTGAGCAAGTATGACTGCTATGACTGCAAACCAAAAGACCGGTTCGGGGATGCTTGCTCTAGGTGGTGCCGCAGCGATTCTCGCCTCCACGTGCTGCCTCGGTCCACTCATCCTGGTGCTGCTGGGCTTCAGTGGCGCATGGATCGGCAGTCTCTCTGCTCTGGAGCCATACCGCCCCTTCTTTCTCGCACTCACTCTGGTTGCCCTTGGCCTTGCCGGCCGGCGCATCTTTCGAGCCGCGCCCGCTTGCGAGTCCGGTGAGGGGTGCTCGACTCCGGCTTCTCGAAGACTCCACAAGATCGTATTTACGGTCGTAACGTTGCTTGCCCTTGTGGCGTTCGTCTTTCCTTACCTCGCTCGTTTTTTCTACTGATTCAAATTCAAACTGGTTGCTCTTAGGAGGGCTCTCTTGAAACGACTTCACGGTGCTGCTGTATGTGTCATGGCGATGGTCACTTCTATTGCATGGGCTGCGCCCAGGTCGGTCACGCTCGACGTTCCCGGTATGACTTGCCCGACCTGCCCGGTCACCATCAAAAAAGCGTTAATGAAAGAGCAAGGGGTGACCGGCGTCGCCGTCCACTACGAAAAGAAAGAGCTCGTCGTGGCATTCGACGATGCGAAGACCACACCCGCCGCCATCATGAGATCCACCGCAGCGGCCGGCTTCCCCTCTCAGATCGCCAAATGACCGTCTGTAGCGGCTGGATGCTCTCTCCCACCCACCCCAAACAAACGTCATCTCGACCGAAGCAACGGACGGTCTTATCGTCCGTTGCGCAGTGGAGAGATCCCTGTATTTCGTCTTTGTTCTTGTCCTTGTATCGAGCTACGCCATGCCTTCAGCTTTGGGTCTCCCCTGGGATGCCTTGTGGTCTCGCTGCACCCCCTGTCAGAGGCGCCATATCTATTCGTTTGACACCTGTCAGCCCCCGGCCTCCTCTCCGTAGCCGCAATCAGACTTTTTCAGCATCCTCTCTACGTGAGACACGCCGCCGAACAATTATCCAAACGGGATTCAACCAACCAACCTTCCTCTCCTGCCTACGTCCAAAGTAGTAGGCAGGTTACTTGCCTATTACCGTCTTTCACGGAAGAATAGAAGGGTTGAGCCGCAAAATTCCGCGGCCAAGGAGTATTCCATTGCGCATTCTCGCTAAATCGTTCCTCCCCCTCGCCGGTCTCGCTCTCTCTGCTGTCTTTTGTCCGGCGGCGCAGCTCTCGAGCGATGCCAAGGCAGCCATCCCCCGCGACGTTCAACAGCTCATCGTCGTCGACTATCGCGCCATGCAGAACTCCCCGGCGGCCATGAGCCTCAAGGACCGCGTACTCCCCCCTGAACTCAAGCGCCTCGAGACCGCCCTCAAGACCTCCGGCCTCAAGGTCGATCAGGACGCTGACGTCCTCACCTTCGCCGCCTTCCGTGCGGACGGCGGGACCGGAACCCACATCGTAGGCATCGCCCAGGGCCAGTTCCACACCCGCGACATCCTTGCCAGCTTCACCAAGTCGAAGACCAAGCCGCAGACTCTGCGCAACAACAGCATCTACCCCATGGGCTCCAACGGCATGAGCGTCGTCTTCCTCAACCAGACCACGATGGTCTTCGGCGATAAGGACGCGGTCAGAGCCGCCCTCGACGCCCGCGACGGCATCACCTCCAACTTCCTCTCCAACGGCGACATGGTCAACGAGATGCTCGCCGTGGACACCAAGGCAGTCTGGAGCCTGCTCGACGCCAAGGGAACCCAGACCATGATGAAGGGAGTCCTCGGTGACGCCGCTCAACTGGCCGACTACGACACCGTTCGCAACCGCATGAAGAGCTCCCGCTACACCATGGACTTCCAGAACGGCGTCAAGTTCGACATGGCAGTTGTCATGTCCGACACCGTCACCGCCGCCACCGCCGCTACGCTCATGAAGGGCGTATCCATCATGAAGAAGACCTCCGGCACCCCGCTCGAGAAGTCGGCTCTGGACGACACCACCATCGACTCCAACTCGGGAACCCTGACCGTCTCCTACTCCTCCTCCGACAGCCAGTTCGCCAACCTCCTCACCTCGCCGCTCTTCCAGTCCGTAGTCCGGTAAGCCAGTCACCGAGCCAATAAACTCGCAAGACAAAGCCAGACCTCCTAAGGGGCCTGGCTTTATCTTTGCTCGAAATCACAGTTGCCCTTGCTAGCGCCGGAGTCCTTGCTTGTGCCGTTGCCGTTGCCTTTTCTAAACTAGCCAAAGACCGTTTGGGTGCCCCATCTTCGGCGCGGCTTTATGCGCCTAAGGTGGGAACGTATACCGTCTCCCAGCCAGCTGTTGCTCTTGCCTTTGCAGTTGCAGTTGCAGTTGCCGTTGTTGCTGCGGTTGCTGCTGCGGTTGCCGTTGCTGCTGCGGTTGCTGTTGTTTAGTCTTACGTCGTCATTCTGAGCGCAGCGAAGAATCCCCGCATTTTCGAGGGGAGCGAAGCGACCCGAATGCCTTCTCCTCCAGCCACCCCCATAACAAACGTCATCTCGACCGAAGGCGGCGCACTTTGCCGCCGCAGTGGAGAGATCCCTGTATTTCGCCTTTGCCCTTGTGGTTGCTGTTGCCGTCGCCTTTCGGTAAACCAAGGCTTTAGCCTTTGCATCTCAAGCTGCAACAAAATCGGGCTTTAACTAGTGTCTGACGAATCATTGCACAGGCTAGGGGATCGGAACGGCATGCCTTCAGAAAGTACTGAAAGATCCTGTCTTGCTTAAGGGCACGGCTTCAGCCGTGCCATAAGTCCTGTTTTATCTTGCGGCTGGTAGCCCAATGCTTTAGCTTTGGGTCTCCGCTGAGGTACGTCTTCTTTCGCTGCGCCCCACTTTCCGCACCTCTTCAGACATGCCGAAAACAAGCGCGCCGTAGGCGCTCCCGCTCTGCCGAAGGCTGGTTTTTTCTTTTCACCGATTTCCCCAGCAAAAACCATTGTCAAGCCCCCAAGCACCTTAACTCTCACAAAATAAAGAATATCCACGTGCCTAGTAGTTCCACCCAATCCGCTACAATTGAACTATAGATCAAAGAAAGCCCCGGCCAAACCGGGGCTTTCGCCTTTAACACCCATAAACCTTTTAGAAAGACGATTTTACCCGTAACCCATTTAGAATGACGATTTTGCAGAAACGCGAATTGCGTAAGGCATTGAATACAAGGAATTTCCGTCTTAGATACCCCGGGGGGGAGGGGTACTAAGGTCGTGATCTAAAACGCGAGCGAGACCCCAAAGACATTGCCCTGAAACGAGTAGCACCGGCTGTAGGTGGTGCCGAACCGAGCGTCCAGGCCGAGAGCAGCATCCCGCGTAACCGCCGGAACTGAGATCAGGCTGACCGCCCGGCTGGACTCCAGCTTGCTCTTCCAGCCACCGGCAATCATGTTGCATAGCTCTCCGATGGCGTCATCCACCATGGGATCGCAAGGCTCTGACACTGTCCCGAGCAGCGCCTCCGCCGCGATCTGCGCGACAGTCTGGCTGGCATAGACCAGGCACTCGCCGGTGACGGAGCCCGAAAAGCGAATCCGAGCCGTGATTCGCTCGTCGATGTCGACCTCGGCATCGAGCGGCGCGCAGCTTCGGTCGAGCACCATCTCGAAGACCTCGGAGACAGCCGAGTCGAGTCGTACTATCAGCTCCTCTCGCACGTTGTCGGCTTCAGTCGCAACCATCTGTCCTCGCAGCAGTCCTCGAGCAACGTCCAGCCATCACGCCGCCTGCAGCAGCGGAAGCACCCGAGCCTTCACCTGATCCGCCGTAAACGGCTTGCAGATATAGCCCTGCGCGCCCGCGGCGATGGCGCGCAACACAAACGGCTCGCTGCCCTCCGTCGTAATCATCACGACAGGAACTCCCTGAGCCAGGTTCTCGTCCCGCCGAGCCTCCAGAAACTGCAACCCGTCCATCACCGGCATATTGATGTCGCTGATGATCAACCCAACCGGGCTCGCATTCGTCCCATCATCTCGAAGAGCCTGCAGGGCCTCCTCGCCGTTCGAAGCTTGCAACACCTCGGAAAGCTCCAGGCCGGCCTGTCTTAGCGCCCTCTCGATCACCTTCCTCATCACCGCCGAATCATCAATAATTAGAGCTCGCAACCCATCCTCCGGTAGTCAATGTGGTCTACAGCCTCTATCGACCTCCACGCAGAAACCTTGAACAAAGCAGCTTCTTAGCGTCTTCTAACCCGAGACCGAATTGTTAGGCCACAAACCTGCATAAGCCAGTGCATGGATAGCGGTCTCTACGCTGCATATACGGGTCTGATGGCGCGCACGCAGGCGCTCGACACCGCAGCGAACAACGTCGCGAACGCTGGCACGAACGGCTTCCGAGCCCAACGCGACTACTTCCGCGGCCTATTCGCCGGAGGCCTCGATCGTGACTCCCCAGCCGACTCCCAAGTCGGCCAGACCGTAAACGGCTTCGGAGTCCTCGGCGGAAGCCGGCTCGATCTCGGACAAGGACAACTGGCAGCGACCGGCAATCCGCTCGACCTGGCCCTGCAGGGCCAGGGTTTCTTCGCCCTGCAGACGAAGAACGGACTCACCTACACAAGAGACGGAGCCTTCTCCCGCTCTTCCACCGGTGTCCTCCAGACCAGCCAGGGAGAGCCCGTCCTCGACGTCAACCAGCAACCCATCACCATCCCCACCGGCACTATCCACGTAGCCCCCGACGGCAGCATCTCCGTCTCAACCGCCGACGGCAGCGTCATAGTTGGCCAGGTCGGCGTATTCGAGTTTTCAGACAAGTCAGTGCTCACAGCAGAAGGAACGAACCGTTTTTCCGCAGGTGACGCAAAGCCAATTGCTGCAAACGCCTCCATCGAGCAAGGCTCCCTTGAGGGAGCGAATGAGGACGCAATACATGGCACGATGCAACTGGTTCTCGTGCAGCGCCAAGCCGAGATGATGCAGAAGGCGCTCAGCGTATTCAATAACGATTTCGACAAGACCGCGGCTGAAGAACTACCGCGAGTCTGACAGCAAACACGCGGAGCCCTTGTCGAGCGCTCTGCCAGGATGGAGTTGAGATGATTCGAGCGTTGTATACGGCTGCAAGTGGAATGAGCGCACAACAGGCAAATCTGGACACGGTGGCGAATAACCTCGCCAACTCTGCCACAGCCGGATTTCGACGGCGCAGGTTGCAGTTTGAAGACATGATCTACCAGAACATGATTACTCCGGGCTCGGCGCAGAGCCAACAGACGGTATCGGCAGGCTTGCAGATAGGTCTTGGAACCAGATCGGCAGCGACCGAGATGATCATGACGCAGGGAGACTTCAACCAGACCGGCAACTCGCTCGATATCGCAATCCAGGGTGCAGGTTTCTTTCAGGTATCGAAGCCTGACGGGACGATTGCCTACACCCGAGCTGGAAGCTTCCATATGAACAATCAGGGAACGATAGTGACAGCGGAGGGCGACACCGTGTTGCCGGCGATCACGATCCCTTCCAATGCAACCGCTATCACAATCTCTCGGTATGGAGTCGTGTCCGCCACGATTCCGGGGCAGACGAACGCAGCACAGCTTGGCACGATTCAGCTGGCTACCTTCGCCAATCCAGGAGGGCTCAACTCTGTTGGGGGCAATCTCTTCGAACAGACTGCATCCTCCGGCAATGCCATCACAGACGCTCCTGGTGGAACCAGCGGGATAGGCACGCTACAGCAAGGCTATCTCGAAAATTCGAATGTCGATGTCGTCGCAGAGTTTGTGCAGATGATACTGGCCCAGCGTGCCTATGAAAGCAATTCCAAGGTGGTACATGTGGCTGACGACATGTATTCCCAGATCAACAACATGATTCGTTAGGAGCGCGGCGTTATGAGTAGAAATTGTCGTTCGCCCATTGCGGCCCTGTTCTGTTTGATTGGACAATTTAGCGGAATGGGAATGGCCACGACACTGCCCGCAATGACAGTTTGTAGCAGCACTCCAAGTGTTAGGTGGGATACTGTCCTGCGGCAGAGATGGGTCACGATTGCAAGTTGTGACCACCCGGAGCGGCCTGCCTTTGCCCGTCAGGCGGTTTTGGATAAGGGGACTCATCGACAACTTGATCAAACACATCAAGGGGACCCCCGCGAACTGTTTCCGGTAGTGCGTGCAGGTGACATCGTTCGGCTCTGGAGACAGGAAGACCATCTGCGAATCGAAGTTGCCGCTGTGTCAGAGGAGAGCGGGAGCCTGGGCAGGAGCGTGCATGTGAGGCTCATACGAGCCAACTCGGCGGATCAGCAAGTGGAACAGCAGTTCGTTGGCATTGTTCGCGGGCCAGCCGATGTGGAGATGAGTCGATGAGAAGTCTAGTGAAGGTGAGTTCATTGCTAAAGATCAGAGCTGCAAGCGGCAAGTTACAAAGGGCCGTAAAGCCTGCCCGGCTTGTTTCAGACAACGCAAACATAGGGCGCTTCGCTATCGTTGTGGTAGTGGGACTTCTTCTACTGATTGCCGTTTCTTCGCTGAAAGCTCAATCAGATGCGCAGCGAAAGGCGCTTGGTCCGAAACCCAATATAGCCTCGGCATCACTCGCTTCTTATCTAGAAAGAGTGCGTGCGGATAGCTCCAATGTGCAAGCCGCACCTGGGTCTATCTGGACGGACAGCGGCCGCCTAACAAGAATGACCACAGATGTGCGTGCCATGCGTCCACACGATCTTATTTCAGTGGTGGTCTCGGAGAGTCTTGCCGCCTCGACAGACGGCACCGTGAAGAACTCTCGGGCCTCTAATGCGAGTTCTCAGGTTTCCAGTCTCATCGGCGTGCTTCACGCGGGGAATGCGCTCCAGAACTTAGTCAATCAGAGCTCTTCAGCAGGCCTTAACGCCCAGGGGACAAGCGCAACTAGCTCCAGTCTCAGCACAACATTTGGAGGGCAGGTCATTGAAGTTCTTTCAAATGGGATGCTTGTGATCGAAGCGGCAAGAGAGGTAGAGTTCAGCCAGCAAACACAGACCATCATGCTGCGTGGTCTGGTTCGTCCTGAGGATATTTCACAGCAGAATCAGGTGCTTTCGACTGCTATTTCCAGCTTGGAGTTGGAGGTGCGCGGGAAGGGAATCATCACGGATTACACCCACCGGCCGAATGTCCTGGTCAGGCTTCTACAACGCGTTTTGATCTTTTAGGGGAGAAGCTAATGCAGGGTAGGTGGAACAGATCGAGAACACGAGAGCTGTCGGGGAGACGCATTATCAGCGGAAAATTCACCTGTCGAGCATGTGTGCTTGCCGGACTTCTAGGGTGGTGTGCTGTGGTTTTGGCGTCTGATGCTCCTGCGTTACATCAAGCGCGCATAAAGGATATTGCTTCAATTGAGGGCATTCGCGACAATCAGCTGGTTGGATATGGCATCGTGGTGGGACTGCAAGGAACAGGGGACAGCCAGCAGACTAGCTTTCCAACACAGACACTCGCGGCAACATTACTACGCATGGGCGTCAGCGTCCCTGCATCTTCGATTCGCGTACAAAATCTCGCGGCGGTATTTGTGTCGGCAACGCTACCACCATTCGCCCGTCCAGGTACGAAGCTGGACATTACGGCATCCTCGGCTGGGGATGCGAGGAGTCTTGAGGGGGGTCTCCTGCTGATGACTCCTCTCTATGGAGCAGATGGAAAAATTTATGCCCAGGCGCAGGGCCCACTAGTTGTTGGTGGATATTCAGTGAGCGTGAACGGGAATGTAAAGCAGCTGAACCATCCCAATACGGCGCGAATTCCCTTTGGAGCTATGGTGGAGCGCGGTGTTCCCCTGGATCTTGGGGGTAGAAATCAATTCTCGCTGCTGCTGAATGATGCAGACTTCCGCAGCGCAGAAGCTATGGCGCAGGCGATCAACCATGACCTAGGCCGACCTGCGGCTCGTGTCCTCGACAGCAGACGAATTGATCTATCGGTCGCAAATGGCGAGGAGATTCCTTCTCTTCTTGCACGGGTGGAGTCGATTGAGGTGCCCGTTTATCCACGAGCGAAGGTAATCGTTAATGAACGTACGGGAACGGTCGTCATAGGGGGAACTGTCGTTTTACAGCCTGTGTCTATCCTGCATGGCGGACTGGCGGTGAATGTCGTAGGCGATTTTCTGGTCTCGCAACCGAATGCGTTTTCGTCCGGGACGACTCAAGTGACGCAGCAGACACGAATCAATGCGCAGGATAAGCCGGTAAATCGCATTGAGCTGAAACAAGGAGCAACGGTAGATGACCTCGTTCGGAGTCTGCAGACAATTGGGGCTTCGGCTCGGGACGTCATCTCCATTCTTCAGGCTATGAAGTCGGCCGGCGCTCTGGAAGCAGAGATTGAAGTGCTATGAAGATTACACCTGATTTTTCCAGCCAGGTTTCCACCGGTGCCGAGAAGCAGAAGGATTCCAAGCTGGTAGACGCTGCGCAACAGTTCGAAGCGATGCTGATGCAGGAGATGCTGAAGCCAATGCGAGCAGGTCAGAACGACTGGAGCGGTGAGGAGAACGACGATAGCGCTGCTGACACGATCAGCACCTTTGGGACGGAGGCGGTTGCAAAAGCTATATCCAAGGGGGGTGGGTTTGGTATTGCCAGACAGGTTGTCCGGCAGGTTACAAGAGAGCATTAGAAGAATTCCGAAAATAAAACGGCTGGGTACTAAAGTTTGTTGGAGAAGAGCCGATAGATTCAAGTGGATGGAGGAACACATGAGTTACACAAATGGAATCGGGAGCCGTCAGCAAGCCTTAAGTTCAATTGCAACAGTTGCGGCAAAACCCTCGGCCGCGGCGGATGTACCCGCCGGCGAGGCAAAGAGCGAAGCGTCAATACTCTCTGCCGAACGCGCGGATCAGACAGAGCTGAGTGCTGCGAGTGGCATTATGGCGCAGGCCCTGGAAGGCTCTGATACGCGATCGGCCAAAGTTGCGGCCTTGCAGCAGGCGATCGCATCCGGAAACTACAACGTATCTTCGTCGGATGTGGCGGACAAGATGATTCAGTCGCTGCTGGGTTAACGATGGCACCCAATCAAGCTATCGCTGACATGCTCGACGAAACGCTCGAGGCTCTCGTCAGGCTCGATATGGACAGGCTCGTGCTCCTGGAAGAGCGGATGGAGGTGCTGACGCAATCCAATGTCATCTTTGGGGAGAGCAGCATTGGCTCGATTGTGGCGAAGAGACGCGTGCTCGAACTCGTGCTTCGGAATAGCGAAGAAAATCTCAACACACTCAACCGTCTACATAGCAGAAACATGGGAAGCCAATGGGTACGCTGACTTCATTGATGGACATGTCGCGGCAGGCGCTTATGGCAGATCAGGCAGCGCTGAACGTGACGGCGAATAATGTCTCCAATCAGAACACACCAGGCTATACGCGCGAGGTCGTGAACTGGCGACCGGTTGACGCCGTTACGATCACCGGATCCACAAGTGGGACGGGAGTGAGCACGGGGCAGAGTGCTATCTCGCAACGGGATCGTGTCCTTGAGCAGCGCGTGCAACAGCAGACTCAGGTACAGGCTCAGAGCGGTGCGCTTGAGTCAGCCATGCAGCAGGTACAGAACATCTTCGGGTTAAGTTCTACGGCAGCGTCGGCTAGCACGACGGTGCTTGGTTCTGCGATGGACGCTTATTTCAGCGCTTTGTCTGCGCTGGGAGGTAATCCCTCCGATACATCGACGCGGCAGAATGTGCTGTCCACTGCGAACACGCTGGCTTCTGTCTTCAATTCTTCCGCTCAGCAGCTTGCGCAGGTGTCTTCTGGCCTCGACCAGCAGGCCGGCACCATTGTTGGCAAGGTGAATACACTTACGGCGACGATCGCTTCTCTGAATCAACAGATCTCGAGCATCAGCCCTGGTCAAGATGCTGGCGTTCTGGAAGATCAGAGACAGTTGGCCATCACGCAGTTGTCCCAATATGTTGGATTGAATCAGATATCGACAGAGCAGAATGGGATAACTCTTACGACCAGTAACGGCGCCTTGCTGGTCGGCGGTAATCAGGCTTATGCGATGAGCACGGCGCAGATCTCCGGAACGACGCACATCTTTGCGGGAGTGGGCGGTCAGGATGTGACTGCTGGACTCACTGGCGGCACGCTGGGCGGGGTTCTGCAGGCGAGAGATCAGGATCTGCCGGTCTTCGCAACCGCGCTCGACAATCTGGCTTACGGCATTGGAACTCAGATGAACCTCCAAAATGCGCAGGGGCTCGACGGAAGCGGAAATCCCGGTCAGGCGCTGTTTAGTCTTACATCGACTGCAAGTGGTGCTGCCGCGTCGATCCAGGTGGCGACGACCAATCCGCAGGCGGTTGCTGCTGCTGCAACCGGTGAGGGGTCGGCAGGCAACGGCAACGCATTGGCGCTGGCTCATCTCTCGACCGCGAATATCGTCGGTGGCCAGACGGCAGCGGGCTTCTTCGCCGCACTCCTTGGGCAGATAGGCACCGCTACAGCAGGCGCGACGACTGACAGCACTGCGCAACAGGCGATGCTTACGCAGCTTACGACGCAGCGCAATTCGCTCTCCGGGGTCTCTCTGGATGAGGAGGCGGCGAATTTGACCCAATATCAACGTGCTTACCAGGCGGCAGCCAAGGTGCTTTCGATCGTCAATTCCATCATGGCAGGCGCTATCAATCTGGGTGAGCAGACTACGGTTTCCTAGTGCGCGATGCCGCGTAGAGGAGGAGTTCATTGAGGGCGGATCCAAATTACATTACGAACCTCGCCA
>WNFJ01205721.1_pt8 | contig 29937 bp, 24 predicted proteins | sample 5400461 | NCBI WGS metagenome assembly WNFJ01 (sample SAMN13153349, study PRJNA577476) | soil metagenome | isolation source: 115 cm saprolite on Douglas fir-dominated hillslope | place: USA:California | collected 2013-09-17
CGGGCCCGTGACCCCGTCGTGCGAGAATCGCTTGAAATAGCCGCGCACTCCCATCCCGCGAACGCGCTCTTTGACCAGGTCGCCGATTGGGTAGTCCACCATGGCGCTGGCGATGGCTGTGTTCATGCGAAAGCAGTCGGCCAAGTTTGCGGCCACGTTGAACTCGCCGCCGCTCACGTGCAGGTGACATTCCGTTGCCTTGCGAAAAGGAATGATTCCCGGATCCAGACGATGGATGAGAGCACCCAGAGCCAAGAAGTCCAGAGCACCTTCGGGTCGAATCTTCAGAGTGCTTTGCATTCTGCCTCCGATACTAGCCAACGCGAAGACGAACGCGAGCACTGCTAGTATCACTGCGCCGGGTTGCCGCTGCCCATGGGTCACGAACATCAACACCGTCATCTCCATGAGGCGCGCACACACAGCGCGCGTGCCTTTGGCATCGGAGTCGCGCTCAACCTCGGCCTCGTCGGTGTCCAGGTCGTATACGGCGTCGTCTCGCACTCGATGGCGCTCGTTGCGGATGCGGGCCACAACCTCGGCGATGTTCTCGGGCTCGGGCTCGCGAGCGCTGCCGCGCTTCTCGCCCAGCGAAAGCCGACGAAGCATCGCACCTACGGTTATAGGCGACTCACGGTGTTCGCCGCCCTCGCCAACGCAATCTTGCTCGTTCTGGCCACGGGCGCGGTGATGTGGGAGTCGGTCCGTCGCTTGCGCGCGCCGGAAGTCGTCGACGCACAGACGGTGATTTGGGTCGCTCTGGCGGGCGCCATTGTAAACGGGATTTCGGCGCTGCTCTTTTTCGATAGGCGCGGAGAGGATCTCAACGTTCGCGCAGCGTTCGTACACTTGGTCGCCGATGCCGCGATCTCGCTGGGGGTAGTCGGCGCGAGTCTTGTCATGCTCCAGACCGGATGGGTCTGGGTGGATTCGGTCGCCGCAATCGTTGTGTCGGTGTTCATTCTCGCAAGCACTTGGTCGCTGCTTCGAAGCTCGCTGAATCTTGTGCTCGACGCGGTGCCCGAGGGAATCGACATCGATGCGGTACGCGCATTTCTGGAACAGCGTCCCAATGTCCGCGAGGTGCATGACCTCCACGTGTGGGCGATGAGCACGACCGAGACGGCGTTGACCGCACATCTAGTGATGCCGACCAGCTTGTGCGGACCGACATTTCTCAGCGGGACCTGCCGAGAGCTCCACGAAAGATTCGGCATAGAGCACGCAACGCTCCAGGTCGATCCCGCCGAAGCCCCCGATCCCTGCAAACTAGCTCCCGAGGAAATCGTTTAGTTCGCAGTTCACGCGTGTCACACGGTCTGGTGGGGGGGAGCGAGGCCGCTCCTCCCCCACCCCCCCCAGCCGAATCCCGTCCACCCGATCGGGAAACGCTCGGAATCGAAGCTAGCCGCCCATGCCGCGTCACGGGAAACGTGCGTCCTACTGGGGGGTTTGGGGGGAGCGGCGGTCCCAGGTTCGTCGTTTGGGGCCCCGGCCCCAAACGGTGCGTTGTTGAGACTCCGTTCCTGCTGGGGGGTTTGGGGGGAGCGGCTTCGCTCCCGCCCCAGGCTTGTTGTTTGGGGTCCCGACCCCAAACGCCCGCCGTGGCTGAAGTGGTTGCCGGAACGGAGCCGGAGCGAAGCCCCAGCGGCGGCGAAGCCGCCCGCGTCTAGGGCAGTCGCGGAGTGAGGCTCATGCTGAACTGGGGTTCCCCTGTTAACATGAGCCGTTTGGACCGCCTCTTGCTACCCTTCTACTGTGGCGGCAAGACTCCAGCGAACCCTTCGCCCGGCTGTCCCGCGGGACGCGCTCAGCGATGCGGACATTGCCCGTCTCGCTCAGCATCGCGATCCGCGCGCGGCGACGCTCGTCTGGGACAGGTATGCGGGAGTCGTTCGCGGCGTTGTGTATCGCACCCTCGGCCCCTGCCACGACCTCGAAGACCTTGTGCATGACGTGTTCGTGGGCTTCTTCAAGAACGTCGGGACGCTGCGCGATGGTTCGTCGCTGCGTCCGTTCCTCGTAGGGATCGCGCTCAGGACCGTGCGCACGACCCTGCGCAAACGCCGCGTCCGTCACTGGCTTCGTCTGTCCGACGACGGCAATTTGCCGGAGGTACCGACCATGGACAGCGATCCACGAACGCGCGAAGCGGTCCGCCGCCTGCATTCGATCCTCGACGAGCTCGACCACCGGGGCCGCTTCGCCTTCGTGCTGCGTCACTGCGAAGGGTACGAGCTAGCCGAGACTGCCGCCGCACTGCATGTGTCTCTAGCGACGGTGAAACGGACACTGGCGCAAGCCGATGCCCACGTCTTCAAGCGTGCGCGGGAAGACGATCTGCTGAGCGGTTGGATGGGGGGAGGCAGCCATGAGTGACGCGCGGAGGAACGCGATCGACCCTTGCGAACGGATCGGGTCGCTCTTGGTAGGCGCCACGCCATCTGCGTCGCTCCAGGAGCACCTCGAGGGCCGGGCGCGACTCATTGCTGCCATTGATGGGCTGCGCAAGCAGTCGCGCGCGCGCTTCGCCCTCTTTGCCCTCGCGTTCGTGGGCGCGATAGGCACAGGAGCATTGGCCCTCGCCGTTCGGAGCCACCCGCGCGCGCCGATTGCCTGGAAAGTGGAGAGTGGCGATGTCGGAACGCAAGCGTCCGGCGGAGTGTCGGCGGCGGGCGTCAGCGCGCGGCTCGTATTCGACGACGGCAGCGACATCACCTTGGCTCCGGGGTCGCGAGGGCGAGTCGCCGGGACGACGCCCGTGGGCGCAGAAGTCGTGCTGGAGCAGGGGCACGCACGCGTTCGCGTCAAGCACCGTGATCGGACGCAATGGATGCTCGATGCGGGGCCGTTCGCTCTAAGGGTGAAAGGGACGGAGTTCTCGGTGGCCTGGAAGGCGGAATCCGAGACGTTCGATGTGTGGATGCACACGGGGCAAGTGGTTGTCACCGGGCCGCTGCTGGGCGATGCGCTCGCGTTGTCCGCCGAGCAGCACGTCCGTGTTCGGCTGCGTGACGGCATCGTTCAGCTCGATCGCGCGACCGAACCGTCGTCGGCGGTTGTTGCACCGGAGGTGCCCGAAGCTGCCGTTTTCTCGTCGGCGTCTTCCCTGGTACGCGTCGAAGGCCCCGCTCGGATCGCGCCATCGCCGCAATCTGCCGTCCCGCCGGCGTTGCCGTGGTCGAAGCTCGTTGCGGCCGGTGACTTCTCACGCGTCGTGCGCGAAGCCGAGGCGGACCCGGGCCGGGCGATTTCGTCCAGGCCGCTGCCTGACCTGCGCGCGCTCGGCGATGCAGCCCGGTACGAAGGCAATGCGGCGCTGGCCGATCGCGCCTACCTCGCGGTGCGCGAGCGCTTCCCCTCGAGCGCAGAAGCAAGGGCGGTGGCGTTTCTTCTTGGCCGCGTGGCGGAAGAGCAACAGCATGCGAGCACGGATGCCATCCGCTGGTACGATGTCTACATGCGGGAGGCGGCCAGGGGTCCATTCGCGGGCGATGCGCTCGGGCGAAAGATGTCGCTCGTCGCAGCGTCGCAGGGGCGCGAGGCGGCCCGTTCGCTAGCGGCGGCCTATCTGAGGGGCTATCCCAGCGGACCCTACGCGACCGTCGCACGCGACCTTGCGCCATGAGTTTGGGTTGCTGGTCGGTCGCCGAGAGAATCGGTGTCCGGTCGCTGATCGCTGCGGCGTTCATGGGGGTCGCGTCGATCGCGCTAGCAAGCGGATCGCGCATCGTTCTTTTGAGCGAGCGCGCGGGTGACGATGCGATCATGGCTCGGGCCCAACTTCGCCTCGCCGCCGAGCTCCGTGCTGCGGGTTTCGAAGTGGAGGAAGGTGGAGTCGAGGCCCAAGGCGATGCACGGCGTATCGTGGAGACGCCAGCGAGCGGTGAGCCGTTTGCGACCGTGTTCTTGCGGCGGGCGGGAGACGGGACGTCGACCGACGTTTGGGTTGCTGACCACATTACCCACAAGACGGTCGTGCGCAGCGTGTCGGTGCCGGGGTCGGGCGAGAGCGCAGATCGCGCTCTCGCGCTTCGCGTCGTCGAGCTGATGCGCGCAAGTTTGGTCGAGGCGATGGTGTTGCCGAGCGCCGATGTCGTGACACCTCCCGCGCCCGATGTGAAGGCATGGACACGCGAAGAACTCCGAATCCAGCCTCCGGAGAAAGTGCCCGGTGAGCGCGTCGCGCTCGGTCTCGGCGTCGCAGCGGCCTTCGCGAGCCCGGACGTCGGCTTCGCGGTCGCGCCCGCGTTGCGAGTCGCGTGGCGCGCAGGTCCCATGTGGGTCCTGCGCGCGGCCGTCGTGGGTCCCGCATTCGGGGGCCGGGTTCAGCGCCGCGAAGGAGACGTTACCATCCGTCAGGAAATGGCGCTGCTCGAGCTCTCCTTTGACCCGGAGACGACGCGGCCAATACAGGCCTGCGCGGCCCTCGGCGCGGGGGCGTACCACATCGACGAACGTGGAAACGCAGCGGCGCCATTCGCCGGTGTTCACGACGAAGCATGGTCTGCACTTCTATCCGCGGGCGCCGGGATCCGTATTCGCGTCTCCCGCATCTCGTCGATCGAGCTTGAGTCGCGTCTTCTCTGGGCGATGCCGCGACCGGTCGTCGTTTTCGGATCCGAACGTGTCGCGGCTGCGATGCATCCAGGTGAAGTCACAACTCTCGGCGTCGCGGTGGACCTATGAAAGGAGGGTTGGTCACGCCAACCCCAGTCGCGCTGATGCTCGCGACCGCGTGGGGGCTCGGTTGCGGAGACGTTGTCACCAGGCCCATTGTCGCGAACGCGCTGACGACTGCCGACTCATCGACGGTCGCTGACACGTCGACGTTTGACGACACGTCAACGTTTGACGTCACGTCGACGGTCGACATGTCGACGACCGCGGACATCTCCGCGGACGCGGACGCTTCGACGGGGCCCCCCACGTCCGGCCAGCTCTTGGCCCTCCTGCAGGCTCACCCGTGCACGAGCGCCAACATGGTGTCCCAGCATCTCTACTCCAGCTCCGGCGGCGCAGTTCCCAACGTCCCAGTTTGCTCGCTGAACGGGGCGATTTACTACTACTCCAGCATGAGCATCGCCTGCGACGGGAGGGCGGGCGGAGGGTGTCCTGGGCTTGCCCAGAGTTACAATCCGACCACCGCCTTCTACAACACGAAGAACATGTCCCTTGCGGCAGGCATTACTCCTTATGTCGTCTTGCCCCGCGACCTCCAGTATGCCGGCCTCGACACGACCCGCGGGGGCAACGTCGTCGCTGTTATTTACAAGGGCCAGCTTGCCTACGCTGTGTTCGGTGATACCGGGCCTATCGATGGCCTCGGCCGGGCCTCTTATGCGTGCGCGGCCAGCGTGGGTGTCAACCCGAACCCTGCGACCGGCGGGGTGAGCAGCGGCGTTACGTACATCGTGTTCGTCGGGGCCGGGACGGCGCCGGCGGATATCGAAGACCAGGCGGCAACCAAAGCTCTCGGCGAACAGCTTGCGGCGGCGCTCATCGCCAGTAATTCTTGCTCTTGGCCATGGCGACGACGTGCGCCCCCAGTGCGCCCAGCGTGGTCGGCGTGCCACAAGCATCGCCAATGGCGCCTTCGGCCGGCAGCTCCGATCCGCTCGCGTCCCTGCGGTCGTTTGAGAACGTAAGGCGCGCCAAGACCGATTTCGCGCACGCGAGAACGTCGAGCACGTCTCTTGGCCCGGATCCGTATGTTGTTCGTGCGGTTCCGGCTGGCGGCGGCACACCCGGGTCTCGCGGATTCGTCGGCGTGCTGCGGGGGCGCAACGCGCTGGTCGAGCTTGATAGCTCGCTGCACGAAGTCGCCCGTTTGCCCGCGCCCGAGTCCCCCACGGGCCTCGCCATCGGGCCCGATGGCGACGTGTTCGTCGTGGGAGAACTGTCGGGCCGCATTGCGCGCTACCGCCGTTTGCCGGCGGCCGGAAGGCTCCAGGCCACCGGTGCCGTTCTACTCCCCGGCGTGATCGCAATGAGGGATGTCGCGACGGGGCCCGAAGGGGTTCTGTATGTCGTCGAGGAGCACGATGGCCGGCTCTTGGCCCTCATTCCCCGTCAGGATGCGGCGGGCGAGGCCCTTCCCGAAGCGCGCGCCGAGACCGCGCTTTGCCACGGCCCCTTGCACGTCATGCGTGTGGCCCGATCGGTGCTCGTCGATTGTCTGCTCGATCACGCGATTGTCATCCGACCCGTCGATGCTCGCGGGTTTCCTGTCGCCGAAGGACAAGTCCGGATCGTCCACGATGGACCGATGTGGGGCATGGACGCGATCGAAGAAGACGGCGAGCTCCTTTTGGCTGTGGGAGGCGTCGAGGACCATCCCCTGGACCGAACGGAAGGCTCCTTCGGCTTCGTGGACTCGTTTGTCACGCTGTATCGCGTCGCTGGCGGATCCGCCGTCAAGTTGAGCGAAACGAACATCTCGACGCGGGGTGTGGTGACCCCCAAGGCGCTCAGCTTGTCGCGAAACCTGCAAGGGACCCTCCAACTCGCCGTCGCCGGCTATGGATCCGACCGACTCGCATTTCTCGAGTGGGGCAGCGACGCGGTGGGGCAGCGCAGCCATGGAAAAGAATCACGCGAGGGCAAACGCGCCCTCGGCGAACCATTGGTGAGCGTGAGCGTGAGCGTGAGCGTGAGCGAGATCGCGATCCCTCCAGGAAGCGCGATGATGGCTCGCCTCTCGGAGCGCTCCTTTGTCTTGGCCAGCCCTTTGCTCGACGCTTGGGTGCGCGCCGCCCCTGACGGCGTCGCCGTCGTCCCAGTAGAAGACGGCCCTTCCATGGTGCGAACAAAGGACTCCCGCCTCGGCGAAGCTCTCTTCTTCACCACGCTCATGGCGCCTTGGAACAAAGCCGAGGGGCGCCTTAGCCGCTTCACGTGCGAGACCTGTCACTTCGAGGGTTACGTAGACGGGCGCACGCACCACACGGGCCGGGGCAACGTGCTGGCGACCACGAAACCGCTGCTAGGCCTCTTCAACAACCGGCCCCACTTTTCGCGGGCTCTGGATCCCGATCTGACCACGATGGTCAATAACGAGTTTCGCGTAGCAGGTGCCAAGAGCGGCCATGACCCATGGTTCTCCCTTTCGCCGGGAGACGCGCCTTGGGCAAAAGACTTCTTCTCGCCCAGCGAGACGCTTGGTCCGGAAGCGCTGCGCCGCGCGCTGATGACGTTCCTCATGGATTTCACGCATCGCCCCAACCCATCGGCGGCGGGTCGCACGCAGTGGACCGCTCGGGAGCGCGAGGGCGCGGCGGTATTCCGGGACAAGTGCGAGTCGTGCCACGAAGCGCGACTGGTGGCGGATCAGCCCTCGACCCGTGTGCCTTTCGAGCGGTGGGAGGGGTTCGTGATGTCGCCGGAGGGGCCCATCGTGTGGGCGCATGCGGAATACGAGAAGACCGGCGTCGAGCCTTACGTGAACGAAAAGGGCGCACGGGTGGTCTCTTTGCGGAGGCTCTACAAGAAGCACCCTTACTTCACCAACGGCTCGGCCAATGATCTTCGCGATGCACTCGAGCGCGTGCGCTTTTTGGGCGGCCGTCTCTTTCACGACGGCGCACCCAGGGATGCAACGGGGCTCAACGGAGAAGAGCAGGCCGCGCTGAACGCGTTTCTCGACTTGCTATAGCGGTCGCAGCGCCTGGCTCTCGACCGGCGGTGGTCAAGCATCCTGCAGGACGACCATCGCCAGCGTGGGGCGCTCCCCGTTGAGAGGGATCAATCGTCCCGAGAAGCGCATCGGGCCTGGGGCCGTGCGGCCGAACGGATGCTCGATCACCACGTCGCGCGCGCCTTTGTCTGAAAACACCTCTTCGAAAAATGCCCAAAGCTCCGCGGGGGCGGTCGTGCTGCCCCACGCTTCGGCCACCGGGCGCTGCAAAGCAGACGGCCCGATACCGAATGCCTCGAAGAAGGAGCGGTTGGCCCAGACGAGACGCAGGTCGCGATCGACGAGCATCACCGGCTGCGGCAAGACAGAGAGGACCTGTTGGGCCAGCGGATGCACTTCGTCGCCTCCGGCGGTCGCTGCGGGCGGCGTGGTCCTCACCAACTCGACGACCAGCCCGCGAATCGTGTGGTCCGCGGTCACGTACGGAACCACCTTCATCATGTACCAGGACCCGTCGATGACGCGCACGCGCTGCTCGCGCGAAACAACCGATTCAAGAGCGTCGGACGCGATCTTCTCGATGTCGCGCGCGCTCATCACGTTGCGCAGATAGGAGACGGGCCGACCGACGTCGCCAGGGATGAGGCTCAGCAGCTTCTCGGCGCTCGCGGAAAAACGGCGAATGCGCAAGTCGGGTCCGACGACGACAATCGCAGAGGCCACGTTGAGAAGGACGTTCTGAAGATCGTCGTTGACCAGGCCCAGCTGCGACATCCGGCCATGCAGCTCGTCGTTGACCGTCGAAAGCTCCTCGTTGGTCGATTGCAGTTCCTCTTTGGATGTCTCGAGCTCTTCGTTGGTCGACTGCAGCTCCTCGTTGGAGCTTTGAAGCTCCTCATTGGCGCTTTGCAGCTCCTCGTTGGCGGCCTCCACTTCTTCGACGGTCGCTTGCAGGTATTCTTTGGTCGCCGCGAGCTCGCGTTCGAGTTCGACCACGGCCAGGTTCGGTTCGGGTCCTTCGCGCACAGAGCCCGCCGGTTCGACCGGCGCCGCGGGAGAGCCGGCTTCGTTGAAGAGTTCGTTGAAGAGGACGATGAGGCACTTTCGTCCTCCTGCATCTTGAAGTGGCATGACGTCGAGCGAAACGGTGCGTGGACCGTGTTCGCCCCAAAGCGAGACCGGTGGCGACGAGACGGGCAGGCCGTCAGTAAGGGCCTTATGCGTCGCCGTTCGCAAGGGAGGGAGCATTTCCGGCTTGGCTAGCTTCAAGAGATTGAGGGTCGCAGCGCCGGGCGCGGGCTCGAGGTACGAGCCGGTCCGGCCTCGAAACTGAACGATCTCGAGCTTCTCGTCGACGATGACGCCCGGCGGCGCATATTTCTCAATCACTTTGCGGTCGGCGATTTGCGCGATGCTGGCAGCGGGCCGGCGCTCGGGAGTCGCCGCCGCGCCGTCTTCTCGATGCGCTGCCCGTCCGAAAAACGAGAAGTCGAAGACGGCGGTGGCCGGGATATTCTTCTTCGCATAGACCTTGAGTTTCCGATCCAAGAGAGAAAAAAGATCCGCGGCGTCGCCCACGGACTCGGACGTTCCGAGAAGCAGATAGGCGTCGGGGTTGAGCGCGTAGTGAAAGATTCGAAGGACCTTTTTCTGCAGCGCCACCTGCATGTAAATGAGAACGTTGCGGCACGTGATGAGATCGAGCCGGGAGAAAGGCGGGTCCTTGCCCAGGTTGTGCCGCGCAAAAACGACGAGGTCACGCACTTGGCGTGAAACCAGATAGCCCTTGTCCGTGCGCGAAAAAAAACGTTCCAATCGCTCCGGGGAGACATCGAGCTCGATGCTCTGCGGGTAGGCCGCAAGCCTCGCGCGCGCCAAAGCGTCGTCGTCGATGTCCGTAGCAAAGAGCTGAATGGGGCAGCCGCTCGCCCGATCGCCGAGAAACTCGAGCAAGGCGATGGCAATCGAATACGCCTCTTCTCCCGTCGCGCAGCCAGCCACCCAAATGCGGATAGGCTGATCGGGCGGACGCCCTTCCAGCAGGCGCGGGAAAACAACGGTCTTTAGCGCATCGAATGGCTCGGAGTCGCGGAAGAAACCGGTGACGCCGATGAGAAGGTCATTGTAAAGCGAACGCAGCTCGTCGGCATCGGAACCGAGAAGCGCCAGATAGTCGTCGAATTTGTCCAGCTTGTGGAGGGCCATCCGGCGGCCGATTCGCCGTTCAATGGTGCTCTGCTTGTACAAGGAAAAGTCCACCCCGTGCGCGACGCGAAGCCGCTCGAAGATCTTCGCAATGCTGTCGTGCTCGCCGAGCTTCACCGTTGGCGCTCGACCCACGTACGGATGCGCCGCAAGGCGCACGAGCTCGTCGCCGATCTCCGCCGGCGTGAGTGAAAAGTCAGCGCTCCCCTCGTCCCATGCGCTTTGCGGCATGCTCGGCTGCGCTGCTGTGTTTGGGTCTTGCACGAAGGTGATGCCGCCCTCGTCCTTGATGGCCCTTAGGCCGAGTGTTCCATCACTCCCGGATCCCGAGAGGATCACTCCGATCGCCATCGGTCCACCCGCGCGGGAGAGCGAACGAAAGAATACGTCGATGGAGTGCCGCGGCCCTCGGCCGTCCAAATCGGGCGACACCTGGAGCTCCTCACCGTTGAGAGAGAGCTCGACGGTCGGCGGAGCGACGTAAATCGTCCCCGGTTGCAGGCGCATGCGGTGCTCGACCGTGAGCACGCGCAGCTTGGTGCCGCGGCGGAGAATCTCGGTCAACATGCTCACGTGCCCAGGCGCAAGATGCTGCGTGACAACGAACGCCATGTGATCGACCGACAGCCGTTGCGTGAGCGCCTCGAGGGCCTCTAGCCCGCCCGCGGAGGCTCCGATGCCAACAACGGGAAAACTCAGACGGCGAACACCCTCTTGCGGTGCTCCACCGGGTTCGCTGGTGCCTCTGTCGGCGGGCGGGGCATTGGAGCCATCGGTGGTGCCTTTCTCGGCGGGCGGGGCGCCGGCGCCATCGTGGGGAACCTTCTGGGCCGCACTCAGCTTGCAGCGGGCCCGCGCGAGTGTACCAGAGCCGCGTGGCGCCAGTCAGTGCGCGGCGCTGCGGAGAAACAAGCGCGCGGACGGCACGTCGTCGCCCAAGACCAAACGGCCTCCACAATTTTCCGCAATCCTAGCGACGATGGCCATCCGCACTCCCCACGCCGCTGGAACGCGAGCCCCGCTCGGCGGCTCCACGTCCAGGACGGTCAGGCTGTCCCTGGCTGAAGTGCGGACGCGCACGGCTTCGCCGTTCTGCGGCGTTCCTGCCAACGCGCGTCGTACAACGAGCTCCAGAGCTCGATCCAGGCCCCGGGGGTGAGCGCGAACGAGAACTGCGCCGTGGCCGGTCCCGTTCTCGACCCCGATGCGGTCGGCATCGACGAGCGCGATGATCGTTCGCACGCGGTTGATGAGGTCGACGTCATCCGGTGGCTCGGTCTGGGCATCGTAGACTTCGCCGAGCTCGGCAAGGTCGTCGAGCATTCCTTGTTGTAGAGCCGCACTTCGCTCGATCCAGGCCAGCGCCTTCTCTCTCTCCTCGTCGTCGCGGACCTGTCCGTCGCGCAGCGCCCGCACCCAGCCGGCGATCGTAGTCAACGGATTGCGTAGATCGTGCGCCACCATCCGAGCGAGCTCGGCGTCAATCATGCGCTTGCCCGCTTCTGCCTCATCGGTGTCGATTGCGCGAAGCATCCAGCGAAGCGCAATGGGCTTGCCGGACTGGGCGCGGACCAGACCCACTCGCGCTGCGGCGACGAGCACGGGTTGCCAGCGCGGGCGCATGCGCAACGTGACCGACCGCGCCGGTATGCCGACTTCGCTTTCGCACAATTCGCGCAAGAGTTCGCGAAACACCCGGGTGTCTTGGGGCGCCACGAACGCGATGAGAGGCCTGCCGGAGAGAAAGCCAGCCTCCACACCGAACAGAGCCTCTGCGGCGACGTTCGCCTCTAGCGCCACGCCCATGAGATCGGTGACCACGTAGGCCTCCGGTGCTTGGGTGAACAAATCGACGTATTTCGTCCGCTCGCGCTCGAGGAGCGCGCACGCCTGCGTCATCGCGTCGACCTGTTCGCGAAGCTCGTCGGTAACCGCCTCAAGCTCCTCGTCGCGTGCGAGAAGCTCGTCGAGCACGCCACTCGCCCCGTTGCCTATGTGTTCGGCAAGCGAGGCCATTCGTGCGGCCGCTTCGTCCCGCTGGATCGACAGTTGCTTTAGACCCGTTTCGGTGCGGTTCGCAGAACTGCGCGCCTGACGAAGAAACGTCGCTACGTCATCGGTGGAGCGCGAGTCGGATTGAGCCATGGTTCTCCTCGATACTTGAGTTACCCACAAGGAATGGACTGAAGCAAGGTGACACCCTCAGTACGTCGAACCGGGCCCGTGCGTAAGGACGCGGTCGAGCTCCCAAGCGAACACGTGCGTTCGGGCACGGTTGCGTCCAAACAGCAAAAGGGACTAGGGAATGAAGGGAAGGTGCAAGCAATGACGGAGCTGGGGGACCTCTCATGGCGGGAGCTCGTCGAGGAGCTCCGTGCCCTGCGCAGGAGCAAGAGAGGGGATCTTGCGACCGAGGATTTCGTCGGCGTCTTGCACGAGCTTCAAGTGCACCAAGTGGAGCTCGAGATGCAGAACCGCGAGCTACGCGAAGTCCAAGAGCGGCTCGAGGCCTCGCGCGCGCGCTACGCCGAGCTCTACGATCGGGCCCCCGTCGGATACGCGACGCTCAACAAGCATGGAGTCATCGTCGAAATCAATCTGACGGGGGCCACGCTTCTCGGGCGCGAGCGCGATCAGCTCGTGGGCCTACCGTTTGCGGTCGTGGCTGTGCAAGACGCGCAGGCTTTCCTGAGCCATCTGCGCTTTTCGGCAACGAACGAAGTGGCCGCCACCACGACGGATATCGAGGTGAAGCACGGAACCCGCAAAGTCATTCTGCAGTTGACGACCACGCCGGACTTCTCCGAAGCACTTGGGATCGCCGGCTACCGCACGATGATGAGCGACGTCACCGAACGAAGGCGCATCGAGGCGGCCAACGATCTGCTCGAAGACGAGCGGCGCGCCAGAGAAGCGGCAGACGCCGAGAATCACATGAAGGACCAATTTCTCGGCATCGTCTCGCACGAGCTCCGCACGCCGCTCAACGCAATGATGGGCTGGACGCAGATCCTCAGTCGCCACATGTGCGAACCCGATCTCATTGCGCGGGGCCTGCAGGTCATGCAGCGCAACGGCCAAGGGCTCGCGCGCATCGTCGACGACATTCTCGACGTTTCGCGCATCGTCAGCGGAAAGCTCCGCGTCGAGATGAAGAAGGCCGACATGCGCGAAGTCGTTCAAGGCGCCATCGATCAGGTGCGCCCGCTGGCTCAGGGCAAGCGTATCCTCCTTCGCGAATCGCTGTCCGATAGCTGCTTCGTGCGGGGCGATGCCCTGCGCCTGCAACAGGTCGTCTCCAATTTGCTGTCGAATGCCATCAAGTTCACGAAGGAAGTCGGATGCGTCGAAGTAACCCTCGAGCCACATGACCACGGAGTTCGCGTGGTCGTGCGCGACAACGGGTGCGGCATCGACGCGGCCGACCTGCCGTACATCTTTGAACACTTCCGGCAAGCCGACAGCACGACGACGCGCACGCACGCGGGCCTCGGCCTGGGTCTGGCGATCGCGCGTCATATCGTAAGCGCTCACGGCGGCACGATCGATGCCGCAAGCGAGGGCCGCGGCCGGGGCGCGGTGTTCACCGTGTATCTCCCTCCTTCGCAAACCTTGTCTGCGCCTCCTTCTCCGCGCCGTGATCTCCGCGGGACGCGCAGCGACATCACGGGAACGAAGGTCCTTTGCGTCGACGACGACCGCGACGCGCTCGAGCTCATGGCCGTGATCCTGGGAACGTTCGGGGCGGCGGTGCAGACCTCGGCAACGGTCGACGACGCGATCGCGCGGGTGTCGTCCTTCGTGCCCGACGTCATCGTGAGCGATCTGGCGATGCCGGAGCGCGACGGATACGAGTTCATCGGGCGCCTGCGCGCAATGAGCCGGCCGTGGTCGGACATTCCCACGATCGCTCTGACCGCCTACGCCCGCGCCGACGATGCCGGGAAGGCGCTCAGCGCGGGTTTCACGCGGCACTTGGCGAAGCCCGTTGACCCCGAGCTGCTCGCAGACACGATCTCGGCGCTCGCGCAGCCGTCGTGATGCCAGCGCCTACCAGTACACCCTGATTTGGCCCATCACTTCTCGTGGCCACCCTGGGCTCATGCTCATCGCGGTCACCGGCTTCTGCTCCCAAGGCAGTCGCGAGGTGACGGCGAATTGCCCCTCCCGCCACGCTGCGTCCAGAGCATTGAAGACATCGACGGCGAGCTCCACGCACCGGTATCGGACACCGGCCTGCGCATCCACGAGCGTGAAGCCTTCGGCCACGAGAGCGCCATCCCGAGTCGCCGGGCGATCGGAGATCGACTTGACGCGAAGGGCGCCAAACGCAGTGAAACTTCCGATGGGCTCGCGCACGCCGATGCCGGCAGCGAAGGTGCGTGCCGGCGCCAGAGGCACATAGGTTCCCGAGCCGTCGTCCGCCCTGTACCGAGCATGAGTGAGTGTCAGCGCGGCATCGGCAAAGATGTCTCGACGCAGGCGATACCGCGCGATCAGCTCGATTCCTTCGCGGCGTGTGGCGCCGGAAGGGAGCGTCGACGCGTTGTCCGCGTTGAACACGAGCTCCGAGGTGATATCGAGAAGGAACGCGGCGGCCGAGAGAGTCAGATGACGAAGCGGCTCCACCTTGACTCCGAGCTCGTATCCGGTCGCGACCGCCAAGAGTGTGGCCCCGCCCGCGACGACGCCTCGGGCATCGTTCGAGTGAAACCCTCGCCCGTAGTTCGCGAACAAGTCAACCCCGCGCAGAGGCGACACTACTGCCGCCCATTTCGGCGAAACGAGACCGCCCGCCCGCACGCCCGCGGGGCGAAGCGCCGCGGCGGAGTCTGCGCTGTCGACGGCGATGTCGACGCGATCGGCACGCGCGCCAAAAGCGAAGCGCAGCCAGTGCGCAGGGCGAAAGACCTCTTCCGCAAACGCACCGAGCGCGGTCTCACTAATGCGCGACGCGACCAGCGCATCGAGACGCCGCCGGCCCTGCTGGTCGTGGGTCGCGTTGTCGATGAGGTCACTACGGCCTTGCAGGCCGAGTGTGGAATCTAGCTCGACGCCGCCGACACGCGATCGATGAATCACATGCACGCTGGTGCCGAGCACCGTGCGGTCGTCGTCCTGCTCTATGCTGCTCGCCAGCGTGTCGTTCACGAAGAGCGCCAGCGTTGACCGCTGGACGTACGCATTCGCGTGCACTTCCACTTGCGGCCGCCGAAGATGATAAGCGAGAGATGCGATGTTTCGCTGACTCTCGCCGCCTTGCGTCGGGTCGAGCGAATCAAACCGTCCGACGCAAGGCGCGGCGCTCCCTCCATCGCAGATCGCACGCACCGGGAGCAGCCCCGAAGCGTTCCACGAGGCACCGTATCCCATCCACGTGAACGCCAACTCGCTGCCCGAATCGATCACCCGTGTGACGCGCGCATAGCCCGTAAAGCGCTGGTTGCCCTGTGGATGCACGAACGGTCCGTCTTCGGTGAATACCTCCGCGGCGACGATGGCTCGCCATGAGTCGTCGAGCTTTGGGGAGTCCACCACCAGACCGCGGGCCCGACCATACGGTCCAAGTTCCGCGCTCGCATAGCTCTCGGGAGCCTGGTCGAGGAGGCGCAGATTCACGGACCCGGCCGTGGCGAAATCGCCGGCCCGCGCGGAGTAGGGTCCCTTCGCTCCGTCCACGGAGAACACGAGCTCCGGAATGAGAAAATGAAGGTCGGTATAGCCCTGCCCGTGCGCGTGGCTCACGAAGTTGATGGGCATTCCATCGACGGAGAACGCGATGTCGGTCCCATGGTCCGCGTCAAACCCGCGAAGAAAGTACTGCTGCGCCTTGGCCCCGCCCGAGTGCTGCACGGTGAAAAGCCCGGGGACGGCCTCGAGCACTTCTTCGGCGCGCATTCGGGGGCGTGTCGCGAGTTCGTCGTGGCTGACGGTGATCTCCGAGGCGGCGGCCTGCGTTCTCTGTCCACGCACGACCACTTCGGCCGGTTCTTCGCTGCGCGTCTCGTCGCCGGTGGGCTGGCCGCGCGCCGTGCGCGCCGCGCACACGAGGCAAGCGATTGCGGCGAAACCGAGCGCCAACTTTTGCGCACGCTCGGCGGGCGACGTTTCGGTGCTCAGAGGCGGCGGGGCCCGGTCGGTGAGCCGCGCCGTGCGATCGATTGCATCAGGACCCAGCGGGGCTTGCGTTACGGATTGGCTGCGCGGGGCCCGCTGGGCCGGGTCAATCATTTGGCGGCTCACCGCCCACCGATGCCCTGGGTTCTTGGGCGCCTCTTCCGCGCCGAAAGGCCGGCCGCCGAGCTTTGGCGTTGCGCGGTTTGCGTCGCGGCAGTCCCGCGTCGCCTCGATTCCGCTCGCGTTCCCAAAGCCGCCTCTCGAGGTCGGGGGGGAGGGGCATGACGACCCAGTTTTACAGCACTTTGGTGGCTCGAGGATGGCCGCGAGCGGAGGACGATGCAAATAGCTCGACGCTGACCTACGACGGGGCCAAGTGAGAGTTCTTGGCGCTGGAATCCCAGCTGGTCTACGAGAGGCCCGATGCCGATCTACCTGAAAGACATCGTTGCGAATCCTCGCTTGATCGAGCGTTCTCACAAATACGAGCGATGCTGCGCGTGCGGTCTCGAATTGCAGGAGCCGATTGCCGGCAAGAGAACGGTGCCGAATGGGTAACGCCTGCAGCGACTGCTACTACGCCGAGCTCGGTGGGGAGATTGAACGTCACCCAGTGCCTTCCGCCGGTGTTCGACGGGGTTGAACGAGCCCACAACGAGAGGTCATAGATAGCGAGCGACCCAGTCGCACGGCCGGGACGGGGTGCTTGCGAGCGGCGTGCGACGACGCGTGCGCGGAATGGCTGAGGCGGTAGCGCTCGCTGGACAGCCCGCGGCTCAATGGGGCGCAAGGTCCTCATCGAAGCGGCCGTGCTCGTCCTGCAGCACGCTCCGCCCTGGAGCTGCGTGGACCAGAAGACGTCGTCTCGGAGGAGCCTCTTTGCCGAAGCCTGTAGCGCGTGCGTGGGGATCCGTGAAACGCTCGGCGGTGGCATGAGTCCGCGCGTTCGCACTGCGCTTGCTCGCGGGGCAACCTATGGGCTTGTCTGGGCCATCGGAATACCTCTGATTCGATTGATTCGGCAAAAGTCCGTGGTGGAGGCATTGAGTGACGGGGCGACGATGGGCGCAGTGATGTTCCTGGGAGCATTCTGCTTGGCGTTCTTCTTTCCGTCTTTTGGGCGACGCCCGCCGCAAAACTTAAACTGACCCAATACCGGGCCTGGCGGTGGGCGATCAATGTGCTCGACACGTCGTCGCACGCCCTCAGGTGGGCGAGTCGTGTGTTGCGCACGTCGTCGCACGCACTCACGCCCTTGGGGCGAGCGTGTGCGCCGTCGTCCGAAGAGCTCGACACGCCGTCGCAACACGATAGGTCGACCGAGCGAACTCTCGAGAGGCCGAACTATGTGTTCATGACGCTGACGGACGCGTCTGCGCCAGCGAGGCAAGCGCTCGCGCCGCCGTGCAGAGAGGTCGATACGCCGGCGCAGCACGATGAGCCGACGGCGCAAGCGTTTACGAGCGCAATCTCCGTGCTCCTCCCACTGGCGCAAGTAGTTGCGCCAGTGAGCTCAGTGCTCATCCCACTGGCGCAAGTAGTTGCGCCGATGAACTCTGTGCTCATCCCACTGGCGCAAGTAGTTGCGCCGCTGTCAAATGTGCACGCAACGTCGGCGCAAGTAGTTGCGCCGATGAACTCTGTGCTCATCCCGCTGGCGCAAGTAGTTGCGCCGCTGTCAAATGTGCTTGCCCCGTCGGCGCAAGCACTTGCGCCGATGAACTCTGTGCTCATCCCACTGGCGCAAGCAGTTGCGCCGCTGTCAAATGTGCTTGCAACGTCGGCGCAAGTAGTTGCGCCGATGAACTCAGTGCTCATCCCACTGGCGCAAGTAGTTGCGCCGCTGTCAAATGTGCTTGCAACGTCGGCGCAAGCAGTTGCGCCGATGACTCTGTGCATATCCTCCGGCGCAAGCAGTTGCGCCGATGACTCTGTGCATATCCTCCGGCGCAAGTGCTCGCTTCCCGGTGAAATTGTCCAATCTCTAGGCGGCTTGAGCTCCTCGCCCGCGGCGACCCAAACTCGACGGCGGACGCTCGGTCCCGCCCCCTCGGGCCACCATCATCCGAACCGCGTAACGCCAAAGCTCGGCGACCGGCGTTTCGGCGCGGAAGAGGCGCCCAAGAAACCAGGGCATCGGTGGGCGGTGAGCCGCCAAGCAATTGAACCGGGCCAGAGGGGCCCGCCCAGCCAACCAGAAACGCGAGTTCCGCTGCGTCCTGATGCAATCGATCGCAAGGTGCGGTCCGCCGACCGGGCCCCGCCGCCTCTGTGCACCGAAACGCCGGTCGCCGAGCGTGCGCCCACTGCGTTCGGCGTGAACCGAGTTTCGCTGTCACGACACGCGCGCCAGGACGACCACCGAGTACCCCACGGCCGTCGTGTCTCCCGCATTCGCATAGGAATGGCGTTGATCACCGCGGAAAACGACGACGTCGCCGGCCGAAAGGGTCCATGACTCGCCTGAAGCCACGAGCGAGATTCTGCCACGCTCGCACGTGAGATACTCGGTCGTCCCCGGCACGTGCGGAATTCCGTTCATGCGAGCACCCGCAGGCAGCTCCATGCGGTCGATTTCCATGCCCGGAATGGGATCCGGCAGGAGCTTGCGAACCGTGACCGAGCCGCGCGTTCGAACAGAGATGCTGTTCGAAGCGTAGTACTTCACGGCCGTTCGCGGCGGCCGGATCAGCTCCTCGATGCTCACCTGAAGGGCGCTCGCCGCCCGATTCAAGACTGCGAGCGTTGGGTTCGCTTGCCCACTCTCGAGGTGGGCCCAAGTCGCGCGGGGAACGTCCGCAAGTTTTGCGATCTGCTGCTGGGTCATCCCGCGCGCTTCGCGTAGCTGCGCGATGTTCGTTGCCAAACGGGCGGCGACGTCGGCATCCATACCGACTCTTTAGATCTTCGCCAATATATTGGCAATCGCGCCAACAGCGAAGAATTCCGTGGCCATCCTCCATTCGAGAGCGAGGACACCATGGAGACTATGCACACTGCAGCACTCGTAACCGGAGCGAGTCGTGGCCTAGGCGCGGCGATGGCTCGCGCGCTCGCTGCGCAAGGCACGCGCGTGGCACTGGTGGCGCGGGGACAAGAAGAGCTCGAGCGGACCGTCGCCGCGATCCGTGCGGCGGGGGGGGAAGTGCATCCGATCGTAGCCGACGTAGGCGACAAGCGCGCCGCGCACGCCATTGCGGCGGCGGCCATGGCGCTCGTTGGACCGCTCGATCTGCTCGTCCACAATGCAAGCACTCTGGGCAACGTGCCCTTGCGACCGCTGATGGATACCGACTGCGAAGCTCTCGGACGTGCGCTCGAAGTCAATGTCGTCGGTCCCTTGCGGTTGACCAAGCTCGTGGTGGCATCGATGCTTCTGCGAGGCCGCGGCCTCGTCGTCCAGATTACGTCCGACGCGTCGGTCAACGCGTACCCTAGCTGGGGCGCGTATGGGGTGTCCAAAGCGGCGCTCGACCACTTGGGCCGCGTCCTTGGCGCGGAGCTCGAAGGAACGGGCGTGCGCGTGCTCTCCGTGGACCCGGGCGAGATGAACACGCGCATGCACGCGGAGGCAATTCCGGACGCCGACACGCGTTCGCTTCTCGAACCGGAGATCGTGGCGCAACGCATTCTGCAACTGATGCGCAGAGGGGGCGCCTTGGCCAACGGAGCCCGTGTCGAGGCCGGCGCGTGGGGGGCGTTCGCATGACCCCCGCTCGATGGCCGCGCGACGAGCCGCTGAACGATCGGCTCTTGGTCGTCGACCCTCGTTCGGAAGCTCGGTTCGATGTTCGCGTTCGCGATCTGCCCGACTGGCTTTTGCCGGGCGACTTGCTCGTCGTCAACGACGCGGCCACCGTTCCGGCTTCCTTGCAAGCTACCGATGCCCGCGGCCGTCACTTCGAGCTCCGGTTGGCGGCACACCTGGGCGATGCGCGGTGGCGCGCCGTGCTCTTTGGGGAAGGCGATTGGCGCACGAGAACGGAGCACCGCGCGGCTCCGCCGGCTCTTGCAACCGGCGATGTCCTCTACGTGGCTCCCGCTCTGTCGGCAGTGGTCGAGAGCGTCGAACTTGCGTCGCCGCGTCTGATAGTTGTGCGTTTTTCCCTCGCCGGGGCGTCGCTTTGGTCTGCGCTTTACCGATCAGGCCGCCCCGTGCAGTACGCGCATGCTGCCGCGCCGCTCGAGATCTGGCACGTGCAGACTCCATTTGCCTCGCGCCCATGGGCCGTAGAGATGCCGAGCGCCGGCCGGCCACTGTCGTGGGCGCTGGTGGCAGAGCTGAAGCGGCAGGGCATTGGAGTCGCGCCGCTGACGCACGCGGCCGGCCTCTCGTCCACGGGCGACTCGGCGATTGACGCTCTCTTGCCGTTGCCGGAGCGTTTCGATCTGCCGGAAGCGACGGTCCGGGCCGTCGTCATGGCGCGTGCGGCGGGCAAGCGCATCGTCGCGGTGGGCACAACGGTCGTACGAGCGCTCGAAGGCTGCGCAGCCCTCCACGGTGGAGAGCTCGTTGCGGGCGAAGCCGTGACGGACCTACGTATCGCCCCCGGCTTTCGTCCCCGGGTCGTCGACGGGGTTCTGACTGGGCTGCACGAGGTCGGATCGTCTCACCGGGACCTCGTGGGAGCGTTCGCGCCGCAACGTCTGCTCGTGGAAGCGTTGGAGAGCGCCGACGCGTCGGGTTACCTCGGACACGAATTCGGCGATGTGTGCCTAGTGCTTTCGCCCTGCCGCGTCGCCCCGCCCGATTCCTCGATGTGAAGACCGCCGCAAGTTCCACTCTTGCTGCGAGAATCCAAGCGAGTGGGACGATATTAGTATTCTTCGAAAAGACTCGGTCTTGCGCGGTGAAGATCGCGCTGTACGGTCATTGTATGAATCGATCTTGGCATAGCCGTCTGCTTCTATCCGGCCTTGCGGCGGCTAGCGTCACCGCGTGCAGCGGAGGGGCCGCGCAGGGTCCCAGCGGGGCGACGGGCGGCACCTCGAACACCGGCGGGACGAGCGGCACGATCTCGCCCTCGAGTGGCGTGGCGAGCGGCGCGGGGACGGGAACGGGAGTCAGCTCTGGAAGCCAAAGCGCGACGGGGAAATGCAGGTCCCCCCGACGCGGGTCTCGGCGACGGCGCGGGAGGCGCTGGCCCGGAGGCGGGTGATGCGGGTCCTTCGAGCGGCGAGGGCGGAACCGTCGTCACCGATCCCGGCACGGCCGGCGACGGCATGTTCACGATCACGGCGCCGTTCACGGCGGCACCCGAGGTCTCCGATCATCCGGGGGTGGCCAAGGGGAAGATCGTCCAATTCAACATGGCGAACTCGACGACTTTCGCCGACGGAGCGCGAAAGGTCGCCGTGTACGTCCCCGCAGGCTACGTTTCGGGAACGGAGGTTGCGTTCGTCGTCGCGCAGGACGGCGTGAATCCTCAAAATGGCGGCAGTTTCGGCACCGACGACTTGAGGCCGATGATGGACAACATGATCGCCGATGGCAGGCTTCCGATGATGGCCGGAATCTTCGTCGATCCCGCCGGCATGCGCAGTGTGGAATACGACACCGTGTCCGACAAATATTATCAATTCGTCGAGACCGAGCTTTTGCCCCTGGCGATCAATCAAGTACAAACGCAGCTCCATCTGGCCCTCAACCTCACCAAAGATCCGGAGGGCCGAAGTACATTCGGCGGAAGCTCGGGCGGCGCGGCGGCGTTCACTATGGGATGGTTTCACCCCGAGTCGTACCGGCGTATCTTGACGCTGTCGGGCAGCTTCACGCCTTTGAAAACTTCGATGCAGTATCCGAACGGGGCGGCCGACTACCACAATCATCTAATCGCCGATGTACCAGCCAAGCCCCTCCGGGTGTTCTTGGAAGCGGGATCGAACGACATCGGCGGAACGACGCCACGGCGGCGGCGTTGGGAGCGCAGAAGTACCACTATCGCTACGTTGCGGCGCAGGGCGCCGGCCACGAGGACAATGGCGCGAGACGCCAATATCTGCCCGACGCCATGGCGTGGCTATGGCGTGGATACCCGATCAAAAAACCTTAGTTCGCGATTCACGCGCGGGGCGCTGTCCGGTGGGGCGGAGCGCGGCCGCTCCTCCCCCACACCCCCAGCCGAAGGCACTCAACGCGTTGGAAAAGCGCTCATGCCCCAAGACGCAGTGCGACCCACATGAGCGCGAGCACCAGCGCCCCAATAGCCGCCATCACGACAAGGTTGGAGACAAAATACGGGTAGACCAGCAGCAAGACGCCGGCCACCATCTGAGGCAGCCGCCCCTGCTTCTTGCCGTACACAAAGAAGCCCAAGCCCACCGACCCGATCGCAAGGGAAAGCAGAATCGCGTTAGCGTCGAGATCCATCTAGACTAGTCCCCAGCTAGAGATGGCGGCTTCGGAAGGCGCTGCGCTCGCAGTGATCCGACGCGCGGTGGGTGACACCAAGTTCCTGCTGGGGGGGTGTGGGGGGAGCGGCCTCGCTCCCTCCACGCCCGCCATGGCTGAACTCCCGGGCCGGAACGGAGCCGGAGCGAAGCGGAGGCGGAGTGAGGCTCATGCTGAACTGGGCGAGCTTAACGTAACCAAGTGAGGCTCATGCTGAACCGGGCGAACTTAACGTAATCAAGTGAGGCTCATGCTGAACCGGGTGAACTTAACCTAACCAAGGCTCATGCTCAACTGGGTGAATTAACGCAACAATACATTTCGTACGCGTCGCCATCGCGGTCGAAGACGCCTGCGCGGTAAAAGCCATGCACTCGGCGCCGGACGACAAAGTCCTCGGCGCGGTAGAGGCGCAGCGCTTCGCTGTTTGCGACCGATACATGAAGGACCAAGCCAGTCGCCTGCGCTGCCTGCGCATTCGCTACTAAGGCATGCACGAGGGCGCGCCCCACACCGCGCCGGCGGCAACGACGGTCCACGGCCAGCCTCTCCACGTAGGCCTCGCGGCCCCGCCAGCGTGCGGCGGCGAACCCGACTACGAGCGCCTCGCCGGGCATGCGCGCTACCAAGACGCGGGCGAAGGCTGTGAAGAGGCCAAACTCCTCGGCCGCATGGGGAAACGCGTCGACCTCGATGGCAATGCTTTGCGCAAGCGAGACGGCGTCGCTCGAAAGGAGCGGTTCGACGATCACGACGCTAGCGTTGGCTGCCATTTTCGCGCACAGGGCGGACCCGGACCGCTGCCTTTGCCTCCGGAGGGAGTGTCAGTACGTTCGTTTCAGGGTAGCAAGGGTCTGCGGCGGGCCCCAGCCGAACCGGTCAACGTATTCGAGTATTCGAAAAACGCTCTTGGAGTTCGCGTGCCGCCCATCATCTCCGTCAAGAATCTCACCAAGACGTACGCAACGGGCGTGCGGGCGCTCATCGATATCAACCTCGAGATCCGGCAAGGCGAGATCTTCGCCCTTCTGGGTCCGAACGGGGCGGGCAAGACGACTCTAATCGGCGTCATCTGCGGGATCGTCAATCCGACCAAGGGCACGATTTTGGCCGACGGCCACGACATCGTCGCCGACTATCGCGCGGCGAGATCGAAGATTGGCCTGGTGCCGCAGGAGCTCTCCACCGACATGTTCGAGACGGTATGGGCCACGGTGAGCTTCAGCCGCGGCCTCTTCGGCAAGGCCGCCAACCCGGCTTACATCGAGAAAGTGCTGCGGGACCTCTCTCTCTGGGACAAGAGAAACAGCAAGATCATGACGCTATCGGGCGGCATGAAGCGCCGGGTTCTCATTGCGAAAGCCCTGTCGCACGAGCCTCGAATCTTGTTTCTGGATGAACCGACCGCAGGAGTCGACGTCGAACTGCGCCGCGACATGTGGGAGATGGTTCTCTCGCTTCGCGCCACCGGGGTGACCATCATCTTGACCACTCACTACATCCAAGAGGCCGAGCGGATGGCCGACCGCATCGGGGTGATAAACAAAGGCGAGATTGTGCTCGTCGAGGACAAGGCCGCGCTGATGGATAAACTCGGCAAGAAGCAGCTCATCCTGCACCTTCAAAGTCCGCTGGCGAGCCTTCCGAACGCGCTCAGTGCCTACCGCCTCGAGCTGTCGAGCGATGGATGTCAGCTCGTGTACACTTTTCACGCCGAGAGCGAGCGGTCGAGAATCGCGGACCTCTTGCGGCAGCTCGCCGAGTTGGGGATCGGCTTCAAGGACTTGCAGACGCGCGAGAGCTCTCTGGAGGAAATCTTCGTGAGCTTGGTAAGGTCGCGCCCGTGAATCGCCATGCCGTCCGCGCAATTTACGCCTTCGAGATGGCGCGCACTTGGCGCACGCTCTTGCAAAGCATCGCTTCGCCCGTCATCTCAACGGCGCTCTATTTCGTGGTCTTCGGCTCAGCCATTGGCTCTCGCATGGCCGAAATCGAGGGAGTCACGTATGGCGCCTTCATCATTCCGGGCTTGACCATGCTTTCGCTTCTCACCGAGAGCATCTCCAACGCTTCGTTCGGGATCTACCTGCCGAGATTCTCGGGAACGATTTACGAAGTCTTGTCGGCCCCCATCTCGGCCGTCGAGATCGTTAGCGGCTATGTCGGTGCGGCCGCCAGCAAGTCGGTGATTCTTGGTGCGATCATCTTGGCTACCGCGCGCCTTTTCGTATCGTACGAGATAGCCCATCCGCTGTGGATGGCGGCCTTCTTGGTCCTGACGTCGGTGACCTTCAGCCTGTTCGGCTTCGTCATCGGTCTTTGGGCTGACGGATTCGAGCGCCTGCAGCTTGTGCCGATGTTGATTGTCACACCACTGACCTTTCTCGGCGGCAGCTTCTACTCGATCAGGATGCTCCCGCCCGTATGGCAAAAGATCACCCTCTTCAATCCGGTCGTCTATCTCGTCAGCGGTTTTCGATGGAGTTTCTACGGCGTCGCCGACGTGGGCGTAGGGGTCAGCATGGGCATGACTCTGGTGTTTCTGCTGCTGTGCGTTGCCACCGTCGCGTGGATTTTCAAGACGGGATACCGGCTCAAGAACTAGTTTCGGAGCGAGTCGACGCAACGACCGAAAGCGCTCGGCCGATGGGAGTGCACCGGCCACGAGGCCGCCCCGACGCGGAGCGCAAACGATGACTATGCCTGTCGACACGAACACGCGCGGTCGCCGTACCGAGTGCGAGGGCGACACCAAACACACCTCCGGCGCACCGCCAGCGCCTGACGAGCGCACGGATCGGGCCGCCGCGTACGATCGGTACAACGCGTTCGTCGCGGGCGGCACCTGCAACTACGCCTGCAAACCGGAAGATGCGGTGGATCGTCCCGCGCTCTTTCGCAAACAGGACCACGACGTCCACGAAATTGATGTGCACGACGTAAAACAGAACCAGTTGGAGGATTGCTTTCTCATGGCGACGCTTGCGGGCCTGGCGCGCACTCCGGAAGGCCGCTCCGTCATCAAGAATGCAATCACCGAGAACAAGAACGCTTCAGGCGAGGTCGTCTCTTACACGGTTACACTGCACAAGCCCCAGCAGCGCTACGGCGACTGGGGCGGTACGGCTTTTACGCAGGTTTCGATCAACGTGGACGGTCAGTTTGTCTGCGGTCATGCGAAAGCGCGAACGGATGGCAACGGGAGCGAGGTGTGGCCGCTCGTTATCGAGCGGGCCTTTCAAGAGTACAAGGACCGCACCTACGGTATGTGCAATGGAGACGAGAAACGCGGTGGCCCACCCAAGATTGCGATGGAGCTCTTGACGGGCAACGAAGCGAAGCAGACGCCGTTGTGGTCCTTGGCTGGCTACCGAAATTACAGCGCCGAGCGGCTCCAAAGCGACGTCGATTCGGGTAAGATCGTGGTGCTCGATAGCAAGGAAACTTTCGAGGGCGCCAACCCGTACGGGCTCATTTCCTTTCACGCATACGTTGTCACCGGCACTGAGAATTGCGATGGTATGCTCTACGTAAATCTGCACAACCCGTACGACCGCGAGGTGCAGCGGATCCCCTACCACGACCTCGAGAAATGGTTCGCCGCGGTCGACGTTGGCTCGGTCAGCGCAAACTAGCTCTCGTTTCTCGCGTAGTCCTCTTCGGTCAGACGCTGTTTAGCGCCCAAGCCAAGCGGCAGTCGTGCGGTTCGCGCCGCAGGCGGCCGGGCGACAGGCCCAAAGGCGATTGGCGCGTACTGTGCGCGCGAGTCGGGGGCACTTCCCGTAGCGACTGCAAGCACGACAAGCGAGGCGAAAGCGGAACGAAGAGGGCTGCGCAGGCGGCCAATGTGTCACACAAAGAGAACTCATGCCCGAACCCTTCGCCGGGAAACTTTGTAGATCACCGACGCGACGAGAAGCCCTGGAGCAAGCGCCACAGTCCAGGCCAAAAGGTAGATGCCGACGCCCAGCCAGAGCGTGAAAGCTAGTCCATCGGCGAGGCTCGCCTCGTGGTGATCGTCAACTCGCAGTTTGTCCCGAAGGTTGCTGACGCTACCATCGAGCAGGGTCTCGGAGAACTCGCCCTCGTAGAGATTCGAACTGTGGCGACCTCGAACGAACGCCCGCCAGAGAGCCCGCGGCGCAAGAACGATTCCGAAGGCGAAGGCGCTGGCATTTAGGAACCATGCCGCGAGGTGATCGCGGCAACCGCTCGCCAGCTCCCACGCGCCAATGAGTGCCTCGCCTTCGAGCGTCGTCGGGTAACCCGTCGCAATGTGGTGCAAGTCGTGCGGTCGGACCGATCGAACACGCCCCTTCGTGTTCCGGATGACGAACTCCGCGGGCCCTACTTTAACGGGCACCCACTTCTTGTCGTAGCCTCCGTCGGCGCCGAAGCCGTTGGTCTCGAAGTAGAGGGCGCGGGCCGCTCGCACCGTCGCTGCGGGGTCGTAAGAAACTAGGCCGGCCGCCATTCACTCGAGGGTAGCCCTATCCGGCGGTTCGTCTGTACGCTTTTCGAGCCAACGCGCTCGGACGTGACGGTCGAGGTCATCGTTGGTGCCTTGGAAAAAATGCAACTGTGGGGTTGCATGTCACTCGGGCAAGAGTTAGTGAATATGCAACAAGGAGGTTGCGCATGGCAACGGAGACAGATCGCATCGAGAAGAAGGTTCTATTGCGTGCGCCGCTCGCACGAGTGTGGCGCGCGGTCAGCGATGCGGGCGAGTTCGGCAGCTGGTTCGGCGTCAAATTCGACAAGCCCTTCGCGCCAGGAGCGGTCATGAGCGGCTCGATGGTCCCCACCAAAGTCGACGCGGAAGTCGCCAAGACGCAGAAGCCCTACGAGGGCAGGGCGTTCGACCTCACAGTGGATCGCATCGAGCCCATGCGACTCTTCTCGTTCCGCTGGCACCCCTTCGCCGTCGATCCGAACTTCGATTACTCGAGCGAGCCGGCCACCCTCGTCGTCTTCGAACTCGAAGAGGTTCCCAACGGAACCTTGCTCACCCTCACCGAGTCGGGCTTCGATCGAATACCGATCGCCCGCCGCGCCCAAGCGTTCACAATGAACGACCAGGGATGGACCGCTCAGACCAAGCTCATCGAGAAGTACCTCGCCCATGCGGTCTAGGGGCGGGGCACGATCGCTGAAGGCGTCGGCGCCCGTGTTCGCAGCGCTCGGCGACGAGACTCGTCTTCGGCTCGTCTCCCGTCTCTGTGAGCAAGGCCCGCTCTCTATCGTGAAGCTCTCGACGGGGTTTGACGTGACGCGCCAGGCGATAACCAAGCACCTGCACGTGCTCGCCGAAGCCGGCGTGGTTCGAGGCGCGCGCGACGGGCGCGAGACCGTCTGGGAGCTGGCGCCGCGTCGTCTCGAAGAGGCACGCCGGCATCTGGATGCGATCTCCAAGCAGTGGGACAACGCCCTGAACCGACTGAAGTCGTTTGTTGAGCGCGCCCCGGAGGAGCCCTAGGGTGCGGTCGTAAAATTGTTGGTATTGCCGCTCGCGGACTGGTGCGGGTCGGTCGTGAGTCCCAGTTCCCCGTGCGGCCCCGTCGCGTCATCGCATCGATGCGAAGGGACCCTCGCCGAAGGTATCCACTGGTACGCGGCACCCTTGGGAAGAGCGAGCCCCAACGACGTCAAGTCGGGGATCGTAGCCATCGAGTCCGTCGTGATGACGTAGAAGGAGGGCAAGTGAAAGTCCCCAGGGACAAACACCACGAGGTTTACACCACCTGCGAAGGGCGACCATTGAAAGGGCGTGGTCGTAGTGACACCGGTCGCGCCATCTATGGGAACGATTGGGGTCGGAGCGGCCCCGATCTCCACCGTGACCCCCGAACCGCCGGCGGCGACTGCAGCGCGGGTCATGCTGGCGACGAAAGTCCCGCTGGCATAGACCTCAACAAATGCCCTCGCTTCGGAGACCCCGCTGGGAATCATGTAGCTAAAAGATTTGGCGGAACTGGGATCGAGGCCGAGCAACTGGGTCGAGGAGCTCCGAATCGCGATCTTCAGCCTCTTGTCGCTGACCGAATACATCGGCGGAAGCGAAATGGTCCCGGCCACGGACGACGCGGCGACACTGTTGAGTGCAACGTCCCCCACCCCCCCGCCAAACGTCCCGCCGTTGCTCAGGGTCAGCGACCTGCTGCCATAGCCGGCGTACGACGTGGGCGGTTGGGCGAACGGCCCATTGTCGGGGCCTGGAAAGCTCCAGCGGAGAGCTTGGAGTTCGCCCACTGTGGCGTCGGGGCCAGCCCAAGATACCTGTAACGGTCCGTAGCCGGGACCGCCTTGGCGCGTTGCCATCCACATGATGCTGGTTTCGGGCGACGTGAACCACACCAGGAAACGCTCTCCGTTGACGAGCGGGTAGCTTCCGCCCCCGGAGAGCGTACCGGTCACGGTCGCGGATTTGCTATCCGAAATGACCCTGTAGAACTGCAGCGTCGGATCACGGCGTGTCAGCCCCTTGAACAAGTAACCGGCCTTCGAGCCACGTTGCGGCCCGGCTCGGGCTCAGCAGTGCGACGTCACGGACTGCGTCGCAGCAATGCGAGTTGCGTTGACGCGAGTATAGGGCCATCCCAAATTTGGATACGATGTACGAATTATCGTACTCGGAATGGTTCATTCATCGTATCTGGACAGCCGCGATTTCCTTTGTAGAAAAACAAATTTGAATGGCCGCTGTCCACGACCGGCCCTCGTTTCGCAAGCGTGGCGGCCGCGGGAGGGCGCGATTGCCCAGTTCCATCATGGTTTCGGGGGAGTGCGCTCTGTGAAGCAGCTCGCGACAGTAAACCTTGTAAGTATACCGCGTTTGCGGTCGCAGTTCGAGCGACGCGTGGTACGTAATTGCTTGGACAAAATGCGCCCACACCTTGTGGTGGTGCGAGAAGGATTTCTTATGCGATCGCTGCCCCGAGCTCTGCCACTCACCTTTGCGCTCGCCGCTACACTTCTTGCGTGCGGAAAATCCGGTGCCCCGGGCTTCACGTTTGTGGTCGACGACTCCGGCGTAGTCGACAGCGACGGGTCGGCCGTCCTCATCATCCCCAATGGTAACGACAGCGGTCTTTCCCTCCCGAACGGGGGACCGCCGCCCCTCCCGGGTGGGGACATCACCGCGGCAGGGGGACCGAACATCGTGGTCAACGGCCAGCCGAAGGCGGTGCAGCTGACCGCGACGGCAAACGGCGCCCCGGTCACGGGCACTTGGACCACGAGCGATCCGGCGATCGGTTCCGTGGGCAGCGACGGCACGTTCCACGCCAATGGGCTGGTCGGCGGCACCGTGGACGTCGGCCTGGTCGTCGGCAAGCGCCAGATCAAGATCACGCTCACCGTCGACGTCGACATCACCGAGAATCCGGCCATGCTGCCAGCCGCCGATCAGACCGCGCTCAAAGGCGGCGGCGCGGCGGATCCGAACTTCAAGTTCCTCTATCCGTTCGACGGAACGGTGTTCCCGCGCGGGCTCCAAGCGCCCGTCTTGCAATTTGGCGACGGCAAGACCGTGGCCGGCACGGCGGACGGCGTGTACCTGAAGCTGACAACAACTCATTTCAGCTACCAA
>WNFJ01274019.1_pt1 | contig 29925 bp, 25 predicted proteins | sample 5400461 | NCBI WGS metagenome assembly WNFJ01 (sample SAMN13153349, study PRJNA577476) | soil metagenome | isolation source: 115 cm saprolite on Douglas fir-dominated hillslope | place: USA:California | collected 2013-09-17
CATGGCAAGATCGATATCCTCGTCAACAATGCCGGCATTGCGCGAAGTGAAACACCGGCGGAGAGGGTGACCGACGAACATTGGCTAAACGTCGTCGACGCCAACCTCAACGGCACGTTCTGGTGCTGCCGTGCTTTCGGCAAGCACATGCTCGCCGCAAAGTCTGGTTCCATCGTCAACATCGGATCGATGTCCGGCTTCATCGTCAACAAGCCGCAGGAGCAGTGCTACTACAACGCCTCGAAGGCCGCGGTGCACCATCTCACAAAATCGCTCGCCGCCGAGTGGGGCGCCCGCGGGGTGCGCGTCAATGCCGTGGCGCCGACCTACGTCGCCACCCCCCTTAATGCGTTCGTCAAGAACAATCCGCAGATGTATGATGCCTGGATCGGCGGAACGCCGATGGCCCGAATGGGGGAGGTCGACGAAGTTGCATCCGTCGTCCTGTTTCTGGCATCGGATGCCGCAAGCCTGATGACCGGGAGCGTCGTTCTCTCTTGAACGGGATTGGAATGAGGCAGGCCTTTATCGGTGTCGACGTCGGGACATCGAGCGCGCGCGCCGGCGTGTTCGACGAAAAGGGAACCCTGTTGGCGACCGCCCGGCATCCGATCACGGTCTGGCATGAGGCGGGCAACGTCGTCGAGCAGTCGTCTTCCGAAATCTGGGCGGCGTGCGCAGCTTCTGTCCGCGCCGCGATGGCGGAAGCGGCGCTGCCGCCTTCCGCCGTCAAGGGCATGGGTTTCGATGCGACTTGCTCGCTGGTAGTGCTCGACGCCGCCGCCAATCCGGTGACGGTCAGTTCGTCGGGCGACGATCGACGCAACGTCATCGTCTGGATGGACCATCGCGCGATCGTTGAAGCCCGTTTGGTCAACGACACGCGTGACGACGTTCTACGCTATGTCGGCGGCTCGATCTCGCCCGAAATGGAAATTCCCAAGCTGCTTTGGCTGAAGCGGCACCTGCCGTCGACCTATCGATCGGCCGGCCATTTCTTCGATCTCGCCGACTATCTTTCGTTCCGCGCCACCGGATCGACCGCGCGTTCGATATGCACGCTCGCTTGTAAATGGAATTTCCTGGCCCATGACCGGTGCTGGAGCGACCGTTATTTCGAGCGCATCGGCCTTGGCGATCTTGCCTCGGACAGCTACGCGAAAATCGGAAACGAGATCGTCGCACCCGGCACGCCGCTGGGCGCCGGCCTGAGCAAATCTGCCGCGCACGATTTCGGTCTGCTCGAGGGGACACCGGTCGGTGCGTCGCTGATCGACGCTCATGCCGGAGGCGTGGGCACGATCGGAGGGCGCGAGAGGTCGGGTGAGCAGGTCGATGTGTGCCGTCGCCTTGCCTACATCATGGGTACTTCGGCCTGCATCATGGCGACAACGTCCGAGCCTCGCTTCGTCCCCGGCGTCTGGGGGCCCTATTTTTCGGGGATGGTTCCTGGATTCTGGCTCAACGAAGGCGGCCAGTCTGCGGCCGGCGCGGCGATCGATCATCTCATAAGGTCCCATCCTGCGTATAACGAAGCCGTCGCGGCTGCGCACGCCGGCGGCATGGAAATTCTGGAATTTCTTGAGCGGCGCATCGTCTCGCGTTCGGGAAGCCCGGGCGAAGCGGCATTGTTTGCCCGTGACATTCACGTTCTACCCGAGTTTCTCGGCAACCGTTCGCCCTTCGCCGATCCGGATTCGCGCGCGATCGTCGCAGGGATGGATCTCGACGCCGACATCGGCTCGATGGAGCGGCTGTTCGTGGCGGGACTGTGCGGCCTGGCCTACGGCCTTGCCGATGTGGTCGAAGCTTTTCGCTCGCACGGTCTCGATAGCGACCTGATGGTGATCAGCGGCGGCGCAGGGCGGAGTTCACTGGTCCGCCAGATCATGGCGGATACAACGGGCCTGACCGTTGCGGTTCCGGAGACGCAAGAACCGGTGCTGCTCGGAGCTGCAATGCTGGGTGCAGTCGCCGGTGACGCTTACGGATCGATCGGCGAGGCCATGGCCTCGATGTCGGCGATCGGTTGCCTGAGCGGACCGACGGCGCCCGGAATGGCCGACTTCCACCGGACCAAGCGACGGGTCCATGGATTGATGCGAAAATTGGACCGGGAAAGCCGCGACGCGATGCACCGGATCGGATTGACCCCCGGCGTTGATGCGAAAAGCTGAGAGCGATGCTGCTGAGTTGCGGCGATGCCTTGATTGATTTCCTGCCCGTCAAATCGTTGGACGGGGGCGACGCCATCATGCCCGTGGCGGGAGGTTCCTGCCTCAACATCGCCGTCGGCATGGCGCGTCTCGGCGCACAGGCTGGGTTCGTTGGCGGTATCTCGACCGATCTTTTCGGCCGCATGATTGCCGACCACGCTTTGGCCTCGCAGGTCGAGCTTCGATATGCAACGCGTAGTGCGCATCAGACCACGCTCGCGTTCGTCCGCACCGCTGGCGGTGAGCCACAATATGCCTTTTATGACGAGGCGACCGCGTCCCGAAACTGGATCTACCGGCGTGATTCCATCCCCTTCGATGAGGTCGAAGCAATCCATGTCGGGTCGACGACGCTCGCCAACGACCAGGGGGCAGCCCAGGCGCTCGCTATGGTCGAGGATGCACGCGGATCGGTCACCGTCTCGTTCGATCCGAATTGCAGGCCGAAGCTGGTCAAGCACAAGGCGCGCTATGTCGAGCAAATGGATGCGTTTGCCGCCGCTGCCGACATCGTGCGGATGTCGGATGTCGACTTTGAATTTCTTTACGGCGGCAGCGACCATGCGGAGAGGGCGCAGTCGCTGATCGAGGCGGGTGCAAGCCTGGTCGTCATCACGCGCGGAATTAAGGGCGCTCAGGCATGGCACAGAGAGGCGGGCGTGGTTGAAGTCCAGGCGCCCAGCGTGGATGTCGTGGATACCATCGGCGCCGGTGACAGTTTTCAAGCGGCGCTGCTGTTCGCCTTGCGCGCCATCGGTCGGATCGGAAGGCAAACGCTGGCGCAGATGAATTCGGAGGAGCTTGGCCGCGTGCTGTCCTTTGCAACAGAGTGCGCGGCCTTCACCTGTGGGCGCGCCGGCGCCGATCCGCCGCGACGATCGGAAGTCGGCGCGGCACTGTCTCGTCTCATCCCTGATACCTGAAGCGAAACGCGACGTAAGACGTGATGGATATCGCCGCCGCTTTGGACGCGCTCAGATCGTTTGCGCCGATCCCTCAGACGTGGACCGCGGTGCGAACCCGGCCGGCGTTGCCAAATACCCGCAAGTAACGTTCAACTTCAGACGGATCACCTGTGGCTTTTTCCGGATTGTCCGAGAGTTTGACGGCCGGCCGGCCATCGACCGACGTCACCTTGCAGACGATTGAGATCGGATCGAGATCGACGGAGCCGTCCGGCGCGCATCCAACGAAATCATTGGTCAGGTTGGTGCCCCAGCCGAAACTTATCCGCACGCGACCTGCAAAATGCCGGTAGGTCTCTTCAATCGATCCGACGTCCATGCCATCCGAGAAAACCAGCAGCTTCTCTTTGGGATCGCGGCCCTTTTGCTTCCACCATTTGATGATTTCTTCGCCTGCCGCGATCGGCGGCGCGCTGTCCGGTCGAAAGCCGGTCCAGTCGGCGACCCATTCCGGCGCATCTCGCAGGAATGATTTGGTGCCGAAGGCATCGGGAAGGGCGATCAGAAGGTTGCCGCCATAGGTATGGCGCCACTGATCGAGAATACGATATGGCGCCCAGCGAAGTTCATGATCGTCGTTCGCCAGCGCCGCGGCGACCATCGGCAATTCATGCGCATTGGTCCCGATCGCTTCCAGGTCATTGTCCATCGCCAGCAAGACATTGGAGGTGCCTGTGAAGGAGGATCCAAGACCTTCCTTTACCGCCTCCACGCACCAGCGCTGCCACAAAAAGCCATGGCGCCGCCGCGTTCCGAAATCGGAAAGACGCAAGCCTTCCAGTTTCCGCAGACGCTCCACCTTGCTCCAGAGTTTTGCCTTGGCGCGGGCATAGAGAACATCGAGGACAAATCGGCCTTGTCCGTTCACCACCTGACGCGAGCGCAGCTCGTTGAGAATGGCAAGCGCCGGAATCTCCCACATGGTCGTATGCGTCCATGGGCCGTGGAAGTGCAATTCGTACTGGCCGTCGACCTTGCGGAGTTCATACTCGGGCAGGCGAAAAGTGGAGAGCCAGTTGATGAAGTCAGGCGAAAACATCTGGGTCTTGCCGTAGAACGTATTACCGGCAAGCCATATCAGCTCTTTCTTGGTAAACCGGATGCTGCGGGCGTGATCGAGCTGGGCGCGAAGCTCACCCTCGTCGATCACCTCGGCAAGACGCACGTGCCGGCTGCGGTTGATGACCGAAAAAGTGACCTGCTGTTTCGGGTAAAATTCCCGAATCATTTGCTGCATCAGTAGCTTGTAAAAGTCGGTGTCGAGCAGGCTGCGCACGATCGGGTCGAGCCGCCACCCGTGATTGTAGGTCCTGCTTGCAATGTCCGTGACTGCCATGCTGGAACTCTATCGTGCCGGGAGCTTTGCAACCAGTGGCTTGTCAGGCGTGTAGGGCAGGTCAGCGCGAATCTATGCCGCCGGCCGGACCGCCATCATTTCTCGCGACCGGCCTTCGCCGGCGCGCTCCAGCCATACCAGCGCCACCGCCGACAGGAAAGGCAGGCTCTGGATTAACAGGATGGTCGCGAACAGGTCGGCCTCGAGCACCCGGTAGAAGTTCGTCGCAAAGATCGTGATCGAGCCTAGAACCAGCAGCGCGCCGATCACCGTTTCCGGCATGGTCTTGATGCGGGTACCGACGACGGCGCCTTGGCCCTTGCGGGTGCGATGGAAATAATTGCTGTGCGCCGGCAGCACTGCCTTTAAGGCTGCGCTCGCGACCGTCCACTGCACCGACATGAACACCACCATGGCACCGAGCATTTGCCGGTACGAAACCGCGACGCGCAGCCGGTAGGCGCAGACAAAATGCGCGAGCGATACGATGAAGGCCGAGAGGATGGGCATCGTGAGCAGTGGATCAGGAATGGCGACGATCTTGAAGGCCACAAACGGTACCCAGACTAGATTGAGCAGCGCCGCTGCAACCGCAATGATTTCGGCGCCGAACCAGCTCAGCCAGCCGAACGCGAATTCGCGTTTCTGGTCGCGGTCGAGCCGGCTCATCCCCGGCAGGAACTGGCGCCAGTGTTTTTTCACGATTTGCACCGCGCCGCCGGCCCAGCGCGACCGTTGCGTCCTGAAGGCGAGATAGTCCTGCGGCAGCAATCCCCAGCCATAGCGGCGGTTGGTGTAGTGGGCACGCCAGCCGAGCTCCAATATGGTCAGGCCGAGGTCGCTGTCCTCGCAAATCGTATCGCTCGACCAGCCGCGATCAGGCACATCGTGCCGTGCACGATGATGGCGTTGACCTCGTTGCGCTCGACCATGCCGATATCGAAGAAGCCGGCATATTCGGCGTTCATGGCGGCGTGGATCGGGCTGCGGTCGCCGTCGCGGTGATCCTGCGGCGCCTGAATCAGTCCTACCTTGGGATCGGCAAAGCCGGGCACCAGATCCCTGAGCCATTCCGGATCGACCACATAATCGGCGTCGATGACGCCGATTATTTTGGCGTCGCCTGCCGTCTCAGCCATTGCGAGCCGCAATGCGGCCGCCTTGAATCCCTTCAAGTTATCCACGCGAACGAATTTGAAGCGAGCCCCCAACTCGCGGCAGCGCGCCTCGATCGGCCGCCAGAACGCCGGATCGGGCGTGTTGTTGATCACGACCACGCATTCGAAATTCGGATAATCGAGCCGCGCCACCGAATCGATGGTGCGCAACAGCATGTCGGGCGGCTCGCGATAGGCTGGAATGTGGATCGATACCTTCGGCGTCGACGTGGTTGGTGCCGGCGATGATACGTTCAACAGCCGCGCCGGCTCGTGGCCAAGCGCAACGGTCGCCATCTCGCTCAGCCGGGAGCGCACGATTGGCGCGAGCAGGCCCAACAGCGGCAGTGCGATGGCGAACGTGATCACTTCGCCCTGCAGGAAATAGTGCGCCTGCCAGTACATCAGCACGCTTGCGCACCAGTGGCCGACTAAATGGTCTGCGGCGGCGAGCAAGACAGCGCCAGAATCGAAAGTGACAGCAACAAGCCGGTAAATACCGCCAGCAGGGCCGCCTTCCAGTAGTCGGCATCGACCAGCGGTCCGGTCCAGGCGAATTTCGGCCGCAGCGACGCGTCGAAGATGCCCCAGTAGGGCCCGACATTGCCCTCGAACAATTTCTTCGGCTGATCGATCGCCTCGACGATGTTGTAGTCGATGTCCCGCGCGTTGGCGCGCGCCACGAAGTTGCGCAGCAGCACCGCCTGGCCGATCGGATCGGGTACCGCGCGCTCGAAATTGTGCCCGGCGCTCGGCCAGCCGAACTCGCCGATCACGATTTTCTTGTCCGGATACTTGGCGCGCAGCTGGTCGTAGAGCGCGAGCGATCCCTCGAGCGCGGTTTGCTTCGGCATGCCCTCCCAATAGGGAAGGATATGGGCGAACACTTGATCGACGGCGTCGACCAACTCCGGATGGTCGATGAAGGTCTTCCAGTGATCCGCGGTCGCCACAGGTACCGGACTGTCCCGCTTCACGCGCCGGACGATGTTGGCAAGGTCGGCCGCGGTATGCTCGTGCCGCAGGAACGTCTCATTGCCGACAACCAGGCGGGTTACGTTGTGATAGCGCCGCGCAAGATCGAGCGCGGTCGCAATCTCGCGCTCGTTTCGCGCTTTGTCCTTGTCGAGCCAAACGCCGAGCGTGACCGTAAGTCCGAGCTCAGCCGCGATCTCGGGAACGCGTTCCAGCCCTTGCGTCGAAGCATAGGTACGCACCGCCTTTGCGTGTTTAGCAATCAGGGCGAGGTCGGTGCGGATCTGCGCTTCGGGTATCCTCAGACCGTCCGGAGATGGTTCGGCGAACCGGTTGTAGGAGAGGCTCGGCAATTTTTCTTCGACCGAAGCCGCCGTGGTGTCCGGTTTTCTCAACGCCCAGAAGCCAAGGTGGATGCATGCCAGCAGGCTGACGATCGCCGCAAACGTCCATAGCGACAACACGCGGTGGCGGCCTACCGGCGCGCCGGTCCATCCACCGCCCCGGGCGATATCGTCCGGCGTCTTCATCTGGCTGCTCGCGTCGAGGGCATGGAACCTTTGGGACGCCTGGAAATGCGCGCACCCCGGATGTAGTGACGAAGAGCCCAATAAAAATAAAAAGATTGTTTAATATCGGCCGCTCAGCGGAACGTGATGAGCCATCTCCCGGGATATCCATTGCCGGGCATGGCTGACGGTCGCCTGGACATCGGCCCAAGCCGGCTTGTCAGGAGCGAACTGCCGCCGCAGGTAGGACACGAGCTCGGCGATCTGCTCGTCGGTCATGCTGTCCTTGAAGGCGGGCATGTAACCGAGATCGCTCGATACCGGGGAAGTAATGCCGTGCAGAATCACCTGGACCAGGTTGTCCGGCACGGCGCTGTGCAGATTGCTGTTCAGTGCCAGCGACGGCCGGCTTCCGAACAGCGGTGAGGCGCCGACCGCATGGCAAACCGCGCAGGCGCCTTGATAAAGGCGCGCGCCGATGGTCGAGGCTGAAACTATTCTTGTGCTGGTCAAAGTTTCAAGTTTCGCGGCAAGAACGTATTGCGCCGCTTGGCTGATCGCGTTTTCATTGAATGAGCCGAGATAGACCGCCATGGCGCGGATGTCTTGGTCCGGCAGCGCGCCGAGTTCTTTCACCACCGGCGCCATCGGACCCGCGGCGACGCCGTGAAAGCGGGATTCGCCTGAGCGCAAATAGGTGTATAGCTCATCCTCGCTCCAGGGGATCGGCACGTGCGAAAGCGATGTCAGCGGCGGGGCTTCCCAGCCTTCCGCAAAACCGCCGGCCAGATAGGCTTTTGCCTTTTCCGCGCCGAGCGCGTTGCGCGGCGAATGACACGCGCCGCAATGGCCAAAACCCTCGACCAGATAGGCGCCGCGATTCCATACCTCCGATTTGCTCGCGTCGGCTTCGAAAACTTTGGGCATATGAAACAACGCGTTCCATCCTGCCATCAGCGGACGCAGGTTGAACGGAAACGCTAGCGCGTTTTTTGGAGTATCGGCGCGCACCGGCGCTTGCGCCATCAGGTAAGCATAGAGTGCCTGCAGGTCGGCATCGGTCGCTTTGGCGAAATGCGTGTAGGGAAATGCCGGATAGAGATGCCGGCCGTCGCGGTGGATGCCTTCGCGCATGGCGCGCTCGAACGCGGGATAGGACCAGGCGCCGATCCCGGTCTCCACGTCGGGGGTGATGTTGGTGCTGTAGATGATGCCGAACGGTGTCTCCAGAGGTCGGCTGCCGGCGTTGACGGTGCCGTTCGCCTCAGTGTGGCAGACAGCGCAGTCGCCGAGAGCGGCAAGCTGCCGGCCGCGGGCGATGGTTACGGCCGAATACACCGACGTGTCCGGCCGCGCGATCGGCGCAATCGACCGCCACGGCAGTGCAGCCGCGGCGACGCCGACCACCGCGGCACATAATGCTCCGGCAGTTGCCAGCGCACCACGCCGCCCAGCAAACGGATTTTTCCATTTGTCGGCCGGGCCGGGGGGCTTCGGTGCCGCCAATGGCAGTGCGCCTGCGGCTGCATCCTGTTCGCCGCGCAATCCCCTGAGGATTCGATCCGGCGTCAACGGCAATTCGCGAAAGCGCACCCCGGTCGCATCAAAAATCGCGTTGGCGATTGCCGCAGCGCTCGGGACCGAGGCGGACTCGCCCACGCCGAGTGGCGGCTGATCCTGCCGCGGCAGCATCAAGACGTCGATCTTTGGAACGTCGGGGAAGGTGATGATGGGGTAGGCGCCCCATTCGCGGCTCGTCACCGAATTGCGGTCGAAGGAAACCTCTTCCATCAGTGCGCGGCTGGTCGACTGGATGACGTTGCCATGAATCTGGTGGCGGACGCCGTCAGGGTTGATCATCAGGCCGGAATCCTGGCCGGCCACCACGCGTGTCACGCTGACATCGCCGGTCGCCTTGTTGACGGCGACGTCGGCGATCCACGCCGACCACGCCGCGCCGTAGCCCGGGAACTCACTGTGGACATAGAGCGCGTAGGCAAAGCCGCGCCCGCGCACGATGTTACCTTCGGCGATCGGTTCTTTCCAGACCGGACGCGGGGTCCAGCCGGCCCGCTCGGCAACAGCGTTGACCAAATCGATCGCGCGCTGATCTTTGAGATAGCGCCGGCGATATTCAATGGGATCGACACCGGCTTCGGTCGCCAATTCGTCGATATAGGATTCGTGCGCAAAGGTGTTCGGCAATGCGGAGACGCCGCGAAACCACGATGCGCGCACGATCGGCGGCATGTCGTGCACGACCACGCGCATGGCGTCGTAGTCGTAAGGCGGGATCGCGGTACGGTCGCCCATCTCGAATACGGCCGGGACCGGCGCAATCGTGCCGGTGAGCAGCAGCGCGAGAGTGGGCGCGCCGTTGGATGGATAGCGCGTCGCGAAGTCATAGGCAGCGACGCTGCCATCGGCGCGCAGTCCGCCCTTGACGTCCATCAATTGTGCCGTGCCCTTTGGCTCCCAGGCGTGTTCCTGCTCGCGCGTCAACTGCACGCGGACGGGCCGGCCGGCCGCCCGCGATAGCAGAACCGCGTCGGCCGAAACGTCGTCGGCGCAGTTGCGGCCATAGCAGCCGGCCGCCTCCATCCGGATCACATCGATTTCGGTCTCAGGACGCTGCAACAATAGCGCGAGGTCGGCGCGCAGGATGTGCGGATTTTGCGTGCCGGACCAGACCCTAACGTTACCTTCTTGACAGTCCGCGATAGCACAGGACGGGCCGATCGAGCCGTGCATCTGGTACGGCCACACATATGTCCGCGGCATCGGCCTTGCGGCGGCGGCAATTGCCGCATCGACATCGCCTTTGTCGATCAACGTCCGCGGCGTCGACGGATTGGCGCGCAGCGCGGTCTCGACGTCCTTCAAGCCGGGCAACGTCGGCGTTGGCTTCCAGATGACTTTTAGTTGCGATGCCGCCTTGACCGCGTTTTCCTCGCGCTCGGCGATGACGCCGACGAAATCGCCGATCCGAACGACCGCGACCAGGCCCGGAATATCGCGGACCGAGGCCTCATCGATCGCGATCAAACTTGTCCCGACGAAAGCGCCGGCATCGACTCCGGCATAGGGCGGACGGATGACGCGGCCGTGTAGCATGCCGGGTACGCGCATGTCGTGCACATAAACCAGTTCACCGGTCGCCTTCGCCGGCAAATCTGCGCGCGGCACCGACTGCCCGACGATGGTGTACGCGTTAACAGCCTTCACTGGAACGGCGTCGGCCAGCTCAAGGCGGATGGTCTCGCCGGCGATCAATTCGCCGTAGCTGACGCTGCGATTGTCGCGGCCGCGGATCAGGCCGTCTTCGATCGCAAGGTCTTCGACGGGAAGCTCGAGTCGTTCCGCGGCGCGCGCGATCAGAAAATGCCGCGCCTGCGCGGCGGCTTTGCGCAAGGGGACGGCCGTAATCTGGATGGTCTCGCTGGCGATGGTCGCGCCCTGATTGGGAACGCGCGAGGCATCACCCAGCACGACGACGACGCGCGCAAAGGATACGTCGAGCTCTTCGGCCACGATCTGTCCGAGCGCCGTGCGAATGCCGGTTCCGAGGTCGACATGGCCGTTGAAGGCAGTCACCGAACCGTCGGTCGTTATTTTTACAAAAGTTTCGAATGAGCCTTTCCCACCCGAAGCGGACGGACGAACGACCGACAGCGATCCGGGCCGAAGGTCACGATTGTCCGCAGAATCTGGCGCCATCAATCTTGCGCCTCGGCGAGATCACCCGCCGCCCGCATTGCCGCGCGCATGATCTCGATATGCGCGCCGCATCGGCATAGATTATAGCGCAGCGCTTCGAGCACCTCGGTCTCAGACGGGTGAGAGGTGCGCATCAGCAGCGCCTTGGTACTGATGATCATGCCGTTGAGGCAGTAGCCGCATTGCGCAGCCTGTTCTTTGATGAAGGCGTCCTGCACCGGATCGGGATGATCGCGCGAGCCGAGGCCTTCGAGCGTCACAATGTCGCGCTCGACGCAACCGCTGATCGGGATCACGCAGGACCGCGCTGCGACGCCGTCGATCAGCACCGCGCAGGCCCCGCATTCACCGAGCCCGCAGCCGTATTTCGGTCCATTCAATTCGAGATCGTTGCGCAACACGTAAAGCAGCGCGGTATCGGGGGCGGCGTTGACGTCGTGGATCCTGCCGTTGACCGTCAGGCGGGTCGTAGGCTGCGTCATGCTGATGGTTCCGGCCCGCTGGTTGCGCTGCAAAACATGGCGTTAAGCCGCCGCGAAGATACCGTTTGCATACAAACGTGCAAGCCGGCCATGCTGCGAGTAGAAACGGTTTGCCCGGTTTGTGAACAGAAACGCCAGGCAATTGAACTTTTATTCGGCAACGGCATTTTTCGCTGCCAAACATGCTTGACAGCTTTCCGGCACGCGCGCAACATCGTTTGTATACGAACAAAATGCCGGACGGCGAGAGACACGATATTCCGGAGGCCGCCTTAACTGCGTTGACGATGCGTCGCCGCTAAATTGGATTATCCGGCAGTTTGACGCTGGCTTCGAGAGCTTGTTCATGCTGACTGATACGACGACTGCTGCCGCCGACGACAAGATCCGCTGCGATGCTTGCCCCGTGATGTGTTACATCAAGCCGGGGGCGGCGGGTGCCTGCGATCGCTACGCCAACCACAATGGCGAGCTGGTACGCGTCGATCCTCATATCGTCCTGGAGCGAACGGTGTCGCATGGCGGACGGCTAGTGCCGTTTCAGGCCAGCGGCGACTGGGACGGCAAGATCGTCCGCGAGCCGAACGTTTTCGTGACCGCGATCGGCGCCGGCACCACCTATCCCGACTACAAGCCGGCGCCCTTCATCGTCTCCTCGGAGATAGACGGCATCGACATGGTCACCGTGGTGACCGAAGGCATCTTCAGTTATTGCGGCGTCAAGGTGAAGATCGACACCGATCGATATCTCGGTCCCGAGACGGCGACGGTGCGGGCGCAGGGCGAGGCCGTGGGTCACGTCACCACCAGCGAATACGGCTCGCAGATGCTGTCGCTCGGCGGCGTCCATCATCTGACCGGCGGTTCGAAGAAAGAAGGCCGCGTTACCTGCGACACGCTGATGGATTTGAGCAACTGCAAGCCGGTCGAACTGACGATCGATGGCGGCGCCACGGTGGTGGTGCAGGCCGGATATCCGCCGATCGTGAACGGTGTCGCCGAGGAGCGCATGCGGGTCGGCTGCGGCTCGGCGACGATCGGCATGTTCGCCAAGCAATGGCACGGCAAGGTCGACGAAGTCGTTGTCGTGGACGACCATATCACCGGCGTTCTCTCGGAACATCAGGCCGGCAAGTTGCTCGATATTGCCGACACTGGGATCAAGATGAAGGGGCGACGTTCGACACCGGGGCGCTATTTCCAAGTTGCTGAGCCCGGCACCGGCTGGGGCGGCACTAGAATCTCCGATCCACTCTCGGTGCTGGGTCCATTTGATCCGAAGAAGTCACGTCCCGGCATGACCATGCTGATGGTCAGTACGACCGGCGAACATGCGGCGTATTATGAACTAGATGAGGCGTTGAAGCCGGTTGAGAAAGAAATGCCGGCCGATCTAAAACTGTCGGTCGAACGGATCCAGGAAAACTGCGAGCCTGCGCTATGCACCGTGCTGTTCATGGGCGGGGCGGGCGGATCGTTGCGGGCAGGGGTCACCGACAATCCGGTGCGGCTGACGCGATCGGTCAAGGAGGCGTTGACGCGGGTCACCAGCGGCGGCGCGCCGGTTTATGTCTGGCCCGGCGGCGGCATCACCTTCATGGTCGATGTCACGCGATTGCCGGCAGGCGCCTTCGGCTACGTGCCGGCGCTGGTGGCGCCGATCGAGTTTACGCTAAAACTGTCGGACTATGCGGCGCTGGGCGGCCACATGGATCACGTGCGGCCGGTAGCATCGTTGAAGGACAACACCGGGACCCGTCAAACGCCTACGCTGCAATCGGCACCGGGACGACGCGCATGACCAGGGCTCCGCAAATTGCGCTTCTGGCCGATGGCAGGCGGCTTCATTTGCAGGACGGCCCGATCGACCTGATCGTGGAGGCCGACGGAAGCGAGACCAATGTGCGCGCAGGTTACGAGGCTGCGGCGCAGCGCTTTACGGGATTGCTCGATGAACTCTGCAGCGAGCTACCGCTGTTGCGCCAGGCGGCCGATCCTACGCGATGCTCGTTGCAAGGCACGGTCGCGCGCCGCATGCATGCCGCGGTGGCGCCGTTTGCGGCCAATCATTTTATCACGCCGATGGCCGCGGTCGCGGGCGCCGTCGCGGAAGAAATTCTGGGCGCGATGCTGCAGAAGGCACAGCTTGAGCGCGCTTATGTCAACAATGGCGGTGACATTGCGCTGTATCTTACAGACGGCCAACATTTTACGGTGGGGCTGGCAGAGCGGCCGGACGCGCTTGGCCTGATGCGAACGATGGTCATCGATGCCAATGATCCCTCGCGCGGCGTTGCGACCAGCGGACGCCACGGCCGCAGTTTTTCGCTTGGCATTGCCGACGCCGTCACCGTGTTGGCGCGGACCGCCGCACAAGCCGACGCCGCTGCCACCATCATTGCCAACGCTGTCGATTTGCCTGGACATCCCGCCATCGTCCGCCGCCCGGCCCATGATCTGCAGCCCGATAGCGATCTCGGCCCGCGACTGGTCACGCGCGGCGTCGGCGAGTTGTCAGCTAGCGAGGTCGAGGACGCGCTCAAATCCGGCGCCGTTTGCGCGCGAAAACTGCTCGCGGCAGGATTGATCGATGGCGCCGCGTTGCGGTTGAATGGCGAAATGATCACGGTGGCGACGCGAGCAATGGAGATGTCTAAATCGCGGGCGCGGCTCCGCAGCGGCGCCATGGAAAATGCGATGTATGTTTAGGGAATCCAGACAACGAGGCGTAAAACGATGAGCGCGGTCATTCGCAAGATCGTCACGGTGGTCGAGGAGACGCATCGGGAAATGGGCCAGACCGTCGCCCCGCCGACCCGGCGAGCAGCGGCGATCGCGGTGATCGAGAATCCCTTCGCCGGCAAATACGTCGAAGACCTTTCGCCTCTCATCGCCATTGGCGAGGAGCTTGGCGAGCTGCTTTCGAAAAAGGCCATTGCCGCGCTCGGCATCGACGGCACCAAGGCGCAAAGTTACGGCAAGGCCGCAGCCGTCGGCGAAAATGGCGAGCTCGAGCACGCAGCGGCGATCCTGCATCCAAAGATGGGCGCGCCGGTGCGCAAGGTGCTGGGCAAGGGTGCGGCGCTGATTCCGTCATCGAAGAAGCGAAGCGGGCCGGGCACCACGCTCGATATTCCGCTCGGCCACAAGGACGCGGCGTTCGTGCGCAGCCACTTCGACGGCATGGAAGTGCAAATCAACGACGCGCCGCGCGCCAACGAGATCATGGTCGCGGTCGCGGTCACCGACAGCGGCAGGCCGCTGCCGCGCGTCGGCGGCCTGACGATCGCGGAAATCAAGGGCGAGGACGGTCTAAGATAATTTGTTCAACAGTGGAGGTAAGGGATGCGACGGAGCAGATATTGTCTGGGCGCGGGACTGGCGATCATTATTGGCGGCATGGCGAACTCCGCCATGGCCCAGAGCGAGATTAAAATCGGCGAAATCAACAGCTACTCGCTGCTGCCCGCTTTCACCGAGCCCTATCGCAAGGGCTGGCAGCTCGCCGTCGAGGAAGTCAATGCCGCTGGCGGCATCAACGGCAAGAAGCTCGTGGTCGTCTCCAAGGATGACGGCGGCAAGCCCGCTGACGCCCAGACCGCCGCCAACGAACTGGTGTCGAGCGAGAACGTGGTGATGCTGACCGGTACGTTCCTGTCCAATATCGGTCTGGCGGTGAGCGATTTCGCCAACCAAAAAAAGGTTTTCTTCCTGGCGGCCGAACCGCTGACCGATGCCATCACCTGGGCCAAGGGCAATCGCTACACCTTCCGCCTGCGCCCCTCCAACTACATGCAAGCCGCCATGCTGGTGGAAGAGGCCGCAAAACTGCCTGCAAAACGCTGGGCGACGATCGCGCCGAATTATGAATACGGCCAATCTATGTCGGAAAAGCGGCCCGACATCCAATGGGTGGACGAGCAATGGCCGCCGCAGGGCAAGATCGATGCCGGTCCCGTGGTGCAGGCGGTCTCACAAGCCAATCCCGAAGCCATCCTCAACGTCACTTTCGGCGCCGACCTGGTAAAACTCGTGCGCGAGGGCAATACCCGCGGACTGTTCAAGGATCGTTCGGTGGTCTCTTTCCTCACCGGCGAACCGGAATATCTCGATCCGCTCAAGGAAGAAACGCCTCAGGGATGGATCGTCACCGGTTATCCCTGGTACGACATCAAGATGCCTGAGCACGAGACCTTCCTGAAGGCGTATCAGGCCAAGTACAATGACTATCCGCGGCTCGGTTCGATCGTCGGCTATCAGACCATCAAGTCGGCCGCGGCGATTCTCGCCAAGGCAAATTCGACCGATCCGGAAAAACTGATCGCCGCGACGGAAGGATTGTCCGTGCCATCACCGTTCGGCGAGATCACCTTCCGCAAGATTGACCACCAGTCGACCTTGGGTGCCTTCGTCGGCAAGACCGCGCTGAAGGATGGCAAGGGCCTCATGGTGGATTCGGTCTATCGCAAGGGCTCGGACTATCTTCCGAGCGATGCTGAGGTTGCAAAGCTCCGTCCGAAAGAGTGAGCCTTTTAGAGCTTATTCCGGTTGGTCCGAAAAATGATGACCGGGTGTCCGGTGGCCTCATAGTTCGAGACGCGCGGCGTTGCCGCGCTCCTCACCATGAGGATTAAGACCTCATCCTGAGGCGGCGCGAAGCGCCGTCTCGAAGGATGAAACCAATGAACTGACAAATGCGCTAGCGCGGACCGAAAATGGCCTTTTACTTCGTCCAGTTCCTGACCGGTCTTGCCAGCGCAGCGTCGCTGTTTCTGGTGGCGTCGGGACTGTCGATCATTTTCGGTGTGACGCGCATCGTTAATTTTGCCCACGGCGCGTTCTATATGCTCGGCGCGTATGTCGCATTCACGCTGACCGAGCGATTTTCCGGTGCAATCGGATTCTGGGGCGGCATCGTCGCAGCGGCGCTGATCGTCGCCGCGGTCGGCGTGCTGGTTGAAATGGTGCTGTTGCGGCGGATCTATCACGCGCCCGAATTGTTTCAGCTCTTGGCGACGTTCGGCCTCACCCTGATGGTCGAGGACCTGGTGGTGCTGATCTGGGGACCGAGTGACCTGTTGGGCCGCCGTGCCCCGGGATTTAAGGGTGCGGTTGATTTCTTCGGCCAGAATATTCCGACTTACGATCTGTTTCTGATCGGGCTCGGTCCGGTCGTGCTCGGAGTTTTGTGGCTGATGTTTCGGCGAACGCGCTGGGGCGTTTTGGTTCGCGCGGCGACGCAGGACCGCGACATGGTGGCGGCGCTCGGCGTCAATCAAAAATGGCTGTTCACCAGCGTGTTCGCACTCGGGGTTTTCCTTGCGGCGCTCGGCGGTGGCTTGCAGATTCCGCGCGACGCGGTGCACCACGCGCTGGATTTGCGGATCATCGTTGATGTATTCGTGGTGGTGGTGATCGGTGGTCTCGGCAGCATCATCGGCGCCTTTGTCGCCGCGGTGCTGGTGTCGGAGCTGAACGCGTTCGGCATCCTGATTTTTCCGAAGATATCCATCATCCTGGTGTTTCTGGTGATGGCCGCAGTGCTGATCGTGCGGCCTTGGGGGCTGTTTGGAAAGCAGGAAGCTGCGGCGCGCCGCACGCCCGGACTAACGGTAAATCCCTGGCGCCCACTGACGTCAGCCGAACGCATCGCTGTGATCGCTGCAGTGGCGCTAGCCGCGGCGCTGCCGCTGATCGGCGGCAACTACGCGCTCACGGTTGGCTCGGAGATTGCGATTTTCGTGATCTTTGCCGCCAGTCTGCATTTCCTGATGTCGGTCGGCGGCCTCGCCTCGTTCGGCCATGCGGCGTATTTCGGGCTGGGCGCCTATGGCGTCGCATTCCTTGCCAAGCTCGCAGGCCTGCCGATGATCGCCTGCCTTCTGCTCGGTCCGCTGCTCGGGTGCCTCGGCGCGGCCGTGTTCGGTTTCTTTGCGGTCCAGCTGTCCGGGGTGTATTTCGCGATGCTGACGCTGGCGTTCGCGCAGATCGTCTGGTCGATCGCATTCCAGTGGGTCGGGGTGACGGGTGGCGACAACGGCATCCTCGGCGTCTGGCCTGAAAAATGGGCGGCGAGCCCGTCGCATTTCTATTGGCTTTCGCTCGGCGTGGCCGCGCTTGCGGTCGCCTCCCTTCGGCTCGTCGTATTCTCGCCCTTTGGTTTTGCCTTGCGCGCGACACGCGACTCGCCCTTGCGCAGCGAAGCAATTGGTATCGATGGCAAACGCGTCCAGTGGTCGGCATTTGTTATTGCCGGCACTGTCGCGGGCATTGCTGGCGCGCTGTTCGCGTATCTCAAAGGCAGCGTCTTTCCTGACAGCCTCGGCATCTCGCTCTCGGTCGATGCGCTGGTGATGGTGCTGCTCGGCGGCGTCGAGACGGTTTCCGGCGCGGTGGTCGGCGCCATCGTCTACAAAGCGCTCTCGATCTGGTTGGTCAGTCAGACCGATCTGTCAAAACTGGTGCTGGGCGCCGTGATCGTTCTGATCGTGGTTGCCTTCCCGAAGGGCATCGTCGGGATGCTGGAGACGATCCGCAACCGTCGCCGAACTCGATCGTCAAGGTCCGCACTGCTTGGCTCCCGGATCGAGATCGCCGAATGAGCATCGCGCTGCTTTCAGTCGAGAACTTGAGCAAATCCTATGGCGGCGTCCATGCGGTGCGTGGCGTCTCGTTTGCGCTTCATGCCGGCGAAATCCTGGCGCTGATCGGTCCGAACGGCGCCGGAAAAAGCACATGCTTCGATATGCTCAACGGCCAGAACATTCCCGATAGCGGCCGGATCACTTTGCTTGGCGAGAACACCGTCGGCAAGAAGCCGCGCGCGATCTGGCGGCTGGGGGTCGGCCGCACGTTCCAGATTACCGCGACATTTCCGACCATGACGGTGCGCGAAAACATCCAGGTCGCGCTGGTGTCCTATAGCCGGCAGTTGTTCAATCTCTGGGCCTCGACGCCAAAATTCGCGCAAGCGGAGGCCAGCCGTCTGCTCGAACTCGTCGGCATGAGCGGTTATGCGGAGCGCCCCTGCGGTGAGCTCGCCTATGGCGATCTCAAGCGGCTGGAGCTTGCAATTGCGCTCGCCAATCAGCCAAAACTGCTTTTGATGGACGAGCCGACCGCCGGCATGGCGCCGCGTGAGCGCATCGAGCTGATGCGGCTGACCGCGGGCATTGCCCGCGAAAAGTCGATCGGCGTTCTCTTTACCGAGCACGATATGGACGTGGTGTTCGAGCATGCCGATCGCATCCTGGTGCTCAATCGCGGCACCTTGATCGCCGAGGGCTCGCCCGAAGAGGTCCGGCGCAACCCGCAGGTCCGCGCCATCTATCTCGGCGAGGGCCTGGTCTACGATGCCCGCCATCGCGAGGGAGCGGGCGCATGAAGCTCCTGGTCGAGGGTCTCAACAGCTATTACGGCCCCGCTCATATCCTGTTCGACATCGCGCTTGAGGTCGGCGATGGCGAAGTGGTCGCGCTGCTTGGGCGCAACGGCGCCGGCAAGTCGACGACCTTTCGCTCCATCGTCGGTCTGGTCGAGCAACGCACCGGCCGCATCGTGTTCGAAGGCAAGGATGTCTCAGGCTTGCCGACCCATGCGATCGTCAGCGGCGGACTTGGTTATGTACCGGAAGAGCGGCGCATCTTCACCGACCTGACGGTCGATGAAAACCTGGAAGTGGGGCGCCGGCCGGCCAGGCCGAACGCACCGCACTGGACACGCGAAAAACTGTTCACGCTGTTTCCGAACCTCGGCGAGATGCGCGGCCGCCAGGGCGGGCGCATGAGCGGCGGCGAGCAGCAGATGCTGACGATCGCGCGGACCCTGATGGGAAACCCGTCGCTGGTGCTACTCGACGAGCCGTCGGAAGGATTGTCGCCGAAGATTGTGGAGCAGATGGTGGATGCGATCCTGACCATGAAGAAGGAAGGCGTCAGCATGGTGGTCTCCGAGCAGAACCTGCATTTCGCGAAACTGATTTGCGACCGCGCCTATATCATCGAGCGCGGCCGCATCTGCTTCAGCGGCACCATGAGCGAGCTCGACGCGCGTCCTGACATTCGCGACGCGCATCTGGCACTCTGATCGCGCGGCAGGCAGGAAAAGAGGGCGCGTAGATGACCAGGAGTGTTTCGGCCAAACGGAATGTCAAACCGTCGCGCCTGCAATACGTGCTCGAGGAGCAGATCGGCTTCATCCTGCGCCAGGTGTGGCAGCGCCATGCCACGATCTTCGCGCGCGAAATCGGAATCAACCTGACGCCGACGCAATGGGCAGCGCTGGCAAAACTCACCGAGACCGGACCGTGCTCGCAGAACCAGCTCGGCCGGCTGACGGCGATGGATGTTGCCACCATCAAGGGCGTGATAGACCGCCTCACTGCGCGCGGCCTGACCGAGACCAGCCCCGACCCCGAAGACGGCCGCCGCCTGCTGGTCAGCCTGACGCGCGCGGGTCAGCAGCTGGCCGAAAAAGCCGCGCCGAACGCGCTCGCGATCACTAAGGAGACCCTTGCGCCGCTCGATCCAAAGGAGCGCGAGACGCTGGTCGCGCTATTGAGCAAGCTGCGCTAGTCAAGCATAGTCTAGCAATCGCCGGAGAAAGCAAAATGAAGCAGCTCGGGATCGGCGACATCACCATCGACGCGGTGATTGAACGCGAAGGCCCGTGGCGGCGGCCGCAGGACTTCTTCCCGGCCTATGACGAGGCCATCTTCAAACGTCACTTGCCGACGATGGAGCCGGAGGTGTTCGACGCGGCGCTGGGAATGATGGTGATCACCTACCAGACCTTCGTGGTTCGGACGCCGCGCTACACGATTCTGGTGGACACTTGCACCGGTGAGGACAAGGGGCATCCGCCGCCGTTCGATTTTCCCGGCAAGGAGCGCTGGCGCAACGAGCTATTTGCGCTCGGCATCGCTTACGACAAAGTCGACTATGTATTCTGCACGCATCTCCACATCGACCATACAGGCTGGAACACCACATTACGAGATGGCCGCTGGGTACCGACGTTCCCGAATGCGAAATACATCTTTCACAAAAAGGAATATGCCGCGTGGGAAGCGGAGCATGCGAAAGGCGCCAATCCACCCGGCACCGTCTTCCGGGACAACTGCCTGCCGATCGTGGAAGCAGGCCAAGCGCTTCTGGTAGATGACGACTACGCGCTCGACGATACCATCACCTTGACGCCGACGCCGGGGCACTCGCCCTGCCATTGCTGCGTCAACATTTTTTCCCGCGGGCGGCGCGCGGTCGTGACCGGCGACATGATGCACCACGTGATCCAGTGCCGTGAGCCAGACTGGTCCCCGAGGGTCGACTGGGACGGAAGGCAGGCGGCGGTGTCGCGCCGCAAGTTTTTATCCACTGTCGCGGACACCGATACGCTGATTCTGCCGATCCATTTCCCGACGCCGACCGCAGGTCTGGTCAAGGCGGATGGGGATCGGTTCGACTACCGGTTCAAACGGGACTGAGCTAACCCACTACGGATCGCCTCTTGAGCGCTTTTCTAATGCGCGCTGCCAACGATCATAAGTGTCAATAGCCGCGCTTATGGTCTTGAGCAGAAAGTTGGCATAATCTGATCCGTTCTGCTCTCCAGACAAATTATGATCTGCAATTTACTCGGTGGATCAAGCTTCATCGAGTGCGAAAAGTCGGTTACCAAGCCTAGCACAAAGCCGGAAATTTCGGGTAACCTATGATTCAATTGATATTCTGGGGGTGCTTATTTGATCTTATGTGTTATCGACCAAGCATGACGATGCGGCTCTGCAAGCAAGCCTTCGCCTTTGCCATTGTTTTCTTTGCAACTCCGTCCGTTGCCGAGCCCTCCTATGGCAGCCGATTTTTGCACGTCCAGAATTTCAAACAGCACAAGGCAACAATTTTTATCTCGAATGAGACCAAACAGGAAGAACCCGACACTGACATACTGGCGTTAATGTCAGGGAAGTGCAGCACACTTAAGATCGCGGGACGCGATTTCGCGTGCAGGGCCGTCGCCTTCTTCCATGGCGAACAAGGCCGCGCGAATTTTACGATTGCGCTAGAGGACCCGACTGACGACAGTCACATCATCACCTTCTCGGGTGAAAACAGTCGGAGGGAACGAGATAATCTATACGAATTGCAGATCGACCGGATGCTGCTCAACTCCAAGGACCGGCCGAAGGTGGATGGCCTGCCAGTGCCGTTCGTTGAATTATCGGCTGGAATCTGCAAGCAGGTTGGAAGCTTCGCGACGAGACAAATTTCCAGCATCTCCTGCAGCGCGACGGATAGAAATGGCAAAAAGTATGAACTGCAATTCGAATCCGATGGCTCGCCAATGACCGTGCGGAAGATCAGGCGATCCTCGCCGATGGCGGAAAGGCGCCGTGCCAGGCAAATCGAGCAACTCGAATGCCGTCACAAGGCCGACCTTGCGAAGATCCTGCCTAGAGATCGGACGGCTTACATCGTCGGATGCCTGGAAGCGGATAGCCAAAAACCCACGCCGGCCGCGGATCAGTAAAGCGGCACTGTAACCAGCATGCAGCGAAAGATAAGGGCCGCCGGTAAGGGCGGCCCTTTGCCGTCAATGGGTGTCCGGCACCGAATCAGGCTATCCCAATCAGTCCACTTCCTGCACCACGGTGCGAGTGCCCGGATCCACCAACATCACCCGGTCACCGGAATAGACGTAGCGATATTTGATGAGGGAAGGACCCCAATCCGAGGGTACGGCCACAAGTTCAACCTCGCTCGGCACCTTGGCTCCAACGACGATCTTCTCTTGCGTCTGAACGGGGCGAACCTTGTGTTCAGTAATGTAGCTCTTGATCTTGGTTCGATACTGCGGCTCAATCTGAACCACCGCGGGCGCCGCGCCCGTCGTTGTTACAGTGGTCTGAGCATTGGCCATCGTCGCAGTAAGCGACGCCGCCGCAGCAAGTATCAGCAGCTTCTTCATGATGTTCCTCCTGAGCCGCACCAGATGCGGCAGGACAAGAACAGCTTTCGCAGCTTCCAGTTCCAGGAATGGTAGTTCCATCTTATTGCTGAAGGACGGCAAGTTCCAACTGCAGGATTCTCGGGGAGCCGGAGCGGCCGGGTTCCGGAGGGTTTCATGGAGGTGGCTACGGTAGCAGTGTTGTTGGCGTGGGTAGATCGCGCCAACAACGGCCGCCTAGCGCTCGCCGCGCTTGTAGGGGTTGCGGGTGCTTACCTGCTTTAGGCCGCGGTCCGCATGAAGCGCCGACCGAAGCGCAATCTTATAGCGCGGTTTTTTCGAGAACGCATAGTAGTGAACGAAGGTATAGTTTCTCAATTTGCTTGTGTACAAAAGTGAACATCCGTTGCATTGCAGCGATGATGTGCGCCGAAATCGGGGTTGCTAGCAGAGATTTTTTGCGGGACTGGCGGGAGCAAAGTACGACAGCAAGCATTGATTTCCTGTCGTGCAGGGTTGGTCGTGAGTGCCATCACCGTCACGATTTCAATCAATTGCGCGGCGGGAGGCCGGACATTTCCCATCCCTCGGCGCTCTTCATTGGCCTACATCATACTATCGCGGAGCTAACACCAATGCAGCCTGATCAATTGTTGGTCGCATGTCCAAAATGTCACGCGTGGCCCATGGCCGTCCATGCCGGGAAGATGAGATGGATATCGGAAACGCCCATGGTCCGGTCTACCTGCGCCAAGTGTGGTTATCAGGAACAAGAGCGTCTTGGCCGCGCCTTGCACGAAAAGAGAGAGCTCGCAGCGGCACGAGGTTAGAGGTCGCGATCTTTCGGAGCTCATTGTTTGCGCGTGCACGTGGGGCTTTCTGCGTGGAGCGCGCCTAACGATGCGGCGCATGAACTTTCCTGGATGCGCAACCTAAATTGCGCTACCACCGAAGTCCTCGCAGCAGGCTCATCCGTCCCGGTCATTGCGAAGCAATCCGGTGTCGGGGTGGCAAGGTGGATTGCTTCGTCGCTTTCGCTCCTCGCAATGACGGCGAAGTGCTAGACATCAGCGCGAGCGATCAAAAAATGACAGGGAGAAGATGAATGTCCGGAAAGTGGGTTGTTGTAACGCTCGTGATCACAACGCTAATCAATGCTGCCGTTTTCGTGGGCCAATTTTCGACCTCGGCAAATGCGCGCGCCGCGGGGATGGTCGCCAGCAAATTGCTGGACGATGACGATTTTACAGCCGGTCTTACAAAACTCATTCGGAAAACTGTGCGCGATTATTGCAGCGTTGGTAAGAAAGATCAGATCGACTGTTAGGCAAGCTCCACCCGCTATGGAGCGCACCTGCTGAAGACAACGATGGCCGCATGTTCGGTTCCCGCGCGACATTGCCAAAGCATCGACGGCCATAACCAGAATACGCCAACAGATTTGTAGTCGCTATTCCGCGCTGCTTCGCGGGGAGCCGCTTAAGCGGTACACCGCGAAAAATTGGAATGCGGCAATCACCAGAGGCCCGATTGATTTCCCCAGATCATGCTGCAACAACCCAACGCCCGCATCCAGCAATTGTATGAAACCTGCCAATGTACCCAATATCAGCAGCGCTGATTCTGACCGTTGGTAGATCGCAATCAAAGCCATGAAGGCGAGGGGAATGGTGCGGGCCGCGGCGTACATTGCAAAGATGAATGAAGCTTCCGTCGGAGTGTAGCCCACCGGCAGTATCGACTTCGGGCTGACAACTCCTGCGATCGAAAATCCGGCTGCGACCAAAACATTGATCGCTGTCACCAGCGAAGCGATGCGCATGGGTGCGGGTCGTGAAGCAAGCGGTGTCATCGAGGAAATCTCCCTGGGCTCAGGCCGCTGGATGTGGGCTTCGCCGTTGGCGGCAATCGGGTCGGGCTTCATCGCCCCGAGCACAGGGCATTGTGCCGGGCACCATGTCTTGGTCGCATGTAGGTAGGAAAGAGCGGATGGCCGGGACCGAGCCATGACGGAAAAGTGAAACGCTCTACATACCCCGTCCGAGCAGCGCCTTGAAGTCGGCGCGCGCGCGTTGCGCCTCGCGCCGCGCGGTTTCCGAGGCGTCGCCGAGACCAAAATAGCCGTGGATCAGACCCGCGCCATGATGATACTTGGTCGCGACGCCGGCGGCGGCAAGCGCATTGGCATAGGCCTTGCCCTCGTCGCGCAACGGATCGAACCAGGCCGTGCACACGACCGCGGGCGCAAGCCCCGCGAGACTCTTCGCGCGCAACGGCGAAACACGCCAATCCGCGCCATGCCTGGTGTCGGCAAGATAGTGTCCGGCGAACCATTCCATCACCGCGCGCGACAGGAAGTAGCCTTCCGCGTTTTCCGCGCGTGAGGGGAAGCGCGCGTTCTCCTTTGCGTCCGCATAGTTTCCTAGAGCATCGGTAATAGGATAGACCAGCAATTGCGCGGCGAGATCGATGCCTGCGTCGCGACAGGCGATCGCGACGGTCGCCGCCAGGTTGCCGCCTGCGCTATCCCCGGCCACCCCGACGCGAGTTTTGTCTCCGCCGAACTCGGCAATGCGTGCGATCACGTCGCGCATGGCGGCGAAGCCGTCCTCGAACGCGCCGGGAAAGCGCGTTTCCGGCGGACGCCGGTAGTCGACGGACACCACGGCGGCGCCGGTTTCGATGGCGAGCAGACGCGCCTGCCGGTCATGGGTTTCGAGATCGCCGGCGACCCAGCCGCCACCGTGCAAGAACATCACGGTCGGCGATTTTTCGCGTGAGACGCGATAGACGCGCGCAGCAAGCGGCCCGACTGCTCCCTTCACTTCCGTATCGTTTACGCTCTGTACCGGCGGCGGCGGAACGGCAGCACGCGACGCGGCCAGCGCGCGAAGCTGATCGCGCGCGCTCTGCGGCGTCATCGTGTTGGGATCGCGCAGCGGCAGCAGCGGAATGATCTGGGCGACGACCGGATCGAGTGGTGTGGTCATGCGGGCCCCGGGGGCACTGGAATCTGCACCAGCATAGGTTCCGTTCGCCGATTGGGCAACGATCTGGCATGCAATGGCCGTGTACCCTTTGCGCGGATATCACAATGGACTTCAGGTCCAATCCGGCTACCCTGCAAATGCTATCGAGCCTTTGCTCAATTCGCGGAACAGCGTCAGAAACGGCCCATAATGTTGCGAATGTCCCGTCCAGCGCAACCAGGGAGACGATACCAACCATGATGGCCGACGCCACAACTCGACCGGAGCGCGCTGCCGAAGTGGGAACGGTTTTCGACGCTGTTGTCGTGGGCGCGGGCTTTGCCGGAATGTACATGCTGCATCGCCTGCGCGGGCTTGGCTTTTCGGCACGGGTCTTTGAGGTCGGCGGCGGCGTGGGCGGCACCTGGTATTGGAATCGTTATCCCGGCGCGCGTTGCGACGTCGAGAGCATGCAATACTCCTTCTCCTTCTCGGAGGAATTGGACCAGGAGTGGAACTGGTCGGAGAAGTACGCGCCGCAACCTGAAATCCTCTCCTACGCCAACCATGTTGCCGATCGCTTCGATCTTCGCCGACGGATCGTGTTCGACACGCGCGTGATCGCCGCGACGTTCAACGAAAAAGCCAAATGCTGGTTGATCGAGACCGACCGCGGCGACAGGGTCACCGCGAAATTCTGTATTATGGCCGCCGGCTGCTTGTCCGCGCCGAACCGTCCGAAATTTAAGGGTCTCGAAGATTTTCGCGGACCGATCTATCACACCGGTGAATGGCCGCATCAGGGCGTCGACTTCACCGGCTTACGTGTCGGCGTCATCGGTACCGGCTCTTCGGCGATTCAGTCGATTCCGATTATCGCGCAGCAGGCATCTGCGCTGACGGTGTTCCAGCGGACGGCGACCTGGTCGGTGCCGGCCTGGAACGAAAAGCTGTCGCCGGAATACTTACAGGCGGCCAAAGCCGATTATCCAGCGCTCCGGGCGAAGGCCCGCGCACGCCCGACCGGCTTCTATTTTCCTTTCAACACCCAGCCGGCGCTGGAGGCGAGCGCGCAAGACCGCGAAGCGCAATACGAGCAAGCCTGGGCACGTGGCGGCTTGCCGTTTTTGGGTTCCTATGGGGATCTGTTGTTCGAAAAAGCCGCCAATGACACCATCGCCGACTTCGCGCGCCGAAAAATCCGCGGCATTGTGAAGGATCCGGTCACAGCTGAGCTACTGTGTCCGGACAACGTCTTCGGCTGCAAGCGCCTCTGCGTCGATACCGGTTACTTCGAGACCTACAATTTGCCTCACGTGAAGCTGGTCGATGTTTCGAGAACGCCGATCGAACGCTTCACCGCTGATGGCATCGAGGTCAATGGTGTCGAGTACCCGCTGGATGCCGTGGTCTGCGCTACAGGCTTTGCTGCAATGACGGGGTCGTTCGACAAGATCAGGATCACCGGCCGCAATGGCCTGACGCTTTCCGAGAAATGGCGGGCGGGCCCGCGTGCCTATCTCGGCATAGCATCGGTCGGCTTCCCCAATTTGTTCATGATCACCGGCCCTGGTAGCCCTTCCGTTCTGGCAAGCATGATCCAGGCGATCGAGCAGCATGTCGATTGGCTGGCGGACTGCATCGGCCACATGCGCGATGTCGGGGCAACGACGATCGAGCCGATTCCCAGTGATGAAGATGCCTGGGTCGAGCACGTCAACGAGGTATCGACGGTCTCGTTGCGATCTACGTGCAGCTCCTGGTATGTCGGCGCCAACATACCCGGCCGGCCGCGGGTCTTCATGCCCTATATCGGCGGCTTTCCGATCTATGTGCAGAAATGCAACGAGGTCGTGAGTAGCGGCTTCGATGGCTTTGCGTTGGAAGGTACGCCGCTCAGCGATGCGGCGCCCCAGGTGCGCTATACCGAACGGTGGCGGGTACCGATCGATATCGACGTCATTTCGCCGGCCGCTGTCGCCGCCAGACGTGTACCGATGGTCTGAAGAGGATCAACACCTCGCTGCTATGGTGAAAAACCGGCTTTCAGGAATGTCGGTTCTTGGCGCGCAAAGCGGACACCGAAACGCTGACGTCCGATAAGCGCCACAAACGGAAGTGAACGGTCTATTCGATCATCTTGGTCGGCACGGGCGAATCTCTCTGTTCCGATCGCCTTGTGGTCCTGACATTGACGACCAGGTCAAACCTCGTGGGTTGCTCCACTGGAACGTCAGCGGGCTTCGCGCCTTTCAAAATTGTGTCGGGGCGCACCGGGACGTCTTGGCACAACAGAAAGTCCTCAGGCGTCAGGCTCTATTTCGGCCCGATCCGTTCGGTAACTTAGAACTTTATGTCAGCCGCCGAATGCTTCATCGCGCAAATGCGCATCTGCGATCTGCGCCTCAGGATGGTGTGTGATGGTCATGAACCAAACGAGGCTGAAGAACAGTGACCATGCTGTGTCCCAATAGATCCAGTTCATGTGATTTCCTCGCCGAAAAACCGCCGAGAGCAGGAACGTTATCAGAATTCAGGTTCTTCTGGAAGAAAGACGCATCGAATAACGGCGCTTGAGTGGCAAGACGTACGCAGGACTCAGCGCATTTTGCGCTGCGGTATGGCGCGAGATCGCAACACGAACATTCGCCGAGTCCGAGAAGCGCCAATACGAGACTGGAACATTACCTTAGTGTCGCAGCAGTGACAGGAGCAGCAAGAGCGCGAGCAGCGCGGCCACGCCCTGCCAGAATTGCAGCGGCGCGCGTTCATAGAGCGTCCGCGGCCGGCGGGCCGCAAGCGGGGCGCGCGCCGGTCCCGCCTCCATCTCCACGGCAAATTCGGTCATGTCGCGAAAACGTTCGGTGGGATCGATTACAATCGCCCGGCCGAGTGCAGCCTCCAGCCAGGCCGGAAGGTCCGGACGCAAGGCGGAGAGCGCCGTCGGCCGGTCTCGGCGCGGCGGGCTGGTGGCGTCGGGATTGCCGTACGGAAACTCACCGGTGAAGGCGCGAAACATGGTGACACCGAGAGCGTAAATGTCGGTCGCCTCGTTGCCGGGTTCGCCGTCAAACATTTCCGGCGCCATGTAGGCGGGGGTACCGGGAATGTCCTCGGGCGGGGCGTCCTCCAGTCCGGGTATGCGCACCACCCCGAAATCGATCAGCTTCAGCGATCCCGCAGCCTCAAGGATCACGTTGTCCGGCTTGATGTCGCGATGGATAATGCCGGCGCGGTGAAGTGCTGCCGCCGCCCGCGCCAGCTTGATCGTAATGTTGCGTCCTTCCTCCAGACCAAACGCGGGGCGACGCGTGGTCCGGGTCTCCAGAAGCTCGCCCTGATAAAGCGGCATCACCGTGTAGAGGCAGGTCTGGCGCCCCGGCGGCAGCTCGATGACGTGGCCGAGCCAGGGGCTGGTCACGCGCGCGCCCACCCACGCCTCGCGGGCGAAGGCCGCACGCAAGGTGGCCTCGTTGGCCATCCGGGGCTTGGGGAATTTCAACGCCACCTCGCCACCCTCGACCTCGTCCTCCGCTCCGAACAGGCGGGTGTATCGGCCCTCGGACAGCAGCACTCTGAGCACAAAACCATCGACGGTCTCGCCGCCAAGCGGCACCAGGATCAGCGGCAGTTGCGCGATGTTGGCGCCGATTTCGGCTGTTTCCGCCGTTTCCAGACCAACCACGTCGAGCACCAAAGCAGTGCAGTTGTCGGTGCTGCCGGATTCGAGCGCGGACTTAACCAGCGCTCGCGCGGTATCCTCGGAAGAGACGCGCTCGCGCATAATGCCGGCAATGGTCTCCGCCGTCAGGAAGGCGTACACGCCATCGCTGCAGAGCAGGAAGCGGTCGTGCTGCGCCACCGGCTGACTGGTGTAGTCCAGCCGCACCTCGGTCTCGACACCCAGCGCGCGGTAAAGGATGTTCGACCGGCCGGTGCCGCGCTGTCGCACATGGTCCGTGGTAAGGCAGGTCAAGCGGTCGCGGCTTAGCCGGTAGGCGCGTGTGTCACCGACATGCAGCACGTGCGCGATGCGCCCCCGGAGCACCAGCACCGTGAAGGTGCATCCCATCCCGGTCAATCTGGTGTCCTTGTGACCTTGGGAATGGATCCAGCCATTGAGTGCGTTCACGACCGTGGCCGCTGCGCGCGGCACTTCCATGGTCTCGGGCAGATCGCAAAATCCATCCAGGAAACCGCGCACCGCGATCTCGGCCGCCTCGCGGCCGCCCTTGGTGCTGCCAATTCCGTCGGCGATTGCCGCCACCACGTCCCGGCGCGGCTCGGGCAATTCCGGCCCGAAAACGGCGCCGGCGAAATCCTCATTGCGCTTGCGCCGTCCGGTCTCCGAGACGAACCCGACACTTACCTTGAGACCGGAAACTCGCTCAGCCATCGCCGCCGCTCCAATTTCCGCGGGCCGGGCCGGTGGTCTGGATCATGATGCGGTGACGGCGCAGCCTGGAATCACGGCCTCAGTTCTCCAGTCTGCAACGATGATAGAGGAAATAGCCGCCGGTGCTCGACGCGACCACTACCGTGAGTTTCTCGGATTTGCGGTCGAGCGTGTAGTTGCCGCCGTCCGTCGCGTCGTGCCACGAAATCTGGGCGTCGCTGATGCGGGCCGGATTGGAATCCACCGTGCCTCTGTCGTA
>WNFJ01164259.1_pt1 | contig 29917 bp, 32 predicted proteins | sample 5400461 | NCBI WGS metagenome assembly WNFJ01 (sample SAMN13153349, study PRJNA577476) | soil metagenome | isolation source: 115 cm saprolite on Douglas fir-dominated hillslope | place: USA:California | collected 2013-09-17
TACGATTTCGTGCAAGCGATGAAATCGACCAGGATGCCCTTATGGCTGACGGAATCTACGCTGTACTGATTGCCGACATCATCGCCTCAACCGCCCGCAAAGATGTACGCGCCATGCTGGCCAAAAAACTCGCGGCCGCATCGGAAAAGCATCTGCGCCAGAAGCTTATTCGGCTGCCGTATTCCGTTACCGCCGGGGACGAATTTCAAGCCATTAGCGGCGAGCTGCCGACGCTTCCCGCGTTGATTCTGGATTTGCGGTCCGCGCTCCAGCCATTGTCTCTGCGCGTCGGAGTAGGCATCGGCGGCGTTTCCGGCCGCATTCAGCTCACCGGTGAGGCGTTTCAATTGGCGCGCCACGCCATCGAAAGCATCAAGGAGGGCCGCTTCTTCAAATTCGACGTGCTCACGGCCTTTGCGTCCAGCAACGAGAACTTCAACGATACCATCAACCTAATCTACGGCTTGCACGACACCTTGGTACTCCAGATCACCTCAAAACAATGGGAGGCCATTGGGGCATTTCTCAGCCGTGAGACCCTGGAGCCAGCCGCCCGGCGGCTCCGGGTAGACATTTCCACGGTTTCCAGGAATCTCAAACGCGGCTACTATTGGCAGTTGGCGGAAACGGTGAACCGGGCCGGATCGTTCATCGAACGCACGTTTGGCTAGTTGTACAGAAACGTACAAATCCTGAAATTTGCACGAAACTATGCAAATGTTCCTGCGAACTCTGCTTGCCGTTTACCTAGGCCACTTGGTGGCCGACTTTGTTTTTCAGACGCGCCGGCTCGTCGACCGAAAGCTGCGCGGCCAGGCTTCCGCGTATCTTCTGCACGGGCTCATTCACTATCTTTCCGCCATTCTGCTCGTGGGATTTTTTATCCCCGGCTCGATCGTCGCTTTCCGAACGCACCAGGTGATCGTCGCGCTCACGCTGGTCCATCTGCTGATTGATTTTGCCAAAGTGCGGTTCGCGGCCAAGCGCGTGATCCGTGGTGGCGCCGGATCCTACGTTGCCGATCAGCTCGTTCATTTGCTGACTGTGGTTCTGGCGGCCTGGCTGCTCTCGCCGGGTATGTCCTTCGCGGCGCTCGCCGCCCCGCTGCAAGCTTCCCGGAACCTGGGGACCAAATTTCTCGCCGTGCCAGTGATCTACCTCGGCGTGATCTTTGGCGGCGGTTATCTGATTCGCTCCCTGACGCGTTCCCTGACGGAAAGCGTGAAGGATGAAGAGTTCGAGAAAGCCGGAGAGCAACTGCAAAATGCGGGGCTGTACATCGGCTGGCTGGAGCGGTTCCTCATTCTCACCGCACTGCTCCTGCGCTCTCCTGCGGCTGTGGGGCTGATTCTCACTGCGAAAGCCATCACCCGCTATCCAGAATTCAAATCCGCGCGTTTTGCTGAATACGTTCTGATTGGCACGCTGCTGAGCGTCTCTCTGGCGTTCGTGGGCGCTATTTTTCTTGTTTGGCTGTTCCTCGGCAAGGCTGGCGTTTCCGGATAAAATTAGGCTAGTTACGGAGAAGAGCCCACTGGCCACAGGAGAATATGAAAGATGTCCTGCAGCTATGATGTTCCCTTGAATTCGCGCCGCGGTCAAAATGCCCATGTAAAAAGGCCGGACCTGCCGTCGTAAATGAAAAGGCAGTTTGCCAGCACATCACGCCCAATCAATCCCTGAATCCCCTGAATCGCCAACATTGAGCCAATCACTGGCACAGCAGAGATTGTGTACGTCAGCATTGGATGAAGCAAAATTAGGCTAACGTCATACTGGCTAGCCATATGTGGCTGAATGCCGGTTGACGGAGTGCGTATCGGCATATATCCAGTTGGTGCTAGGCCGAGTCTCGTAAGCACCGTCGGATCGACGCATGTCCCACTTGCCCCCGTGTCAACTAAAGCCCGAATCTGAACGGCGGTAGGCACGGGCTGGGAAGCTCTCTGCAGGGCTTGTTGCCTCGGGTGACTTACCCCAACAAGAATGTCAACAATAGGCCCACCGGGTGAAATCTGCAGTGTCAAATGGGGCATTGTTATCCGAGGATCCGATGTTGATAACCCGCAGCAAGCGCATCTTCGTACGTTCCATAAATCCCCACGAGGTTGTCTCCCTGGATTAAGACGAATTTGCCCTCTTCGGTGGCCAGCTCTGGCAGTTTTCGTTTGTAAGTTTCTAGTTCTTTTTCTAGAGCCATAAAGCACCATAGATAGCTATACCTTGGATGCGGGAGCGGGGGTGAGCGGATACTACAAGACGATGCCCAAGGATGCAACGATGGAGTTCTGTCGTCACCGCGAAAGCATTTGGTACACTTTTGTGTGGCTACGTCGATGGCAACACCGTACCTCGCCAACATCCGTCTGCATCCTGTCAAATCGCTCGATCCCCTGCATCTGAACGAAGCGCGGATCGGCCCCCGCGGCGGGCTCGAGCATGATCGCGCTTGGGCGCTCTACGCTGTCGATGGACAGTGGGTGAACGGCAAGCGTACGGCGGCTATTCATTTGATCCGCGCCGCGTACGCGCCAGACGTCAGCTCTGTGACGCTTTCGGTTCCCGGCGATCGCCGCAAAATCCCAATGAAGACGTTCGCCTTCCCTGGGGAGGTAGAGTCAGCTTCCGAATGGTTTTCCAATTTCTTCGAGCAGCCGATCACCGTCCGTTATTCTCCCGAAGGATTTCCGGACGACGACATCGCCAGCGGCCCGACGATCGTCTCGACCGCGACTTTGCAGGTTGTTTGCGAGCTTTTCCCTGGCGTCACGCTCGACGAGGCGCGGCGGCGCTTTCGCACCACCCTCGAAATCGATGGCGTCCCTGCGTTCTGGGAGGATCAACTCTTCGGCCCGGAAGAGCGCAGCGCCCTACGCTTCCGCATCGGCGACGTGAATTTCGAGGGCAGCAATCCCTGCGCGCGTTGCCCCGTTCCCCCGCGCAATCCAAGTACGGGAGAGATCGTCCCCGGCTTCCAGAAAATATTCAGCGACTACCGCCGCGCGCATCTCCCTGCGTGGTCCCCGGAAGCTCGCTTCGACCACTACTACCGCTTCGCCACCAATACGCGCGTCGCTCCCAGCGAATCGAGTAGAATCCTCCGCGTGGGCGATCCCGTTGTAATTTTCTAGCTTCGGAATAGTGCGAGGACCAAGAGGAGAAGCATCTGTAAGCGGGGGGCTCTCTCTCAATGACCATTGCCATTCGTGGGGTGCGTGCGGCACGGAAGCTCCGCCGCTGGTTCAAGCGCCGCGTACTGCGGCAGCCGTGGATGCTCGAAGGATTCGGCAATCCAAATGTCCACGGGCGCTTGCTCCACGATAAGATTCGCTGCGACGCCTACCGCGAAGCGATTCATCGCACGGTGCAGCCGGGCGATGTTGTCGTGGACCTTGGCGCGGGCACCGGCCTGCTCTCTTTCTTTGCGCTGCAAGCCGGCGCTCGCCACGTTTACGCCATCGAAATGAGCGGAATCGCCGACGCAACCGCCGAACTCATCGAAGCTAATGGCTTCCGCGACCGCATCACTCTGATTCGCAAGAACTCCAAGCGCGTGCGATTGCCCGCAGGCTGCGACGTCCTCATCACCGAAACACTCAGCTCCTTCTGCTTCGACAATGAGAACGCCATCGAGTTCGTCGCCGATGCCCGCGATCGCTTTTTGAAGCCCGGTGGCCGCATTATCCCCGAATCCGCCGACACATTCTTCATGCCGGTTTCTTCGGAGGCTTTCGGCGTAGGCCGCTTGGCGCCGGCCCCCGCCGGGACCGTGCCGCGCTTCTACGATCTCGATTACCGGCCGTTTAACAAAAGAATCTTCGACGAGCCCTGCCTCGTGCGCGCTTCTGGCAAACCGTTTCTCGCGCTGAGCGATCCCGCGCACTGCTATCACGTTGATTTCTACAAGGATTCAAAGAATCCGGCGAAGACGTTCGTCCCGCTCCGCATTACCGCGGGCGGGCGACTGGATGGCTTCCTGGGTTGGTTCGAGGCGCGGCTGTGTGAAGGAGTCACGCTGAGCAATTCGCCGTACCTGCCTCTGACAAGTTGGTGGCAGCTTTATCTTCCGGTTCTCGAGCAGCCCGACTACCGCGCCGGCCAAACCATCCTTCTGTATCTCGACCCCAATATCGTCGCCGGCCAAGCCCAATGGAAATACGCCGTCCAACCGGCGGTTCCGCAAGATTTACGTGCGGTTCAGAGAGACCAATAACCGCCGCCTGAACACGCCGTTCTGGCCGGATGCTCGCCTGCGTCACACACAGCCACATCGCGGGGCAGGGCGGTCTCCTTGAAAAGAACGCCTTGCCACGCGACGGCTGGAGGCAACTGCGCGATGCCCGGGTCGATTAGACCTTGTAGATCGGCGAGCGCAGCCGAACGCGCGAGAGCTTGGTGACCAACGTTTTTCCGTCGCCGAAGGGCAATTCCCATTCTTTCGCGCGACTGGTCAAGGATCGGAAGCCGCGGACAACAGCAGAATAGAGCTTACGGGGGATTTGCTTCCCTTCGCTTGCCAATCCGCGAGCCACAATAGGCGTATCTTCTCTTACTTCTTTCAGCAGCCTGCGCCATGCGCGCTTCGTTTCGGGATCCATTTCTTCCCTCCACTCCGGGCTGTCCCCACATTCTAACTCCATCCGCCTATTCGGCAAAATAACAGCATCAATCGTCGTGAAACCCAACCATGGGAACCTTTTGAGGCGATCCGGTGTCTTTACTTTGGTGGATATCCTGAATACCTCACTATTTTCGGTTCGCTGGGACTTGAGGTCCGTATGGCGCATCCTGACGTTGGGGGCCCACGTCTACCTGCTCGTATTCTTGGGGGCGGCTGTATTCGCGATTATAAGATGCGCGCGAATACTTTGGTCTCTTAAGCAAATGCGACACGATTCTGGCGAGGAAACTGGAATGACACTCGCACGATTTGAGTGGAGAATGCATTCGCTACGACAGCTCTTGGTTCTCGCGCTTCTGCTCTTCGGTGTAATTCTTGCGAATGAAGTATTTGCAAGCCTCCGCGCAGTTCAACTGTCCTACATATCTCTGAGCGAGTACCATCTTCGAGAAGCGCTTGAGGTGCCCACTGCATTTGCTTTTTTCTCGCTATCCACATTTGCGTGTCTGCACGCTCTTCAGTGGTTCGTTGACACGAAAATCCAGAGACGAATGCGACGCAAATAACATCTCATGATCCAACTTTCCACTTCACGATTCAGATGTGAAGTATTTTCGTGGCGGAAACATGCGGCGATCAAGCAGTTCCTTGCCGCAGCGATGGCGGATTTGCTCCGTCCAGTTCACCCAATTCGTTTCGCTTATGCCAAGAAAGTGCCGCGCATTTTCGTACGGAGCGAGCCCCAGGTAGTACAGGCGAAAAAGCACCATGCGCGACGCCCAGTCCGGCCCTTCGAGCGCCGACTTCCCTGCCAGCGCGAAATCCGCCACCCACTCATTGAGCCGCGGGCGAAAATCCGGCCGCCACAGGAACTTTCCCGTGTCCTTCCAGTTCAGCGCCGAAATGCCGCGTTTCGTCTCCAGCACCTCACGCGCACTGCGGTAGACTTCCCAACAGACGTCGAATGCCAACTCCGGCTTGACACCCATGGCTCCTCCGCCAAGACCGCTTCGCTCAACTCTGATTTGCCAAGTAGCAGGTGTCATCCTGAAGCGAACCGCCCGGGTTCGCTGAAGGATCTCAACTGCTCCGTCACGCCCAAGTATCGATCGGCTGAGATCCTTCGCTGCGCTCAGGATGACAACCCCTCAACGATTCAGCCTATGAACGTGTCAACATTCTTCAGCACGCCAACGCCGCGGCCGCTTGTCCGTCCCCGCTCCGCACGCGCCTGTTCACGAATTTCCTTTGGATGGTGCGCTTAAGCTGGTACTCCCAAACCGTTCCGAATTCCTCGCCACGCAGGACCGCGCCGAGTTTGCGCGGCTGCTTGTCCACTACGAATCCGCCGTTCTCTGGCTTCCGCAGGTGTCGCAACTGCGCGGAGATGCTCGCCGGCGGGTAATGCGTCAGTTTCGCCAGCTCCTCCAGCGTCAGCCAGGTCTCGCATTGCTGCGCGCTCAGCATCACGTCGCAAAGCACGTCGCGCTGCCGGCGTCGCCTGATCCGCTTCAGAAGTCTTCTCTGAGTTTTCCGCATCGCTGCCTCCTCTTTCCGCCGTTGACTATTCTTCGGCTGGAAACTCTTCCGTTTCTAAATCCAACTTGTCGTCCCGCTCTGCCTCGCTCGCCTCATCTGCCGTCCACGCCGTGCGATCCGGGTCCTCGTAATCCCCGTCGCAGGCGCTGCATGCGCGCATCTCATTCGCCCGGCCAGCGCCATTTATGGAGTAAACTGCGCCCTGCACCCCGTGCCGATGACCAGTTTGCTGTTCCTGCCGCCAAAGTCTTCCACACTTTTCCACAGACTTTACCCTTCAGGTACCATAGACATAACTAACTGTGCTGTTATTTTCAGCGTGCTTTCTTCCAGGAGGCCCCCGTGCCCAATTGCAAAACTGAACCTCCGTGGGAGTTTCTTCTCTCGGCTTCGCGAATCTCGCTGCAGAGCTACGAACTCTCGCGCCTCAGCCATGTTTCCAATCTTCGCAAGGAGATCGGAGCTCTTCTCGACCAGTGGATGGAGGAAAATTCCGCAGCCATGCTTGCACGCTGGCTGATGGAACAGCGGGAACGTCCTTCGCCGACACAAGAAGTCGCTTCCCCCAACGAGCCATCGCCGAAGAACGCGTATTCCGCGTCCGATAATTTTTTCCCGGATCGATCGATTCCGCCGCCCACAAATCGCCGCGCGGCTTAAGGTTCGGGTTGCTTTCCGGTCTTTAAGCACAAGTTTGGTGATAGCCGCGCCACTCTCGATGCTGCCCGCCCGCGCCGCCGGAGGCGTGCCTATCGTTACGCACTCAAACTGCTCGCGCTCTCTCGCCCAGGCGTTCACCTCGAACGCTTCGCAAAACCTCGCCTGGCGCCTTCCTTCAACCAACATGGCAGCCCTCTCCGTCATAAGCCTCACCACGGAATTACGTCTTGGCTGCTTTATATAAATTAGAGGACGCTAATCTAGAGCGAGGTCGAGCGCTGTGTGGCAATCAACGTGGATGCGAATTGAGGAAGTGCTACCGGCTGGAAACGCTTGCAGTGGCCGGCGCTTTTTCGAGAAGCTGCTCTTTGCGGTAAACGAGGGAGTTAATGTCGTAGGTCGCCAGCTCAAAGCCGTGACCGTGCGTGATGGCATCGGTCGGACACGCTTCCACGCAATAACCACAAAAAATGCAGCGTGAATAGTCGATGTTGTACACGCTCGCGTAGCGTTCGCCCGCTGAGATGCGGTTGGCGTCCACGTTTTCCGCGGCTTCGATGTAAATGCAATTTGCCGGGCAGGCGGCAGCGCAGAGAAAACAGCCAACGCACTTCTCCAGGCCGCTTTCATCCCGGTGCAGGACGTGAATCCCACGGTACCGCGGCTGGAAATGTACAGGCTCGTAAGGATAGTTTTCCGTAACGGTCTTACGAAACATATTTCGGAAAGTTACGCTGAAGCCCTTCACCAGCGCGCCGAACGTTTCGCCAACTTCCCGAAGGATGGATGCCATAAACTATGAGTCTAGCAAACGCGTTCCAGGCCGGCAAATTCGCTCGCCACCGGCCTTCGCCCGCAGGTTAGCTCTTCAATGCCTCAATGATCTGTTTTCCGTGGAAACGGCCGTTTTCGATGAAGATCTCGCCAGTATGCCTCCCTCCGGTCACCACGCCAGCGAGATGAATACCCGGCACATTGCTCTCCAACGTAGTCGAGTTCAGCGCCGGCCTGCGGCTTTCCGGATCGAGCCGCACTCCAAGGCTTTCGATGAATTTGTAATCGGGATGATACCCGGTCAGCGCGAACACCTGCCGCGCGGGCAAACTCTTCTTACCGCCCCCGTTTTCGACCACCACTTCGTCCCTGGTGATCTGTTTCACGCGGGTTTCGAACAACGCTTTCACTTGCCCCGCTTTAATGCGGTTCTCAATGTCCGGGCGCACCCAATACTTGATGGTTGCCCCGAGATCTTTGTTCCGATGCACCAGCGTCACTCGTGCGCCGTTTCGAAACAGGTCCAGCGCCGCCTCCGCTGCGGAATTCTTTCCACCGATCACTACCACGTCCTGATTCCAGAATTCGTGCGGCTCCGTGTAGTAGTGTGAAACGTGAGGAAGATCCTCGCCCGGCACGCCCAGTTCATTGGGCAAATCGTAATAACCAGTCGCCACGGCAATTTTCTTGCCTTGATATCTCTGTTCTGATCCCTTCTCCGTTTTGGTTACGACCGTGAAATCTCCATCCTGCCCATCGACGCGCACGACCCGTTCGAACAAACGCAATTCCAACCCGTAACGCTCTGCCGCCTTTCGGTAATATTTCAGTGCTTCGATGCGCGTGGGCTTCTCTGCCGCACAAACCAGCGGCAGATCGCCAATTTCGAGCAACTCCGGTGTCGTGAAAAACACCATGTTCACCGGATAGCGGAAGATCGAATGGCACAGGCAGGCTTTGTCAACGACCAGCGGCCGCATTCCCGCGCGTTTGGCTTCAATCGCAGTCGCCAGGCCCGTCGGCCCCGCTCCGATGCAAATAATGTCGTACGTTCCCATTCGCGAATTCAGTTTGCCGGGAGTCTTTGGGAAATGCAAATTGCCTTGATTTTATTGCTTCGGAGCCGCATCAAGGATTGCCGTCAGTTCGCGCCGGAACGATTCGAGCTCGCGGAGTTTCTCCGGCGTTGCCGCGAGCTCCTTCTTTTTCCACACGAAGACTTCGTTTGCGCCGCGCTTGAGCCGCACGCTCAAATTGCCAGCGACCAGATACGACGGAGGCGCCAGCAGTTTGAGCCCTCCGTTTGCCACGGAAGCCAACACCGCCGCGCACTCGCCCTTCCTCATGCACAATGCATTTTCGTAGGGGGGAATGGCAATGGGTTGAAAACCAGCCGCCATCAGCCGCTCAACTACCTGTATTTGTTGGGGACTGAGTTCAACCATTGGACGGTAGGGGCGAGGCCTGCCCACTAGTCTAAATTAGACTACGCCGCACTAGTCTAATTTAGACTATGCCGCTGTCGAGTCCGCTTCCGAAGAGGAACCTTCGAGCTGTGCCAGGATTTCGCGGAGGGTGGAAATCAGCTCGTCGCGCGAAACGTGGCTCTTCTTGAACTGAATTCGAAACTTGAAGGTCTCGTTTTGAGGTTCAAATTGAAAAATGAACGGCTGCGGACGTTGCGGTCCGGCTTGCTCTTCGCGGCGTTCGCGGCGCGCTTCATCGCGCGTCAGCCCGCCCTGCATGATGCGGTGGAACATCTCAATCATTTTCTTTTCGGTGGGCTGGCGCGCAACCTGGAGCAAAAGCGACTTCGAAAGGATGCCTTGCTCGACGCACTTCTTCCGCAGAGAATCAGGGATATTGCGCAAGGACAAAGTTTCGGTTACTGAGGATCGCGCGCGGCCAATCTTCTTGGCGATGTCCTCATGCGTGTATTCAAACTGCGTGCTGAGCCGGTGCAGCCCGTCCGCTTCTTCAAACGGTGTCAGGTCCTTGCGTTGAATATTTTCGATTAGGCCTATTTCCAGTGTCTCCGCGTCATCGGCGGTCTTTTCGATGCACGGCACTTCGCGCAGCCCCGCAGCGCGTGAAGCATGATAGCGCCGCTCGCCGGAGATGATGTGGAAGCAGTCCTCGCGCGGAACGTAGCGCACCAGCAAGGGCTCCAGCACACCCTTCTCGCGGATCGATTCCGTGAGCTCCCGCAAATCGCCCAGCGCCTTGCGCGGCTGGTCCGGATTCGGACGGATTTGGTCCAACCGAATCATGCGCCCGACCGCGGCGCCGCTGTAACTCGTCAGCGATTCTACGTAGTGCGCGTCATGCCGCATCTTCAGCGTGATGGGTAGCCCGATTCTCTTCGACACGTTGGATAACCTCCCCTGCGAGTTTCTTGTACTCGACTGCGCCGGGTGATTTCGGCGCGAATGTTAAAATCGTTTCCTTGTAAGCGGGACTCTCTTCCAGCCGCACGTTTTTTGTGATTTTGGTCTTGAAGAGCACTTCGCCGAATACCGACCGGATTTGCCCGTGCGTGTCTTTCGAAATGTTCGTCCGTTTGTCAAACAATGTGATCACCACACCCAGGACTTTCAGCGCCGGGTTGGGGCGCGCGCGGATTCGCTCGTAAGTTTCGAGCAGATCGTCTGTTCCCTCGATGGCAAAGTACGCTGCCTGGATGGGAACAAGCAAATGCGTCGAAGCCACCAGAGCGTTCACAGTCAGGATTCCCAGCGATGGCGGCGTGTCCAGAATTACGTAGTCGTAATCCTTTAAGACCGGTGTCAGCGCGTCTTTCAACTTAAAGGGAGCATCGAATTGACCCGCGAGCACTTGCTCCAGTTTTGCCAGAGCCAGGCGGCCAGGCCCGAGAAACAACAGGGGATCCTTCGTCGCCTTGATGATCGTCGCCATGGTGACGCGGCTGTCGCTCAAGACGTCGAACATGCTCGTGGCGATCTCACCGGAATCGTAGAACGCGATGGTCGAATTGGCTTGTGGATCGAGATCAATGAGCAGAGTACGCTTGCCGCGATACGCTAGCGCCGCAGCCAAGTTAATCGCCGTGGTCGTTTTTCCAACGCCGCCCTTTTGATTCGCAATGGTGATGATGGCAGTCATTTGTTTCTGCCTCCGCCCGCTCGTCCTGAACAGACGTGAAGGGCACGCGAACAATCGAGCCGCATCAATCCGGCAACTGGGTTGCTATATATGGGTGCCGCCTCCAGAAAACCCCCAAGGCCTGGGTTAACTCTACGTTTTTGACCCATTCATTGGCAAGGGAAAAGTGGATCAATCAGCTGGAGCCCTAGTGGAAAACTAGCGGTCCCTAGGAGAGGACCCTACAGCCGTTTCCCTGCTGGGTCAATGAAGCTTACTACCCCCTGCGCTCGAGAGGTCAACGTCTTCCCGTCTCCCATCTCGCGGGTAGATACCTTCAAGGGCAGTACTAAATTGAGTCTTTCCCTCCCCGCCCTTTCCTTTCAGAATCCTCGCTCCGCACCGTTTCGCCGTACGCCATTGCCCCTCCTCGGTGTAAGGAGGCACCAATGAAAGCGTATGAAATCGAGCGGCGCATCTCTCGCCGCCACCTTGTGAAGACCGCACTGCGCGTGCGGGTCTGGAAATCCGGCTCAAGCGAGCAACGAGCGGAATCGGAAAATCTCTCAGATAGTGGAACTTTTTTTGCCACAGATGCAGCCCTGGCCATTGGATCCGCTGTCGAAGTCCTCCTGAAAATGCCGGAAGAAGTCACCGGTAAGCCAACGATGGAGTGGCGTTGCACGGGTCATGTCGTGCGCCTCGAACCGATCGATTCTCCCCAGGGAAGAATGGGAGTTGGTGTCCAGTTCGATTGCTACGAAATCATGCGGTCAAAATCGGATATCCCCATTTGAGATTCGCTGACCCATCAGGGGAGCGAACCGCCCAGCTGCGACCCGTGTCCAATTTTCACGTGGACTCATTCGAGGATCCTAGCTGACGCTGATGCGGGAATCACGGTCACACGCATTCGCGCTTCATTCCTGCTTCATTGCTCCTTTGCTCCGTCCCGCTTACACTCTTTGCTCTTACTCTACGGACATGTCTCGACTCCAGACACTTCGAGCCGAATTCGGGCCCACCTTGCAGCTCGCCATTCCGCTCGTGCTTGCCGAACTTGGCTGGATGAGCATGGCCATCGTCGACACCATGATGGTCGGACGCCTGCCCAACAGCGCGGCCGCCATGGGCGCCGTAAGTCTGGGCTCCAATATTTTTATCGTGCTCGCACTCTTTGGTGGTGGCCTGCTGATGGGACTGGATACGCTCGTCTCGCAGGCTTTTGGCGCCGGCCAGCGCGAGGACTGCCATCGTTCCCTAATCAACAGCATCTACCTCAGCATAGCCTTGACGCCTTTTCTTTCCGCTCCTGTTTGGCTTCTCCCGTCGGTGCTCGCGCGAATGCATGTCGATCCCGAGGTTCTGGGACTCGCCATTCCTTACACCAGGGCTCTGACCGTCGGCCTGCTACCTCTGCTTCTCTACTTTGCTGTTCGCCGCTGCCTGCAAGCGATGAATATGGTGAAACCCGTGGCCTTCGCACTGATCAGCGCGAACATCATCAATGCCCTCGGAAATTGGATTCTGATCTTTGGCCACTGGGGAGCTCCAGCGATGGGTGCAGTTGGCTCAGGATGGTCCACGGCGATCGCCAGGCTCTACATGGCCGCTGTTCTCGTCGCCTACCTTCTCTGGTATGACCGAAAACACCGGACCGAACTCTTGAGAACTCCGGTTGACATCGATCTCCCACGCATCCGCCGCCTAATTACGCTTGGCTTGCCGGCCGCCATGCAGTTCACGTTAGAAAGCGGAGTCTTTGCGCTCGTTACGGCGCTTATCGCCCGGCTCGGGGCCGTGCCCCTCGCCAGCCACCAAATTGCTTTGAACACTGTCGCCTTTACCTACATGGTCCCTCTCGGCATCGCTTCAGCCGCCGCCGTGCGCGTTGGCCAGGCGATCGGCAGAGGAGATCCACATGGAGCGGGCGATGCAGGCGGAACCGCCATCTTTCTAGGTGCTGGCTTCATGACGAGTGCTAGTGCCGGTCTGCTCATCTTTCCCCGGTGGATCGCACGCATGTACACGCCGGACGAGACCGTTATTCGCAGCACTATCCTTCTGCTTGCTGCCGGCGCGGCCTTTCAATTGTTCGATGGCATCCAGACGGTCGCCACCGGCGCTCTGCGCGGCGCAGGCGACACGCGCACGCCGATGTTCTGCCACTTCACCGCCTATTGGATCATTGGTCTTCCGCTTGGAGCGTGGCTCTGCTTTAACCGTGGTTGGGGCGCGTTCGGCTTATGGTCGGGACTGAGCCTCGCGCTCATTTTGATTGGGATCGTCCTGCTATTCGCTTGGCGGCGTGCAGTTCACCGCATGATGTCGGTACCGGAAGGCGAATCGGTTTGACAACTGCTTCGAGCAGCAGGCCAAAGGCCGCTCACATCTTGTAGCGGCCGAGGTCCTCGTCGGAGAGGCCTTCCAGCCAGTTGCGGAGTTGTTCGTTGGTATTACGCTCGGAGAAAGCGGTGGAGATTTTAGAGTTCTTCAGGACTTCCTCATCGACGAAGATGGGGCAGTCCATGCGCAGGGCCAGCGCCAGCGCATCGCTCGGCCTCGAGTCGATGGTCATCATTTCGCCTTCGCGCTCTACCCAGATCAGCGCAAAAAACGTGTCATCCTTCAAATCGTTTACCACAATTTTTTGCACGCGCACTTCCAGCCCCAGCAGCACGTTTTTCAGCAGGTCGTGTGTCATCGGGCGCGGAGTCTGTACCTTCTCGATTTCCAGCGCGATGGCGTTTGCTTCGTAGACGCCCACCCAGATCGGCAGAATCGCCTGGCCCTGCACGTCCTTGAGCACCACGATGGGCATGTTCGTGACGGGATCCATCATCAGGCCGCGGATTTTCATCTCCACTTCCATTGAGGCCTCCCTGAGCCGTGACACGAACCTGCACGTAGGTTCCCAGAAGCGCTCTCCCTTGTGAAGCGAAATTTATCATGCGGTGCGACGTCGTGTACCCTGACCACTGATTCTCTCGCCGGGATTTCCCGCTGACCAGGACTTCAAACGCCTGCCCAATCAGTTCCGCGTTTCGCGCCGACTGAATCTCGCGCTGCTTTTCCTGCAGCACGGCAAGCCGCCGGCTCTTCTCCTCTTCGGGGATCGCATCGTCCATTGCCAAAGACGGCGTATTCGGCCGCGGCGAATACTTGAACGAAAAAAGGCTGTCGTATCGAACTTCCTCGAGTAAGCTCAGCGTTTCCTCGAAATCGGATTCCGTTTCGCCGGGAAAACCCACGATGATGTCAGTGGTGATGGCGATCGACCGGCTGGCCCCGCGCATCATAGCGATCTTTTCAAAATATTCGTCGCGCGAATACGTCCGCTGCATGGCGCGCAGCACCCTGGTTGAGCCGGACTGCACGGGCAAGTGCACGTGGTCGCAAATTCTCGGCTCCGATTCGATCGCTTCCACAATGTCCGCGGTGAAGTCGCTGGGGTGCGAAGTCGTGAACCGCACGCGGCGAATACCCTGCACCTCGGCCACCGCCTGCAGCAATTCCGAGAAACGCATCTTTCGCGGCGTCGGGTCCGCGTAAGAATTCACGGTTTGCCCGAGAAGCTGGACTTCGGAATATCCGAGTTCCGCAAGCCGCCGCACTTCCCCGAGAATGGAATCGCTCGCGCGGCTCCGCTCCGGTCCGCGCGTGTAGGGCACCACGCAATACGAGCACGCTTTGTCGCAGCCTTCGATGATCGTCAAGTAGGCGCGCCAGGGATTGTCGCGGCGCGTCACTTCTGTTTCGAATGTTTCGTCCGTGTCGGTATCGAGGCCCGTGACGCGGTGATTCCCTGCCTCAAGTTGCGCGAGCATCTCCGGCAGTTTGCGGTAACTCGCCGAGCCACACACCAGGCTTACCCATGGCGCGCGCTTAAAGATTTCTTCCCCTTCTTGTTGCGCCATTCTGCTTCGCCCGGTATTCCCCCAAGCGGGAGAACACTTTCTGCGCCGCTTTTTCCCGGATGCTGCAAGTGTTGTAAAGAATTAACGACGCGGCTTCCGGAGTCTCCACTTGCTGATATCCCCGCGAGAGCAGCAGTCCTGCGACCTTTTCCGAGTCATGGTCGTTCATCTGGCAACCAAACGTCTCGAGGAAGAAGGCCCTTCTCACCCCGTCCCTTGAGGCAGATTCCGGCGGAGTGTCATGGCGCAGTTCTTCGCCGCGCAACTTCAGATCCTCAATTCGCACGTGAAAAGATTGTGTCATCGCTGCATTTCGATTCTACCACAGCTGTTCGGCTCCCAAAGTTGACGCGTTAGGAAGACCAAGCGCGCGTCGGTTGATTTCTGTTTGCTGTTTCTATATCGTGTTGTTGTAATGGGTATAACAATAAAAGGCGCCGAGCTTCCCCCGTGGCTTCTTCTTGTGTTCAGTTTGCCGACCCGGCGCGCCAGTCAGCGTGTGGAGATTTGGCGCAAGCTGCAGCGTCTTGGCTCCGTTTCTCTCGGAAACTCCGGTTATTTGCTCCCTAATAATTCTTCCAATCGAGAGCGCTTCGAATGGCTGGCCACCACGATCCGCGGATATCACGGCGATGCATCGGTCGTGCAAGTCCAGTCCATTGACAATTTCTCTGGATCGCAGATCGTTGAACGCTTCGTCAAAGCGCGCTCTCAGGACTATCAGGAGCTTCTGCGGGAACTCCGCCAATTCGGTTCCGTATCACGCGCGAATCGCTCGTCCTCTCGTCTCGGGCGGGTTCGCCAGCGCTTTCAGGAAGTCATGGCGATCGACTTCTTTCACAATCCACTCCGCGAACGCGTACAAGAACTGCTGGACCGCATGCAAAACGATGGCCAGTCTTCTCCTGCCTCCCAAGTTACGGGGACGGTCGCGGCCAAAAACTATCGCGCACGTGTCTGGATTACGCGCCCCCGGCCAGGAGTCGATCGCGTGAGCTCCGCTTGGCTGATCCGCCGCTTCATCGATCCCAAAGCGCGGTTCCTTTTTGCAACGAAAAATCAACTGCCGCGAAACGCCGTTCCCTATGACATGTACCAGGGTGGCTTTGGCCACCGCGGCGATGATTGCACCTTTGAGACATTGCAAAAGGTGTTTCGCATTCGTGACCGGAAGGTTCGTGTCATGGCGCAAATTGTCCATGATGCGGACCTCGACGATCAAAAGTTTGGTCGAGCTGAGGGATTGGGGGTCGACGAGGTGCTTAAGGGCTGGGGCCGGATGGGATTGCCTGACCGGGAAATTCTAGAACGTGGCATCCAGCTGGCCCAGGGACTCTATTTTTCTCTCCCTTAATGGCTTGGATTCCTTGTTGTTTAGCAAAGGAGGTTGGGTATGAGAAAGATCATCGTTTCGGGTCTCCTGCTGTCTTTTCTGATCTTGAGTATCCTCGTTCTTCGCAACGTTTTCTCGAATGTCTCTGCGGCTCCACCGGAGAAGCCGTCGCCGCCTCAGGCATCCGGAACAATAATCTCCTTCAACTTTGACAGCGAAACACCGGGGGCCATGCCTGCCAAATTCCACTCCGCCCGCACCGGACAAGGCAGCGATGGAAAATGGGCGGTGATGGCTGATCCAACGGCGCCCTCGAAGCCGAACGTCGTGGCTCAAACATCAACGGACAAGACCGACTACCGTTTCCCACTTTTGATTTCTGATGAAGGCAGCTTCAAAGACCTCGAGCTGAGCGTGAAGTTCAAGGCTGTTGCAGGCGAGGTCGATCGGGCCGCGGGGCTGGTGTTCCGCCTACAAGACGCCAACAACTATTACATCGTCCGCGCAAACGCGCTGGAAGATAACTACCGGCTGTACCACGTTGTAAAAGGGAGCCGGAGGCAATTTGCAGGAACGAACTTCAAGGTCACTTCCGGAGAGTGGCACGAGCTCAAGGTTGAGTGTGTTGGCAACAAAATCATCTGCTACTACGACGGCCAGAAGAGGATCGAAGCGACAGACGACACGTTCAAAGACGCGGGCAAGATCGGCCTGTGGACCAAGGCAGATTCAGTGACCCATTTCGATGACTTGATAGTGAAAGCAAGGTGATCGAAGGCGTGCTCGCAGATGCGGGTTTTGTTTCACGAGCAAGAAAACTCGGGGCCCGCAACGGCCTCGTTATCCGAAGGAGAACCAGATATGAAGAGAGCAAGACTGAATCTCTGCTTAAACCTTGTGGCCCTGGCCCTGATTTTCAGCTCAGTGGCGATCGCTCAAGAAACACCGGCTGATTATCAAGCCGTCTTGAAGGAATTGGGCCGCAGCGGAGATTACAAAGCAAACGTCCTGAAGGTGAACGTACCGCGAAGCGATTTGCATGTAGCCATCTCCGGCGTTGCGACACCCACCCCCTTCGGATTCGGTGGTTGGGTGGCTCTAACGAAAGGCGACGATGGCAACGACGTTATGATGGGCGACCTCGTTCTGTTGCAGGAAGAGGTCAACCCGGTCATGTCAGCCCTGCTTGAAAACGGTTTGGAGGTCACCGCTCTTCACAATCATTTCTTCTGGGAAGAGCCCCGCCTATTCTTCATGCACATACATGGCCACGGCAAGGCGCTGGATCTTGCCAAGCGGGTCAAGCCCGCCCTTGACCTCATCCCAAGGCCCCCTGCGATCTCTCCTGCAACCCCTCCCCCGGGGCCGGCGTTCAATCTGGTCGCCCTTGACAGCATCGTGGGCAGTAAGGGCGAAGCCCTCGGCTCTGTCTACAAATTCACCTTGGGCCGCGACGACCTTAATCTCAAAGAGCATGGAGCGACGATTAACGCCCGCATGGGATTGAACTCCTGGGCGGCCTTCGCTGGAAACGATGATGACGCTCAAATCGCCGGCGACATCGCCATGCGTTCGAGCGAAGTCAACGCCGTGCTCAAAGCCTTGCGCTCGCACGGCCTGAATGTTGTGGCGATCCACCATCACATGCTGGATACCCAGCCGAACGTGATTTTTCTCCATTACTGGGGCCGCGGCCCAGCTCCAAAACTGGCCGTGGGCTTTCGCGCTGCTATCGACCAACTGGGAGTTGGGAAGTCTCAGAGCAAATGAGCTAGCAGAAACGTGGACCAGGAATTCGAGTGTGAGACGGAAAAACCGCGCAGAATAAACTCGAAGGCCACTCTGCCGCAATTCGCCTTCTATTTTCTGCGTCTGGGCACGCTTGGCTTCGGAGGGCCCATCGCGCTCGCGGCCCGCATGCAAAAGGACCTTGTCGAAGAAGTCGGCTGGATCCCTCAAGAGGACTATACCGAAGGGTTGGCGTTCTCTCAGCTGTCGCCAGGTCCTCTCGCGGCACAGCTCGCCATGTATCTCGGATGGGTCCGCTACGGGAACTGGGGCGCAACCTTGACGGGGATTTGCTTCATCTTGCCGTCCTTCCTCATGGTCTTGGGAATCGCGGCCCTTTATCTCCACTATGGAAGCCTGCCAGCGATTCAATCCATCTTTTATGGAGTAGGCGCGGCAGTCGTCGCTATCCTAGCTCGCAGCGCCTACAAACTCGCTCGAACGACTTTGAAAACCGACTACCTGCTCTGGGTTTTGTTCACGCTGAGTGCCGTCGCCACGGCCTGGACGAAGTCCGAAATCATCTGGCTGTTCGTGCTCTGCGGTATCGTTGCTATGATTGTCAAAACGCAACTGCGATCTGCCGCACCTAGCGCGCTTCCTGCTGGCTTGGCGTGGCTTACCACTGGAATTCACGGTGCTGCAAGTTTGAACACCGGTTTTGGGCTATTTACTTTTTTCTTGAAAGCTGGGGCCTTTGTTTTCGGTAGCGGCCTTGCCATCGTGCCGTTTCTCTACGGCGGGCTGGTGCTTCAGTCGCATTGGCTCACGGAACGTCAATTCCTGGACGCCGTGGCTGTCGCCATGATTACTCCGGGTCCCGTCGTCATCACCGCTGGATTTATCGGATATCTGGTTGCTGGTCCACTAGGTGCGGCGCTCGCAGCGGTGGCGGTTTTTGCTCCACCTTATCTAATAGTCTTGATTGCCGCTCCGCTCTATCGCCGTTTCACCAAGAATCTCTACGTGAATGCGTTTGTAAAGGGCGTGACCGCCGCTGCCGTCGGGGCCATTACCGGAGCGGTTTTCATTCTCGGCTCGCGCACTTTGATCGATCGAAATTCACTTGTCATCGCGGGCGCATCACTTGGCATTCTTTCGCTGACAAAAAGGATTCCGGAGCCGGTTCTCATTCTAATGGCTGGGCTGGTAGGACTTTTCCTGTTGCGCGGCGCACATTGAGCGCTGCGCACAGTATTTCGAAATGAAGGGAAGGCATCTTATGCGAAGGTATTTTCCTGCTTTTGTTTCAGGATGTTTGCTGGTGGTGGTAGTTAGTGGCGCGCTGATCGCGCAAGTGCCCACTTTGCGAAAAATCACTCAGGTCGAGTTGCCAGGGCCAAAGGGCAAACGTTTTGACTATCTGACCATCGACCCGGACGATCATTTCGTCATCGTGGCGCACATGCACGGCAACCAGACCTACTTTGTCGACACACGCACCAATCAGGTCGCGGCAACAATTACGGATACTCCCGGCATCGAAGGAGTCGAATACGTTGCGGATGAAAAGAAAGTCTATACATCCAATTCCGGCGACAACACCATCGGCGTGATCGACATCGCCCAGCGAAAAGTCATCAAGAAGCTCAAGACCGAGGCCAAGCCCGATGGCAGCACCTACGCTGCTCCCTTTCACAAGCTCTACGTTTCGGACGAGCGTGGCAAGGCCGAAGCAGTAGTTGACGTCCGTAGCGACACGATCATCAAAACCCTTCATTTCGACAGTGAGACGGGAATGCCGCAGTACGATCCCGTGGCCAAGCTGGTCTACGTCAACTTGCAGGACGTCGATCGCTTCGCGGTCATCGATCCCAAAAACGACAGCGTCCTTGCCCAATATCCTGTTGCGGGTTGCCGTGGCAATCACGGCATGGCTTTGGCCCCGGAGCAGCGTCGGGCTTTCCTCGTCTGCGAAGAAAACAATCTCCTGGCGGTCTTCGATCTGGAGAAACATGAGGTAATTCAGACGCTTCCGCTGCCGGGAGGGGGCGATGTGGTAAAGGCCGACCCTGGCCGGGGACGCGTCTTTGTCGCCTGTTACAGTGGCGCAATTGCCGCATTCCAAGCGGAGGGTTCGGGCCAATACAAAAAGATTGCCGATGCACCCGCGGAGAAACGCGTTCATAGCCTGGCGGTCGATCCGGAAACCGGGTATCTTTACGTGCCCGAGGAGCAGGAAAAGGGCGCTCCCGCGTCAAGATTGATTGTCTACAGCCTGCCCGGCCAAGGCCACTAACAACAGCTCCTATTTCCTGATAAGCAGCAGAATCAGAAACAGTTGCATCCTATTGGTTGCGCGCTCTGAACGCCTATGCTACGTTTTGAACGCCCAGAAAAAAGTCAGTTTTCACTGAGGGGTACATCATTTCTCCGTTCACCACGATTCTTGCCAGCGATCTAGGAAACATTCTTACGCAAACCGGACCAGTCGCCCGCGGCGTTCTTCTGCTTCTACTTTTCTTCTCCATTGTTTCCTGGGCCATGATTTTACAGAAGCTGGGGACGTTCGGCCGCATCCGGCGGAAGAGCGACGAGTTCCTGCGGATTTTTCGAGCAACGCGCGGCGTTGCGAACCCTCAGGCGTTAGCGAACGCTGGTTCGCCTTTCGCCCACGTCTATGCGGCGGGCTATCGCGAACTGCAAAGCCAGATCGGCGGCGTTGCCAGCAATCCACATCCGCCGCGGCTGAAGAGCCTGCAGGCCGTGACCGTGAGCATGCAGCTCGCGTCCGCCGAAGAAGTGCGCCGCGTCGAAAAAGGAATGTCCTGGCTGGCTACCACCGGCTCGGTGACGCCGTTCATCGGTTTGTTCGGAACCGTCTGGGGCATCATTGATGCCTTTTCCGGTCTAGGCAGCGCCGGCGCCGCCAGTTTGCGCGCCGTCGCGCCCGGCATCGCCGAAGCGCTTGTTACCACCGCCGCAGGACTGGGCGCGGCAATCCCTGCCGTTATTTTCTACAACCATTTTTTGCAAAATATCCGCGATCTCGCGCAGCGCCTGGACACTTTTTCGTTGGAAGTAACCGTGATGATCGAGAAAGCCCTTAGCTAGCCTTTTTTGCGGTCGCCCCAAGCCGGTCGCATTGGTAAAATCGCAATATATGCCGCAACTCTCCAAATCGACGCAGACTTCGCTCTCCGAAATCAACATGGTCCCCTTTGTGGACGTTGTTCTCGTACTGCTCATCATCTTCATGATCACCGCGCCCATTCTCCAGTCGGGCATCGAAGTCGACGTCCCTAAAACTCGCACGGTGAAAGAGATCAACCAGGAGCGCCTGGTCGTCACGGTGGACAAGGCCCAGCGCATCTACCTCGGCAACGAGCCCATCAACATTCACCAGCTCGGCTCCAGGATCAAAGCCCAATTGAAAGGCTCTCAGCAAGGCGTCTTCCTCCGCTGCGACGAAACCGTTCCCTTCGGCAGCTTTGCCTCCGTCGTTGACGCGCTTCGCCAGTCCGGAATCAATAACATCAGCATCGTTACCGAGCCCATCACCTCTCGCGCGCGCACTCAATAAGGATGACCACCGCCGTCGCCAATCCGGAAGACCAGAGCCTCCGGCAGTTCCTCGTCTACTCGGTCATCATGCATGCGAGTCTCGCCCTGGTAATCGCCATTTCGGCTTTTATTCAGTTCAGGCAGACTCGTTGGGGCGGCATCGGTGGCGACCTCGGCGGCACGAAAGTGAGGTTAGTCAGTGCAGCGGGAATCCCGATGCCGAAGGAATCTGTTGTCACCGAGAGTAAGGCCGTCGATCCCACCAAGGGCCTAAACAAAGAAGAGCCCAAGCCTAAGGTGCCGGAGCCGAAGACGGACGCCACTAAAATCCCGAAATTTGAAAAAGAAAAGCAGCTTCCACCTTCGCGTCCTTCCAGAACTCTTGAGAACAAGATGCCTAATCCGGACAATGCCGTTCCATACGGCAAAGGGGGCAATCCTGACCTCCCCACGGGTTATTCACCAACTCCCGGTGCCGGGTCCACTGGCACTTCTGTTCCGGGTCAAGGCAATGCTGATTTTGCAACCCGCTATGGCTGGTACATCGCTTCCGCGGAACGCCGCGTGGAACCGAATTGGGATCGCATGTCGATCGACCCTGCTGTTCGCAATTCGCAAACGTTGCACTGCGAGATCTCCTTTACAATCATGCGAGACGGTTACGTGAAGAACGTCCGCGTGTCGCAGAGCAGCGGAAATGCATCGTGGGATAATGCCGGCGTGCGCGCCATTCTCAATTCCAATCCGTTACCACCCTTGCCGTCAGATTTTTCAGGCTCCTCAGTCGAGGTGATCTGGGATTTTCCTCGCCGGGGTGCGCGATGATTCCTTCGCAAAGAGTTACCAGCCGGATACGAGTCAATCAGAGGAGGTTCGTGTGAAGGGTTGGGCAAAAGCACAACGGTTTTCGCTGAGTTTCGTAGCAGCTCTCTTGCTTGTAGGCTCGACGCGGGCCCAAGAACAACCATGGTTCCGCGCCGGCACCGGGTTGGGAGATACCAATAAACCCCGCGTCGCCATCGCGGATTTTGCCCCCCGCGCCGACTCCGCCAAGTCCCACTCTTCCCTTTTCACTCAAGTCGTTCGCGATGATCTTCAGTTCTCCGGTATTCTCGAAGTCCCGAGCCCCAGCTTCTATCCTCCCCAAGCACCCAGCGTTCCCGCCGAACTTAAGCCCGCAATCTGGATTGATCCGCCCACGAACGCGAATTTCCTCGGCTTCGGCAATCTCACCGAGTCCGCTTCTGAAGTCGCCATCGAAGCGTGGCTTTATGACGTTCGCAGTCCTTCTTCGCAAGCCGTCGTCGGAAAAGTATATCGCGGCGCTCCAACGGATCTTCAGGTCCGCAAGTTTGCCCATCAATTTGCCGACGAGATCATCAGCAAGCTTTCCGGCGGCTTGCCGGGCGTGGCCGGAACACAAATCGCTTTCGTCAGCTCGCGCAGCGGCTCCAAGGAAATCTGGGTGATGGATTACGACGGTTCCAACCAGCACCAGCTCACCTCCTTAAAATCGATTTCTCTCACGCCGCGCTGGTCGCCCGATGCTTCGCGCATCGCTTTCACTTGTTTTAGACCGTCGAGTGGCCTCACTAGCGCGCAAATTTGCATGTTTTCGATGGATACGGGCAAGCTCGTTTCCTTTCCGCCTTTCCGCGGGACCAATATCACACCTGCATGGTCTCCCGACGGCACGCAAATCATTTTTTCATCTTCGATGCAGGGCAATCCTGAACTCTACGTCTCCGACACCAACGGCGGCCGCCCCAAGCGCCTGACCATCGCCAATGGCGCCAGCATGTCTCCCAGTTGGAATCCGAAAACTGGCCAGACCATAGCCTTCGTCAGCGATCGCGGCGGCACTCCCCAGCTCTATTTGATGAATTCCGATGGTACCAGCGCCACCAAACTCGACATGCCAGACAAAGGTTATGTCATCGATCCCGCGTGGGCACCCAATGGCCAACTTCTCGCCTTCAGTTGGCGGCGTCCTAACGACAACTACGACATTTATGTTATGGACGCTTCCAGTCGCCAGCTTGTAGAGTTGACCCGCGATCAGGGCCGCAATGAGCGCCCCAGTTGGGCTCCCGACGGCCGCCACCTCGTCTTCGAATCAACTCGCGGCGGTACGCGGCAGATTTGGACCATGCTGGCCGATGGCTCTCAGCCTCGCCAGCTAACCACGGGCGGCCACAACGAGTCGCCCAATTGGTCGCCAAAATGATAGATTCTATGGAACCAAGTTGGCCGGCTCGTGCATCTCATGCAGAGGCCCTTCTGCGTCGGTGCGCTCACGGGACGGTTGAGGTTATTGTTGCGCGAAATCCCATGTACGTGTTTCTGTACGATGTATAATATATCGTGATACGAGATATTACCCGAACCCAGCCCGCCGGTGTTACGATATTGGCTCTGGTGGGAACAATACGGGAACTTCACTGAGGAGGATTCGCATGAACTCGGCTTCACGCTCACCCTACCGCGTCGGCTTGTACGTGATGCTCGCCGCCGCTCTCTTCACCTTTGGCTGTCGCGGAAAAACCGTTGTACCGCCGCCACCGCCGCCAGCGGCCCCGCCCCCGGCTGCCAGTCCCACGGTGACGTTGCAGGCCAGCCCGGCCTCCGTCAACAAAGGTGAGTCTTCGACCTTGAGCTGGAATTCTACCGATGCCACGAAGCTCAGCATCGCTCCCGAAGTGGGCGACGTCACTGCTCAAGGCTCGACCAAGGTTACGCCATCCGACTCGACGACCTACACGATTGCTGCTAGTGGCCCCGGCGGCTCCGCCAGCGCCACTGCAACCGTCACGGTGAACGCTCCGCCGCCTCCGGTGGAGCAGCCCAAAGGGCCGACGGACGACGAACTCTTCACGAGAGAAGTGCGCGATGCTTATTTCGACTATGACAAGGCTGACATTCGCCCTGATGCTCGCACGGCCCTTTCCAAGACTGCCGACTTCCTGAAAAACTATCCGCGCTTCAAGGTCACCATCGAAGGTCATTGCGACGAGCGCGGCTCCACGGAATATAACCTTGGCTTGGGCGACCGTCGCGCTAGCGCCGTGAAGCAGTACCTCGTTTCTCTGGGCGTTTCCGCCGATCGCCTCAGCACCGTCAGCTTCGGCAAAGAGAAGCCCTTCTGCATGGAGAGCAACGAGGCTTGCTGGCAGCAAAACCGCCGCGGCCATTTTGTGAAGGCGAACTAACTAGCTTCGCGCCGTTTACCGTTGTTGACCAACTGTGCCGCGAGGCTCGGCAAACCCTTGCCCCCTCGCGGCACTCTTATTAAAGTGAGAGCTGTTTCCCTGGCCCGAATGTTGTTTGTTGGCTGCTCCGCGGCCGCCATTCATCAGCAGTCCCTCGGAGCCCCTTAGGAGGATTGTTCATGCGCACTCGTCAAATCGTTATCTTCAGCGCCGCCATTATGGCCGGCGCGCTTGCTGGAAGTCTTGTCGGTCCCCGTCCCGTCGAAGCCGTCGCCCGCGAACTCATCGAGCTTCAGCGCGACGTTACTTCCCTGCTCCAGGGCCAGAAGGATCTCTCCACTCAGGTCACGCAAGACAACACCGTCATGAAGACGCTGATCGGCCAATCCAACGACACGGTGGGCAAGCTCGGCTCCACCATGAGCTCGCTCCAGAAATCCGTCCAGGACGTTCAAGCCAATTCCGGCGCCCGCCTTGACACCATGTCCACCCAAGTCCAGGGTCTCTCGGATAACCTCGAGGAAATCAAGTCACGCCTCGGCAAGCTCAACCAGCAGCTCGTCGATCTTCAAAATTCCGTGCAAAGCCTTGACGCTAAACTTTCCGGCAGCGCGCCTGCCGCGGTACCCGGGACCGCCAGCCCCACAGCTTCCTCTGCCGTTCCTTCAAGCTCCTCCACTCCGCCCAGCGGCGCGCCCTCCGCCGACATGCTTTATCAGAACGGCCTGCGCGATATCCAGGGCGGCAAATATGACCTTGCCCGCTCCGAATTTCTCGACTACTTGAAGTATTACGGCGCCACCGACCTTGCTTCCAACGCACAGTTCTATCTCGGCGAAATCGCCTATCAGCAAAAAAAATACGATCAGGCTGTGTCAGAGTACGACAAGGTTTTGAACAATTATCCGAAGAGCTTCAAGCTCGCGCCCGCGCAACTTCACAGAGCGATGGCTTTCATCGAACTTGGCCAAAAGACTTCCGGCGTTCGTGAACTTCGCGAAATCGTCAAGCGCTATCCCGGCACCGAAGAAGACCGCCGCGCCCGCGCCAAACTCAAGGAACTGGGCGTCGCCATCACTGCCACCCGCTGACTCCATTTTCCCGCCCTTCGCATCGCCCCAATGCTTCGTCTGCCTCGCTTGGCCCTTCTCCTTATCCGTGCCACAAAGCCGTAAGAGAGGCGCTCGCATGCTCACCATTAGATGCGACGCTTCGACGAGTTATAGCCGCGCTCCAGTTCAATTGCCCAGATCAAAAAACTGTCCCATCCGTCGAAATTTTTCATACCGCGCCTCGAGCAATTTCCGGATGGGCTGATTTGTCAGCTCTACCAGTTGCCGGTCGAGCACTTCGTCCAGAAATCGCGCCGTGCCTTCAAAGTCGGTGTGTGCCCCGCCTTCCGGTTCAGCTACGATCTCGTCAACGATGCCCAGCTCTTTTAGATCCTTCGCTGTGATCTTCATGGCCGTGGCTGCGGTCTCGGCTTTCGTGGAATCGCGCCAAATGATCGACGCGCATCCCTCAGGGGAAATAACCGAATAGAAACTGTTCTCGAGAATGTTGACGCGATCGCCGACGGCAATGGCTAGCGCTCCGCCCGAGCCGCCCTCGCCCGTCACGGTGACCACGATCGGCACCGGGAGTCGCGCCATCTCCCGAAGATTTCGCGCGATCGCCTCACCCTGGCCGCGCTCTTCCGCGCCGATTCCCGGGTATGCCCCGGGGGTATCGATAAACGTAAAAATCGGCCGCCCAAACTTCGCTGCGAGTTGCATCACTCGCAACGCTTTCCGGTAGCCTTCCGGCTTCGGCTGGCCGAAGTTTCGAACCAGACGTTGCTTCGTGTCACGTCCTTTCTGATGGCCAACAATCGCCACGGGCCGTCCGTGAAATTTGCCAAGCCCGGCAACGATCGCCTTGTCGTCAGCATAACCACGGTCGCCATGCAATTCGACAAATTCCGTAAAGAGAAATCCGACAAAATCCAGCGTATACGGACGCTGCTGGTGACGCGCGATCTGCGCACGCTGCCACGGCCCCAGATGGGTGTAAAATTCGCGCCGCAATTCCGCGACTTGTTGGCGGATACGATCCAGTTCGGCGTTCGAATCCGCGTCGCCCGCAAGGTGACGCAACTCCTCGACATCTTTCTCCAAGCGCTCGATCTCCTTTTGACGCCCGATTTCCGCTTCGCGCGGGTTCTCCTTCGAACGGGCTGGAAGCGGCGTGCGAGTTTTGGTCTTTTCCTTTGCACTCATTCCGGCACCATTCAAACGGCGCGATTCCCACAAATTTCCCGGACTGCATCCAGCAATTCGGGCGCCGCATTCACCCTCTGCTGAGCTTGTAACACAGCCACGGAACCGTCCACCGAACACAATTCAAAAACGACACGAGATGGTCCCGGCGAAGCTGCAAACAAGTCTTCTAAACGGTCGAGAGCACCTTCGCTCAACGATTTCAGTTCGATGCGAACGCGCAGCTCGCCGGGCGAAACGCTCTCTGCTAATTCTTCAAGCCGCCGCGCTTCCTGCAGCGAAAGCCGCGTTCCCGCTTCTTCCACTTGTACACGGACCTTCATGAGCAGTGGATTACCGGGCTTCAAGACTGGCTCCAGGCGGCCAAAGCATTCCGGAAAAGCGAGGAGTTCCTGGACGCCGGTCATATCCTGAATAGTGAAAATGGCCCAACGGGCGCCTTTTTTCGAGCGCATCGGGCGCGTGCCAACGATTAGGGCTGCAATGGTAATCTCTTTTCCGTTTCGCTGCTCCTCGACTTGATCGAGGGAAACTGTTTTCAAGTCCATCAGGCGGGAGGCGTATTTCGCCAGCGGATGACCTGACACGTAGAAGCCCAGCATGGCGTATTCACTGGCCAGGCGTTCTTCCTCGCTCCAGGGCGCAGCCTCGCGCAATTCGAATGGCATTGGTGCAGGGGCAGCAGCGGTTCCAAACAATCCGTGCTGGCCCGATTCGCGCGTCCGGGAAGCGCGCTGCAGGGCCGCGACGGCATCATCCACGGACGCCAGCATGGATTCGCGCGGACCCAGCGAATCCACGGCCCCGGACTTAATGAGGCTTTCAAACACACGTTTGTTCAAAAAACGCGACTCGATGCGCTCGCAGAAATCATAGAGCGACTTGAACTCTCCCTGGCTCAGCCGCGATTCGCGAATCGCTTTGGCGGTGTTCTCCCCGACATTTTTGATCGCAGCAAGACCGAAGCGAATCGATTCCCCGACAGGAGTGAAATAAAGATCGCTCTCATTCACATCGGGCGGAAGAATGGAAATGCTCATGCCCCGTGCTTCGTTGATGTACTTCACCACTTTCTCGGTGTTGCCCGCTTCCGAGGTGAGGAGGGCGGCCATGAATTCAACGGGATAATGGATTTTGAGATAGGCGGTCTGATAAGCAAGCAGGGCGTAAGCGCAGGAATGCGATTTGTTGAATCCATAGCCGGCGAACTCTTCCATCAAGTTGAAGATGCGTTCGGCTTTCTTCTCAGGGATTTTGTTAGTGGCACAACCAGCCATAAATTTGGCGCGCTGTGCGGCCATCTCATCCTTCTTCTTTTTGCCCATGGCGCGGCGAAGGATGTCCGCTTCGCCGAGCGAAAAACTCGCCAGCAGATTGGCGATTTGCATTACCTGTTCCTGGTAGAGGATGACGCCGTAAGTTTCTTCCAGAATGTCTTTCAACTGCGGGAGTTCGTAGATGACCTTGGTCTTGCCTTGCTTGCGGTTGATGAAATCGTCGATCATGCCGCCCTGAATGGGCCCGGGGCGATAAAGTGCATTGAGAGCAGTGAGGTCTTCGATGCGGGTAGGTTGGTAACGACGCAAGATATCCCGCATACCGTGTGATTCGAATTGGAAGATGGCAGTCGTTTCGCCGCGTGCGAAAAGTTTGTAGGATTCGGCGTCGTCGAGGGCAAGATTGTCGATGTCAATCTTCACCCCGCGGTTCTGCTCGATCATGTGCACGGTGTCGTGGAGCACCGTGAGCGTCGTCAGGCCAAGAAAATCCATCTTTAGCAGGCCGATTCGCTCCAGTGCATTCATATCGTATTGCGTGGTGATTTCATCGCGGTTCGACTTGTACAGCGGGACGATGTCCGTGAGCGGGCGCGGTGAAATCACCACACCAGCTGCGTGAGTGGAGGCGTGACGCGACAATCCTTCCAGGCGCAACGCCACAGCCATCAAATCCTTGAGCCGGCTATCGCTGTTGATCGCCGACTTAAGCTGCGGGGCTTCTTCCAGAGCGTTCTTCAACTCGATGCCGAGCGTCGTGGGTATGAGCTTCGCGAGTCGGTCCACTTCCCCGTATGGGATATCCATGGCACGGCCAACATCCTTCACCGCGGCCTTGGCCGCCATCGTCCCGAAGGTAATGATCTGAGCGACATTTTCACGGCCGTACTTTTGCGTAACGTACTCGATCAGCTCGCCGCGCCGCCGCATGCAGAAGTCAATGTCGATATCGGGCATCGAGACGCGCTCCGGATTGAGGAAGCGCTCGAAAAGCAAGTTGTACTGCAGCGGGTCGACGTCGGTGATGCGCAGCGCGTAGCTGACCAGGCTGCCCGCTGCCGAACCGCGACCCGGTCCCACGGGAACATTTTGAGCCCGCGCGTAGTGAATGAAATCCCATACGATCAAGAAGTAGCCCTCGTAACGCATCTTCTTGATCATCTCGATCTCGGACGTGAGTCGTCGCTCGTACTCGGCCAGTGAATTCCGCAAGAAGCCCTGCTGCGCCTGGCGCTCGAGCTGCGGAAGGCGCGCGGCAAATCCCTCTCGGACAACTGTTTCGAAATAGCTCGCGGAGGTATGCCCTTCGGGTACTTTGAACTCCGGGAAAGGATTGGGGATGCGCTCAATTTTGACGTTGCAGCGCGAAGCGATTTCCACGGTGCGGCTCAGCGCTTCCGGAAGCTCACCGAAAACCTGAGCCATCTCACCCGCGCTCTTGAAATAAAACTGGTCGGTCTGGAACTTCATGCGGTTCGTGTCGCTCATGGTCTTGCCGGTCTGGATGCACAGGAGCACGTCCTGAGCGTGAGCGTCGTCATGGTGGAGGTAATGGCAATCGTTGGTGGCAACGAGCGGGATACCAGTCTCCTTTGAAAGGCGAACCAGCTCGCGGTTGACATCCTTTTCGATAGGTAATCCCTGGTCCTGAATTTCGAGAAAGAAGTTGCCCTTGCCGAAAACATCGCGCAATCGGTAAGCGTTAACACGCGCCTGATCGTACTTCTGATCAACGACCGCTTCCGTCACCGGGCCGCGAAGACAGGCGGAGAGCGCAATCAAGCCTTTGCTGTGTTTCGCGAGTAAATCGTAATCAATGCGTGGCCGGTAGTAGAAGCCTTCGAGGAAACCTGCGGAAACCAGTTTGATGAGATTGTGATAACCCTCGAGCGACTCGCAGAGAAGCACGAGATGATTCGAACCCCGCGTTCCGCG
>WNFJ01291114.1_pt2 | contig 29910 bp, 28 predicted proteins | sample 5400461 | NCBI WGS metagenome assembly WNFJ01 (sample SAMN13153349, study PRJNA577476) | soil metagenome | isolation source: 115 cm saprolite on Douglas fir-dominated hillslope | place: USA:California | collected 2013-09-17
CCAATCGATGCCGCATCCGCGGCACCCGTTAGGCTGCGCCACCCCGGGGGGGCGACCCCCCGGGATCCCCCCGCACCAATCGATGCCGCATCCGCGGCAGCCGTTAGGGACATAAGGGCTGCCAGGGGACCTGCTGGCGCCAGTGGCCCGGGGGCGGCCGGCGGGGGGTGCGGTCAGCCCATCTCGTCGCGCGCGGCGGCGAACGCGGCCGCCGCCGCTTCGAGATCGGATCTCGTGTGCGCGGCCGACACCTGCGTCCTGATCCGTGCCTTGCCGATCGGCACGACCGGGTAGCTGAACCCGATCACGTAGACCCCCTTGGCCAGCAGCAGGTCGGCCATGCGCGTCGCGCGCGCGGCGTCACCGATCATCACGGGGATGATGGGGTGGTCCCCCGGCAGGACGTCGAAACCGAGCCCGGTCATCCGGTCGCGGAACCACCTGGTGTTCTCGCGCAGCCGGGCCCGCAGTTCGTCGCTGCCCTCGAGCAGGTCGAGGACCATGAGCGACGCGCCCACGACCGCGGGCGCCACCGAGTTCGAGAATAGGTAGGGCCGCGAACGCTGGCGGAGCAGATCGATGATCTCCTTGCGGCCACTGGTATACCCGCCGCTTGCGCCGCCCAGGGCCTTGCCCAGGGTCCCGGTCACTATGTCGACCCGATCGGTTACGCCGTGCAGCTCCGGGGTCCCGCGGCCGCGGGGGCCGACGAACCCGACCGCGTGCGAGTCGTCGACCACGACCATCGCCTCGTACCGCTCGGCCAGGGCGCAGATCTCGTCGAGCGGCGCGACGTAGCCGTCCATCGAGAACACGCCGTCGGTGGCGATGAGCCTGCGCCTGGCATCCGCGCTCGCCCGCAACCGGGTCTCCAGGTCGGCCATGTCGCGGTTGCGGAAGCGCAGCCGCCTGGCCTTGCTCAGCCTGACGCCGTCGATGATGGACGCGTGGTTCAGTTCGTCGCTGATGACGGCGTCCTGCTCGCCGAGCAGCGTCTCGAACAGGCCGCCGTTGGCGTCGAAGCACGACGAATACAAGATCGTGTCCTCGGTACCGAGGAACTCGGAGATGCGCTGCTCGAGGTGCTTGTGCACCTCCTGGGTGCCACAGATGAACCGGACGCTGGCCAGGCCATATCCCCACCGGTCCAGGGCGTGCTTGGCCGCCTCGACGATGCGCGGATCGTCGGCCAGGCCCAGGTAGTTGTTCGCGCAGAGGTTGAGGACCTCGTCCCCGTCCTCGACCCGGATGCTGGGCCGCTGCGGGCTGATGATGACACGCTCGGCCTTGAACAGGCCGTCCGCGCGGATCTTGTCAAGCTCGGCGCGGATCTCCTGGCGGACGCTGGCAAACACCTGCCGGGCCCCTTCGCGATCGTCGTTGCTACCGGTGAGCCCAGGTGAGGACCACCTTGCCGCACTGAGCGCCGCGCACGATGGCGAAGGCCTGCTCGAAATCGGCGGCGTCAAAGCTGTGCGTGATGACCGGGGAGATGTCCACACCCGACTGGATCAGGACCGACATCTCGTACCAGGTCTCGAACATCTGGCGGCCGTAGATCCCCTTGATCGTGATCATGTTCGTCACGAGGTGGGCCCAGTCGATGCCGAACTCCTCGGCAGGCAATCCGAGGACAGCGATCTTGCCGCCATGGGTCATGTTGGCCAGCATCTCCCGCAGCGCGGCAGGCTGGCCCGACATCTCGAGCCCGACATCGAAGCCCTCGCGCATGCCGAGCCGGTGTGTCTCGGCGTGCAGCGTGGTCTCGGTGATATCCGCCGCGAGCGTGACCCCGATCTTCCTGGCGAGATCCAGCCGGTACCGCGACACGTCGGTCGTGACGACGTAGCGGGCGCCCGCGTGCCTGGCCACGATCGCGGCCATCAGGCCGATCGGGCCCGCGCCCGTGATGAGGACGTCCTCACCGAGGATCGGGAACGTCAGCGCGGTGTGCACGGCATTGCCGAAGGGGTCGAAGATGGCCGCCACGTCGAGGTCGATGTCCGGCGGGTGCCGCCAGACGTTCGTCGCGGGTAGCGCGATGAACTCGGCAAACGCACCTGGATGGTTGACCCCCACGCCCTTCGTGTGCGCGCACTGGACCCGGCGGCCGGCCATGCAGTTCCGGCAGCGGCCGCAGACAAGATGACCCTCACCGCTCACCAGGTCGCCCTCACGCAGGTCGTGCACGTCGGCGCCGACCGACACGATCTCGCCGACGAACTCGTGCCCGATGACGAGCGGCTGCGGCACGTTGGCCTGTGCCCAGCCGTCCCACTCGTAGATGTGCAGGTCCGTGCCGCAGACTCCGGTGCGAAGCACCCTGATGAGCACGTCATCCCGGCCGATCGAGGGCATCGGCACGTCCTCGATCCACAGCCCAGGCTCCGACCGCGCCTTGACCAGAGCCTTCATCCGCCGTCCGCTCCCCGGGATATCCCGCCTGCCGAACCGTGACCGTCGCCGCGGGCCCGTCAGGGGGCGAACCACAGCGTCCGGCCAGCACGACTTTATCGCAGCGCGGCCACAGGCCCGGCCCGCGCGATGTCCGCGGCAGCGCGGTGGGTATGGTTCAGCCGTGCCTGTGGTGGAGGCCGTGCTGCTCGACGCCGGCGGAGTCCTGATCTTGCCATCGCCCGAGGTGGTGCTGCCTGCGTTGCGAGCCGCAGGCGTGACGCCGCGCGTGGACGTGCTGGAACGCGCGCACTACAGGGCCATGGCCGCCGCGGATGGGGCCGGGCCGCCGGATCTGGATGGGGCCGGGCCGCCGGCTTTAGATGGGGCTGGTGGGCCGGCCGTACGCATGGACTGGCCGCACTACTTCGCCGCTTACGCCACCTGCTGCGGCGTCCCGCGCGCGATGGTCGGGCTCGTTGCTGACGAACTGGCTGTAGCCGTCAGGGGCGGCTTTACCTGGAGTCACGTCATCAGCGCGGCCGCCCGCACCCTGCGGCGTATCACCGAACTCGGCAACAAGGTCGCGATCGTGTCCAACTCGGACGGCAGCGTCGCCGATGCGCTGTGCGGGCTCGGCGTCTGCCATACGGGCCCTGGCCCCGCCGCCCAGGTCGGCGCCGTCATCGATTCAGCGGCGGTCGGGGTCAGCAAGCCGGATCCGCGAATCTTCCACCTGGCTCTCGACGCTCTTGGCAGCCGGCCGGAGCACGCCATTCATGTCGGGGACAGCCTGCGCGCGGACGTGGAAGGCGCGCGTGCCGCGGGAATCAGGCCGGTCCACCTCGACCCGTACGAGGATTGCCCGAGCCCGGGCGGGCATGAGCATATCCGCAGCCTCGACGGCCTGACGCAGTTGATCTCTTGCTGAGGGGCGTGTGGTGAATTCAAACAGGAACCAGCCACCGCCCGCACGTACGCTCCGTGCCGGTTCACCCGCCCGTGATCGGGCATCGCAGCTCGCGGGCCAGCTGGCTGATCACGGCGTCGTGTGGTTCGCCATCGCCGCTGGTCTCGGCGTGACGCATAACAAAATGGCCAGGCGGGCGGCCCTGCGTGGCGTGGGCAGCATGGCGATCGCGGGAACCACGGCCAGACTGGCCGCGGCGGGCATCGAGCGGATATGGCCTCAGGGCTGGCACGTTCCGCTCCCAGCCGGCCGGCGGATTCCCGCAATGAGCCTCCGGCCCGCCACGCGTCCCGCGCTCGCGGCCGCGTTCGCGGTCGGAGTGTCGCTGGAGCTGCCCGGCCTCGCGGTGCCGATGAGCGCGCTCGCCCTGGTGGCCGGGCCATCGCGCGCCCCGGCGCGATGGCGCGGCGGCATCATCACCGGTTTCGCCGTCGGCGCGGCAGCAGGCACCGCGACGCTGCGGTGGTGGCCGCGCCGGCCGATGCAGCCGGCCGAGGCCGCCAGGCCCCGCCACGAGGCACCCCGCCTGCTGACCGGCGAGGGACTCGTCCTCGTCGTCAATCGCGGCGCGGGAAGCGTGACCCCTGGCCTGGTGGACTGGCTGCGCGCGGAACTGCCGGACGCGAAGTTGATCGAGTCCGCGAAGGGCCAGGACCTTGCGGCCGCGCTGCGGCCAGCTGCGCAGGGTGCCCAGGTCCTCGGGGCCGCCGGCGGCGACGGCACGGTCAACGCCGCGGCCAGCATCGCCCTTGATGCAGAGCTGCCGCTCCTGGTCATCCCGGCCGGGACGCTGAACCACTTCGCCGCTGACCTTGGTGTCATCTCGCCGAAGCAGGCAGTGGCGGCGCTGCGCGACGGCGACTCGGTTCTCGTCGACGTCGGCGTGGCCGGCGACCGGCTGTTCCTCAACACGTCGAGCACGGGGATCTACGTCGACCTCGTGCGCGCGAGAAAGCGGCTCGAACCCAGGCTCGGCAAGAGGCCGGCCGGCCTGGTCGCGCTCGTGGACGTACTGCGGCGCGGCCGGCCGCACGACCTGATCGTGGACGGCAGAAAGCGGCGGGTGTGGCTGTTGTTCTGCGGCAACTGCTGTTACGCCCCCCAGGGTTTCGCGCCCGCCTACCGGCCGAACATGGCCGATGGCCTGCTCGACATCCGCGTGCTCGACGCCGAGCCGCTGTTCGCAAGAACGCGCCTGATCACCTCGGTGATCACCGGCACGCTCGGCCGGTCACGGGTCTACGAAACGTGGAGCACACCGGCGATGGACGTCGCCGCCGCCGACGGCGGGCCAGCCGGGCTCGCGGTCGACGGTGAGGTGACGGACACCGGCCCGTCGATCTCGATACGGAAGCGGCCGCGCCAGCTTCTGGTGTACCGGCTGGCCGCAAACTGACCGCCGGAGAGCCGATAGATACCTAAACGGCTCACGCGGGGATCACCGCCACCGCCGGTGGCACCTGTGCGGCGCGAACGAACCCGGCCGTCCAGGCTCGCGCCTCGGCCGGTGCCTGCGGCCGTTCCGCACGCAGGGCGGAAATCGGCGCGCGCAGGCCGCCGCTGCCGGTTTTCGTGCCCTTCCTGAAGCCGCCGAACAGCAGCCCGAGGATGATCACGACAAGGAACAACACCAGAATCCACAACAGGCAGCCGGTGCGCCTGCTCCGCTGCCGCCGCCCACCTCGCCCAGAACCCGCCCGTCCGTTGCGTAAGCGTCCGCGCATCTCTCCTCCTGCCAACCGATCTTCCCGGTCCGCTCCGATACATGCGCTCGTTGGCCGGCCCAGCCGCCGGCGTATTGCCCGGCGCTAAAGGGGTACAGCCGTAGGAGCCGGCCGCTCGGCACCGGCCCAAGGGTAAGACGAGCAAAGGACGGGAGGCACGACATGGTGCGCGTCCCGACGGGTGGCGGCGTACTCGGCAAGCTGGCGGCGTTAGCTGCCGGGATCGCCGCGGTGGTGGTGCTGGTGCTGGTGCTGGCGGCGGCGCACATCCTGCCCCAGCTGAGGAACCCGTTCGGTGAGACGACGATCGACCGCAGCCAGCCGGCGCTGCTCAAGTCGATCACGCAGCTGAGCCGGTACGAGGCCGCGAGCGGCTCGTTCCAGGTGGTCGTCGACCTCACCCAGCACGCGGCGTTCCTGCCGTCGTTCCTCGAGGGCAGCGAGACGCTGTTCATCGGGGAGGGTACCGACATCGCGTTCGTCGACTTCGGGCACCTGAGCGGGTCGGCCGTGCGGGTGTCGGCGAACCGGAGCGCGGTGACGGTCACGCTTCCGCACGCGCAACTCGAACCCGCCACCCTGAACGTCACCCAGTCGTACGTCTTCGCGCAGCAGCAAGGGCTGCTGAACCGGGTCAGCAGCTTCTTCGCGGGCAACCCGAACAGCCAGCAGCAGGTCTACGAGCTGGCCCAGCAGAAGATCCAGACCGCGGCGGATCACAGCCCGCTCCTCGCGGAGGCGCAGCGGAACACGCAGAACATGCTCAGCGGGCTCCTGCGCTCCCTCGGCTTCAAGCAGATCGACATCGCGTTCGCCAGAGCGGGCCCCATCGTGAGCGGTCAGTGACACGCGGGGCCGGCGGCTAGGCGCCGGCCGGCGGCGCAGTTACCGTCTCCGCGGGCCCGATCTCGGTCCGGCTCGTGAACCCGCCGCCCGCGAGCCGCGCCGCGATGGCTACCGGGATGAACGTCAGCAGCACCACGAAGAACACGACCACGTTCACCTCAGGCAACTGCTGGCCGAGCCGGATCGCACCGAATATCCACAGCGGCAGGGTGTTCTGCGCCCCAGCCGTGAACGTCGTCACGATGACCTCGTCGAAGGACAGCGCGAAGGCGAGGAGTGCACCGGAGACCACGGCGGTGGAAAGCAGCGGAAGCGTGACCCTGCGCAGCGTTTGCCAGCCGTTCGCACCGAGATCCATCGACGCCTCCGTGAGTGAACCGGACGTCCGGCGCAGGCGAGCGAGCACGTTGTTGTAGACCACGACAATGCAGAAGGTCGCGTGACCGATCACGATGGTCCACAGCGAGAAGCCGATTCCCGCGTTGTGGAAGAAGGCGTTCAGCGCCATCCCCGTCACGATCCCGGGGAGCGCGAGCGGCAGCACGAGCAGGAACGACACGGCCTCCCGGCCGAAGAAGCGGAATTTGTGCACGCCGAACGCGGCCAGGCTGCCGAGCGCCAGGGCGATCACGGTCGCCACCAAACCAACCTTGACCGAAAGCAGCAGGGCCGACCTGACCTGCGGGTCGGCCCAGGTCCGGCCGAACCATTTCAGGGTCAGGCCGGGAATGGGCCAGCTCTGGATGTTCGACGGGTTGAAGGCGTAAAGCAAAATCGTGATGATGGGCACGAACAGGAACAGCAGCACGACGACCACCCACACCGCGAGCGCCCTGCGGGTCCACGGACCGGTCATCGCCGCTGCCTTCCTCCTGCCAGGACCCACCCGCCCTGGGGGCGTTGCCCTACTGCTGATTTTGCCGGGTCGTCAAGCGGGATGGGATGGTGAATTTCGTTCTGTGGATAACCCGGAGTCACCGCGTTCTACAGTGCTTCGAATGCGCCGAGCCGCTTGGCGACGGCCAGGTAGATGGCCATGACGGCGATCGGCACGAGCGCGAACGCCGCCGCGAACGGCAGGTTTCCCGCGACGCCCACGTTCGTGTACACCACGTTCCCGATGAACGTCGAGCCCGTGCCACCCACGAGCAGCGGCGTGATGTAGTCACCCAGGGTCAGCGCGAAGGTGAAGATGGAACCCGCCACGAGCCCGGGCAGCGCGAGCGGCACGATGACCCGCCGGAGCGTCTGCCTGCCGGGCGCACCCAGGTCGGCCGACGCCTCGAGGTAGGACTCGGGAATCCGCTCCATCGCCACGTAAATGGGCGTGATCATAAATGGCAGCCAGATATAGGAGAACACGATCCACATCGCCCAATTGGTATAAGCGAGCTGGACGCCGGGCAGATGCAGTTGCTGCAGCGTCCAGTTGAGCGCTCCACGGTGGGACAGGATCAGCAGCCACGCGTAGACACGCGCCAAGTAGCTGGTCCACAGCGGCAGCAGGATGGCGGCCAGCAGCGCCGTACGCAGGCGCGGCCCGGCGACGCGCGCCATGAAGAAAGCGAAGGGGAAGGCGACGATGGCGTCGGTCACCGTCACCGCGAGGGCCATGCCGATCGTGCGCGCGATGATGTCGCGGTAGGCGGCGTTGCCGAGGAAGGTGCGGAAGTTGGTGAGGCTCCACGCATGAGTGATCGCGTTCGTGAACGGATTGATCTGCCAGAACGCGGTGATCAGCAAAGCGATCAGGGAAGCCACGTAGACCACGAGAAACCACGCGAGTGGCAGCGTGAGCACGGCGGCCGCCCGGGCCCAGGGGCGCCGCCACAGCAGCGCCGCCGCCCGGGCGCCAGGCCCTTCCGCGTGGCGGGAGGCGACCGCCCTCGTTGTCACCCGCGAATTATCCTGTGACCTCGGTGGTCCAGGCCTGCTGCCACTGGGCGTAGGGTACGCAGTCGCTCTTGCCGTTGCCGCAGTTCGCGATCGGCGTCTTCCAGAACTTGATGGAGTCGAAGTACGACGCGGGCGCGTTGGCGTGGTACTGGGCGCACGCGCCCTTCTGCAGCCGGTCCATGATCGGGCAGGCCTGCGTGTTCGCCGGTGTCTCACCGAAGGAGATCGCCTGCTCGGCCTGCACCTGTGGCGTGCTCACCCATTTCATCCAAAGGTAGGCGCAGTTCGGATGGGGCGCGTGGGTCGCGAGCATCCACGTGTCGGCCCAGCCGGTCGCGCCTTCCGTGGGTATCTCGTCGGCGACAGCGGCGCCCGCCGATTGCAGGGTGTTGGTCTGGTACGGCCACGCCGCGCCCACAGAGGCGTCACCGTTCTTGAACATCGAGATCTCCTGTGACGCCAGGGCCCAGTATTTCCTGATCAGCGGACGCTGCTGCTTGAGCAGGGCGATCGCCGCGTTGAACTGCGACTGGGTCAGCTCATAGGGGTCGGTGATGTTCAAGTTCGGCTGCGTCTTCGACAGGTACAGGGCCGCATCGGCGATCTGGATCGGGTTGTCAGGCACCGTCACCTGGCCCTTGTATTTCGGGTTGTAGATGACGTTCCAGCTCGCCGGCGCGCTCGGGAAGGCCTTCTTGCTGTACAACAGCACGTTCGGCCCCCACTGAAGTGACACTCCGTAATGGACTCCGCTGATGGTGTTGAAGGCAGGTGCCTTCAGTTGCGGGATGAAATTCGGCCAATCCGGAACGAGGTGCACGTTGACCGGCCGCACGTCACCGCCGTAGATGAGCCGCAGGTCGGCGTCGCCGGACGCGGAGACGAGATCGTATTGGCCACCGCCGCCGCCCGCCATCAGCGTGACCATCTCGTCGCTCGAACCGGCGTATTTGGCGTTGACCTGGCAGCCGGTTGCCTGCTCGAACGGTTTCACCCACTGCGGCTGCGCGTAGCCCTCCCAGGCGATGAGGTTGAGTTGCCCCTCCGGCTTGCCGATCGAACTGGCCGGTTTCATCCCCGCGGTGGGAGGTTGCCCGGCAGCGCCGCCGGCCGAGGACGCCGGCGGCGTGCTCGAGCCGCCGCAACCGGTGAGCAGCAGGCCTGCGACGCAGCCGATCACCGCGGCCACGCCGGTTCGCGCCCTGCCATGTCTGCGTGTCATGTTCCCACCCCACTAGCGGTGCCGTCAGGCCCCGTATCGGTTGGCTGAATCCGGTAAGCGTGTTCGTTGTCCCAGGACAGCCACACCCGCTCACCTTCGGTGACCGCCTCGTCGGCCGAGTCACCGGTGTTCTGCCGGACCACGACCAGTTCGCCGCCACCGTCGAGAGCCACCATGTACCGGGTGATCACGCCGACGTAGACAACGTCACGCACCTGGCCGACGGCAGCGGGCGATCCCGTCGCGCCGGCGGCGCCTTCGCGGGTAATCCGGATCTTCTCCGGTCTGATGGCCTGCCGCTTCCCGTCGATCTCGATGACGTTCGACACGCCGATGAAACCGGCCACGAACTCGGTCGCCGGGTGCTCATAGACCTCGACCGGAGTGCCGATCTGCTCGACCCGCCCGGAATTTATGACCGCGATCCGGTCGCTCATGGTCAGTGCCTCTTCCTGGTCGTGCGTCACGTACAGGAAGGTGATGCCGACCGCACGCTGCATGTGCTTGAGGAAGACCTGCATCTCCTGGCGCAGCTTGAGGTCGAGGGCGCCGAGCGGCTCGTCAAGGAGCAGCACAGCGGGCTGGTTGACGATGGCCCGGGCGAGAGCGACACGCTGGCGCTGCCCACCGGACAGCTGGGCCGGCCTGCGGTAGCCGACATCGGTGAGGCGCACCATGCCAAGCGCTTCTGCCACCCTTTTCCGCCGCTCGGCGCGTGGCACCCGCCGGACCGCGAGGCCATATCCCACGTTCTCGGCGACGTTCATGTGCGGGAACAGCGCATAGTCCTGGAAGACCGTGTTGACGTTGCGGTGATAAGGGGGACGGCCGGTGACGTCGGTCCCCGCGAGCAGCACCTGGCCGGCGTCGGGCCGCTCGAACCCGGCGATCACCCGCAGCAGGGTGGTCTTGCCCGAGCCGGACGGCCCGAGCAGCGTGAAGAACTCCCCGGCCTCGACCGTGAGATCGACACCTGCCACGGCGGCGACACCAGGGTATTGCTTGTGCACTCCGGCGAGCCGAACCGCCGCGGCCGCCGGCGATCCGGGCGCACCTGCATGGGGCGACGCGGGGCTGGCTGACGCACCAGCCCGGTCCGTCACCATGCCCTTAAACACTCCCAAAATTCATGAATCCGCACATTATCCGCGCTTTGACAACTGATGCAAGCGTTCAGACCTCGCTGACCTTCGTTCTCCGCACAGCATCGCACGTGTCGGCGGCCGGCTGGGTGCGCGCGCCTCGGACGCACCGAGGTCGCCGCGCACCACTCGTGCGAAGAGCCTGTCCAGGCCGTGGTCCCTCCCCTCCGGGAGACCAGGGCGTGGCGCAGGCGCACGCGTGCCGCGTGTGTTGACGCCTGTTATTCGGTGCCGTCGGCCGTACGGATCGGCCTGAGTCTGATTTATCCCGGCGCGCGATGGCCGCCCGCGCGCGTCGCAGGCCGACCCCGGGGTGCGCCCGGTGGTCATACCGTTGTTCTGCTGGGACTTCGGCCCGGATTCGCCGGCCGGCGGCCCTGGGCCCGCGGCCGTGATCGCCACGAACTGTGACCGGGTTGAGGTCTACGCGGGCGGCACGCACGTCGCGACAGGGACGCCGGATGCCACGCGGTTCGGGAACCTCGCCCACCCACCGGTGTTCGTGGACCTCGCCGACGCCGCGGCGGACGGCGGCGCCAGCCCGCAGGAACTGCGCATCGAGGGTTACGTGGCCGGCGCGCTCGTGAAGGGCGTGCGGATGTCCGCGGACCCGTCCGCTGACCGCCTCGAGCTGACCGCCGATCACGCGGCGATCGCGGCCGACGGCTCGGACACCACGCGCGTCACGTTCCGTGCGGTGGACGCCTACGGGCACCGGCGCCCCCACGTGACCGGCGGGCGTGAACCCCGTGCTGGTGGGTGACAGCCCGTTCCCGCTCGGCGACAACGGTGGAGTCGGCGGGGCCCTGGTCCGGTCACTGCCTGGCCGGACCGGAGTGGTCGAGGTGACGGCCGCGCACCCGGTCCTCGGCGCAGGCTCAGTCCGGATCGCGGTCACACCGCCCGCGCCCGGCCGGCGCTTCCTCTGAACGAGAACGGCCTACCGGTGGGGCCGGCGCCGGGGGGAGGATCGCGGGTCAGGGTTCGCGCCGCGCGCGCCTGCGCAGTAGCAGCCACCTGCCGCCGATCGCGGCGGCCGCGCACAGCACAAGTGCCAGGCCGGCCGGCAGGAGGAACCCAGTCGCGCCACCGGCGCCGCCCGATGCCGCGTGGCGGCCCCGTGCCGCCATGGCACCGGCGGGCAGTTCGTCGGAGTGCGCGGCGCAGACGAGCGGCCGTACGCCGCCGCCCACCGTGGCGCAGGCGATCGTGGCCAGACGCAAGAGCTGCCGCGGCGTCTGCCCGACCCTGCCCACGACCCCGAAGGTACCGGCGCCGCCTGCGGGCAGATTCACCCGCCACGTCACCTGCGCGGCATGGGTCACGCCCGGCTGAGTCGCAGAGATCAGCTTCAGGCCCGCGGGCAGCGTCTGGACGATCTGCAGTCGCTTCGCGTCCGTGGTGCCAATGTTGTGGATCTTGATGGTGTAGGTGAGAATATCGCCCGCGTGCACGGCCCGCCTGCCGTCGTCGACACCGATACTCAGCTGCGGGTGGTCTGGCCCGCTGGCCGGGGTGGGCGCGGTCGCCGGCGATCGGCTACCGGCCGGGCTCGGCGCGCTGCCTGCGGGATGGCCGCTCGGGCTGGCCGCCGGGAAGCTGACCCGGCGGGCGAGCGCGGCCGGACGCGCCGCGGCTACCCGCGCCGCCACGCCCTGGTGCGGGCCAAGTACCACCTTCTGCGGCGCCGATCCGGGCGCTGGCTCCACGGCGGCCCGCGCCGCGGCCGGCCAAAGCTGGCAGAACAGCGCGATCAGCGGGCCGGCCAGCGCCGCTGCGGCAACGGCGCGACCGCGATGCGGCGCGCGGCAATCGTGCGTCCCTGTCAATCTGTGCCCCCCGGATGGCGATTGCTTCCGCGAGCTGCCTGACAGCGCGGTAGACGTTTTTCGTCCCGCCCACCCCGCCGTCGCCCCGAATGTCCAGCGCACAAAGTGCCCAGCCGATAACGGGCTGTTCAGCGCGGGATCGTATCAGCCCTCGTTTCCGCCTGCCAGGAGGCTTGGCGGGTACGCCTGGCTGTCTGGATTCTCTAGTAAGACAATTGATTTAGTCGAGAAGCTTCTGGCAGGATCCTCGTCGTGTACCGCGACCATCCTCGCCACCACCATCGCCTCCACGTCGATCTCCGGCGGCAGGCGAGCGCGCTGTGTCCGGCCCTGATGACCGGGGCCATCCCCGGCCATCAACCGGCCAGGACACAGCGACGAGGAGGGAGCGGGATGAACACCACGATCCAGGTCACGCTGAGCACGCGGCAGCTCGCCGAGACCGTCCGTACGGTCGCCGCGCATCCACAGGAGTGGATCTCCCGGGTCAGGCTTCATGCAGAAGGCCGCTGGTATGCGCGGATTCACGCGGCCGACGGGTACGACATCTGGCTGATCAGCTGGCTGCCGGGCCAGGCAACCGGATTCCATGACCACGGCGGCTCGGCCGGCGCTTTCGCTCTCGCGTGGGGCGTCCTCGAAGAACACCGGGTAGGGACCTCGGCCCACATCGCGGCGGGGCAGGCACGCGAGATCGCGCCCGATATCGTGCATGACGTGCGTAACACATCCTCGGCACCAGCAGTGAGCGTGCACGCCTACTCCCCGCCGCTGGCCGGCATGACCCGCTACGACGCCGTCGGCGACGGGCTCGTCGCCGTCGGCGCAGAACGGGCGCGGGACTGGTGACTCGGCCGCCACCAGGTGCGCGCACGATCGACGAAATCCTCGCGGCGGCGCGCGAACGGCTGCAGCGGCTGACACCGCGGCAGGCATTCAGCGAACTGGCCGGCGGCGCGATGCTTGTCGACATCCGGCCGGCGGCGCAGCGCGCCGCCGAAGGCGGGGTGCCTGGAGCGGTCGTGATCGAGCGCAACGTTCTTGAGTGGAGGTTCGATCCCGCCTGCGCGGACAGGCTCGCGTCGGTCCGCGGTTACGGCGACCGGGTGATCGTGATCTGCTCCGAGGGGTACACCTCGAGCCTGGCCGCCGTCGCGCTGCAGGATCTCGGGCTCCGCAGGGCCACCGACATCGCGGGCGGATTCCGGGCGTGGGCCGCCTGCGGGCTGCCGGTCATCGCGCCAGCCGACGTACCCGCGGTGGATCGCACCACCGCGGCGGCGCACGACTGGTAGGCGCCTGAGTCCATCAGCGCCGCGGATCGCGTGCGCGGTAGCGCACGCGATCCGCGGCGCTGATGCGCGCAGCTCACTGGGCGGGTGCGCCTGGCAGGCGGGCCACAGCCGCCAGCGTGGCCCGGTGCCTGTCCGGCGTGCCAAAAGCGATCGACGCGCTCTTGGCTCGTTTCAGGTAAAGGTGCGCCGGATGCTCCCAGGTGAACCCGATACCGCCGTGCATCTGGACGCACTCCTGCGCCGCCGCGACCGCCGCCTCGCAGCAGGCTGACACGGCGAGCGCGACGGCGACCGGCGTGTCGGGGTCACCGGCGGACTGGCAGGCGGCCGCGTATCTCGCCGCCGCGCGTGCCTGGGTGATCGACACCCAGAGGTCGGCGAGGCGGTGCTTGAGCGCCTGGAACGAGCCGACCGGGCGCGCGAACTGCCGCCGCTCCCGCACATACGCCACCGTCATGTCCAGGCACCGCTCGGCCAGGCCGAGTTGTTCGGATGCGAGCACGACCGCTCCCGCCGCAAGTGCGGCCTGCACCGCACGCTCCGCCGCCTCCCCCGAGGCGATCACCCGGGCGGGCACCTCATGCAGCGACACGTCGCACAGCTGCCTGGTCATGTCCAGCGACACCAGCGCGGTCCGGGTCACCCCGGCCGCTGTCGCGTCCACCTCGTAGAGCCCGAAGGGCACGCCGTCGGCCGGTACGAGCAGCGCGTCGGCGGGCAGCGCGTCCGCGACGCCCCGCACGGTCCCGCTCAGCCGGGCGACACCGCGATCGAGGTCGCCCGGCCGCGGCCGGGCGAGACGCGCGGCGGCGGCGACCGGGCCGCCGGGCATGCTGGCGAAGGGCACGGCGAGGGCGGCGGTGACATCGCCCGGGGCGAGCCTGGCGAGCATTCCGGTGTCACCGGCGGCGAGCAGCGCCGCGGTTGCGACGACTGAGCTGCCCAGGTACGGAACGGGCGCGACATACTGGCCAAGTTCCTCGGCCACGACGCAGGCCTCGCGGTAGGAGCCCCCTGCGCCGCCATGCTCCGGCGGTATGAGCAGCCCGGCGCAGCCGAGTTCGGCAGCGAGCGCGCGCCAGAGGCCGGTGTCATACGGCTCGCCAGTCTCGGTTCTCACGAGCACCGCCTGCCACCCGCAGCGGTCCTCGAGCAGCGCCCGCACCGACGCGCGCAGGTCGTTCTCCTCCTCGCTGTACAGCAGACCAGGCAGGTGCCCCGCACCGTTCAGCGTCACCGCGGCAGATCCTTCCATGGCACGTCCTTGTCCATCCGGATCTCGGCGGGCAGGCCGAGCACCCGCTCGGCGATGATGTTGCGCAGCACCTCGGAGGTACCGCCTTCGATCGAGTTACCGCGCGCCCTCAGGTACCGAAACCCCGGGCCGCGGCCGAAGAAATCCGCGGACTGGGGCCTGCGCAGCGTCCAGTCGTCGTAGAGCAGCCCGTCCGCTCCCGCCAGCTCGACCTCGAAACCCGAGATGTCCTGGTTCAGGTGGGCGAACACCAGCTTGGCCGCCGACCCCTCCGGGCCCGGCTGTCCGGCGGCGAGCTGCTGGCGCAGCCGTTCGGAAGCAAGCCTTGCCACCTCCGCGTCCGCCCAGAGCCGCAGCAGGCGGTCGTGCAGTCCCTCGGTACGCAGGTCCGGCCGGTCCCGCCACGTCCGGGCGGCCGAGGCGATCATGCCGCCCTCCCTGGGCACCGCCGCGCCGCCGATCGCCACCCGCTCGTTCATCAGGGTGGCCATGGCCACCCGCCACCCGTCGCCGACCGCACCGAGGCGGTGGGAATCGGGGATCCGCACGCCGGTGAGGAAGACCTCGTTGAACTCCGCTTCGCCGGTGAGCTGGCGCAGCGGCCGCACCTCCACCCCCGGTGCCGTCATGTCGCAGGCGAAATAGGTGAGCCCGCTGTGCTTGGGGGCGTCCGGGTCGCTCCGGGTGACGATGATCGCCCACCGCGCCACGTGCGCCGAGGAGGTCCACACCTTCTGGCCCGTGACCAGCCAGTCGTCGCCGTCGCGGACCGCGCGGGTGGCCAGCCCGGCGAGATCCGAGCCCGCGCCGGGTTCGCTGAACAGCTGGCACCAGACCTCCTCACCCGTCCACAGCGGGCGCAGCCAGCGCGTGCGCTGCTCGCCCGTGCCGAAGGCGAGGATGGTCGGGGCCGCCATCCCGAGCCCGATGCCGATGCGCTCGGGATGGTTGGTCGGCGCGCCCGCCGCGGCGAACTCGGCATCCGCGACGGTCTGCAGCGCCCGCGGCGCCCCTAGTCCGCCGAGACCGGCCGGGAAGTGCACCCAGGCCAGCCCGGCGTCGAAGCGCGCGCGCAGGAATTCCGCAGGTGGCACGGTCGCCGGGTCGCAGGTGGCGAGGAACTCCCCGACGAGGCGCCTGATGTCATCCGCCGTGCGCGGCGCGGTGGTCGCTTCCGTTGGCATACGGGCCTTCCCTTCGGCTCCAGATCACCATGCCGGGAAGGCGGCAGCAACGGCAAGGGCGGGGGCACCTCGCGCGGGCGAAGGGTGTGGGCGGAAGGCGTGCCGCGCCCGGTGACGCGGCACGCCTTCCTGCGGCTGCGCCGGAAGGTTAGGAACTGGCCGCAGAACCGGTCTTGGTGCCCGCCACGCGCCGGCCCAGCATGGTGCGCGTGTCGTCCCGGTTCGGCGCCTCCTCGGTTGCCGGCTCGGTTGCCGCGGCGGCCGCCGTGTCCCTGGCTGCGATGACCGCGAACCGGCCGAGCGCGAATGCCGCGATGAAGACGATGACGACGCCAAGGCCGGAGAAGAAGCCGATCTGCTCGACCGTCTGCATGAGCGCGCTTCCTGTCGGCACGCCGGCCTGCGGGATGTGAGTCGCCGGCCAGGCACTGAATGTCCTGCCGACCACGAACCAGGCGCCGCCCAGCGCGGCCAGCCAGGCACCGAACGCGGCCACGGCGCGGTTCGCGCTTACGGCCACGATCACGCCACCGATCGCGGTCGCCAGACCGGGCAGGATCTCCAGCCACAACCGGCCGGTGTTGTACGCCCAGGCACGGTCGGGGGTGTAGGCATAGTGGAGGTACGGTCCGACGAACGCGACGAGCCCGCCCCACACGCCGAGCAACAGCAGCAGGAAGCCGCTGAGAACGCCACGACTGCGTGGAACTCGCAGCACCCCAGCCATGATGACCACTCCTTTGATCTCGAATTGTGACCGTTGCCCTACATACCCGGCTAAGCCGGGCCTACGCACGCTGTCGGCCGACTGTGCTGCACTCCCCTCTTGGTCATCGTCCGCGGACGGTCGGGCCGCCCCGGATCGCCGGACTTGTCCAGGCAAATGGCGGCAGCGCTGTTGATCAGCATGGTCGCTACGGTCCCGCCGTACGTGCCTGATGCAGGATTTTCCTCGCGCGGCGCAGGCCGCGATCACCCGAACGCGGCACGGGCCGCGCGCTCAGCCGCGTTCCAGGGCGGCGCTCATCCGGTCACAGATCTCCGTCAGCACCGCGCCTGAAGTGGCGAAGTTGAGGCGCACGAAGCCGTGCCCGGTGGCACGGCCCGGGTGCATCTGCCCGACGCGCTCGCCGTGGGCCGGCTCGCTCTGGGTGGCGACGTGCCCGGCGCGCTGGCCCGCGGAGGCGATGCCGCGAAACCTCACGAAGTCCGGCCCGGGACTCAGCTTGACGTTAGCGCGGTCGAGGAAGAACTTGGCCGGATCATCCGGCAGGCCCAGATCCCGGCAGTCCAGCCAGGCCAGGTACGTCGCGTCCGGCGGGGTATACCCGATGCCGAGCGGCCGCAGGGCCTTGTCGATGATCCGCCGGTTCTCGTCCAGCCGCTCGAGCGCGGCCGACAGCCATGGGTCGCCGTCGCGCCAGGCGGCCAGGGTCGCCGTCACGCCAGGCACGCTTGCGGTGCCGAACAGCAGCGGCGGCAGCGCCGCGAAGGCCCTGCGGACCGCGGGCGATCCGACGTGGGTCACCGCGCACCTGATGCCAGCCAGGTTGAACGCCTTGGTGGCCGAGGTGATCGTGACCGTGCGCGCCGCGGTCTCCGGGGAGAGGGAGGCGAAAGGTATGTGCTCGTGCGGCGGGTAGGTCAGGTCCGCGTGCACCTCGTCCGAGATGACCAGCATGTCGTTCGCCGCCGCGACCGCCGCGACCGATTCGAGTTCCTTCCTGGTGAACGACCGGCCCGTCGGGTTGTGCGGGTTGACCAGGATCAGCGCCCGCGTGCCGCTGGCCGCGGCGTCGCGCGCGAACCGCTCGGGATCGAACTGCCAGCCGTGAGCCGAGCGCTCCACCGGGATCTCCACGAGGCGGCGGTTCATGACCGCCAGTGCCTCGAGGAACGGCGGGTACGCGGGCAGGTGCATCGCGACGGCGTCGCCCGGCGCGGTCTTGACGTGCAGCACGGCCTGCAGCGCCTGGATGATGTCGGTGAACTCGCGCACCTCGCCCGGATCCGGTGACCAGCGGTATCGCTGCGCCATGCGGCTGGCGAACGCCTCGCGCAGCGGGATGGCGTCGTGCAGCCAGTCGGGGTAACCGAGATCGCCCTCGGCCACCAGCGCGGCGAGAGCCTCGCGAACCGGCGGCGGGGCCGGGAAGTCCATATCGGCCAGCCAGGCGGCCAGCCCGTCCGGCCCGACGGACCGCCACTTGAGGCCTGGTTTGCTGCGCAGCCAGCGCAGGTCGACGTCGAACTCGTCCGGGTCGCTGGTCATCGGCACCGTCCCCTCCGGCCCTGCCCAGGGCGTGCGCATCCGGGCCGCGCCGCGACCCCTTGCACGGTCTTCCACCCTAATGTTCCTGCCGTCCCGCTGAGCGGAACGGCGGATCAGGCCACAGGTGCCACCGCGTAGGGTCTCAGTCCCGAGCCAGGCCGCCGCCGGGCAGCTTGGATGATCGGGGCGCATGCGCCGCACGTCACCACGGCGATGGCCCCAGGGCAATTACGCCGAGGCCGCCTTGGTGCGGCGATCATCGGCACCGGCCGGCGGATCGCCGTTCGGCGCGCGCGCCGCGGTAAGGAGCGTCAAGCCGAGCAGTGCGACGATCGCGACCGACTCGATGACCAGCGACTCCACCACAAACGATGCCGAGATCGACTCGTCGAAGCCGAACAGTCCCACGCTGAGGCTGATGATGAGCGCGCCGAGCGTCGACGCGGTGAACCCGGCGGCAAGCAGTCCCACCAGGGGGGCCCACCACACAAGCAGGACCGCGGCGAACAAGAAGGCGGCGATCGCGTCGAGCAGGAAAAGCGGCCCATTGGTGGGGATGTGACGGTATCCCTCCTGCCACAGGTGCAGGTGGATGTACCCGATCCAGATCAGCAGGGCCGAACAGCCCAGCCGCAGCACCAGCGCGATTGCGCCGGGCGCATCGCGGCGGGGCCGTGCGCGGCGGACGGAGATGACCCTGCGCAACAAAGCGATCGATTCAGTCATGCTCATTTCCTTCCCGCAGTGAGCTGATTGTCTCGCCGCGTCTGGTTCCGGGCGGTCAGATATTGCCGTCACCGCAGCTCGGGCCGCCGTAATTGTCGGCGTCCTGGTCGCCGCCGTTGCCCTGCGGCATGGGATTCACCGTCGGGGGAGGCGCCGGGCTGTGGCGACGCCGGCGGCGTTGTCGTCGCCGCCGTGCACACTAGCCGCCGTGCACACTAATGGCACGTTTTGTGGCGTGTCATGGTTCAGCGCTGCCCGGTTGCGGGGTCCCCCCCGCCGAGCGTGCCGCCGGCTACGCGCGCGGCAGCGCGCCGCACGCTCGGGCGAAGTCCGCGCTGGTGCCTGCGCGCAGGGTCACCGCGGCTCCCCCGGCGTCGCGGGTCGGCGTGGTCCACCTGATCGCCCCGCCCGGCGCGAAGACTTCGGTGAACGAGTTGTCGTCGCTCGCGACCGGCAGGGCGGTTCCGCGCCAGCTGCCGGAGAACACGAAGACGAATCCACCGGGCATCGACCGCGGCGGGTTCGGCTGCAGGGTAATCGACGTGGGCGCGCCGTCCGTGCTCCACCAGGTGCTCACGACGCCGGCCAGCGCGAAGGAGTACACGGCGCCGCGCTCGGTGCACATCTTCGCGCTGCCCCGCACGTTGGAGCAGCCGGAGACGTCGTCGCAGCCGCCCGGGCCGTACCTGCTGACGTTCAGGCCGCCCTGGAGATGCGTGTACAGCACGTAGGCGCCGCCGTTCGAGGCGTGCACGGTGCCGTAACCGTCCCACATCGTGGCCGGCGTGAACCGGTTGCCGATGTGGAACACCCACGGCGGCGTCAACAGGTTGACGACCGCGCCGGCTACGACGAGCACGAGCCCGAGCCGCAGTAATCGCAGCGTGCGCCGCCAGCCGCGGGTGCGAGGCGGGCGGTCCGCGCGGCGCTGGCGGCGCGGGCCGACCTGGCGGTCCTGGCGGTCGGGCGCTTTCGCCGGTGTGCGGGCCATCAGTGCTCGCCCGTCCCGCGCAGCAACTGGTAGAGCACGCCGGCCGGGCGACGGCTGGCCCGGTTGGTCCCCGGATCGGGTGCCACTGTCATCTGGGCTCCTCCCTCCCCCCACAACATTGCCAGAATCGGCCGCCGCGGCCGCACCCCGGGCACGCCCTGAATGCTGCGGCACGCATCCAGCGCGCCGTGTACTGCGTGATCGCGGGCCTCGGCAGCCCCGCCTTTCTCACCTCCGCTGACAGCCAGCCGACGGCAGGTCACCCGATGAGGGTGACGTCTGTACGCGATGATCCCGTGAGACTGACAGCCAAGAACGGATGTCCCGTAGGGGGGACGTACTGGTCCACGGAAGGCTGTGAGATGTCGTACCCATTGCTGAGTGCGTTCTTGACGATGGTGTGGTTCTTCCTCTGGATTCTCTGGCTCTTTCTGCTGTTCTGGATCATCATGGACATCTTCCGCAGCCGCGATCTGGGCGGCTGGGCCAAGGCGGCGTGGCTCCTATTCGTTATCGTGCTGCCATTCCTCGGCGTCCTGGTGTACCTGATCGCGCGCGGCGACAAGATGCACGAGCGGCAGACCCGCGATCTCCAGGCCCAGGACCAGGCATTCCGCTCGTACGTAAAGGATGCGGCGGGAACCGGCAGCGCCGATGAAGTTGCCAAGCTGGCCGACCTGCGCGATCGCGGCGTCATCAGCGAATCCGAGTTCCAGGCAGGCAAGGCCAAGGTTCTCGCCTGACAGATCCGCGACGTCACACCTACGGTCACTTCCCACCCGAAAACGTCATTTTCGCCTGGTTTGTCCGGGTATAGCCGCCGTTTCGGGTGGGAAGTGCTTTGCTTACCTTTGAGATAGAGCGGCGGGGTCGCGGCCTCGCGCTAGCCCGCGGCTCGCCGGGATCCGCCTCGGCCGGCCCGGATCGGCGAGCGCGTCCACCAGCTCGGCAAGCGCGGTCAGCCGGTGCGCGCTCACCACCGCGTCGCAGTACGGCCACGCCGCCGCCATGCCACCGACCTCCGGGCGGTATCTGGGGCTCTGGGTACGCGGATTCGCCCAGACGATGCGGTGGGCGACCCGGGACAGCCGCGCCATCTGCTCGCCGAGCAGCGCCGGGTCGCCCGTCTCCCAGCCGTCGGAAATGACCAGCACGACTGCGCCCCTGGCCAGGCCACGGCACCCGTACCGGTCGTTGAACTCCTTGACCGCGGCACCGATCCTGGTGCCGCCCGACCAGTCCGGCGCCGCCCGGCCCGCCCGCTGCAGCGCCGCGCCCGGCCCGGACGCCGCGAGGGCCGGCGTGAGCCTGGTGAGCCTGGTCGCGAACGTGAACACCTCGGCCCCAGCCCCGCCGGTGGCGCAGTACAGGAACTGGAGCATCGCCCGGGCGTGCGCTTCCATGGACCCGGAGATGTCGCAGAGCACCACGAGCCGGCGCGGGCGGGTTCGGGGCGCGCCACGCGCCAGCCGGAACGGCTCCCCGCCCGTTCGCCTGGCCCGCCGCAGCGTGGCGCGCAGGTCGGTGCGGCGGCCGGCCGGCGTCCGCCGGTACCTGCGGGTGCGCCTGGGCGGCGTCGCGAGCGCCAGGTCGCGCATGAGCTGGGCCAGCAGCGGCAGCTCGTCGGGCGACAGGTCCGCGAAGTCGCGGCTGGCCAGCCGCTCGGCGGCGCTCGAAATCGCCGGCACGGGCGCCTGCGTCCGCGGCTCCTGCGCCTGACCTTGACGGTGCGAAAAAGAATCCGACGCGGCCGCGCTGCCTGCGCGGCCCTTGCTGGTGCGGGCGCCGGGCACCGCATCGGCGTTCGGGTCGCCGCGCTGCCCGGCCGGATCCACCAGGCCGCCGAACACCGCCGCGAAGACGCGGTCGTACGTCTCGATCTGGTCCGGGTCGGACACGAGCGTCGCCAGGCCGCACCAGTAGAGCTCCCTGATGGTCTCCGGCCGCATGACCGTGACCGCGTGGGCGAACCGCGCGGAGCGGTCCGGCCCCACGGGCAGCCCCCCGAGGTGCAGCGCCGCGCCGAAGCCGGCCGCGACGGTCGCGAGGTCGCGGCCGCTGTTCACGCCGTCGGCGCTGGTCACGCCGTCGGCCCTGGTCACGCCGTCGGCCCGGCCGCGCCGTCAGGCCCGGCCGCGCCCGGTCCTGCCGTCATGCCCGGCCGCGCTCGCCGACGACCGCGGCGAGGCCCGCCCGCCGCACGACGTCGCCGTCCTCGGAGTACTTAAGCACCGCGCTCATGGTCTGCTCGGCGGTGGCCGCCGTGAGCTCGTCCACACCGATCACGTGCAGCGCCGTGGCCCAGCTGATGGCCTCCGCGACTCCCGGCGGCTTGGTCAGGTCAAGGCCCCGCAGGCTGCGCACCGACTCGGCGACCTGATTGGCGAGGTGCCCGGCCGTGGCGGGCACCCGGCGGCGGATGATCGCGGCGACCCGGCCGGTGTCCGGGTAGCTGATCCAGTGGTAGAGGCACCTGCGCTTGAGCGCATCGTGCAGATCGCGGGTCCGGTTGGAGGTCAAGATGGTGATCGGCGGCAGCGCCGCCTTCCGCGTGCCAAGCTCGGGGATGGTGACGGCCGACTCGGCGAGCAACTCGAACAGGAACGCCTCGAACTCGTCGTCCGCCCGGTCCACCTCGTCGATCAGCAGCACCGCCGGCCGCGGTCCCCGATGGTCAAGCGCGGCGAGCAGCGGCCGCGCAAGCAGGTAGTCCTCGCTGAACAGGTCCGCGTCATGGAGGGTGCCGCCGGTCGCCTCGGCGAGCCTGATGCTGAGCAACTGGCGCGGGTAGTTCCATTCGTACAGCGCCTCGGCCGCGGCGATCCCCTCGTAGCACTGCAGCCGCACCAGCGGCGTGTCGAGCACCGCGGCGAGTGCCTTGGCGGCTTCGGTCTTGCCCACGCCAGGTTCGCCCTCGAGCAGAATGGGCTGTCCCATCCGCACCGCGAGGAACAGCGCCGTCGCGAGCGGCTCGTCGGCCAGATACCCGGCGCGAGCGAGGCCAGACGACAGCGCCCGCACGTCGGGGATGCGCTCGGCCATGTCGCTGACCGGCTCGGCCGGGCCGCCGACGGGCTCGGCCCAGCCTGCCCGGCCCGTCCCAATGTCCACGTTATTTGCGTCATCCACGCCATCCACCGTATCCACGGTACGAGCCCGCCCCGCCCGGGCGGCACCCGCGCCACACAGCGCGGCTGCGCCTGCCCGGCTGTGCCAATTGACCATGGTGCCGGCCAATCACCCTGGTCAGGTGAGGCATTCTTGCGCCGACCGCACGACGATTCCTTCTTGGCAGCACAACCTCGCACCGTCATAGGAACCCGGGGCAGGGAGGAATCTTGAACCTGCTTCGCGTACCGGCCGGGGCCGCTCCCGCCGGTCCGGCTCGCGACGCCCTGCGCTTGCGGAGCTTGTCCAGCCGCCGAGCCAGGGGGACCGCAGCCGGCACCCGAGCCCAGCGGACCACCGCCGGCCAGCGAACCTGGCGGGCCGCCGGATGCCGGGAGCGGCGGTGACGACACCCCCCGAGCCCTTCGCCATCTTGCGGAGCCGGAGCTACGTGGCGCTCCTCGTCCTCGCCGCGATCATCGGGGTGCCGGTCTCCGCTGTGGCATACGGCTTCCTCAAGCTGGTCGAGATCCTGCAGCAGTGGATCTTCACGAACCTGCCTGCCGAGCTTGGCTTCCACGGCGAGCCGCCCTGGTGGCCGCTGCCACCTCTCGCGGTGGCAGGTGTCCTTGTCGCGCTGACCATCACGTACCTGCCAGGCAGCGGGGGCCATTCGCCCGCCGACGGTTTCAAAGCGGGCGGGGCGCCGTTGCCCATCGAACTTCCGGGCATCTTCATCGCCGCCTTGGCGACCCTGAGCCTCGGCGTCGTGCTCGGGCCCGAGGCGCCCCTGATCGCGATCGGCGGCGGGCTCGGCCTGCTGGCCCTTCGGCTCGCCAAGCGCGATGCGCCCGCGCGGACGGGTGCGGTCGTGGGCGCGGCGGGGAGCTTCGCCGCCATCAGCACGCTGTTCGGCTCGCCCCTTCTTGGCGCGTTCCTGCTGATGGAGGCCTCCGGGCTGGCCGGTGCGACGCTGGAGCTTGTCCTGGTTCCCGGCCTGCTCGCCGCCGGGATCGGCTCACTCGTCTTCCTCGGCCTGAACGCGTGGACGGGATGGGGAACGTTCTCGCTGGCCATCCCCAACCTGCCGCATTTCACCCGGCCCGATTCGGCCGAGTTCGGCTGGGCACTCGTGATCGGTGTGGCGGCCGCCGTGCTCGCGACGCTCATCCACCGGCTCGCCCTGTTCCTGCGCCCCCACGTCGAGCGGCGGATGGTGCTTGTCATGCCGGTCGTGGGCCTGGTCATCGGCGGGCTCGCGATCGCGTACGCGCAGGGCACGGGAAAGAGCTCCTCGGAAGTGCTGTTCTCCGGGCAGTCGGCGGTGGGCCCGCTGATCAATAACGCCTCCACCTACACCGTGGGCGCGCTGGTCTTGCTGATCGCCTGCAAGGGACTGGCCTACTCCGGGTCGTTGAGCAGTTTCCGCGGCGGCCCCGTCTTCCCGTCGCTGTTTATTGGCGCGGCGGGCGGGATCGCCCTGTCCCACCTGCCCGGGCTGCCGCTCGTTCCCGCGGTGGCGATGGGCATCGGGGCGATGTGTGCCGCGATGCTCAAGCTGCCGATGACCTCGGTCCTGCTTGCCACCCAGCTGTTGCTGTCGGACGGCATCGCGGTCATGCCGCTCGTGATCGTCGCGGTGGTGGTCGCGTATGTGCTGTCGTTCTGGCTCTCGCCCGCCCCGGCCGGCGCCCCTGGCCCAGCCGCGGCCAGGGCAACGCCACCCGATCTCACCCGCACCGGGTGACGAGTCGCGCGCGGCACGGAAGTCGTGGGACCATCGAGACTTGTCACTTTAGGCACGCCCGGCACGAGTTCGTCCTAACGGCCGTTAAACCTGTGCGGCTGGAGGTACAGACGAAACCGGGCGCTCAGGAGGCGGGTGTGGCGGTGGAGCGCGGGCGCGGCAAGCAGCCGCACGGGCGGCGGGATCCGTGGCCCGGCCTGTGGCACGTGCTGTGCGCCGCGCCGCTGGTCGCGGTGGTGGTCGTGTTCTGCATCGGGCGAGCGGCGAGGGAGCAGCTGTTTCTCGAACCTCTGCTCGCCGTACCTCCCGCGCTCGCGGGCATCGGCACGACGCAGGCCAGGCGCCCGCTGATCTACGGCGGCATCAGCCTGCTCGCGGCGATCGCGGTGGCCACGCAAACGTACGGCGTCACACCGTCACTGCCCATCGCGACGGTGATCGCGGTGGCCGCGGTGACCGCGGTCAGCGCCGCCGGCGCCGTGCTCAGTTCGCGAAGGAACCAGGAGCTTGCCAAGGTCACGACCGTGGCGGAGGTCGCACAGCGGGCACTGCTCCGGCCGCTGCCGAGCCGGGTGGGTCCACTCGAGCTCGGCGTGGTCTACCTCGCGGCCACGGCCGAGGCCCGGGTCGGCGGTGATCTCTACGAGGTCGCGAGGACGCCGTACGGGATCCGGCTGATCATGGGTGACGTGCGGGGCAAGGGGCTCGGCGCGGTCGAAATCGCGGCCGATATCCTCGGCGTCTTCCGTGAGGCGGCACACGACGTCTACACGCTCGCCGAGGTCGCGCGCAGGCTCGACGCCAGCCTGGCCCGCCGCGAGGGGACGCCCGAGGAGTTCGTCACGGCCGTTCTCGTCGAGATCGATCCCGACGTCACCGGGTTGACGGTCTACAACTGCGGTCATCCGCCGCCCATCCTGCTGAAGACGGCAAAACCAGGCAACGGGCGCCGTTCGATGATCATCGTGGAAGTGGCTGTGCCCGCTCCGCCGCTCGGGCTCATGTCGCTCGGCGACTGCTCCGGCGCGGGCCGGAAGATGCCCTTCAACCCAGGCGACGAACTGCTCCTTTACACCGACGGGGTCACCGAGGCGCGGGATTCGCGGCGCCAGTTCTACCCGCTGACGCAGCGCCTGGCGAGCCTGGCGGACCGGGCCGCAGCCGGGCCCGATGAGCCAGCAGATCTCCTCGAACGGCTGCGCGACGACGTGTTGCGCCATGTCGGTGCGCCGCTCGACGATGACGCGGCGATCCTGCACGTGCGGGCGGTGGGCGCACCCGCCTCGATCACGCAGGCGCCCGACCGGCAGGTGGCAGCGTCCAGGGCCGCATCGCGCTCGTAGCCTCGGCGGGTTCCGGGGTCGGCCCCGGGCAGCACCGCACGGCGCGCTCGTCGTCTCAGGGGTTCCGGGTCTCCCCCGGGCAGCGCCGCGTGGTCTCGCCCCCACCCCCGACATCGAATTCCTCGCCGAAGACCAGACCGCCACCCCCAGACCGCCACCCCAGCCGCCACCACCGCCACCGGGGCCAGCCACCATCTGGCTGATGACCACCATCGTGCTCAAACACGCACGACAGGAGATGACACGCCGGAATAAACGCTGTAAACTCGTAAACAGCGTTAACTTCACATACGGCGTTAACAGTCAGCACGGTCGGAGGTGCGGGGTGTTCGGGGTGCCGGTGGCCAGCGCGGCAGCGCGCGGGCCAGCGGGCGGCGGCAGGCTCGGTCATCGAGACCGGTCCGCCGCGGCCGCCGGGAACCCGCCGTCCCGCCAGCGAAGGAGTGGGTCGAAATGGTCGACGTTCAAGCGCTCAACACGCTGTTGCTGAGTATCACCATCATCTGTGCGGTCGTCTTCGCCGCCGGCATCGCGGCGATCGCGCTCACCTGGCGCGCCAGCGTAAAGCGCCGCGAGCGGGTCGTTGCCAGCGGAGTCCGCGCCGCCGAGGAGCACCTCGCCGCCGCGGCCAGCAACCACGCCGCCTACTAGGCATCAAGGCTGCCGCGGGGCCGTTGACATCCCGCGGCAGCCGTCACGACAGTGCCAGCCCGGGGACGACCCCCCGGAACCCCCACGACACCGGTCAAGTCAGCCACAGTGCCAGCCCGGGGACGACCCCCCCGGAACCCCTCCGCTGCGGCGCACGCGGCACGGCGCGCGGCCGCCGTTCGGGATCTGGGGTTGGTTTTTGCGCGGCGGGATTCAGGCGCCGATCCAGACGGTCTTGATGTTGCAGAACTCCCTGATCCCGTGCGCGGCAAGTTCCCTACCGTATCCTGAGTGCTTGACGCCGCCGAACGGAAGCTCGGGGTACGACGTGGTCATGCCGTTGATGAACACGGCGCCCGCGACGAGATCGCGGATGAACCGCTCCCGTTCCGCGTCCTCGGTGGTCCATGCGTTCGAGCCGAGGCCGAACGTGGTGGCGTTGGCCAGCTCGATCGCGGCGTCGATGTCCGGGACCCGGTACAGCGCCGCTACCGGCCCGAACACCTCCTCGGTGTACATCCGCATCTGCGGCGTGACACCCGCGAGGACGGTCGGGGGGTAGAACCAGCCTGGCCGGTCCATGCTGTTTCCGCCGCACAGCACCTCGGCGCCCCTGCCGACCGCGTCATCCACCAGCTCGGCGACGTCGTCACGGCCCTGCTTCGTGGCGAGCGGCCCGACGTCGGTCGCCGGGTCCATCGGATCGCCCACGGCCAGGCGGCGCATCCGCAGCACGAACCGCTCGGTGAACGCGTCGTAGGCGCCATCGTGGATGATGAAGCGCTTCGCGGCGATGCAGGACTGCCCGTTGTTCTGCACCCGCGCGGTGACCGCGACCTCGGCGGCGCGGTCCAGATCGGCCGAGGGCATGACGACATAGGGGTCGCTGCCGCCGAGTTCGAGCACGGTTTTCTTGATCTCGCTGCCCGCGATCTGCGCGACCGACCGGCCGGCGGGCTCGCTCCCCGTCAACGTCGCCGCGGCGACGCGCGGATCCCTCAGCACCGCCTCCACCGCGCCCGATCCGATCAGCAAGGTCTGGAAGCACCCCGCGGGGAAGCCGCCCCGCCGCAGCACATCCTCGAGGTACAGCGCGGTCTGCGGCACATTCGACGCGTGCTTGAGCAGCGCGATGTTCCCCGCCATCAGGGCCGGAGCGGCGAACCGCACCACCTGCCAGAGCGGGAAGTTCCACGGCATCACGGCGAGCACGACGCCCAGCGGCTGGTAGCGGGCGTAGGCGCGGCTGGCGCCCACGGCGCCGGCGTCGGCCGACTCGTCGACGAGAAAGGCCTCCGCGTGGTCCGCGTAGAACCGCATCGCCTTGGCGCACTTCGCCGCCTCGGCCCTGGCCTGCGCCAGCGGCTTACCCATCTCCATGGTCATCAGCTTGCTCGCCTCGTCGAGCTCGGCGTCGATCAAGTCCGCGCTCGCCCGCATCCAGCGGCCCCGGTCGGCGAACGACGTGAGCCGATAGTTGCGGAATGTTTCGCTGGCGAGCGCGATCCTCGTGTCGACCTCGGCGTGGTCGAGTTCCTTGAACTCCTGCAGCGTCTCACCGGTGACCGGACTTACGGTCGCGATCGGCATGCCAGACCTCCCATTCTGCGCCGGACCAGCCCCCGCCCGAAGCCGCCCGGGCGCTCCGCGCGTCACCTACCCATTTCACCAAGACCGCCGCGGCCGGGTCCACCAGCCGCGTCCTCGGGTCCTACCGCCCTCATGCCCGCACCGGCACGGTGCATGCGCCGGCGCCTGGTACCGGCGCCTGGTGCCGGCCCGGGCCGGCGACCACGCGATCAGGTGGCGGGATGGCCGGCCGTAGGCTGACCATTGCGCCATAACGGCGGTGCGGGCGAGTCGCCGGCCGAGCCGGCGCACGTCAGGCCCTGGGCGCAGCCGGCCGGGGCTCGGCTGGGACTTCGCGGACAGGACGGAACCAGATGAGCGAGTTGTTCGGCGGTGCCGGGGTGGCGCTGGTGACGGTCTTCGACGAGCGGGGCGGCGCCGATCCGGCCGCGACCGCGGCGCTCGCGCGTGACCTCGTGGCACGCGGCATGCGGGCGGTACTCGTGTGCGGCACGACCGGGGAAGCGGCGACGCTCACCGGCAGCGAGCGCGCGGCGATCATCGAGGCCGTACGGGCCGCGGTCCCTGACGCCGTCCCCGTCATCGCAGGCACCGGGGCGCCCTCGGCGTGGCAGGCGACCCGGCTCACCGCCGACGCCGTACGTGCGGGCGCCGACGCGGTGCTCGCCTGGTCTCCGCCCGGCTGCGAACTCGGCGGTTACTACGCCGCCATCGGCGCGGCCGCCGGCGATCACCCCGTCCTCGCCTATCACGTGCCCTGGATATCGTCGCCGGGCGTGCCGGTCGCGGCCCTGCCGAGTCTGCCGGTCGCGGGCGTCAAGGACTCGTCAGGCAGCCCGGACCGGCTGCTCGACGAGCTTGCTCACTACCAGGGCGCGACGTATGTGGGGTCGTCGGCGCTGCTCGCCCTGGCCGGTCCGATGGGAGCCGCCGGGGCGATCCTGGCTCTCGCGAACGTCGAACCCGAGGACTGCTGCCGCGCCTTCGCCGGTGACGCCGAGGCCCAGCGCGCGCTGGCCGACCGGCACCTCGAGGTCCGCGACGGTGGGATCCCGGCGCTGAAGCGCATCCTCGCCAAGACGCGGCCGATCTCCGCTGTCTCCCGCGTCAGTTGAGCGCCGGTTTGAGCCGAGCCGGGTTTGAGCCGGCGCCGACGTTCTCATCGACGTGCTCGGGTGTGCGGAACCCGAGAATCGGGATCGTGGATCCACGCCAGTGCTCCCTGCACCGGCGACCGCCCGCCACTGGTCCGGATCTCCCTGATCGCGCCGCGCCGCGCCAGCCATTCCGGTGCCGGCCGGCCGTCCCTGAAACAGCGCATCCATTCCGGTTCGTCGCCACGTACGTCGTCATCGGGCAGCCGCGAGTCCGGTGAGTACTTGTCGTTCATGAAGCCCATGGCCAGCGGCCCCGGTTGAGGCTCGCCCACCCTTGGCGTTCGACCATGGCAAGCATCTCTGGAGCATCATTGAGGACGTTGACCTCGTACTGGACCACCGAGCAGTGCGTTCCCGTGCACGAAAGCTACACGGCCGGGCTCAGCGGCCCGGACGGGCGCCATCCACCCCGCCGCCCCCCCGCCGCGTTCATGATCCGTTTCTGTGTCAATCTGCCCGCACATAGCGCGGGCAGATTGACACAGTTGCGGATCTTGGACTGTTTCCCCCGGTGATCCCGGTTGCTGGAGGTTTCTGGCGGCAGGAGGCTTTCTGGCCGACGGTGAGT
>WNFJ01239918.1_pt1 | contig 29909 bp, 25 predicted proteins | sample 5400461 | NCBI WGS metagenome assembly WNFJ01 (sample SAMN13153349, study PRJNA577476) | soil metagenome | isolation source: 115 cm saprolite on Douglas fir-dominated hillslope | place: USA:California | collected 2013-09-17
TGCGCGGACGATGTCGCCGATTGCGTCGTTCAACTCGCGCAGTCCCGTTTCCGCCGACTGCCCTGTGCCGGCGAAGTCGTCGATCAGAAGAACCGCCCGGACCGCTTCGTTTGCGACGAGACTCTCGCGCGGCGCGCTGCGCTCCAATATGTCGGCCGCTCGAGGCCCGCCTCGTCGGCGTACAGACGCGCGAAGTGTGCGCCGCTCTTGGCCGCACCGTCGAGGTAGCTGACCACGAGTTCTCGGTTGGTCAGTGGGCGCGCTCCGATGCGCGCCGTGGCCGATCGCCGGACGACCTCCGCGATTTCGCCGAGCTTGCGCCTCACGAACGTGCTCGGGAAAAACTCAACGTTCTGAAGCAGCCGCAACATAAGGCGCTGATCCGCGGCCGATGGAAATTGCTCGAGCCATGCCTGGATTCGCACTTCCGTGATGACGTGACCGCGGTACGAACCCCATTGGCCCGCGAGCTCCAGCGTCTCTTCCGGCCGAACGCGCAGCTCCTCCTCTCTCTTTCGGCCCGCCAATGACTCGTCGGGGACATCGATATTCGCGATCATCTGTTCGATGCCGCGCGACCGAAGCCAGGAGAAAAAGAGCGGGACCTTGAAGTCGTACAAGCCAAGCGACACGTCGCCCTTGAGCACCTTGCGCGTCACGAATTCGCGCAATTCCGAGTCCAGATCGATGCCGACGACGAGTGGATGCTTCTTCAAGACACCCACCGAGCAAGGTCGCTCGGCGCCGAGCTTGTCCGCCAGAGCAATAAGGACGCGGTGCCGGCGATTCGAACGCTCGGCCGCGGCGGCCCCCACGTCGGCCAGACCGTCGTCCCAAGAGTGTTGGAACGCGTTGCGCTCGGTTTCACGCGCCGTCGCGCGAACCGCCGCCCAATCCGCGTCGCGATCGAAGTAGTCGACTCCGACGACCGTCCACTTGTTGAGCTTGTCGCCCTGGCTGTCGAGGATGAAACGCATCTTCTCGCCGCCGACGAGCACGCACGCGATGCGCGGGCGCGACGTAAGACTGCGCAGCGTTAGAAAGAAGGCGTTGCCGACGTCATCGCGCGCATACAGCTCTCGCGGCAGCTCGTCGAATTCGTCGAAAAGAAGAACGAACTTGCCCGGAGTGCGCTCGAGGGCGTCCTCGAGGTAGTCGACCAGCGGCGTCAGCGACTCGAAGGATCCCGGAATGGGCAGCGTTTGCAGAGCGGGAATCTGCGCGCGCAGACGTTTGCAAGGGCGCGCGGCCAGGCGCTGCACAGTGACCTGGGGGCTCGGGTCGATGTAGTCGCCGCTTTCGACGTCGACGACGTGCCATCCCAGGGCGCTCGACTCAGAGGCGAAAGGAGGACTCGAGGTCACCGTCCGAGCCAGGCGCGGACGCAAACGCGAGAAGCGCGCGCATAACGGATCGTCGGCCCGCGGCAGCCTCCTCCCCGGCAGGTTGCGCGTCGCGGTGTTCGGCCGCAGCGCGATCCACGGAGCGCAGAATCGCGCCCGAACCGGACGGCGGAAGAGTCGAGAACATCGAGAGGGTCATGGGACCGCCGGCGAAGACTACCCGCCCCGCGGCCTCATGGAATCTCATCTCTGCGACGTCCGGCCGAAATGCCCGTCGTAGCGAGTCGCAAACAGCTCGGCGGCCGGCGTTCGGCGCGGAAGAGGCGCCCCAGAAACCATGGCATCGGTGGTCGGTGGGCCGCCAAATGATCGCACCGGGCCAGGGGCCTCCGCGCAGCCAATCCGAAACGAGAGTTCCGCTGGGTCCTGATGCAATCGATCGCCCGGTGCGGCCCACCGCCCGGGCCCCGCCGCCTCTGAGCACCGAAACGCCGGTCGCCGAGCGGGCGCCACGTTGCTCGTTAGTTGTTAGCCAAGAGAGCAGCCGCGAGTTTGTCGCCGAGAGTCTTGGTCTCCGCCTGGTTCTCGATGTCACTCGGCGCGGTGTTGGCCCCGACAAAGACGATGTACGTGACGCCACTGCCGACACCCCCGGTTGCGGGGTTCGGGTTGATGCCGAGACTTTGGGCGCACGCGTAGGAAGCCTCGCCGATGAGATTGGTCGGACCCGTGTCGCCGAAGACAGCGTAGGTGAGCTTGCCGTTATAGAGGACCGCGATAACGTTGCCTCCGTTCGCCTTGTCGAGGCCGGGATACGCAAAGTCGCTCGGGAGGACGACGTACGGGGTAATCGCAGCCGCCAGCGGCATGCCGGCATTGTTGTGAAAGGCGGTGTCGGCGTAATAGCTCGGGTCGGGTCCGGGGCAGCCTCCCGCGTCGCGCCCGTCGCAGTCGATGTCCATGTCGGAGTAGAAGTAGACCGCTCCCTTCATGGCGCAGATCGGAACATCGGGCACCATACTGCCAGGATCCGGATAAGTGTGTGTGGACACCATGTTGGCACTCGTGCACGGATGCGCCTGCACGAGCGCCGAGAGCTGCGCGGGTGTGGGGGTCGAACCGGGTTGGCCATCCGAATCGGGGGCCGTTGCGTCCGTAGCCACTGCACTCGAGCCCGTGGCGGCGCCGCTACCACGGCCCGATGTGCCGCTGCTGCCCCCTGCTGCGTTGCTTCCTGTAGCCGCGTTGCTTCCTGTAGCCGCGTTGCTTCCGGTGGCCGCGTTGCTCCCTGTAGCCGCGTTGCTCCCGGTAGCCGCGTCCCCAACGGCGCCGGTGCCCGCGTTCGAGCCGCTGGTCGCGGTCGTTCGGGTCGCGTCGTCATGGGAGCAGTACACCAGGAGTGCGAGCGGCCACGCGATGCCGCCCGAAATGCGCACTAGTGCACCGCCCGCGATGTGCCATCAACAATCGCAAGCGATTGTTTCGCTCCGCGAACGGTCGGTGCACTAGACAATTCCCTTGGGCTTCGCCCAAACCCCGAATTCGCTCCCGCGAATTCGCTAGTGCACCGCCTCACTCTATGCTTGATGCCATCTCGACGGCGGTGCACTACGACGCCCGCCGGGCTGCCCACTCGGCGAGGGCGGTACGCTCCTGCCACACACGCGCGAAGGCCTGCGCGTAGCGATCGACAACCTCGTCGCGCTGCGCGATGAGCGGGCAAGACTGGGAAAAGAGAACAAGAGAGCCATCGAGCAGGGCGTTCGTTCGCGGGTAGCGCGCGGGATCGTAGTTCGTCGAGAGGTCAGTACCTCCCTCCGCAGATCGCGGAAATCCGTCCGCCGGGTCGCGCCGTTGAAAGACGGTCTGTGCCGGAAGACTCACCGATTGCCACATCACGACTTCGAGGCCCTCTGCGCGGAGCGCCTGCATTACGGCGTCTCGCAGTCGCCTCGGGGAGAGGTCGACCCCTGCCTTCGCCGGATCGAGGTGAACCCGGTATTTGTGATACACCGAGCTTCGCCCAGGGGGCGCCTGGGGCGGGGTGACCCCCGGTAGCTCGGCAAGAGCGCGTGACAATCGTTCGGCGTTTCGCTGGCAGCGTTCAGTGCGTTCCGGCAGTCGAGCGAGCTGAGCTCGTGCGAAGGCGGCCATCATTTCATTGCCTCGATACATCGAACCGACACGGCGCGAGTCCAGCGCACGGGACCCATCGAGAGGGCGCTTGGGATTGAACTCCGTGGCGTCCGCGAGGGATAGCTCCTGCCCAAAATTACGGACGGCATTGGCTGCCTCGGCGAGTGCTTGGTCGTTCGTGACCATGATTCCGCCCTCGCCCGCCGCCAGGTTCTTGCTCGACTGAAGAGAGAATCCGCCGGCTGCGCCGATTGCGCCTACGCGGCGTCCTGCGCATTCTGCACCGTGCGCTTGTGCCGCGTCCTCGACGATGACAAGCCCGCGTGACCGCGCGACCTCGAGGAGGGAGGTCATGTCCGCCGCGCAACCGTGCATGTGTACGGGCATGATGGCACGAGTGCGCGCTGTGACGGCGATTCGGGCGGCCTCCGGGTCCAGGCATCCGGTGGCGATATCTACGTCGGCAAAAACAGGGATGGCTCCGAGCTGAGTCACGGCGAGCGGTGTGGCCACGAAGCTGTACGAGGGGACGATGACTTCGTCGCCCGCGCGCACACCCGCCGCGGCCAAAGCGACCACGAGGGCACTCGTCCCGCAGTGGGTGAGCACGGCGTGCTTCGCGCCTACGAACCTCGCAAATTCCTCCTCTAGGGCACGCGATTCGGGCGCGAAGGGGCCCGAGAGAATGCCTCGATCGAGCACACGAGCTACGGCGAGCCGCTCTTCGTCCGTGACGACGGGCCAGACCTGGTGCGCGCCGCTGGGCAAGACGGGCGCAGCGCCGAAGAGAGCGAGTTCGGCCTTAAGCGGGTTTTTCCCGTCCACCATCAATGCGCACCTTCACTGGGTCGGCTCGGCGTGCGACTTGACGCCATTCGTATGCGCCGTGCGGCCGGTCGCATGCGCGCGTGCCCAATCGAGCAGGAGCTTCTCCTGCTTGAAAAGGTCGTGCACAGGAGACTCGCCCTGCGCGTGATACGGCGACTTGAAGAACATCGACAACTGCCGCTGGATGCCGCGTTCGCCGCTGCGCTTGGCGACGTCGAGAAGGCGCACCAGATCGATGACCAGCGGTGCGGCGAGGGCGGAGTCCTGGCAGAGGAAGTCGATCTTGATTTGCATGGGGATTCCCGCAAATCCGACGATGTCGATGTTGTCCCACGCCTCTTTCGAGTCACCGCGCGGCTTGTAGTAGTGGATGTGCACTTGGTGATTCTCGACGTGGTAGCCGACGATCGAGTCAAGCACCGCGGCCTTGCTCATCACTTTGGTCTTGTTCGACGACGGCGCTTCGAGAACCAAGCCGTCGCTGTTTCCCAGAATGTTGGTGGAGTACCACCCGTCGATCTTCAATCGGCGCGCCCGGAACATCGGTGCCAGCGCCGTTTTGAGCAACGTCTGCCCCGTCTTGCCGTCCATTCCGGCAAAGGGGTTGGCCATCTCGTGCGCCTGCTGCTCGAGGGCGGGCACGTTGGTCAGGCTCGGGGTGAAGTTGCAGTAAGGGATCTGCAGCTTGTTGGCCGTGTAGAAGTAACGCATCGCTGGCGAGATGCTCGGATGGCTGCTGTCCAGGCCTGCCTCGAACGCACGGAGATCTCGGTGCACGGCCTGCGTCTCGAGGAACCCCTCGGTCGACGCGAGGTTGACCATGACCATGCGGTCGAGCCCATGTTCCTTTCGGAATGTCTCGAGCTGCCGTTCCAAGACAGCAATTTGCTCTCTGTACGTGGTGGCCGCGACAACGTTGGCGCCGTCGACGTTCTGCACGTAGGACTGAGCAAAGACGGCCGGCCAGGGGCGGACGCGTTCGAGCTCCGGCCGTACCTTTTCGAGTACGTGCTCGGGGATGACTCTGTGACTCAGAGCGCCCTCGTAGCAGTTGGCAAACTTGATGTCCCACCCCCCGAAGACCAGGCTCTCCAGAGGCGCGAAATCCAAAAGCTCGGTCAGCGATTCGGCGATGCGGGCTTCGGTGCGCTCCGTCACCATCCCGATGCTCGGAGCGATCCCCCGTTTCATCAGTTGCACGCCCGCGATTACGGTCGATGCGACCGCTCCGTTGACTCCTACGATGGCGACCCCGATGCGATTCATGGCTGCTGTGCCTCGTGGCAATGCTTCGGCGGGCTAACGGACAACGGCCGCATACTGCCAAAGCAGTTTCTTCTTAGTGTCATCGATGATGCGCGGAAATTTCCCCTGGACGTTTCCACCAGTAACGGTCTCGAGAAAACGGCGGGCACCTCCGCTTGCGAGGGGCACGACGATCGGTGGCAGGAGGGCGACCTCGTTGTGGCGGTGCTCGCGATAGACCCGGTTTTGCTTGCATAGTCCAGCATCGAAAGCCGCTGCAAAGGCGCGAAGGTCTGCGGGCGTCGCGCCGTTCTGGAATTCCACGAAGAGCACGTAGCGGGATTTCGCCGATCCGTCGACGCCTACATCTGCAGCCGCCCCGAAGTCGAGCGTCGCGCATGGGCAGTCGGCTACCGCATCGCCCACGGCACGCTCGATCTCCACGTGGGTCGTCAACTCCTGGGTGAGAGAAAGGCACCCGGACAACCGGCCCACGAATTCGATGCGTAGGGGGTCCACCGACGCGAAGCGAACGATGTCCCCGATTTCGTACGCGTAAAGTCCCGAGGCGGTCGTGACGACGATCGAGTAGGGCCGGTCGCGCTCAACTGCCCAGAGAGGAACGCGCGCGGCGTTGGCAGAGTCGCGTCTCTCGACCGGGATGAATTCGAAAAAGGTCCCGCGATGCGGCAACATCAGCAAGCCCGGCGCGCCGCTGAAGTCGGACGTCGCGTAGACGCCTCCCTCGGTGGCATTGTAAGTGTCCACCAAAGTGAAGTCGTCGCGCCCCAGGAGGTTGCGAAGGACGGGGAGGTAGGGGGCGGCGGAGACGCCGCCGCCAAAGAGCACCTTGAGGTTGGGCCACACTTGCGACACTGTTCGAACGTCTCGCCCTCGCCCTCGAGCCGCCGCAAGCACCTTGTCGAAGAGCAACGTAAACCAGCAAGTGGTACCGGCGATGGCACGGATGTCATGGTCAATGTAACGGCTGGCAATGACGGCGAGTTTCTCGTCGTAGTTCGCCATCGTGCGAACGTCGTTTTCCGGCAGATAGATGGGCCGAGTGGCGATCGGCATGCGCGTCATCATGAGCGCCGGGTTCGACGTGACGAGGGCGTTGCCCTCTTTGCGCATCGTCGTCGGCGGAAAAAGCCCCAGCGTGAAGCCCGTAAACAACTCGTGGTCGGCCGACCAAGCCAGGTAGCGCATTAAGGTGTCGGCCCCTGCGCGCTGTTGGAAGCGGATCTGGCGCTCGGTGATCGGCAGGAACTTGGGCTTGCCCTGGTTGGAGCTGCCCGAAGAGTTGCCGAAGTAGCACACGGGCTCGGGCACAAGCACATTGCGTTCCCCCGCGCGCATTCGATCAATCAGGGGCGAGAAGGAGTCATAATCGCCAACGGGCACCTGTTGTGCGAACCCCTCATAGTCGCGGATGCCTGCGAAACGTTGTGCGCGCCCAAACTCGGTCTTCTCACTGTGAGCCAAGAGAGACAGGAGCGTAGCTTCCTGGGTCTGGCGCAAGCGCCGGAGGGCCAAATCCCATCGCGCGACCTGGAAACGGGCCCAGCGCGCCGCGGCGCGGCCCACAAGGGGCGGATAGGGGGAACGAACTAGCCCGCGCGAACCCAGCCACGCCTCGCCAACAGTGCCGGCGCCTGCGTGAGGCGGGGCCCCTTGCCATAGCTCGTTCATCTCGCTTGACGTCATAGTGGCAGATGCAGCCGATCCTCAAGAATCATGGAGCTGGAAAGTGCGCGCACGACCTCATAAGCCTGTTGGAGCCGGAAACGAGCGAGCTAGGGAAGCCGAGCGCTGGAGAAAGCGCAAGAGGGATGCTCGGGTTCCTACGCAAGCTGACTTTTAGCCCAACCTTATGCGCAAGATTTTCGTTCGTAGTCTTTCCAGGTTTGTCGTTTGGGGCCCCGGCCCCAAACGGGCTGTCAACGAACTCCTCTTTATGTGCGTCGTCTTGTTCGCGGCAGTTGTCGCCCCCCCGGTCAGGGCGGACGAAGGCGAGGAGGCATCGGCGCAGGCGATGACGCTGCGCCGCTACGAACTCGCCGGCTTCCCCATATTGGGAGGCAACAGCGACATCGGCGTTCAGTTTGGCGGCGCGGCGACTTTAACTCGGTTTTACGACCGGGCTTTCCCCTATCTTTGGAACGCCGACCTTCTGCTGTCGGCGAGCCTCAAGGACGTTAACGGCCTTCGGCTCGTCCAGCAGAGTCATGTTCTCCGTTTGGACGCTCCGGATCTGCTCAACGGACGGCTTCGGGTCGACACCCGAGCCAACTTCCAGCACACCATCAACTCCGGATACTACGGCATCGGCAACTTGACGCCTATCGACCCCGCGCGAGTCGGCAATAAGTACTATTGGTACACCAACGCCGAGAGTCGACTTCGAGTCCTGGCGCGCATCCACACGGGCCATTCGATCGACATCGCATTGGGCAGCATTCTTCGATACGAATTCCCAGAAGGATACCAGGGGTCGAAGCTGGAAGAAGACCTCGCCGGCCCTCACGGGTCGCCGACGACAGCTCTCGGCGCAACCTCGATGTTCCTGGCCGGCATCGCTGCCGGAATCATGATGGATACTCGTGACAGCGAGTTCGTTACGCGACGCGGCATCTTCTACCAAATCGGCGTCGGCGCGACGGTGGGATCTGCCGATGGCGTTGGCTACGGCAATACATCCGCGATCCTGTCGCACTATGCGCCTCTGGGCCCGCTCTTCGTCTTCGCGAGCCGTTTCATCGCATCGTTCCAGTTCGGGCGTATTCCATTCTACGACCTGGCCCAAGCAGGGACGTTCGAGCCTCAATACTTGCTCGGCAGCGAGTCCGGTGTTCGTGGTGTGCCGGAAGGGCGGTACCGCGGACCGATCACGATGGTGACCAATCTGGAGATTCGTGGCACGCCGTTCCCCCGGTTCCGCCTCTTTGGAGAGCGCTTCCGAGTCGGCACGACGACCTTCCTCGACGTCGGGCGCGCGTGGAGCGACTACTCCGCCATCTCGCCGGCGGACGGAAATCTGGTCGGCCTGAGGTTTGGGGTTGGAGGCGGCGCGTTTCTTCAGTGGGGCGAGGCGGCCATCTTCCGGGTCGAAGTTGCGTACTCGCCGGATGCCGTGTCGGAGAATCCGAACTTGCCCATCGGGATCTACGTAGCCGACGGGATGATGTTTTAGAGCTATAGAACCGCGCCCCATGCAGTCTGCAGGTTCTCCGACACCCGATCGGTCCGTGGACAAGCTCGCGGGTGGGTTTCCCTACCGCGCGGCCTTGGCTCTGGCCGAGGCCATCATCCCGGGTTCGGCCACCATTCCCGGTGCCGACGAGGCGACAGTCTCACGCGCTCACGAAGTCGTGCACGCGTTTCATCCGGGCCTCGTGAAGAGTTGGCGAATGGCTCAGGCGACTCTGGCGGCTGCGGCGATTGCCCGAACGGGCCGCCCATTCGGTGCGCTGTCTGCCGCCCGTCAAGAAATCCTGCTGGGCCAGTGGCAAGCCGACCCCGTGCTCAGGACTGCGCTCGGCCTGGTCGGGCTCGTGTACAAGTTCGTGCACTTCGACCAGCCGGCGGTCTACCGCGCAATGGGCGGAACGCTGAACGTGGTGAACGGCCTCGAGAGCCCACGATGGCTTCATCAGATTCATCGGGGGCAGGATTGCCAATCCGACGCCATCGAGTGCGACGTCGTCGTGGTTGGCACCGGCGCGGGCGGCGGCGTAGTCGGACGCGAACTCGCTGACCGAGGGTTTGCGGTGGTCTTCGTTGAAGAGGGGGAGCATCACCGACGCGATGCCTTCGACGGGAGCTCGGTGCGTGCCCACCAGCGCTTTTATCGAGGAGCGTTTTCCGTCGGCAACGCGCCTATGCCCGTGTTCATGGGACGGCTCGTGGGAGGGTCGACGGCGATCAATGGCGGCACGTGCCTGCGCGCGCCGTCTTGGGTGCTCGATCGCTGGTGCGAAGCGACGGGGACTGACGAGTTTGGCCTCGAGTCGATGCGGCCGTACTTCGAACGAGTCGAGGGAGTTCTCGACGTACGCGTATCCGATCGACGACAAATCGGCCCCATTGCGGACGTGATGTCGCGCGGATGCGACGCCCTCGGTTGGAGCCATTTTGCCATCCCGCGCAACGCGCCCGGATGCGACGGCTCTGGTTTCTGCGACTTTGGCTGCCGAACCGATGCGCGTCGCGGTACCAACATTTCTTATGTGCCGCCGGCTCTGGAGAAGGGCGCCTTGCTCCTTACGGAGCTACGAGCCGAGCAGGTGCTCCTGGAACGTGGCCGCGCCGCCGGCATCCAGGCAATCGCCCGGGACGGCCGTTCGATTCGCGTTCGCGCTGGCGCAGTGATTCTGGCCGGCGGCGCGATCCCCACTCCGCTCTTGCTCCTGAAGCAGGGCATCGGCAACGCGAGTGGTCAAGTCGGAAGAAACCTGAGCACCCACCCGAGCGGAGGTTTCTCGGCGATCTTTGACCGCGAGATTCGTGGACACGCGCACATCCCGCAGGGCTACGCCTGCGATGAGTTCTTGCGCGAGGGGATGCTCATCACCGCAGCGCAGCCCGACCTCAACATCGCGGCTGCGGTGCTACCCTTCGCGGGCCGTCGCCTGATGGAGATCTTGGGACGGATTGACCATCTCGCTTACTTCGCGCTCCTCATCCGCGACTCGAAGCCCAACGGTCGCGTATGGCAAGACGTGGGCGGTCTTCCCGCGATTACGTACCACATCGCGCCCGAGGACATCGAGAGGATGCATCGCGCCATGATTCGCACCGGCGAAATGTGTTTGGCGGCGGGAGCAAAGAGGTTGCACCCCACTACTCTCAAGATGCGCGAGCTCAGCGGAATCCGCGACCTCAATAGGTTCCGAAAGACGAAGCTTTCTCCGAGCGACGTCATCTGGACGAGCTACCACCCGCTGGGCACGTGCAAGATGGGTCGCAATCCGAGGGCGAGCGTTGTCGATACGAATCACCAAGCGCACGACGTGCCCGGGTTGTTCGTCGTCGATGGCAGTACGGTGCCGGGGCCATTGGGAGTCAACCCGCAACTGACAATCATGGCGATGGCCACGCGGGCGGCCGAAAAGATCGCGGAACGGCTCGCCTAGCGGAAGAACTCGCGCACCGTCTTGATGCGCTTGTGGATGGCAAACGGCAGTCGCCACGCTTGCCCGAAGCGACCGATTTGCAGGTCGGCCAGGATCTCGCCCACCTTCCAAAGAGTCTCGTCGTACGGCATCCAAAAGAGCTCCGGCGCCGTCGCGCGGTCGACGATTGTCGCGCGCGGCCGCACGAAGGTCCCGAGCGAGTGCACGCTATTGGCAACCCCAAAGCCGGTCTCGCGCGTACCACTCCAGGGCAGTGCCGGAACAGCGCCGGAGAACGAATGGTTATTGATGGTCACTACGCCGACATCGAGCCGCTCGGCCAGCCGCCTTGCGCGGGCCACGTCACGCGTCCAAATCGAAGCGCCCAGGCCATAGCGCGACTCGTTGATTCGTCGCACGGCATCGGCTGCCCCGTTTACGCGCACGACGGCCAGCACTGGACCGAACGTCTCGTCGCGGACGACCTTCATTTGATCGTGACACCGATCGAGCCCCGTCGGCGGGTAAAGAAGGCCGTCGGCGAGCGCAGCTCCGCCACAGACGACCACCGCGCCTTTCGCGCGCGCGTCTTCCACGTGCGCAACAACCGTCTCGAACTGCCTGCGGTTCCCAAGCGCGCCGATGTCGGCGAAGGGTTGCCCGGACGCGCGCAGCCGCGTCCACCCTCGGCGCATCGCTTCCACGAACGTTTCGGCAATTCGCTCGTCGACATACGCGATTTCAATCGCCCCGCAGGCCTGGCCCGCGTTCGAAAGTGTCCAGTGGGTGATCCCGGCTACCGTGCGTTCCAGGTCGCAGTCGGCCAGCACAATGGCTGCGTCCTTGCCTCCCATCTCGATGCTTGAGGCAATGCCGCGCTCCGCGCAGCGCAGACGCACTGCGCGTCCCGACTCGGGCGAGCCTGTGAACACGCAGGCATCAATGCCGGCGTCGATGAGGGCCCCCCCCGTTCTCCCATCTCCCTGAACGACGTGAGCGAGCCCATCGGGCAATTCGCCCGCCAAACGTTCGACGAACCAAGCACTGGTTTTTGGCGTGTATTCGGAGGGCTTAACGATGACGGCATTGCCCGTGAGAAGGGCAGGAATCGTCGAGCGATAGAGCCCTGCCACCGGGTAGTTCCATGGGGCGATGATGCCCACGACGCCTCGCGCGACGAGGTCGACGTACGCGCTTTTCCTCGGGAAGCTGATCGGGTTGAGCCAAGTGCGTTGCCGCCGCGTTGCTTGCTCGACGATTCGGACCCAGCCCTTGACGGTGTCGAGCGGCCCCAGCGCCTCGTTGAAAAGCCCCTCAACGTCGACCTTTCCCATTTCCTCGCGCGCGAGGCCGATGACTTCCGCCCGACGACGGAGCATTTGCTCTGCCGCGCGCGTGACGGCTCCCACACGCTCCGCGAGTGGCCGCAGCTGCCATTCGTACTGCGCTGCCCGCGCACGGGCGACCACGGCGCGGATCGTGGCGACCAGCTCCGTTTCTTTGGCCGCCGGTTGCGTGGGCTCCCGTAGCAGTGAGATGCGCATCCCGCTGCGACGTTCGGACAAGCTTGTATGGGGCAAGTCGCCGGGCAACGCGCCGTCTGCCGCTTCGAGGGCCTCGAAGGGTTGACCGTACCCATTGACGTGGTTCTCGTTCACGCTGAGCTGTGCGATACCCCGGATGAGGCCGCGAGCACAACTGGAAGCTTGTGGCGGGCGGGCGCGAGGCCGTTTGCGTCGACGGTGAATCGGTTGTCCGCAGTAGAACTCGGTTCCCCCCCCGCCCCGGCGTTGCCGCGCGCGCTGAGGAGGCGTAGCAAGTAGGTCCAGCACGCGCCTTCGGCAGCGCCGGTGGCGACGTATGGGAACGGAGCAAGCGACCATGTACCCGACCAAGAACGATCTCCCGGAAACGGCACGCACGAAGCTCGTCGAGCTTTGCAACGCGCGTCTCGCTGACGCGATCGATTTGCAGACCCAGTGCAAGCAGGCGCACTGGAACGTCAAGGGCCCGAGCTTTATTGCCCTGCACGAACTGTTCGACAAGGTGACCGAAGACGTCGAGGACTACGTGGACCTCATCGCGGAGCGGGCGGTTCAACTCGGCGGTGTCGCGGAGGGGACGGCCCGTTCGATCGTTAAGCGCTCGTCTCTCAGTGAGTATTCAGCCAAGGGCAGTGGCGGGCGAGATCACGTCGAAGCGTTGTCTTCCGCGCTCGCTGCGTTCGGGAAACTTGCGCGCCACGCAATCAATCAGAGCACCGAGTTGGGTGATGCGGACACGGCCGACCTATTCACAGAAGTCTCGCGCGGGACCGACAAGTGGCTGTGGTTTGTGGAGGCGCACCTTCAGGCGGAACGATGAATCGCGACGCGGTCCTGCGCGGCCGCGCGAACGCCGATCGGGCAGACGATGCGCCGCACGGTCCAAGCAACCAGATGGTCAAGTCCGGCATCGCACGCTGGGTGCGCATCGTTCTTGCCATCTTTGGACTCCTCGCGATTGTCGCCGCCCTTGCGGGGGTAAAGGTCGCTCAGATCTCGACCCTCATCGGCATGGGGAAGCAGGCCGCCAAGGCCGGCCCTCCGCCCGAATCCGTCGCCACGTACTTGTCACAGAAGCAGACGTGGGAGGGAACGCTCTCTGCGGTCGGCAGCATCACCGCGGCCAAGGGGGTTGCCGTAAGCAACGATGCGCCTGGGATCGTGTCGCGCATCCTCTTTGACTCGGGCGCCACGGTTCGCGACGGTCAGATTCTTGTCGAACTCGACACGAGTGTCGAGCGCGCGCAGCTCGCGTCCGCCAAAGCCCGGATGGGACTTGCGAAGGTGACGTTCGGTCGATCCCAGGCCCTGCTGGCAAGCGGCAGCATCTCCAAGGCCCAAGTTGACTCGGACGAAGCACAGCTCCGGACGGGATCGACCGACGTCGGCGCTTTGGAGGCGGAGCTCGCTCGCAAGACTGTGCGCGCCCCCTTTGCCGGGCGTCTCGGCATTCGACTGATCAACCTGGGCCAGTATCTCAGCGCAGGGACAGCGGTCACGGAGCTCGAGTCGACCGACTCGGTGTTTGTCGACTTCACGCTGCCGCAGCAGCGCCTGGCCGACATCAAAGTGGGCGTAGCTGTCCACGTGACCATCGAGGGCGCCGCGGGGTCGACCCACGAGGGCACGGTTTCGGCCGTCGATCCTGCTGTCGACGCAACGACGCGCACCATCAAAGTCCGCGCAACGGTGCCGAACAAACAAGACAACCTTCGGCCCGGGATGTTTGCGACCGTTGCGGTGATCTTGCCGCAGAGCGGGAGCTTCGTGACCGTGCCTGCGACCGCTGTCATTCACGCGAGCTACGGCGACTCGGTCTACATCCTAGAAGACAAGAAGGACGAAAGCGGCAAGACCGTCTTGGGGCCCGACAGCAACCCCGCAAAAATGGCACGACAGCAGTTTGTCCGCGTCGGCGAGGCGCGCGGCGACTTCGTTGCCATTCTCGACGGCCTCAAAGAAGGACAAGAGGTCGTCACCGCCGGCGCGTTCAAGCTCCGCAACGGCGCGAGCGTGCTCGTGAACAACGACATCAAGTCGAATCCGCAGCTTGCGCCCAGGCCTGAAAATCGGTGAGGCGGCCATGAGTTTTACCGACGTCTTCGTTCGGCGACCGGTCCTGGCGATCGTCGTCAACCTCGTCGTTCTGATTGCGGGATTGCAGGCGATCCGCTCGCTCAACGTGCGGCAATATCCGAAGCTCGAGAGCGCCTCGGTCACCGTCCGAACTGTGTACGTGGGGGCCGACGCCGACCTCGTGCGGGGGTTCATCACGACGCCGCTCGAGCGCGCAATCGCAGCGGCCGACGGGATCGACTACATCGAATCGCAGAGCGTTCAGGGTTTGTCGACGATCAGCGTTCGACTCAAACTCAATTTCAACGCCGCCGAAGCGCTCGCCGATATCAGCACCCGCGTCAACCAAGTCCGCGCGGACTTGCCCCCCGAGGCCGAGGTCCCCGCGATCCAAGTCGAGCCATCGGACGCGCGGATCGCGGCGATGTACCTGAGCTTTGGATCCAAGCTCCTCGAGGACAACCAGGTCACCGACTATTTGATCCGCATCGTGCAGCCGCGCCTTTCGGCCGTCGATGGCGTCGCGCGCGCTGAAATCCTTGGAGGCCGCACTTTTGCGATTCGCGCATGGCTCAAGCCGGATCGAATGGCCGCGCTCGGCGTGAGCCCGTCCCAGGTTCGCGCCGCGCTTGCGGCCAACAACTACCTCTCTGCGGTCGGCCAGACCAAAGGGGCACTCATTCAGTTGAATCTCACGGCCTCGACCGATTTGAGATCTCTCGACGAGTTCAAGAGGCTCGTCGTCCGTGAGCAAAACGGCGCGCTCGTACGCCTGGAGGACGTGGCAGACGTCGTGCTTGGCGCGGACACCTACGACCAGGATGTCCGGCTCTCGGGGCAGCGTGCCGTGTTCATGGGAGTCTGGGTGCTGCCGAATGCCAACGCGCTCGACGTCATCCGGGAAGTGCGCCACCAAGTCGACGTCATCAAGGGCGAACTACCTACCGGCATGGAGGCGCTCGTCGCGTTCGACTCGACGAGCTACATCGAGAACGCGATCCGCGAAGTCGTCAAAACCCTGAGCGAAACGGTCCTAATCGTCATCGTCGTCATCTTCCTCTTTCTCGGCTCGCTTCGGACTGTCCTCGTTCCGCTGGTCGCGATTCCGGTGTCCCTCATCGGGGCCGTCTTTCTCATGCAGGCTTTTGGCTTCACGCTCAATCTGCTGACGCTTCTGGCCATCGTGTTGTCCGTCGGCCTCGTCGTCGACGACGCCATTGTCGTCGTGGAGAACGTGGAGCGTCATGTCCGAGAGGGGAAAACTCCCCTGCAGGCTTCGTTTGCCGGGGCGCGCGAGCTCGTAGGCCCGATCGTGGCGATGACGATCACGCTGGCGGCGGTCTACACGCCCATTGGCTTTCAGGCAGGCTTGACGGGCGCGCTCTTCCGCGAGTTCGCGTTCACGCTCGCAGGCGCGGTGCTCATCTCCGGCGTCGTCGCGCTGACGCTTTCGCCCATGATGTCGTCCAACTTGGTGCGTCCGCACCAGGTCGAGCCGCCGTCCGGGCAGCGCTGGCGCGGAGGTTTCGTGCGCGGAATCGATGCGGCTTTCGAACGCCTCAAAAGCGGCTATGGCCGGGCGCTCGGAGCCACTCTGACCATGCGTCCGCTCGTCTACACGTTCTGGATTGTCCTGACGATCTTGATCGTGCCCATGTACATGTTTTCACCGAAAGAGCTCGCTCCCAGCGAGGATCAGGGAGTCGTCTTCGGTGCGCTGGATGTGCCGGCGAACGCGACTCTCGAGCAGCTCACCCCCTACAGTGAGGAGATCAATCGCAACTTCATGGGCTTGCCGGAGTTCGATCACAGCTTCCAGATTACGTTCCCGACGGGAGGCTTTGGGGGGGTGCTCGTCAAACCCTGGCGTGAGCGTAAGCGAACCATCTTTCCCATTCAGGCCCAGTTGGCGCAGCAACTCTCGCGCATCGCGGGCATTCGGGCTCCGGCCTTCTTGCCCTCGGCCCTGCCGAGCGCTGGCTTTTTCCCCGTTGAGTTCGTGATCGCCTCGACGGCGAGCCACGACGAGATCCTGCGGTTCACGGAGCTAATGGCCCAAGAGGCTCTCAAGAGCGGACAGTTTGCCTTTCCTCCCATCAGCGATGTGCGAATCGATCAGGCCAAGATGGAGATCGTTCTCGATCGCGAGAAGATCGCGTCGATGGGCCTGAGCATGCAAGGGGTCGGTGCGGATCTCTCGTCGATGTTGAGTGGCAACTTCGTCAATCGTTTCAACATCGACGGTCGCAGCTACAAGGTCATACCGCAGGTCGAACGCGCGGGCCGGCTCACGGCCGAGCAACTGCAAGACATTCACATCGCGGCCCGGGGCGGGGAGCTCATGCCCCTTGGTGCCGTTGCTACACTGAAGCGCGAAGTAGAGCCGCGCACGCTCAACCGCTTCCAGCAGCTCAATGCCGTCAAGCTCTCGGGGGTCGCCACGCGAGGCGTGGACGGGGCGCTGCAGGTTCTGGAGCAAGCCGCCGCACGGATGCTGCCGCCCGGCTACCGCGTTGACTACACCGGCGAGTCGCGCCAGCTGCGGCAAGAGGGGGGCAAGTTTCTGCCCGCCATGGGGCTGGCGTTGGTCCTCATTTTCTTGGTTCTCGCCGCGCAGTTCAACTCGTTCCGTGACCCATTCGTCATCCTGGCAGGCTCAGTGCCCCTGGCGATGTTCGGGGCCATGATCTTCCCGTTTCTCAAGTTCTCGGGGCCGCCCGGACTGAGCTTCAAGCTGACCGAAGGTTGGACGACGACGCTCAACATCTACTCGCAAGTGGGCTTGGTGACCCTGGTGGGCCTGGTGTCAAAGAACGGGATTCTCATCGTCGAGTTTGCCAACGCCCAGCAGCGTCTGGGCTTGTCCAAGATCGAGGCGGTTCGCAAAGCGGCGAGCACTCGGCTGCGTCCGATTCTCATGACTACCGTGGCAACCGTCGCCGGGCACTTCCCACTGACGCTCGTGTCCGGTCCGGGCGCGGTAGCGAGAAACTCGATCGGTATCGTACTTGTCGGTGGAATGACGATTGGCACCCTCTTCACGCTATTTGTCGTCCCGTCGCTCTACGTGCTCATCGCCAAGGATCACCGTCGCGAGGCAGCCAGTGACGACGTCGTTCGCGCCGCAGCGTTCGATTCCAACGCGGGGCAGCTCGCGCCAGAAACTGCCGGAGCGTAACGCGAGACCCCTCGACAGACTGCGCTCGCTTGGGCACCCTGAGCGCCTGTGCGCACGGTTCACGTCTTTCAGCACGCAGAGTCGGAGGGCGCTTCGCGCATCGCCGACGTCGCGAAAGAAATGGGTCTCAACGTGGCTGCCTGCCGGCTGTACCAAGGCGGTGCGGTGCCGGACCGAATTCCACCGGATGACGTCCTGGTCGTCATGGGCGGCTCGATGGGGGCCGGCGACCTCGGGGATCCGCGATGGCCATTCTTGGCCGCGGAGGTAAGGCTTCTCGCGCGCCTTCTGGCCGAGGGTCGGCCCGTTCTGGGCATCTGCCTGGGCGCGCAACTGATGGCCCACGCCCTCGGGGCTTCCGTCTATCCGCTATGTGTCGGAGAGCCGCCCGTTCGTCATCGCGAGGTGGGCTGGGGCGCAGTGACTTTCGTAGATCAAATGGATAACGAGCGCAGCCTCTTTGGGCTCGCCGAGTCCGAAGTCGTCTTGCACTGGCACGGCGATACCTTCGATCTTCCGCCGGGCGCGACTCTGTTGGCGAGCACGCTGGCCTGCCCGAACCAGATGTTCCGCTTTGGTCGCCGCGCTTTTGGCCTCCAGTTTCACGTCGAAGTCACGGCCGAAGAGATTCCCCATTGGGTGCGTGAGGACGAAGCATTCGTCGTCGCAGCCAACGGAATAGAGGGTCCCAAGCGAATCCTCGCCGATACCGCCCGCTACATGCCCCGCCACCGCCGTATCGGTGATCGGATGATTCAGAACCTCTTGAGCGTCCTTCTCGACGACGGCGCATAGCGGCACGGGCTCTCAGTCGCGCTATAACGCATCGCCACCTGATGCCTGAACGAAAAACCCCTGGCGAAATTCTTGGAGCCGCCGAAAAGCTCGACAAGCAAACAATCGCTGTCCGCTATCGCGGCCGTGTCGTCGACCTTCACACGCCCTTAGAGACTGCGACGGCCGGCGATTTGGTGCCCATTCGCGCGACCGATGCGGAGGCGCTTCCCGTCATTCGGCACTCGACGGCGCATGTGATGGCCGACGCGGTTCAGCGACTCTTTCCGGGGACGAAAGTCACGATTGGTCCGGCGATCGACGAAGGATTTTATTACGATTTCGACAAGCCGGGCGGCGGTTTCACCGACGATGACCTGCGCAAGATCGAACAGGTCATGCTGCAAGTCATCCGCAAAGACTCGCCGTTTCGGCGCTCGGTCGTGTCGCGCGACGAAGCCAAGCACATGTTCTCGGCCATGGGGGAGACCTACAAGCTCGAGATCATCGACGCGATCCCGCCGGACGAAGAGGTCAGTTTGTACCGGCACGGCGCTCCGCCCGAGGAGTGGGTCGACGTTTGCGAGGGGCCTCACGTTCCGTCGACCGGGTATCTCGAAGCGGTGAAGCTCACGCATGTCGCTGGCGCGTATTGGCGCGGCGACGAGCGCAACCCCATGCTCCAGCGCATTTACGGCACGGCCTTCCCGTCGCCGGAGGCGCTCGAGGAACACCTTCGGCTGCTCGAACAGGCGAAGCTTCGCGACCATCGCAAGCTCGGCAAAGAGCTCGACCTTTTCATGTTCGACGAAGTGGCCCCTGCGATGCCTTTTTTTCTGCCTCGCGGAGCGTACGTGTACCAGCGCATGGTCGACTACGTGCGCGGCCGCTATCAGAACTCAGGTTATCAGGAGGTCATCACCCCGCAGATTTTTGACCCACGCCTCTTTCGCACCAGCGGCCATTTGGGTCACTACAACGAGAACATGTACCGGATCTGGACGGAGGACCAGCTCTCGGAGGGCGGCGACAAGATCAAGGAAGGTCTGCAGAAAGGCGGCTTCGCGCTCAAGCCGATGAACTGCCCGAGCCACTGCGTCATTTTTGCAAGCAAGCGACGCTCGTACCGCGAGCTGCCCTGGCGTGTGGCCGACTTCGGACGCCTTCACCGATACGAGCGCGGGGGCGTTGTCCATGGGCTGGCGCGGGTGCGGACTTTCTGCCAGGACGACGCGCACATCTTCTGCGCCGAAGCGCATGTCGCCGACGAAATCGCGAATTTTATCGGCTTTTTGGACGAGATTTACAAGGCGTTTCAATTCGAGAAAGTCGACATCAAGCTCGCCACACGGCCGCCGGCCGACAAGCGCCTTGGGACCGACGAAGACTGGGATCGGAGCGAGCGCGCTCTGTCCGACGGCCTCGACCGGCGCGGGCTCAAGTACGAAGTGGTTCCCGGGGAGGGCGCATTTTACGGCCCGAAGATTGAGTTTCACGTGTACGACGCCCTAAAGCGCTCGTGGCAGTTGGGCACGATCCAGTACGATTCGAATTTGCCACGCCGATTTGAGCTATCGTTTGTTGGCGATGACGGGATGCAGCACCAGCCCGTCATGCTCCATCGGGCGGTATTCGGATCTCTCGAGCGATTTTTCGCAATTTATCTCGAGCATTGCGGCGGCAACTTCCCCCCGTGGCTCGCCCCGCATCAGGCCATTGTGCTCACCGTCAGCGAGAAAAGTGACCGCTTCGCCCGCGAAGTCGACAAGCGCCTGCGGGGGGCCGGATTGCGTACGCTTGCCGACCTGTCGAGCGATAAGCTAGGGGCAAAGATTCGAAATGCTCGCCTCTTGCGCTGTCCGTACATCCTCGTCGTGGGTCCGAAAGAAGCGGAGACCGACTCGATTGGCGTTCGCTCCCGTGATGCGGGAGAACTTGGATCCATGAGAGTGGACGAGTTCGCCGCACGCCTTGTCGAGGAGTCACAACCGCCGGGGACCGTCGCACATTGACGCGCACACACGTTCGCGCCGACACTTGGATAGGACACTTGAGGCGGGGAACCGCTGTCCGCGCTCGCCGGGCTTCGCTCGGCTCGCGTTTTTGTCGTGAAACTGAAAACACAACGGAGGTCACGTAACCAGAATGGCATTGGGTCATCCCCGGTTCGATCCGCGTCAGCAGCAGCGCGGGTATCAGATCCGAGTCAATCACCGCATCCGAGTTCCCGAAGTACGCGTCATTGGGGCCGATGGGGGCATGCTCGGTGTGCTGCAAACGCACGAAGCTCTGCGAATGGCTCAAGAGCAGAATCTCGACTTGGTGGAGGTCAACCCCAAGGCGGAGCCGCCCGTCTGCAAGATCCTCGACTTTGGCAAGTACAAGTACGAGGAGAAAAAGAAGCAGGCGCAGGCTCGGCGCAATCAGTCCGTGGTCGAGATCAAGGAGATTAAGCTTCGGCCGAAGACCGACGACCACGACATCGCGTTCAAAGTGAAGGCCGCGCGTCGGTTCCTCGAAGGGGGCCACAAGGTGAAGTTCACCGTTCGCTTCCGGGGCCGCGAAATCACGCACCCCGAGAAAGCGCACGAGCAGCTCGACGTCATCTTGAAGGCGGTTGACGACGTGGCGAACGTCGAAACGCGCCCCTCGATGGAGGCTCGCGCGATGTCGGTCGTGGTGGCGCCCAAGCCCGCCGTCATGCAACGGGTCGCGCACCAGCGCGCGGCTCAGGAAAAGGCGAGGCAGCAAGCCGAAAAAGACGGCAAGCTTCCCCCGCCGGCGCCCTCTTCGATGGACCTGGGCGACGAGCCGGACGACGACGATGATGACGATGACGACGACGACGAGGCCGATACGGAAGACAGTGGGGGCGATTCGCCCTCGAATTGATAGACTGGCGCCATGGCGTCCGCTTCCAGCCCGACGCACGCGCTTCGCATCCTGATCGCGAAGCCGGGACTCGACGGGCACGATCGCGGCGCCAAAGTGATCGCACGCGCGCTTCGAGACGCGGGTTTCGAGGTGGTCTACACGGGCCTGCACCAGACGCCGGAGATGATCGCGAGCGCGGCGGTCCAGGAGGACGTGGATGCCGTCGGGCTTTCGATCATGAGCGGAGCGCACAACACGCTTTTCCCGGCGGTCATCGAGGAGATGAAAAAGCGCGGGGCCGACGACGTCGTCGTGTTCGGCGGGGGGATCATTCCGGACGCCGACATCGAGCGGCTCAAGACCGCTGGGGTGAGCGGCGTCTTCACGCCGGGTGCGTCGCTCGAGTCGATCATCCAGTGGGTGCGGGACAACGTTCACCCCCGGGTGTAAAGCCGGCGGGCGCGGGCTCTGCCTAGCGTCGAGTGATCGGAAGCAGCGAGCGCACGCGCTCATCGCGCAAGTAGAGACAACCCCAGACGATTACCCCAAAGACGACGGGGAATAGGAAGGGTTCACCCATGCGCACGTGCGTGGCCGTTGCCCCGCCGAGGTAGGCGGTGAGCAGGATCGCGCCGAGCACGGCCGTCCGTGGCACTGCGTAGAGGATCGTGGAAGCGAGAAGGACGAGTCCGAGGGGTACGAGAGAGCCGGCGGAATAGCCGACCCGAGCCGTGCCCTCCACGTAGGGGGCAAGGCGCATGACCTTTCCTGCGCCGTCGACGAGCAAGAAGAGAATGACGAGGGCGCCGAGAATGCGCGCCGTCCAGACTTTCTTGTCGACCGTCCGACTGGTTGCCGATGAGCCACTAAGTGTTGAGCGAGTGATTGTAGCGTTCATGCCCCAAGGACGAAGAACGAGCGATGGGTCTTACATCCGAGTGCACTTTTTTTCGCGGGCGTCCTGTCGGCCCTCGGCCTACTCCTTCGTCCTAGAAGGAGGCTCCCCATGCTCTACGCCATTCTCTGTTACGACTCCGAAGCCGCCGTCGGTTCCTGGACGAAGGAGCAAGATGCCGCGGCCATAGCCAAGCTCGACGTCGTGCAGGAGAAGCTCACGCGGGAAGGGCGGTTGGGTCCGGTCGTGCGCCTGATGCCGACCACGGCGGCTACGACGCTCCGCAAGGGCAAGGACACTATCGTTCTCGACGGACCGTTCGCCGAGACCAAAGAGGCGCTGCTCGGTTTTTTCATCGTCGACTGCGCCTCGCTCGATCAGGCTGTTGAGACCGCCAAAGATCTCGGCCGCGCAAGCAGCTCGAGCGGCTCGTACGAGATCCGGCCGCTGCGGCTGTTCCGGCCCGGGAGCCTCGCGACGTGAGCGCGATCGCCTGGATCGATGCCGCCCTGCGCGGCGCCCGTCCCCAGGCGATGGCCGCGCTTCTGCGCAACTTCCGCGACCTGGATCTGGCCGAGGAAGCCTTCCAAGAGGCTTGCTTGCGCGCGCTCAAGAACTGGCCGGCGCAGGGGCCGCCGCGCGATCCGGCCGCGTGGCTTATCTTCGTCGGGCGCAATGCCGCGCTCGACGGCGTGCGTCGACGGCGGAGCGAGCGGGCCCTTCCTCCGGAGGAAGTGCTCTCGAACCTCGAGGACGCGGAAAGCTCGCTCGTTGAAGAGCTCGACGATGCCACCTATCGCGACGACATCCTGCGCCTTCTTTTCGTCTGCTGCTCTCCGGAGCTGCCCGCAACGCAGCAGATTGCCCTCGCGCTCCGGATCGTATGCGGCCTTTCGGTCACGCAGATCGCACGTGCGTTTCTCGTCGGCGAGAGTGCGATAGAGCAACGGATTACCCGTGCGAAGAGCCGCGTCGCTGGGGCTGAGGTGCCTTTTGAACCGCCGGGCGCTGTCGAGCGCGCGGAGCGGCTCGCCGCAGTGGCGACAGTCATCTACCTGATGTTCAACGAGGGCTACTCGGCGACCGGTGGCACGGCTCATGTGCGCGCTTCTCTATGCGAGGAGGCGATTCGCCTGTCGCGCCTACTCGTTCGCCTCTTCCCGGGCGAGCCGGAGATCTTGGGCCTGATGGCGCTCCTTCTACTGCAGCACTCGCGAACGAGCGCGAGGCTCGATTCCGACGGCGCGATCGTGCTCCTCGAGGATCAGAGCCGCGAGCTCTGGGATCGCGATCTCATCGCGGAGGGCACCGCGCTTCTCGACAAGGCCGTGCGCCACCGGCGCCCCGGTACGTACCAGGTGCAGGCTGCGATCGCAGCCATCCACTCGCGCGCAGCGCGCGCCGGCGACACGGACTGGGCTGAGATCGAGGCCTTGTATGCGGCGCTCGAGCGGCTCGATCCGTCGCCGGTCGTGACGCTCAACCGCGCCGTCGCAGTCTCCAAGGTTCGAGGTGCGGAAGCGGCGCTGGAGATGGTCGAGGCCCTAGCGAAGGACCTCTCCGGCTACTTCTACTTCTTCGGTGTGCGCGGCGCGCTCCTTCTGCAGCTTGGACGAGGCGACGAAGCGCGTGTTGCCTTCGACCGCGCGCTTGCGCTCGCCAACTCGGCGGCGGAGGCCGCGCACATCCGCACGCAGATCGACCGTCTGATGAAGTCGAGCCACTAGTGCGCCTTTCTCACGCGTCGCGCGGTTTGGAGGGGGGAGCGCGGCCGCTCCACCCCACACCCCCCCAGCCGAAGCCGCTCAACGCGCTGGAAAAGTACTTACTCTGAGCCTAATCGGACCCGGATGGGGGCCACGTGGGCGGGGTCGCGACCGGCTGCGCGCTTTGCAGTTGGCTCAAGTACCGCTCGTGCCGGGGACGCTCCTCGGTGCAGCGACGGCGCGGCTCCGGTCCCGAAACATAGCGCCCCGAAAAGCGATAGACCGCGTGCCGGCCACTCGTCACGTCGTCGCCGCCCAAATCGATTGCGAAGCTACCGTAGCCGTGGGACGACCTGACGTCGGTCAAGCGCAGGGTGTGAGTCCCTTCCTGGAACGCGAGCGTGCAAACGCTTCCGCTATCGGCCTGGAACCAGTAGGGGGACCCGATCCCGTCGATGACGCACTGTTCGCCAATCGCCAGAATGAAGAATGATGGCCGGGGGTCCTCATCTGTGTCGTCCTTGCAGTACACGAACTCGATTGTGTGGGATGCCAATTGCGACGAGGCCTCGCCGCTCACGTTCAAGGCGCCCGTTCCGCGATAAGCGCCGGCGGGGGAGTAGCAAGAGGAACACAGCGTGATGGGCAGGATGGCGGCGAGCGTTGCAAGGCGCCATAGGCGTCCGGGTCGATTCCCCATCGCGGCGGGACGCATTGCCGCTCGATGGCCAGTCGTTGTGGGGCAGGTCGTGGCGGTGGATAGAGCATCTCGGGTCGATCGGCGCATGCGCCCGGGATGTGCATAGGGCGCGCCAGCGCTGGCATGCCCCTTGGATGGAATCACCTGCATGAACCGTCCGATTGCATGGCTTGCTGCACCATCGTTTCTTCTCTGCGCGTGCGCACCCACTCCGGAAGCCGTTGCACGTGTCCGAGCCGCCAATGAGTTTCGATGCCCCGAAGCAAACGTCACAATCACCGAACTAGGTCCCGGAACCGAGGCCGTTGATGCTTGCGGCCACCGTGCTGTCTACTCGTGTCCGCGTTCGGGCAGGTTTGAACGCGTGTGCATTCGCGAGGCACGGACCGAGGATGAAAAGGAACGCGCTTCGCCCAAGTAAGGAACGTCGCTGCGCCTCCCGCCCATCGACGTTGGCCGTCGACCGCGTTCTATTCCTCCTCAAAGAGGATCAGCGCAAAGTCGCCGGCCGTCTCGTAGCCGAGTGCGCGATAGGCGCGCTGCGCCGCGATGTTCGTTCGCCCCGTGAAGAGAATGCTGCGGCGATTCCCTTCCTTGCGTGCGTCGCGCAAAGAGCCCGCGACGACCGTGCGTCCGTAACCGCGGCTGCGTAGCTCCGGCGGCGTGTAGACGCCGCCGACTTGCACGACGCCGCGTGCCTTGGCATTGAACGCCGAATACGACACGGGGCGCCCGTCGTGGAGCAAGACCCAACCGGGGAGGTGGGCGAACCCCTTGCGCGATTGCTCACGCAGGCCCTGTGTCCGTTCCTCGCCCAGCGCTTCTACGGAGTACTCGACTCGCCAGTCAACGAGCAGCTCGATTTCGTCTACGAGCGGACGCCGGCAAATCATCCCGGGGGCATCGAGCAACGCAGGCACGCGGAGTCGCTCGAGGTCGAGACCATAGAGGATCTCCGGGTCGCCCTTCCTCGCGCGCCGCCCGTAGGCGCCCAGCGCACGGCGCGCACTCTCGACGGGCTCAAGTGGCCCAATCAGGCCGTTCAGAGCTCGTCCGCTCTGTGTGACGGCCACCTTGGCAGCACTCTCGACGGCTCCGCCCTCGCCCTGCACGATGAGAATGCCGTTCCAGTAATGCGCCGCGACCGCTGTCATCCTGCCGTCCTCGAACGTCGCCGCGTACGTCCCCTCGAGCGGACGGCCGTGGTCTTCAAGCCCGGCCGCCTCGGAGTTCGACAGGAGAAAAAGGCTCGTGTCGAGGCGCCCTTCGAGGAAGTCGACGAGCACGCGCTCGTCCCCTGGGCCGAGTATTCTCACTTCCGACATGGACTGGCCAATGTCTCGTTACCTTAGCGACGTGGATGGCGACGGCCACATGGGCTCCCTTACCGCCACGCCGAGCGGACCACCTCTGATCGCGTGCATCGGCGCGTGTCCACCAACTTCCATGAGCGAGCGATGACGAATTTCTGCGCGAGGGCCCTCGAAACCTCACAGGCTCTTGCCTGGCTGAAGTTCGCTTTGTCCGTAGGCATGGCGGCTGGACTGCCGGCTATCGCCGCGTGCGGAGGACGCGCGAACGAGGAGCGACCACCGCAGGATGCCGCGCCCGGAGCCGAGACGACCAACGTCGGTCACCCGACACCGGCGAGCGACGTGGTGGGCGCCGACGCTTTGACTGACGGGGCCGGCGAGGATCGAGACGCATCCGAGGCGGCGGATGCAATGGACTTGTTGCCGATCGCATCGCCTCCGGCGTCGGACGACATGCGCCTCGCGGGTTTCGGCAACGAAAACATGGGAGGGACACCCAACGGCTGGGACTTTTGTTTCAGGGGACTGACTCTATGTCCCTACTCATGCGATGGTGCCCCGCCCGGGTCGCGCGGCCCCAGATACATCCGGTACTCCGGTGGAAGCGGTCCGAGTGGTCCGTCGTCTTGCCCAGACGCACAAAACTGCCCATCGTTCTGTCCCGACGCCCAGGTATTCGCCTACTTTACGCCGCCGATCGCCGCCAACACGAGGATAGGCGTATGGTTCGACCTCATTCGTCTCTCCGCGATCCTCCCCGCGCCGACCGGCACCGTGTTTTCCTCCGACGCAACATTGACGATCTATGCGACACAGGGTTGCCTAACTCGGGAGACTCTCGGGACATGGCGGATGACGGCGGTGCTCTCGGAGCTCCAAGTCTGGAAGACGACGTGCGTGAACATCACCCCGTCCGCGTCCGCCGGCGAACTTGGCTTCCGCTTCGCCGGCAGCGGAGACATTGGGATGGATGCGCTTCGCTTCGGGCCCGCTTGCCCGCAGTGACGGTTGCAGGAGCGCCGCGCAGTCCTTCCACTGCTCGAGGCCACGCTGGAGGCGATTCGCCGGGGCTCTGCGTAGCGGAGCGGATGTTGCGCGTTCGACGCGGGCGAGCCGAAGGTGCTCTTGGCGCATTGCGTGTGGGGCGAACGAGGCGAGGGAACGGCTGCTTCGCACGTCCTCAGGGGGCGCAAAAGCGACGTGCTTCAGGCGACACGTGCGCATCTTCGGCGAGAACAATTGAGCGCCGTCGCGGAAGAAGGCATGGGTGCCGGTGTATCGCGCGTGGCTTCGGTCGTCCGATGTCGATCTTCTTGCGGAACGCACGTTGCGCGCGCGTGGAGCGTGCACTGCACTTGCGCGCACTCCGGTTCTTCCGTCGAGGGTACACTGTGTCCGGGGCTGGCACGCGTATCCTCCGGCGGAAGGCGCGCGCCGCGGCGCGGAAGAACACGAGTATACGGGCGTACGATTAGCATTCTTCAGCGGAAGGCGCGCGTTGTCGGACGAACGACGCTCTTGTATCGACGAATGAAGCATCGCTTCGCGCGGAAGATGGTCACCACGGCGCGTACGATGCGCATCTTCCGTCGAGGAATGAGCTCCGGACGACGTAGCACGCGCGTCTTCTTGCGGAAGACACGCTTCTTCCGGCGTGCGAATCGCTGTATTGGGACGAACGGTGTGAATCTTCGCGCGGAAGATGCGCGTTGGACGACCACGAATGACGATGGCTCGCGAGAAGACGGGCGCCTTACGAAAGAAGATGACGAGCTTCCAACCGGGCGATGGCCTTCATACGAGTTGAAGCGGGTGTTCGTATGCGAGAAGATGCGCGTGGTACGCGATGGCGTGAGCGTCTTCCGCGAGAAGATGGCGTCCCTACGATTCGCAATGGCGTTCGTTCGTTGGAAGGGGGCGTTCGTATGCATGAAGATGCGCGCTGCACGGGTCGTCGGCGAAGATCTTCCGACGGAAGACGACGAGCTTCGAAGGAACCGGATGCGTTGGCACTTCTGGCTACTACCGACGAGCAACGCGGAGGGCTGCCAAGCGAAACGACGCGAGCACGTCGGCGGGCCAGTAAGGGGCGCTAGAAAAGGGGTTCTGGGCGCTGGCCCCCCGCAATCGACGCAATTTGGGGATTTGGCCGGACGCTGAGGTCACTCCCGCGCTTGCAACTTGACTTCCCGACCAAGCGAATTGAGCCTGACTACCAAAGGACGACGAAGTTCTCCCTCGTCTGGATGGGGCACGGCGTGAAGGGCGTGCGGCGTCTTCGCTCCGAGAACATCGGCACAGAGGCGTCCGGCGTGGATGTCGAGACGACACAAGCGCAACGCGGAGCCCTTCGCGCGATGGGTGCCGCCGACGCACGCGTGCCAGCTCGCACGGCCCGCATCCTGTGCAAATTCGTCCGCGACATGGACGGCGCCCTTCAAGAGATTGCGCGCGTCTTGGTACCGGGGGGCCGCGCAGTCATCGTCATCGTCGACTCTACGATTCGAAGCGCAGAAATCCGCAACTCGAGGGCCCTGCTTGTCCTCGCCGCGTCGCGCGGCCTCGAGAAGATAAGCGTTCGGCGTCGGCGGCTGCCACCAAATCGTCGGTACCTGCCCCCTCCGCGCAGGCGCGCCGCGCGATTCGACAACCGGCTTCGGACCGAGGTGATCCTCCATCTTCGCAAGAGCGCTTGATGCTGGCGTGGTTCGTCTTGGGTGATTCGCTTTCGTAAGCCCGGCGCTCATGAGTCGGCGCCGTGCGGGCGTTGATGATGCGTAGAACGTGCGGTCTCGATTGCCAAACATCGCCGCAGCGACCGCGGGGCTGTCGAGAGAATCACGCTGAACGGTACTGCCGGTGTAGTCGCTTGCTCGGGGTCTTGCGTCGAGGCCCATGGCGCTTTGGTCGTCGTTCTTGCTGCACCACGAGCGAGTCGAGCGGTATTCCGAGATCGAAGTGTAATTTCTTAACCATGTCCAAAGTCAGAGAGCGCTTGCCGCTGAGGATCTCGGAGATCCGCGCACTCGTTCCGAAGATTGGCAGCAGGTCCTTGCGGGTGAGGCCTTGCTGTTCCATGCGAAACTTGATCGCTTCGATGGGGTCCGCTTCGGGAAGAGGCTCTCGTGCACGCTCGTAGTTCTGCGCGAGCATAGCGAGTACCTCGACTTTCTGCGCTTCTGGGCTACCGGCTTCTGCCGACCAAAGTCGTCTAATCTCGGCGAGCGCGGCTTCGTAGTCCTTCTCCGTAGCAATCGGTCGAATGTCCATAACCTAAACCTTGAGTAAATTGGCGGAGCCGATCACAGCGTCGCGACGTACGATCCTGTCGTACTCCTCGTGTGTCCCCACGAAGAGGACGAAGGCGATGCCGCTGAGCGGCGGCTGGGCGTCGAGCTTTGCGTACTTGATGCGAACGATGAGCCTGTACTTGTTACCTCCGATGTTGAAGATGACCTTGTCGCCGACGAAATCGGCCGAGCGGTGGCGCGCCTTGAGTTGAGCTGGGGTCGTATACCGAGCTGTGTTGATCTCTCTGATCCAGGCGACAAGAGGGCCTCTTGCGTCAGGATGTCTCTTCGAGAAGGCCTTTAGGGTTCGCTCCTCTAAGACCACACCTGGAGAGCGTAGCACCTCCCAAGGCGGGAGCAAGATCCTCCCATGTTGGGAGCTGGCTCCAGCAGACAACGCTCCAGTCCGCAATGCACTGGGAGCCCTGTCTGCGACGACTCAACGACGCGCGCGCGATCGATCCCGACGGCGAGAGCAGCGCAAAGGTGAAGCAATACCGGCAGCGGGCAGAGCAGGGGCTGCAAGAGCATCGCTGACCGCGGGGCGCGTCCGAAACGGGCGAAGACCTGTGACTGTTGCCGAAGCGGAGCTATTTGCGGTAGGGAAGCTCGATTTGAAGTTTTACTTCCTGGGACTCGCATGCATTGTGTCCGCCTCCCTCAGCGTCCACTGCGGGTCGAACACCGCCCTACCTGCGGCGGTCGATGGGGGAGGAAGCGGTACCAGTGGCAGCAGCTCCGGAACTGCGAGCAGTAGCGGATCGGGAAGTGGAAGTGGAGCAAGCTCGGGGAGCAGCAGTGGCTCCGGCAGCGGGAGCGGGTCGTCCGCCAGCGGTTCGTCGGGCGGGAGCAGCTCAGGGAGCAGCAGCTCGGGGAGCAGCAGCTCGGGCAGC
>WNFJ01016308.1_pt1 | contig 29884 bp, 27 predicted proteins | sample 5400461 | NCBI WGS metagenome assembly WNFJ01 (sample SAMN13153349, study PRJNA577476) | soil metagenome | isolation source: 115 cm saprolite on Douglas fir-dominated hillslope | place: USA:California | collected 2013-09-17
CCGCTTCGGGTCCGAAGGCATCGGCCTCGCGTATTCCGGCCAATCCTATCAGGAGCGCGCTGCCAAGGGCGAGGCGGGCCTCGTCTTTGGGCTCGGCCTCGTCATCGTTTTCCTCGTGCTAGCCGCGCAGTACGAGAGCTGGTCGCTCCCCTTCGCCGTGCTGCTCGGCGTGCCGTTTGGTGTGCTGGGCGGCTACCTCGGCGCCTGGCTGCGGGGCCAGGCCAGCGACATCTACTTCCAGGTCGGCTTGCTCACCGTCGTGGGGCTCGCGGCGAAGAACGCCATCCTCATCGTCGAGTTCGCCCATGAGCTGTCGGACCGCGGGTACCCGATCGTGCGCGCCGCCGCGGAGGCCGCCCGGGAACGGTTCCGGCCGATTCTCATGACTTCCTTCGCCTTCATCTTCGGTGTCTCCCCACTCGTCGTCGCCAGCGGTGCCGGCGCCGTCAGCCGGCACTCGATCGGCACGACCGTGTTCGCGGGGATGCTCGTCGCCACCACGGTCGGCATCTTCTTCATCCCGCTTTTCTTCCGGGTCATCCGTGGCCTCGCCGACCGGGGCGGCGGGGCGGCGCCCGGGACCCCGGGGGCCGCCGGATGAAGACGGCCGCGGCAGCCCTCGCGGCTGCGGCCCTCGCCGGCTGCGCCGTGGGTCCGCACTACCACGCCGCGCCCGTCGTGCCAGCTGCCACGCGCGTGGGGGCGGGCAGTCGCTCCGATTCGGCGCGGACGTTCTTCGACTCGCTCGCGGCGGCCCGCAACGCGGATACCCTGCGCGCCATCGCTCCGCTCCGCGTGCGTCGGGTGGCGGCCGAATCGCTCGCGGACCTCGCCTGGTTGGACATCCTGCGCGACTCGACCTTGACGCGGCTCGTCGAGACGGCGCTGCGGCAGAACCGCGATATCGCCGCCGCGCAAGCGCGCATCCGCGAGTTCCAAGCCGACGTGGGCGTGGCTCGGGCACCGCTGTTCCCGAGCCTCACCCTCAACGGCAGCGCGTCCACCAATCAGGTGGCCTTCGCCGCGTTCCCCCCCGTGGCGTACAAAGCGCTGCGGGTCACCGGGGACGTCGCCTGGGAACTCGACTTCTGGGGCCGCACGCGGCGCGGCATCCAGGCGGCGAACGCCGATCTCGCCCAGCAGGACGCCGCGCGACGCGCGGCGGTGCTCTCCCTCGTGAGTGCGGTCGCGACCGGATACCTGCAACTGCTGGAGTTGGACCAGGAGCGGCGGATTGCCGAACAGACCCTGGGCTCCCGGCAGGTGACGCTCGCGCTGGCCCGGCAGCGCTTCGCGCGCGGCCTGATCTCGGAACTCGACGTACGCCAGTTTGAGGCCCAAGCGGCCGTGCCGGCGACGCGTCTCGCCCAGGTGGAACAGCTGCGGGCCCAGCAGGAACACGCCTTGAACGCGCTGCTCGGCGAGGGGCCGGCGGCGATCCCGCGCGGCGGGTCGCTCACCGCCGCGGCGCGTGCGGTGACGGTCCCCGATTCCCTGCCGGCGAGCTTGCTGGCCCGGCGCCCGGACGTAGAGGAGGCCGAGCGCGCCTATGCGGCGGCGACGGCGCGGGTGGGCGTCGCCGATGCCGCCCGCCTGCCGACGATCTCGATCACCGGCTCGTACGGCACACAGGCGCCGACCGCCGCGACCCTCTTTGGCTCCAACGACAAAGTGTATCAACTGCAGGGCGGGATCTCGCTCCCCGTGTTCACGGGCGGTCGGCTCGAGAACCAAGCACGAGCCGCGCGGGCGCGGGCCGATGGGGCGCGCGCGCAGTACGAGCAGACCGTCCTCACCGCGCTGCGGGAAGCCGGCGATGCCCTCGTCGGCGTGCGCGGCGCGCGCGACCAGATGGTGGCCGATGAAACGCAGGCCACGGCCCTGAGACGGGCACTGCAGCTGGCGCAGCTCCGCTACCGGACGGGCGTGGCTAGCTACTTGGAAGTGCTCGACGCCGAACGCGGCCTGTTCGACGCCGAGCTCGCTCTGAGCCAAGCCCAGTTACAGCAGCTCGCGGCCGCGGTGCAGTTGTACAAGGCGCTCGGCGGCAGCTGGGCGGAAGGTGCCGCCGGGAAGCGCTGAGCCGGAGCTGTCGACCGGGCTCGGGATCGCGCGTCGCCCCGCACATCGGGAGGAGCAGCGATGGACCGCGTCGCCGCGAGCGCCACCCCGGTGCGCGTGCTGAGCATCGACGGCGGCGGGATCCGGGGGATCATCCCCGCGACCGTGCTGGCCGAGCTCGAACGGCGCGCCCACCGCCCCATCTGCCGGCTCTTCGACTTGATCGCCGGCACCTCGACCGGCGGCATCCTCGCGCTGGGCCTGGTGAAACCGGATGGCGTGGGGAATCCTGCCTACACCGCCGCGGACCTGATGCAGCTGTACGAGCAGCAGGGACCGACCATCTTCGCCCCCCCGCTGTGGCTCAAGCTCCCCGTCCTCGGCGCGATCGTGAGCCTGTTCCGACCGAAATACCCGGCCCGCAACATCGATCGGGTGCTCGAGCGCTACTTCGGCGAGGCGCGGCTATCGCAGGCGATCACACCGGTGCTCATCACGAGCTACGAGCTCGAGCGGCGGGATCCGTGGCTGTTTCGGAGCGAGCGAGCCAAGTGAGAACCCGACCGCGACTTTCCCATGCGTGCCGTGGCCCGCCCCACCTCGGCCGCGCCCACCTACTTTGCGCCGCTCGGACTTCCGGCGCCGGCCCCGACGCCCGCGTACGGCTTGGTCGATGGCGGGGTCTACGCCAATAATCCGGCGCTGTGCGCCTACGTCGAAGCTCACACGCTGCGTCCCACAGCAACGGAGTTCGGTTTCGATCGGCACCGGGCAGACGGCCAGCCCCATCCACTATCGGGCGGCGCAACGATGGGGTCTCGCCCGCTGGGCCAGGCCGCTGCTGAGCGTCGTGTTTGACGGCGTCAGTGACACGGTGGATTATCAGCTGGGCCAGCTGCTGCGGCCCCTGCCGGACGGCCGCAGACAGCTGTATCGCTTCCAGGCGGCGCTGCCCCCCACCGAGGACGCGATGGACGACGCCAGCCCCCGGCATGTGGACGCCCTCAAGCGCGTGGCGCACCGCATCGTCGCTGAGCAGGACGACGCCCTCACGGCACTGGCCCGCGCCCTGCCTCGCTCGCGCTAGCGCTACGGGGCAAGCCGGCGCGCCGTCGTGCGACCGCGCCCCTCGTGAGCGCCGTCACCGGGCTGCGGGTCGTGGCGCGGGAACCGGGCGGGGTAGGAGATAAAGCAGGGCAGCGCACGGCGCGGCCAGCCGCTCCGGCGCGCCGCGTGCGGCACCAATGCCGTCAACAGTCCTCAAACTCTTCGAGGTTCACCATGGCTCACTTGTTCTCCGCGCGCCCGGCGCTCGCGATCGCGCCCGTGGCCGCGCTCCTGGCGGCGTGCACGGGCACCGCGCCGCGGGCGTCGCAGCCGATCAGTCTCGCCGTCAACAGCTTGGCCGCGTCCCCCGCAGCAACTGGATCGAGGCTCTCGGGCGCCATTCAAATCGGCACCGGCGCCAACTCGCTCACCATCAATCAGGCGCAGGTCGTGCTCGCCCGGATCGAGCTGTCGCCTAGCGGCGCTTGCGCGACCACCGGCGAGGCGGACGACTGCGACGAGCTGCGGGTGGGTCCGACCCTGGTGACCCTGCCGGTCGACGGCACGACCAAGGTGGTCCTCGACGCCGTGGTGCCGACCGGGACCTACAACGGGCTGCAGGCGGAGCTGGACGCCGTGACCACGAACGACGCCGAGCCGGGCGGGGCCGCGTTCCTCACGGCGCACCCCGACTTCCAAGGCGTGAGCGTGAAGGTCACGGGGGTGTTCACCGACGCGAGCAATCAGCCCCACAACTTCACGTTCACCTCGGCGGTCGACGCCGAGATCGAGGCCGCCTTTCAGCCTCCCGTCACGGTGACCGCCACGACGGCCAACCTCACCGTCGCTGTGGACGTCGCCAGCTGGTTCAAGGACGCTTCTGGAGCGGTGATTGATCCCACGAACGCCGCCAACGCCGCGGCCATCGCCAATAATATCGAGCGGTCGTTCCGGGCGTTCGAAGACGACGATCGCGACGGCGTGGAGGATCATCAGGGGACGACGGCGGGCAACCCCTAGCTCGCCGCCGCAACTGCAGCGTCACCTCCCGCCGGGGCGGAGCGGTCACCGCCGCCCCGGCGGGGGCGTAGCGGCCGGAAGAGGGGCCGCCGCTCCTCGCCTCAGCGCCCGCCGATCGGAATGACCCAGCCGATGCCCGACCGCCCGTGCGAGCGGAACACCGCGGGCGGCCGCAAATGGAACAACGTCCAGCGGCCCTCGATGAACTGCGCCGACGTGATGCCGACGACCGCGCCGGCCACGACGTCGCTCAGCCAGTGCTGATTGTCGTTCAAGCGCGACCACGCGGTCCCCGTCGCTGCCGTGAACAGTCCCACCGTGGCCCACGGGCGGTGGATTTCGTCTGCCAGCGCGGTGGCCAAGGCAAAGGCCATGGTCGCGTGGCCGGACGGAAACGCGTCGGCTCCCGAGAACGGCTTGGAGTTGTACGGCTCGCCGAATTGGCGCGGCCGCAACCGGCCCACGAGAAATTTGCCGCCGACCGTCACCGCGCCCGCGAGCGCGAGCGAGGCCGCCACGCGCTCGCCGCTCCGGCGGAGCGTCGGCTGTTGCGTGAGCACGCCGGCGAGGAACAGGGCACCTGGCACCGTGGCGAACACCTCGGGCTGCCCCATGTGACGCGTGAGGGCGGCAAACCGGTCGCTCGAGGGCGAGCGCTGCTGTTGCATGGAGCGCTGCACCGACTCGTCCAACGCGCTGACGAGCCCGATGCCGCCCACCACCGCCGCGCCCTGCCACCACTGAATCACCGCCGGCTCGGGCTGCGCGTCTTGCGCGCTGAGCGCCGAGGCGAGCCCCGACAGAAAGAGCGCGAGCGCCAGGTGGCGGGTCAGGGCGGCTCCGCGACCGGCTGCTCGCCCGGACCGGCGGCGGCAGGGTTCCATTCCACCGGGCAGCGGGCGGATCGGCGCGGTACGACGAATCGATCGAGCGTGCATAGGCGCTCCTCCTGATGCGTGGGCCAGGCGCGTCATAGGACCGTAATGTACAACCGTCGCCAGCATTTTGGAGTCTCGAGGCGCGGCGGGCCGAGCCAGCAGGTTGTATACGCTACAACCCGCTCGACAGTTGCATGATTACGTTGCGTCCCTGGCCGTAGGCGAACCCTTTGTACCGACTGAGAAAGTCGGTGTAGCGCGCGTTGGCGGTATTGCGCACGCGGATATCGAGATGGATCAGGCGTCCGCCGATCGTCTCCTCCAGCCCCGCGCCGACGTCGAGCAGGTGATAGGCCGGGGTCTGGGTGTCGAACGGGCCCAATCGCAGCTGACGCGTCACGATTTCCTCACCCGCGCTCAGATAGGCGCGCTCCGCCCACGCCAGGCCGGTCGCGTGCCATTCGACGTCGAACTCGCCCCGCGGCGGTGGCACGAGCGGCAGGGGCTGCTGCGTCTCCACATTCTGACCGTGGACGACGTCCAGCCGGGCCCGCACGGTGAGGAACGGCGCCGGCTCGGCCTCCGCTGCCGCCTCGGCGCCGTACAGGACCGCCCGCGCCTGCTGGTACCGGTAGATCGGGAGCCCCGTCGCGCTGTCGCGCGCGGCGGTCGGCGCGATGTAGAGGTACCCGTGGAGCTGATTCCGATAGGCGGCGACTTCGGCCCGCAGGCGGCTCCCTTGCCACCGCACGTTGACGTCCGCGTTGAGACTCGTTTCCGGCCCAGCGGAGGGCAAGCCGATCTCGAAGCGCGCCTCGCCCAGGTGGGGTCCGTGGGTGAACAGCTCGAACAGCGTTGGGGCGCGGAACGCCCGGCCCAGGTTCGCCGCCAGGGCGAGGCGTGGCGTGGCGCGATACACCGCCCCCACATCGGCCGCGAGCGCCGTGGCGGAGCGAGTCTGGGCGGACAGCTTGAGCGTGGCGTTCGAGTCGGCGCTCAGGTGTCGTGCCTCGGCTCGGGCGCCGGCGAGCAGCGTCCAGCGACCCAAGGTCGCGGTCTCGAACGCGAACACCGCCCCCCCCACCACGCGGGCCGTCGGCACGAGCGGCACCACACCGTGCGTCTCGTTGTCTTGGTACAGACCCGTGGCCCCGACGGCACCGCTCACCTGGCCGCCCCCCCCGTGCCGCAACAGCACGTCGCTGGAGTAGGTGTTTAACAGCAGATCGAAGGTGGGCGTGGAGTCGCCGGCGCGGCTCTGATCGGACACTTCCTGGAGTGAATGCCGCTGCCACTGCGACCTCGTCTCGAGCTGCAACGCCCCGAGTCCGACGTCGCTCGTCAGCTGCACCCGGTCATCGGACAGCCGGCGCAGCGGTCCACGGACGTTGTCGGCCGGCACGGGCGGGCCATCGAGCAAGCCATAGTGCCCGCCGTAGCGGCTGTAGCGCAGTACGACGGACGCCCGGTCCGAGCGCACGCCCGCTGCCGCCTCGCCGTTGATGGCGTGGAACCCGGTGTTGTAGAGGTCGCCCGTGGGCGTCGAGTCGTTGCCGGTCGGTGTGTGAAAATCGTTCGCCCGCCGGCCGATGCCGGTGACCCGCCACCCGAACGCCCCGCGTGCTCCCTCGGCGCGCAGCACCGTGCCCAGTTCGTCGTTGTTGGTGGCCCCGTAGAGCTCCGCCGCCCCCCGCACGAACGGGGACCGCCCCCGGCCGTCCGGCAGCTCGCGCGGGATCACGTTGATCACGCCGCCCATCGCGTCCGACCCGTAGAGCACGCTCGCCGGCCCCCGGATGACTTCCACGCGGTCCGCCAGCCGGGCGTCCACCGACGGGCCGTCCTCATCACTCCAGGAGTAGTCCTCCAGGCGGATGCCGTCGTCGAGGGTCAGCACGCGCGGGCCGGTGAGCCCGCGGATGATCGGCTTGCCCACCTGTTCCCCGGTGCTGAGGGTGCGCACGCCCGGCAGGTCATCGAGCGCGTGCGCCAGCGACACCTGCTGATGGCGGCGGAGCGGCTCGCCGGAGAGTTCCGCCGTCGGCAACGGAGAGGTGAGCGGATCGATGGCCGACCGCGTGGCCGTCACCGTGATCGGCGCGAGATGCAGTAGGCTGGGTCGCAGCACGATGGTCACGGGTGCCCCCGGCACCGTGACCGCCACAACGACCGGGGCAAACCCCACGCGGTAGGCGATCACCGTGTAGCGGCCTGGCGGCACGCCGGCAAATTGAAACCGGCCATCGGGCGGCACGACGACGCTCAAGTTGAGGTCGGCGAGGCGCACCACGGTCCCCGCCACCGGGTGCCCCGCGGTGTCCGTGACGCTGCCCCGCAGCGTGTCCGCAGGAATCGGGAGCGGCGTCGCCCAGCCCTGCGCCGCGGCCAGCGCCGCCGCGATCGCGAGCGGCAGCGCCCGTGCCACCGACCGGCTCGGCCGCCTGGGCATACCCCCTGACGACCCGTTCCCCGTTACGCCCGCCTGACCTGCGCCGTCACCTGTCGTCGGCGGGCTGGGGCGGGCATGTGCCGCGCCGCGGGGATGAGGCAACCCGACCGGCCGCGGCGGGCGCCGGGCTGACGCCGGCCCCGGGCGCCGGTGCCGCGGCGTCCGAGCAAGCCCGCTGGCCGCTCGATGGCGGGGAGATGCGCGTCAATGCCAGAGCTGCCAGAGCGTGTAGATCGCCAACCCCACGAGCCCGCCCACCAGCGTGCCGTTGATGCGGACGAACTGGAGATCGCGGCCCACGGCCAGCTCGAAACGCCGCGATGTCGCCGCAGGGTCCCAGCCGGCGACCGTCTGGGCGATGAAATCGCCGATCTCCTGGCGGTACTGTTCCACCAGCGCCACCGTCACGTCGGTTACCCGCGCGTCGATCTCCGCCAGCACGGCGTCGTTGGCGGCGAGCGCCGTCCCGAAGCTGCTGATGCCGCGGGCCAGCGGCCCGGGTGCGGCGCCGCCCGGCCGCGTCGCGTAGCCGACGAGGGCGCGCCGCGTTGCCTCCCACAGCCGCGCCGATAGCTCGGCCGCTCCGGGCTCGGCCAACCATTCCTCCTTCAGCGCCTCGGCGCGGGCGATGACTTCGGGGGAGTGCTCCAGGCGGTGCACGAAGTCGCGCAGCGCGGCATCGAAGGCGGTGCGCAGCGGATGACCGACGTCGGCCGCCATGTCGCGCAGCAGCCGTTCGATGGCGGCGACGATGCGCTCGTAGATCTTGTCGTCGACGACGCCGGGCACCCACCAGGGGCTCTCGCGCCGCACCTGTTCCCGGATCAGGTCGCGGTTGTCGTGCACCGCCTGCGCCGCGAGGTGGACCGCCTCGTTCAAGAGCTCCTGCTGCCCGTTGCCGGCGAGCACGAGCGAGAGCGTCTTCCCGAGGGCGGGGGCGACGCGCGTGGCGCGCAGCCGGGCGGTCACCACCTGGTGGACCAGGTGACGCATCTCCCCGTCGGGCAGCGCCTCGAGCGTCTTGGCGATCCCGCTCGCCACCTGCTGCGCCACGCGCCGACCGTTTTCGGGCTGGCTGAGCCAGTGCGCGGCCCGCCGGGCCACGTCCATCCCCTGCAGCTTGGCGGCGATCACATCGCGGGAGAGGAAGTGGTTCTGCACGAAGCTCCCCAGGATGCGTCCGATACGTTCCTTGCGCGTCGCCACGATCGCCGTGTGCGGAATGGGCAGGCCGAGCGGGCGCCGGAACAGCGCGGTGACGGCGAACCAATCGGCCAGCCCCCCGACGAGCGAGGCTTCGGCCGTGGCCCGCACGTAGCCGAGCCAGGGATAGCGGCTCTCGAGCACGCTCGCCCCGCCAAACACCGCGGCCGCGAGCGCCAATAGCCCCGTGGCCCGCCGCTTCATCGCGTCGAGCTGGGCCTGGCGCACGGCGTCGTCGGGGCGCGCCCAGGGGGCAGCCGCGTCGCTCGGCGCCGCCACCGCGCCGGGGCCGGTGGGCGCGGCGGGGGCGATGGGCTCGACGGACCCCGCGGCGGGGACGGCGGAGCGTTCCACCATGTCGGGTCGGGTGCTCGAGGTCACCGCGCAAGATAATCGCCGCGACCGGGGTGAGGGAAAGTGTGCTGCTCCACGGGACCTGCCACGATCCCTCGCACTTGCCGTTGCCGCTCCTTGCGACCGGGCTCATGTTTCCCTGCGGTGCGCTCAGGCCGCGACTCGTGCGGGTCGCGGGCCCGCAGCGCGCCCGGCGCCGTCGTCTGCGAATCGCTCGCCCGACCCGGACGACGCGGCGGTGGCGACGCGGGCGGGCGGCGGCAGCGTCAGTGTCGAGGAAGGCGGCGGATTGGTTGCCCTTGCTGACCGAGCTGGCTGACTCCGCAGATCGCATCGCCATGGCCTCGTTCCGCATGCCCGGGCTGCGGGTGGACACGAAGGCCGACTCGAGTCCGGTCACCGAAGCCGACGAGGCGATCGAGGCGACTGTGGGCGCGCAGGCCCGGGAGCGGCACGACGAGCTCGGCGTGCTGGGCGAGGAGCAGAGCGCCAGCGGCCCGACCGGGACGCGGCTGATCGTCGACCCGATTGACGGCACGCGCCACTTCGTGCGCGGCATTCCCGTGTTTGCGACGCTGCTTGCCATCGAGTCCTCGGGCGACGTGGTCGCGGGCCTCGTCAGCGCGCCCGCGCTGCACGCCCGCTGGCACGCGGCCCGCGGCGCCGGCGCGTTTCGCGACGGGCGGCGCCTCGCGGTGTCGCGCGTGCGTTCGTTGGCCCAGGCGTTGCTGCTGCGCGGCAACCTCGGGCCGGGGGAGGGAGCCCCCCCGGCGGGTCTTCCGGGGCTCCTGCGTCGGGTCGAGCGGACGCGCGGGTTTGGGGATTTCTACCAGCACACGCTTGTTGCGGAAGGGGTGGGCGAGATCGCCGTCGATCCCGTGATGCACCCCTGGGACATCGCGGCGCTGCAGGTCGTGGTCGAGGAAGCGGGTGGGCGGGCCACGGCCCTGTCCGGAGCGCGCTCGATCTATGCGACCAGCCTCGTGACCTCGAATCGCCTGCTGCACGACGCGGTCCCCGCAGCGCTCAGCCGAGCGGAAGAGGGACTCGCGTGACGCGGTGGCGGAGGTCCTGGCTCCTGGGCGCGACGCTGCTTCTCGCGCCGTTCCGGGCCACGGCGCAGCAAGACCTGCCGCCGCTTGAGAACCTCGATGCCTACGCTCGGCCGCGGCTCTCCGCTGCCGCCGACACCAACGATTGGGAGGCGTACTTCGACTACGCCGTCGCCCGCCTCCGGAAAGAGCCGCGCAGCGCCGAGGCGGCGTTCTTTTGGGCTTCGCGCCTGGACCCGGCGCGGGCCGAGCCGTTGTACGGTCGCTGGGTCGCCTACTGGATGCGGAACACGGGGTGGTTCCAGGACTACCTCAAGCGTAAGCCCGAGCTGCTCGAGTCGCCCCAAGTCGTGCGGGTGGACTCCCTGTACCAGCGGGCGCTGCTGCGGAATCCGCTCGTCCCCCAGACGCTCGCCATCCTGGTGTACGACAGACTCCCCGGGCGCTGGTCGGGAGACCGCTTCACGACCGCGGTGCTCGAGTATGCCCGCGGGCAGTTCGCGGTCGCCGCGTCCGATTTCGCGAAGCTGCTGCGCGACGACCCGAGTCGCGGCGGCATCGTCCGCTATTACCGAGCACTTTGCTTCACTCCGGTCCGGCAATTCGACAGTGCCGTCGCCGAGATGACGGCGCTGCTGGCGGAGATGCGGGCCCGCGACGAACGCTGGCTCGACTACTCCTACCAATCGAAGGAAATCCTCGAGTACAGTCTGGGCCTGCTGCAGGCCGCCCGCGGCAACCGGGCCGCCGCGCGCGAGGCGCTGGGGCGGGCCCTGGTCGAGAACCTCGCGTTCTATCCCGCCCACGCGGCCCTGGGGGAGCTGGCCCTCCGCGACGGCGACACGACCCACGCCCTGCGCGAATACGCGCAGGCGGTCGAACTGCGCGGCGACGACGCCGTGCTCCGGTATCGCTACGGCGCCGTGCTGGCCTTCGCCGGTCGGCCGGCGGACGCCGAAGTGCAGCTGCGCCAGGCGGTCGCGCTCGAGCCAGTGTTCGCGGCGCCGTACTTCACGCTGGGCGGAGTGCTCGAGGCGCGTCAACAGCCGCACCAGGCGCTCGCCGCCTATCGCGCGTATGTTGAGCGGGCACCGCGCGGGGCGACGCTGGTGGCCAGCGCCGGGGCCCGCATTGCAGCGCTGAGCGGGTCGGCGGATTCGGCCCGCCAGCCGTGACGTCGGCGCGGCGTCGACGCGTCGCGGACGCAATAGACGGCAGGCGGTCAGGCGATGCCGCACCTCGCGCCTCGGAGCCTGCCGTCACCACCAAAGGGGATCGCCTATGCCCACTGCGGAAACGTTTGCCATCGTCCCGGCCGGGACGCGGCCGCTGTGGTTCTTGGTCGCCGTGTTCCTCGTGCTGTTGGCGGGGATGGCGGTGCTCGGCGCCACCTGGTTTGGCTCGCAGCGAGCCAGCTTCGAGGTGTCGCCGGCAGGGTTGCGGCTGCACGGCGACCTCTACGCTCGCCTGATTCCCGCCGCCCAGTTGCGCGGTGGCGCGGCGCGCCTCGTCGACCTGCGGACGAGCCCCGAGTATCGGCCCACCCGACGCACCATCGGCACGGGGCTGCCGGGCTACGCCGCGGGCTGGTTCCGACTGGCCAGTGGCGAGAAAGCCCTGCTGTTTCTCACCGATCGGAGCCGGGCCGTGTACATACCGACCCGTGCCGGCTACGCCGTGCTGGTGAGCCCCACCGACCCGCAGGCGATGCTCGCGGCGCTCCAGCGCGTCGCGCCGGGCGGCTGAGTCCTCTGCTCACCTGACACGCCGGCGTCGGGCGGCCGGCGACCGCTCCGAGCGGGCTCCGCTCGGCCCCCGAGCACCGGCCCTCCCGAACGCTCGATGTGGCGGGCTACTTCATCGCCGCGTCGTAGCGTTTTCCCACCTCCGCCCAATTGACCAGGTTCCACCAGGCCGCGATATAATCGGGCCGCCGGTTCTGGTACTTGAGGTAGTAGGCGTGCTCCCATACGTCGAGGCCCAGCACCGGGACCTTCCCGTCCATGAGCGGGCTGTCCTGATTCGCGGTGCTAAACACCTCGAGCTTACCGTTCGCCACGGCGAGCCAGGCCCAACCGCTGCCGAACCGGGTCGTCGCGGCGTTGGCGAGTTGTTCCTTGAACTTGGTGAACTCACCGAAGGTCCGCTTGATCGCGTCGGCCAATGAACCGCTCGGCTGGCCCCCGCCGCCCTTGCCGGCCGGCGCCATGATGACCCAGAACAGCGAGTGGTTGTGGTGACCACCGGCATTGTTCCGCACCGCCGTGCGGACGTCTTCGGGAACGCTGGGGATGCCGCGCAACAGGTCGTCCAGGGTTTTCTTGTACAGCTCCGGGTGCTTGTCGAGCGCGGCGTTCAAGTTGTTGATGTAGGCCTGGTGATGCTTGTCATGGTGGATCTGCATCGTCTGGGCGTCGATATGCGGCTCCAGCGCTCCGAAATCGTACGGCAGCGGCGGCAGGGTATAGGCCATGGTCCGCTCCTTCGAGGTTTGACTGATCGTGCGTTGCGTGACACTGCCCGCGTGGCGCTACCACTCGCTGCCGGACCGCTCGTGGGAGGCCGCGACTAACATGCACGTCACCCGGGCGCATTTCAAACCTGCGCCGGTTGCCCGCTGCGCCGTGCGCGATGACATTGAGTACTGTGCTAACGCCGTCCGCGCGCGGTCCGTTCCACGCGCCGTACCCCCACGCGAGACGAGCGGGCGCCGGGCTGCGCGGGCCCGGCGACCGCTCCGAGCGAGGTCGGCATGAGACGCTACTCGATCGGTTGCCTCCTTGCGGCCGTGGCGTGTGGGTCGCCCCCCTACGTCCCCCCGCCCGTGTCCCCGCAGCGCGTGTTTGCGACCAGCGAAGTCGATGAGCCCGCGGAAGTCGTTCTGGCGCCGCCCCCCGAGGCGTTCGATCCTCTGGGGCCCGCCGAGCGCGGCGTCGCGCTGCTGCGGGTGGTCGTCGACACGGCGGGCAACCCGGAACGAGGCACGGCGGTCGTGCTGCAGACGCCCGACTCGCAGCTGGGTGTCGCGGCTCGCGCCTTCGTCTTGAAAACGTTGTTCCGGCCGGCTCGGGTGCGGGGACGTCCCGTGCAGGTCACGCTGGACCTGGCGGTGGCGTTCGCGCCCGCCGCCTCGCCACCGGCCAGCGTGCACCTGCTCGGCGATGTGTACACGGGGAACGAAGTGCAAGAGCGACCCCACGCGACCTTCACGCCGCCGCTCGCCTATCCCGGACCGCTCCTGCTCGCCGGCATCCAGGGCCGGGTCATCGTCCAAGCGGTCGTCGACACGCTGGGCCGCGTGGAAGAAGGCTCGATCGTGGTGGTGGAAACGGCGGATCCCCGCTTCAACGAGGCGGCGAAGCAGTTCGTGCGCAAGAGCCGGTTCGCCCCCGGCCGCATCGCGGGGCGGGCCGTGCGAGTCCGGGTGCAGCTGCCCGTCGAATTCCGGCGGCCGAGCCGCAGCTAGGACCCGGGTCCGTCCCGGTATGGCTGCGGTCACGGTGCGGCATCTCACGAAGCGATTCGGCACGGAGGCGAGGCCGGCGCTCGAGGATCTCTCGCTTGAGGTGCGGGGGGGTGAGCTGCTCGTGCTGCTCGGGCCATCGGGTTGCGGCAAGACGACGCTGCTGCGCTGCATCGCGGGCCTCGAGGACCCGACCGCCGGCGAGATCCACATCGGCGACCGCGACGTTACCGCTCTCGCCCCCGCGACCCGGGACGTCGCCATGGTGTTTCAGACCGACGCCCTCTATCCGCACCTGACCGTGCGAGCCAACCTCGCCTTCGGGCTGGAAGTGCGCCGCGTCGCCCCGCGCGACGTCGCGCGGCGCGTGGAGGAGACGGCCCACCGCTTAGGCCTCACGGCATTGCTCGACCGTCTGCCCGCGCGGCTCTCGGGCGGCGAGCGCCAACGCGTGGCCCTGGGTCGGGCGGTCGTGCGCGAGCCCCAGGTGTTCCTGCTCGACGAGCCGCTCTCGAGCCTCGACGCCACACTCCGCACCGAGCTCCGCATGGAGTTACTGGCGCTGCACCGGGCCCTCCAGGCCACCATGATCTACGTCACCCAAGATCACGTGGAGGCGATGACGATGGGCCAACGCATCGCGGTGCTGAGCGATGGCCGCCTCCGCCAGCTCGGTGCGCCAGCCGAGGTGTACGGGCGCCCGGCGGACGTGTTCGTCGCCCGCTTCGTCGGCAGTCCGGGAATGAACGTGCTGACCGGACGGGGCCGCGGCGCCCGGGACGGGGGCAGCACGGTCGATTGCGGCGGCTGGTCCATCCCCGTCGCCCTCGAGGACTACGAGGGCGAGATCCACGTCGGCGTGCGGCCCGAACACGTGAGCCTGTGCGCGCCCGATCAGGGGATGGTCACCGCGCTGGTGCGGGCCGTGGAGCCGCTCGGCCCGGACACGCTGGTGCGGCTCGACGCCCAGGGGCAGCCGCTCGTGGCACGGCTGCCCGGCCTCCCGGATCTCCGGCCCGGCGATCGCGCGGGCGTGAAGCTGGGCCGCCAGCATCTTCACCTCTTCGATGCGGCGGGCGCGCGGCTGGGATGACGGCGCCACCCGCGCTCACCCGCTGGCGCGTCGGGCTCGTGGTCGTCGTCGCGGTGACGGCGCTCCTGCCCGTCGGCATCACCCGCCGGGCCCGCAGCCGCGATGCCCGGGCACTCGCCACCCGCAGCGCGGCGTCGACCGCGGCGTACCTGGCGCTCGTCACCCCCGCGGCGCGCACCGGGGCGGGCTACAATCTGTCGCAGCTGCTCATCCGCGCCCGCGCCCTCGATCAACTGTCCGGCTTGCACGAGCGCCTCGAGGTCTATCACGGCACCGCGCCGCTCGTGCACGCGACCGCCCCGGCGCTGTCGCGCGACATCGTCGAGGGGCTGCGACGGCAGCCGGCGGTGCGCGGGACCGGCCACACGGCCCTCGCCCCACTGTTCGACCGCGACGGCTGGGACGTGGTGGGCGCCGTAGAGGCCGACACCGAGGTTCCGGAAGGGGCGCTCGCCGCGTGGCTGCTCGGCGCGGTGGCGCTCGCCCTCGTCACCGGGACAGCGGCGGCGCGCGCGCTCGGCGGCCCCCCGGCGGCGGCACAGCTCGCGGCGCGGCGCTACGTGGCGGCCGCCGGCCTGCTCGCGCTCGTCGCCTGTCTGGATGTGCAGGCCGCGGCGCGCAACGCCACGAACCTGTGGCTGGGCGACACGCGGATCCTGCTCGAGGAGGCCGCGGCCCACGCCCCGCAGGCGCGCTCCGCCGCGAGCCTCGCCACGATCGCGCGCGATGGCGAGCTGGTGGCCGGTGACAGCGCCGGCCGCGCGCCGCGGCGCCGCGAGGTGGCGGGGCTGCCGCGGGCGACCGTCGCGGTGCGCCTCGCGCCGGGACGCTGGGCGGAGCTGCGGACCGCGCCGGCCGAGGCGGCGGCCACGGGCTGGCTGCTCGCCGCGGCGGGACTGGCCCTGCTGGGAGCGCTCGGGATGACCCTGGCAACGTGGGGCGTAGCGGCCGCCGCGCGGCCTCGGGCGCTCCGCGAGACGATGGCGGCGTGGGGGTTCCTCGCCCCCTCCGCCCTCCACCTCGCCGTCTTCTCCTTCGGTCCCCTCGGGTTCGCCCTCTATCTGTCGCTGCACGACTGGGGATTGATGGACCCGGTCCGCCGCTTCGTGGGACTCGCCAACTACGCCCAGCTGCTCCACGACCCCCTCGTGTGGGCGTCGCTCGGCCGGACGCTCGTCTACGCGCTGTACCTCCCCGTCTCGATGGCGCTGGCCCTCGCCGTCGCCCTCGCCCTCAACCGTCAGTCGCTGGGGGCGCGCTTGCTGCGGACCGCCTTCCTCCTCCCGAGCGTGCCGTCGCTCGTGGCGATCGCCCTGGTGTGGCAAGGGATCTATCGTCCCGATGGCGGCCCCCTCAACCGGCTGCTATCGGTCACCGGGCTGAGCCCCGTCGACTGGCTCGGTGACCCGAAGGTGGCCCTCGCCGCCCTGATGGTGGTGTCGGTCTGGGCCCATCTCGGCTCCCAGATGGCGGTGTTCCTGGCGGGATTGCAGCAGATTCCCCAAGCCTACGACGACGCCGCCCGCGTGGACGGCGCCAACTCGTGGCAGCGGTTCTGGCGGGTCACGTTCCCCTTGCTGCGGCCGGTACGACGCTTTGTGCTCGTGACCGGGGTCGTCGCGGCGTTGCAACTGTTCACGCTCGTCTACGTGCTCACTGGCGGCGGCCCGCTGCACGCCACCGACGTCGCCGTGTTCCGGGCCTACGAGACGGCGTGGGAGTTCCGACAATTCGGCGGCGCGAGCGCGCTGGCGCTGCTCGTGTTCCTCCTCCTCGCGGGCGTCACCGCGGCGCTCGCTCGCGCGTTCGGCAAGCGAGGCGCCGATGTTTGACCGGAACCGGAGCGCCAGGCCGACGCGGCGGCGCCGCGGGGCGGGGGCCGGCCCGCTCGGCACCGGCCTCGTGCTGCTGCTCGGCCTCGCCGTGCTCACGCCCTTCCTCTATATGGTGAGCGGCGCGCTGCGCGACCCCCGCAGCTTTCCGGCGGCGCTCACGGGGCTCCCGTTCGGCCGCTTCTTCGTGAACTCGATCGTCGTCGCCTGCGGCGTCGTCGCCGGCCAGCTGCTCACGAGCGCGCTGGCCGCCTACGCGTTCGCCCGGCTGCGGTTCCCGGGACGCGATTGGGCGTGCCGCGCCTATCTCTCGCTGTTGCTAGTCCCGGCGATCGTCTTGGTGCTGCCCCGCTACTTGCTCATCACCACCCTGGGCTGGGTGGACAGTTACCAGGGACTGATCTCGACCGAACTGGTGTCGGTGTGGGGCATCTTCCTGCTGCGCCAGTGCTTTCAAGCAATCCCGCGCCACCTCGAGGACGCGGCGCGGTTGGAAGGCGCGACGGAGTGGACGATCTTCTGGCGCCTCGTGCTGCCCCTGTCCCGGCCCGGCCTCGCCGCGCTGGCCCTGCTGGCATTTGTGGATCAGTGGAAGAGTTTCCTGTGGCCCTTGGTCGCCACGCGGTCTACCGAGATGCGCGTGCTGGAGGTCGGCCTGGCGAGCGTCCACGGCCTGTACGCCGCCAACGAACCGTATCAGCTGGCGGCCGCCCTGGTGGTCATGGCCCCACTGGTCGTGGTGTGCTTCGTGGCACAGCGCCACCTCGGGCGGGGGATCGCCCTCGCCACGCGGGCCGGGGCGTGGGGCGGCTAGGCGCCGCCGCCGCGGCCCGCTCCGCCGGCGCGCGCGGGATGAAACCGCAGCTGCCACGCGATGTCCCGCCCGTCCCCGCCGGGCGGCCACGCTAGGACGGCGTGGCCCGACGCTAGGCGCCGCACCGTGCACGCCACATCGGCACGACACGTCGCCGGCCGCAGACCTTTGGGCACCGTGATCGTCACCGCGTAGGCGCTGCCGTCGAGGTTGACCGATTTCGCCTGCAGCGTGTGCGTCGCGGCGTCCCACGTTTCGTCGGCGAGGTCCACCGCGCCTTGCACCACGTGGCGCGTCGTCCCAATCACCTGGGGCCGCGCCGCGGCGGCGCGCAACGCCACCACCTGGGCGCTGCGCGGCCCGAGCACGAGGGTGAGCGGGTCTCCCGCCGCGGCCAGCGGTGCGTCGCGCCACACGTCGTACCCGTCGAACTTCGCCCCGACGATCCCCGCGGCCTTGAGCGGTACCGAGATCTCCGCGGGCGCGTCGTCCCAGTTCACGCACGCCAGCGTCCACCACCGCGCGGCGCCCTCGGCCATCCACAGATGGGGTGGCCGGTCGCGCTGCACGCTCCAGATCCCGCCCGCCCCCGCCCCCGCGTAGACGCGCACCGCGAGCACATTCTCGCCACCCCAGTTGAGCAGGTCCCCCGGCACTTGATAGCGGCGATAGGCCCGCTCGTCGCCGCGATAGCTGGGTGGGAAGTCCCCCGTCTGCCCGATCGGGACGCCGTTGATGAACGTCTGGCGAGAGACGCCGCTCGCCGGTCGGAAGCGGCCGGCCGCGGCGGCAGCGAAAATCGGGTGCGGTACCACGCGAACCCCGCGTATTCCGTATGCCCCGCCTCACCCCAGCGGCTCGGCACCGGCACCGTCTCCCACGTCTCCTCGTCGAACGCGCGTGTGCCATAGCCGGGGTCGTCGCCGGTGCGGAAGCGCCAGGGTCCCCGGATCAGCGACACCGCGTCGGCGGTCACGATGGCCGGCGCCACGTCGGACTCGAGCGCGAGCCGAGCGGCGGGCCGCCCCGTCACGGCCGCCACGGGCAGCGTGCGCCGCACCAGCGCCAGCCGCTCCGCCGTGAGCCTCGGGACGTCGTCGGAACACCAGGTCGCCCCTCCCGCCACCGCGACGAGTGTCGCCCAGGCCTCCGCCTCGGGTTGCGCGAGGGCGGGGCCGACCACGAGGCAATCCGGGTCGTTCAGCCAGGTCGCGCGGTGATAGAAACTGCGCAGCCCCGCGGCGCGGGCTGAGCCCTCGACCCCACCCCACGTGGGGCCGGCGTCGGGGCCGATCCGCATGGCGTTCACGAGGCCGGCGGCGTGCTGCAGCGGCGCGCCGCACGCGACGAACAGCGTTTCCGTGCCGAGCCCGTCCCGCAGGGCCGTGAGGCCGGCCCGGTAGGCCTCGGCGTGGGTGAGCCCGCCGTAATGGGCCCCACCCCCCGTCGCGCAGCGCAGGACGTCGCACTCCACGGAGTCGTAGCCCCAGTCGCGCACCACGGTCCGCGCCAGGTCGAATACCCACTGCTGCACCTTGGGGTGCGCCGGATCGAGCGCGTACACCTTGCCGCCCCACGCCGCCCGCGTGGCCCAGGTGGTGGGCCCGGTCGCGTCCTGCAGCAGCCACTCGGGGTGGGCCGCCGGCACGCCGGAGCGCTCGGCGACGGCGAACGGGGCGAGCCACAGCCCGGCCTGAAACCCGAAGCCGTGGATCTGGTCGGTCAACCAGCGATGCCCGTGCGGGAACCGCTCGTTCGCGGCCCAGTCGCCCACGGCCCTCTGATAGCCGTCGTCCAGCTGGATGTAGCGGAAGAAGCGACGATCGAGGCGCGCCGCACACGCGGCGGCGTTCGCGAGCACCTGGGCCTCCGTCACGTCGGTCCCCAGCGCGTAGCGCGAGCACCACCCGGCGGGCGCCACGGCCCGCGCCAGCCGTTCCTGATCGAGTGGCGATGCCGGCACGAACGCGGCGCGCAGCGCCTCGAGCGCGTCGCCGTCCGGTTGGTAGGAGACCCGCAGGCGGGACGCGTCGCCCTCCGGTCGCAGCGGGCGGCTCGGCAGCCACTCGGTCACGGCCTCGAGCCCGTCGCGCCACTGCCGCACCTGCGCCTCGCCAGGCTCCCCGGCCTCGAAGGCGAGCCCGAGCCCCGCGCCGCCTCGCGTCAGCCCCAGCGCTCCATGACTGGTCAGGGGTGTCGCGTCGGCGCTCCCCACCGCGACCACGCGGCACGGGTCGCGTGACTCGTAGCCGTTCACCAGCGCGACGAGCGGCCCATCACCGGACAGCAGGTCGGCGCTGGCCACCTGGAAAAAGCGCGCCCCTTTCACCGTGGGCAGATAGCGATCGGGAAACAGCGTGAGCGTAACGGTGGCCTGTGGCAGCGCCGCGGCTTCCCCGGCCAGGAACTCCGCCTCGACCCAGACGCCGGCGGCGCGCCCCCGCACCACGATGGCGTCGCCGCCCGGCGGCCGGCGGTTTCCCACCGTGCTATCTTCGAGTTGGGCGAGTGTACACGGCTGATCGCCCACCCAGGCCACGAGCTCGGCGCCTCGCAGCACGGGAACGGGGGCCGCGTCGCCGTAGTACCAGAGCGACCAGCGACGCTGGTCGTCGAGCTCGAAGCGGAGCCGGCCCGCCGTGCCGCGGCTGGCGCGCGCCAACCGCGCCGGCGCGCGCAGTCCCGCCGTCGAGGCCGCGCCAGTAAGGAGGACGAAGGTGCGTCGGTCCATGAGTGCAATGTTGGCCGCGCTGGCGGCTTTGTCTACGCCGGCGGCGGCGCAGACGGGGGCCGGGCCCGGAGCCGGCGGCTGGTCGTTGGGCCTCGCGGGGACGCTCGGCGGCGGGTGGCAGGTCGAGGCCCTGGACGTGGGCTACGCCCACGCCGTGCATGCCGGCCCCGTGTCGGTTGCGGCGGCCACGGCGCGGCTGGGATACTTCGCCGATGAGGGAGCGATCATCGGCGGCACGCGGGGGTTCGTCTTCGGCCTGACGCTCGCGGGCCGCACGGCGGTGGCCCGGCTCGCCGACTTGGGCGCCGACTCGACCCCGACCCGACTGGGCCTCGACCTGACGCTTGAGGCGACGGGGTACGCGGCAGCCCGCTCGCCGCTGCCCTTGGGGTCGGTGTGGGGCGCGCTGTCCCCGCTCGTCGGCCTGCGCTACGGCAATGCCACCTCGGCGCAGTACGCGCTGCTGCTCGGCCCGACGGTGTTTCTCGGTCAGGTCACCCAAGTGCGCCCGTTGATCGCGATCCGCTTCGAGGCCGCGCTGGCGCGCGGGAACCGCCAACCCTAGCTTAGCGCGCGATGGTCCTCCCGTCCCTCGATACCGAACATCCTGGCATCCGCGTCATCGCCGAAGTGGCGTCGGTCCTCGAGGCAGGCCTCGCCTCGGGCGAGGCGCTCTCCGGGGTGGTGCGCGCCCTGCGCCGCGGCCTCAATCTGCGGCGCTGCCGCCTCTGGCTGCGCACCCCCGATGGCACTCGCTACACGCCCGTCACGACACCCGGCGATGAAGCCGAGCTGCCCGGCTTCGCCCACCCCGTCGCCGACTGGGTGCGACGCGGCGTGACGCGCGAAGGCGTCCCCGGCGGCTCGATCGTGCGCCTGCCCCTGGTCCAGGAGGGTGAACCGCTCGGGGCACTCGAGGTCATCATCCCGACCGGCCGCTACGAGGGGGTCGCCCACGACGTCGTCGTCGTCGTCGCGCGCATCCTCGCCCCGCTGATCGCCGCGACCGAGCTGTCACAGGACCTCGCCTCCGAAATTGCGCTGCGCACCCACGAAATGGAGGCGCAGCGCAGCTTCGCCGCCCGGATCATCGACTCCCTCCCCGTCGGTTTGTACGTGATCGACCGCGGCTACCGCATCCGCGCCTGGAACCGCAAGCGCGAGGCCGGCACGCAAGGCGTGTCCCGCGAAGACGCGATGGGGCGGGAGATCTTCGAGGTGCTGGATCGGCAGCCGCGCGAGCTGCTGAAGCGGGAATTCGACCGCGTCTTCGACAGCGGCGAGCTGCAGCAGGTGGAGATGGAGTCGGGCACGAGCGGGGAGGTGCGTCACTATCGGATCACCAAGATCCCGATGCACCAGGATGGGGGCGACATCTCCCACGTCATCACCATCGGCGAGGACATCACCGAATGGCACGAGGCGCAGCACCGGCTCGCCGAGACGGAGAAGCTCGCCGCCGTGGGGCAGCTCGCGGCGGGCGTCATGCACGAGATCAACAACCCCCTGGCGACCATCCTCGCGTGCTGCGAGGCGCTGGCGCTCCGCAGCGAGGGGCTCGCGCCGCCGGACCGCCAACCCTACGACGAGTACCTCAAGATCATCGACGCGGAGGTGCAGCGCTGCCGCCGCATCGTCGAGAGCCTGCTCGAATTCTCGCGGCCGAAGAGCGGCGACAAGAAGAGCGTCGACGTGAACGAGGTGGTGGAGCACACGCTGTTCCTGCTCAAGCACCACGCCCGCTTCAAGCGCCTCACCGTGACGCGCGCGCTCACCCCGGCGCTGCCGCGGCTCGCGGCGGACCAGGAGCGCCTCATCCAGAGCTTCATGGCGCTGATGCTCAATGCCATGGACGCCATGGACTCCCACGGCACGCTGACGGTGAAAAGCCGCATCAATCCCGAGCGTGGCGACGAGATCCTACTCGAGTTCATCGACACCGGCACCGGCATCACGCGCGAGGACCTGCCCAAGATCTTCGAGCCGTTCTTCACGACGAAGCCGCAAGGCCGCGGCACGGGGCTCGGGCTGTCCATCTGCTACGGCATCATTGCCGAGCACCGCGGCCGCATCGAGGTCGAATCGCAGGTCGGCGTCGGCTCAAACTTCAAGGTGTATCTCCCCGTGGGATGAAGATCCTGGTCCTCGAAGACGACAAGACCGTGGGGCAATACGTCCAGCGCGGCCTCGCCGAAGCCGGCTACCACGCCGACTTGATCGGGGGGCGGCCACTATGACTTGCTGGTGCTGGACCTGCGGCTGCCCCAGCTGTCGGGGCTCGAGGTGCTGCGCACGCTGCGCGACCGCGGCGACAGCATCCCGGTGCTGGTGCTGACGGCCCAGGACGCCGTGGATTTCAAGGTGCAGGCGCTCAAGATGGGCGCGGACGACTACGTCACGAAGCCCTTCTCGCTCGAGGAGTTGCTGGCTCGCGTCGAAGCGCTGGGGCGGCGCCCCAAGACCATCGCGCCCCCCGTCTTGACGCTCGCCGACCTGACCCTGGATACCGGCAGCCGCGAGGTGCGGCGCGGCGGCCGGCTCATCGAGCTCACGCCCAAAGAGTACGCCGTGCTCGAGTACCTGATGCGGCACCAGGGGCGGGTCATGCCGCGGACACTCATCACCGAGTACGCCTGGGACTATCACTTCGATCCCGGGACCAACATCGTCGATGTCGTGATCACGCGGCTGCGGAAGAAGATCGATCACGCGCGCGAGCCGAAACTGATCCACACCGTGCGCGGCGTGGGTTACGTCGCGAGGGCGTGACGTGGGGACCGTCCGCGGCCGGCTCACCGCGTGGTATGCGGCCACCCTGGTCCTCACGCTGGCCGCCTTCGCCGCGCTGCTCTACCTCGATCGCCGCAGCGCGTCCTATCAGGACCTCGACCAGCGCATCCAGTCCGAAGCCACGCTGTCCGCGGGGGTTCTGGCCGAGAGCTACCGCGCCCGCGGCGTGCTCGTGCGCGCCGACACGGCGGGCCGGCCGGCGCTCATCGCGGACGTCGCCCCCCTGCTCGAGCCGGTACCCGACTTCCTCATCATCACCGCGCGCGACGGCAGCCTGCTGTTTGCGTCGTCCGACGCGCGTGCCCTGACCTTCCAGCAGGTCGAGCAGCTGCGCCGGGTGGCGGGCACGGCCCTCACCGGCCAGGCGTCGGGGACCTTGCGTTTCGAGCCCGACGGGCCGCGCATCCACTACGCGGTGCGCGCGGTGACGGAGGCGGGGCCGCAGTTCGGCGCCATCCTCGCCGGCGCGAACGTGCGCTCGGCCGAGCTCGGGCCGCAGCAGCTGCTCAGCACGGTCGCGCTGGTCCTGCCGTTCGGCCTCGTCGCCGCGGTCCTGATCGGATCGTGGATCTCGCGGCGCGCCCTCGCCCCCGTCGATCGGATGATCACCGAGGTACGCGAAATCAGCGACGGCCGCAGCCTGCACCGCCGGCTCGCCGCGCCGCGCGTGAATGACGAGCTGGGACGCCTGGCGGACACGTTGAACCAGATGATGACGCGGCTCGAGCACAGCTTCGCCGCGCTGCGACGCTTCACGGCCGACGCGAGCCACGAGCTCAAGACCCCGCTCACGGTGCTCCGCGCGGGCGTCGAGCGCGCCATCACGACGCCCAACATGCCGCACGACACCCTCGCCACGCTGGAAGAAACGTTGCAGGAGATCAACCGCATGACGGAGCTGGTCGACGCCCTGCTCACCCTGGCGCGGGCCGACGAGGGGACGGCGCCGCTGCACCGCGAGCCGGCGGATCTGCGGGCGATCGTCGAGGAGGCGCGCGAGACGGGCGAATTGCTCGCCGAGCCGGCCGGGGTGCAGGTCGAGGTGGCCACCCCACCCGAGCCGGTCGTCGTGCCCGTGGACGCGAGCCGCATCCGCCAGCTGCTCCTGAACCTGCTCACCAACGCGGTGAAATACACCCCCGCCGGCGGCAGCGTCCGCCTGCAGCTCGACCAGACGAACGGCCGCGTGACGCTCACCGTTGCCGACACCGGCATCGGCATCGCGCCGGGCGACCTGCCGCACATCTTCGGCCGGTTCTGGCGCGCCGACTCGGCGCGCACGCGGCGGGGCGAACGCCCGGGCGCCGGGCTGGGGCTCGCCATCTGCAAGTGGATCGCCGAGGCGCACGGCGGTCGCATCGATGTGGTGAGCCGCCCGGGCCGCGGCACGACCTTCACGGTCACGCTGCCGAGCGGCCCCGAGCCCGCGCCCGGGCCCGAGCCGGCGTGATGCACCAGCCGCCGCTCCTCCCCCCTCGGCCCCTCCCGGGGCCCCGGGGGACCTGCGGCGCCCGTGCCGCACGCGGCTGTCATCATTTTGTAATGGGGACTCCCCTAGCGGCGCAACCCGAAACGGCGGTAATTCATCTCCAGGCACCGATCATCGACCGGAGGAGGCAGCCGTGTTCGACACCTTGATCGAGTCGAAGCGTCAGACGAATCGCAAACGCGGGTTCGGGCTGAGCGCCCTCTCGCTCACCATTCACACCGTCGTCATCGGGGCGCTGGTGTACGCGACGCTCAACGCCGGCCAGGCCGACTCCAGGGTGCGGGTCGACACCGCCATGGTGTACTTGGAGCAACAGCAGCAGCAGAAGCCGCCCGAGCAACAACCGGTGCAGCTCGACGTGCCCCTCAAGGGCTTTCAAACCGTGGTCGCGCCCGACGTCATCCCGACCAACATCCCCCCGGTCAACCTGACCGAGCACTTCGACGCCAAGGACTACACCGGCTCCGGCGTCGAAGGCGGGCTCGCCTCGGGGATGGTGCCCACCGGGAACGAAGTGTTCGCCGAGGCGATCGTGGAGGAGAAGCCGTCGGTGCTGTCGGGGCCGATCCCTGTCTACCCCGAGCTGCTCAAGCAGGCGCAGATCCAGGGACGCGTCATGGTGCAGGCGGTGATCGACACGCTCGGCCGCGCCGAGCAGAACTCGGTCAAGATCCTGCAGAGCCCCAACCCCGGGTTCGACCAGTCGGCGAAGAACTACGTAGTCAAGGCCCTGTTCCGGCCGGCCCGGGTCCACGGTCGCGCGGTCCGGGTGCAGATTAACATCCCGATCGACTTTAAGATCACGCCGGGCCGCTAGCGCCCGACTTTCGCACTAGGTCCAAAGGAGCCTGCGCACATGAGTCTCTCGCTCTATGACCTGTTTCTGTCGATGGGCCCGTTCGCCAAGACCATCGTCTTCATCCTGCTGGTCATGTCGGTGCTGTCGTGGGCGAATGCCGTCCAGAAGTATCTGCAGATTCACCGGTCCGAGAAGCAGACGCGACGCTTCGCCCCCGAGTTCTCCCGGTTCCTGCAGGAGGAAAATCTCGACGCGGCGATCAAGCTGGCCGAGAAGCAGAAGCAGAGTCACGTGGCGCGGGTCGTCGGCGAGGCGCTCGCCGAGGTGAAGCCGTTACTGCGCGATCGTGCCACCATCACGGCGGCCGACATCAATTCGGTGGAGCGCGCCGTGGAGCGCGAGATCCTGATCGTGTCGGCGGAGCTGAAGCGCGGCCTCGGCCTCCTCGCCACCACCGGCTCCACCGCCCCCTTCGTCGGCCTGCTCGGCACGGTGATGGGCATCGTGAACGCCTTCACCGGCATGGCCGCGTCGGGGGGCGGCGGCTCGCTCGCCTCGGTGTCGTCGGGCATCGCCGAGGCGCTGATCACGACCGCGTTCGGCCTGATCGTCGCGATCCCCGCGGTGTGGCTCTACAACTATTTCTCCACCAAGATCGATTTCCTCTCGGCCGAGATGACCTACACCTCGAAAGAGCTGATCGACTACCTCATCAAGAGCGTGGGATCGGAATTCGGCCGCTCGATCTTCACCAAGGAGTTCCAGACGCAGAAGGCGTCGCAGAGCAGTGGCCCTATCAGTCACTAGCGCCCGGGCGGTCGTCAAGGCCGACATCAACGTCACGCCGCTCATCGACGTGATGTTGGTGTTGCTGATCATCTTCATGATCGTCACCCCGCTCATCGCCGCCGGGTTTCAAGCCACGATTCCGCGATCCGAGAACCCCGAGAACCGGCCGGAGGGACCCGACGAGGTGCGCCTGGGGATCGACCGCGACGGCAAGTTCTACCTCGACTTGGGCGAGGGGCCGAAGCAGATCGCCGATGCCGCGCTGCCGGGCCGGCTGCAGGCGATCTACGAGAGCCGCGCCAAGGACAAGATTCTATTCCTCAAGGCCGATCAGAACATCGACTTCGGGCGCGTGCAGCAGGCGATCGAGATCGCCCGCCAGTCCGGCGTCCGGGTGGTGGGCGCGATCACCGAGCAGAAGCAGGCCCTCGTCCCCAAGCAACGGAAGGAAGGGAGCTGACCGATGGCCATGGGGTCCACCGGTGGCGGCGAGGGGCTCAGCTCCGACATCAACGTCACGCCGTTGATCGACGTGCTGCTGGTGCTGCTCATCATCTTCATGATCACGCAGCCCATGTCGCGCAAAGGGTTCGACGTGCAGGTGCCGCCCGAGCAGCACACCAAGCAGAAATCGCCGCCCACGAGCCAGATCGTCCTGGAGCTGAAGAGCGACGGGTCGTACGCCATCAACGGGCAGCCCTACCCGCTGAGCCAGCTGGAGCAGGCGTTTCACCAGATCTACGATCCCCGCCCCGCCAAGCTCTTGTTCATCAAGGCCGCCGGGAACCGCAAGTACGGGGAAGTGATGCAGGCGATGGACCTGGCCCACGGCGCTGGGGTCCAGGTGATCGGGTTCACCCCCTCCGATCAGGGCGGCAAGCCGTAGTAACCAGCGGCGGGGCGGGACCCCCCGACGCTCGGGTTGGGGGGTATGCTATCCCCGTGACCGTGATCCTCGCCGCCGCACGCCCCGAGCTCCGCCTCCCACTCCGCCCTCGGTCCCTCAGGCCGGCCACCACGCTGGCCGGCTTGGTACACGCCGGCGTGATCCTGCTGCTCATCGGGCAGGGACGCGCCTGGTCCGGGCGCGGCGCCGGGGCGCTCAAGGCGCGGCGGNNNCGTGGTGCCGCCCACCGCCGTCCCCGTGGCGCTCGCGATCCCGGCCCCGCCCCCCGTCACCCTGTCCGACCTGCCGCCGCCGCGCGTCGTCCCCCTCGACCTGCCACCCGTCGAGTCGTCACGCGCCGCGCTGCCGCGCACCCTGTTCCTGGCCGCGGGCCGCCCGACACCGCAGAGCGGGGCGCCGGCCGGGAGTGGCGCCCCGGCGAGCGGGATGGGCCCGGGCTCGGGCGCCGGGGGCGAGGCGGGGCCTGGAACCGGGGACGAAGCGGGTTACATTTTCGGCGCCGCGCCGCGCACGGCGATTCTGCCGCCGCTGGCGCGGGTCCCGGGCTCCGTGGCCGGGCGCAGCTACCGCGTGCGCTTCTGGGTCGCCGCCGATGGGCGCGTCACCCGAGTGACGGTGGAGCCGCCGATGACGGACGCGGGCTACAGCCGGGAGTTCCAGCAGCGCATGCTGGCGTACCAGTTCTATCCGGCCCACACGCGGGACGGACGGAACGTGGCGAGCGTCATAACCGTCCCCCTGCGAATCGGAAACTAGCCCGCCCCGGGCGGGCCCCAAGGAGCCGACAACCAATTATGCTGATCCCCCTCGTCCTAGGGCTGAGTGTCTTCGCCCTGGCCGTCGCCGTGGGTCTCGCCCGCTGGGTCCTCGCCCAGGACAACGGCACGCCCCAGATGCGCACCGTGTCCGACGCGATCCAGGAAGGCGCCGCTGCCTTCCTGCGCCGCCAGTACCGCACCATCTACGCGCTGACCATCGTGCTGGCGGTGCTGATCTTCGTCCTGTATGCGTTCTTCCGCAGCCCGCATCCCGGCGAGCCGTCGCCCACGACGATGGCCTTCTGGACCACCCTGTCGTTCGCCCTGGGCGCGGCGTGCTCGGGCATCGCCGGCATCGTCGGCATGTTCGTCGCGGTGCGGGCCAACATCCGCACGGCGAGTGCCGCGCGGTCGAGCCTGAATCGCGCCCTCCAGATCGCGCTGCGGGGTGGCGCGGTGAGCGGACTCTTCGTCGTGGCCATGAGCCTGCTCGGCGTGGGCGGGCTGTACGCGATCGTGCACGCGCTCGACGTCGTGCCGCCGGAGCGCATCCCGCTCTTGATCGTCGGCTACGGGTTCGGAGCGTCGTTCGTGGCGCTGTTCGCCCAGCTGGGCGGCGGCATCTACACCAAAGCGGCCGACGTGGGCGCCGACTTGGTGGGGAAGGTCGAGGCGGGCATCCCCGAGGACGACCCCCGCAACCCCGCCGTCATCGCGGACCTGGTCGGGGACAACGTGGGCGATTGCGCCGGCCGGGGCGCCGACCTGTTCGAGTCCACCGCCGCCGAGAACATCGGCGCCATGATCCTCGGGGCCGGGCTCGCGGCCGCCAACCCCACGGCGTTCGGCGGCGTGGCGGCCCTGGCCGTGATGCTGTTCCCCCTGGTCGCGCGGGCCTTCGGACTCGTCGCCTCGATCGTCGGCATCATGATCGTCCACTCGCGCGAGGACGAGGACCCCATGCACGCGCTGAACCGCGGCTACTGGCTGACCGCGCTCCTCGCCGGTGTCGGCTTCTTCGTGGCGACCCGCTGGCTCTTGAACCCGGCCAGCGCGCCCGACGCGTGGTGGCACTTCTTCCTGTGCGGCGTGATCGGCATCCTCACCGCGATCGCCTTCGTCTACATCACGCAGTACTACACCGAATACCGCTACCGCCCCGTGAAATCGATCGCCGCCGCCTCCGTCACCGGCCCGGCCACGAACATCATCGCGGGCCTGGCCGTGGGGTTCGAGTGCACCGCGCTGCCGACGTTCGCGATCGGCACCGCGATCATCGCCTCCTACCGGCTGGGCACGTCGAGCGGCCTCGCCCACGCCGGGCTGTTCGGCACGGCCGTGGCGACGATGGGGATGCTCGGCACCGCGGCCTACATCCTCGCGATGGATACGTTCGGGCCCATCACCGACAACGCGGGCGGCGTGATCGAGATGTCGCATCAGCCGGAGGACATCCGCCGCCGCACCGACCGGCTCGATGCGGTGGGCAATACCACCAAGGCGCTGACCAAGGGGTACGCCATCGGCTCCGCCGCGCTGGCGGCGTTTCTCTTGTTCTCGGCGTTCTTGGACGAAGTGGCGGCGCTCGGTGCGCCGCTCGCCGGCGTCGACCTCGCTAAGCCGGAAGTCTTCGTGGGCGGCTTGCTCGGCGCGATGCTCGTGTTCTGGTTCTCGGCCCTCGCGATCGGCGCGGTCACCCGGGCGGCCGTGAACGTGATCAAGGAAGTCCGGCGCCAGTTCCAGGCCGATCCGGGGATCCTCAAGGGCACCTCCAAACCCGACTACGGCCGCGCCGTGGACATCGTCACCGTCGGCGCGCTCAAGGAAATGGTGGCGCCCGGCCTGCTCGCCGTGGGCATGCCGATCGCCGTCGGGCTGGTGTTCAAGAGCTTCCACGTCGGCGCCGAAAGCGTCGCCGCCTTCCTGATGGTGGGAACCATCGGCGGCATCCTCGTCGCCACCTCCCTCAACAACGGCGGCGGCGCCTGGGACAACGCCAAGAAGTACATCGAGACCGGGGAGTACGGCGGGAAGGGCAGTCCCGCCCACAAGGCGGCCGTCGTCGGCGACACGGTCGGGGACCCGTGCAAGGATACCGCGGGGCCGTCGCTGCACGTCCTCATCAAGCTGCTGAGCACGGTGACGCTCGTCTTGGCCCCGTTGTTCGTCTGACGCGCCGGGGCGGGGGCAGCGGCTGGGGCCGGGTGGCCGGCGCCCGCGCGGCGGGCCCGCCGGCGTGCCGCCGCCCGGGGTGGGGGGGTCCGTGAACCCGCTGTTCGGCCGCAAGACGGTCGATCAGTGCATCGCCGACGGCGAGGCGGGCGGTGGGCTCCGGCGCTCCCTTGGGCCGCTGCA
>WNFJ01236668.1_pt1 | contig 29772 bp, 29 predicted proteins | sample 5400461 | NCBI WGS metagenome assembly WNFJ01 (sample SAMN13153349, study PRJNA577476) | soil metagenome | isolation source: 115 cm saprolite on Douglas fir-dominated hillslope | place: USA:California | collected 2013-09-17
GAACTCCCCCTGGTCCGCCACAATCTCGGTGCGCCGCTCGTCGCCGAAGCCCTGCGCCACCTCGGTGAGCTCCGTCTTGAGGATCTTCATCCGGCGCGGTCGGGAGCCGAGGATCTCCTTGCACTCCTTGATGAAGGTGCGGACTTCCTTCAACTCGTCCTCGAGCTTCGTGATCTCGAGGGCGGTGAGCCGCGCCAGCCGCATGTTGAGGATCTCGGCCGACTGCTTCTCGGACAGCTTGAACCGCTTGCGCAGGGCGGCATCCGCCGTCGGCGTGTCCTTCGACTTGCGGATGATCTTGATGACCTCGTCGATGTGGTCGACGGCGATCTTCAGACCCTCGAGGATGTGCTCGCGATCCTGGGCGCGCTTGAGCTCGAACTCGGTGCGTCGGGTAATGACGGTGTGCCGGTGCTCGATGAAGTGCTCGAGCAGCTCCTTCAGGTTCATTTCCCGCGGCACGCCGTCGACGAGCGCCAGCATGATCGCGCCGAACGTGACCTGCATCTGGGTGTGCAGGTAGAGCTGGTTCAGGACGACCATCGGCACGGCGTCGCGCTTCAGCTCGATCACCGCCCGGATGCCCTCCTTGTCGGACTCGTTCCGGAGATCGCTGATGCCTTCGAGCTTTTTCGCCAGGACGAGGTCGCGGATCTGCTCGATCACGCGCTCCGGCGAGACCTGGTAGGGGAACTCGGTCACGACGATCTGCTGCTTACCGCTGGACTCCCGCTCTTCCACGGTCGCGCGCGCGCGGATCACGATTCGCCCGCGGCCCTTCTCGTAGCACTCCTTGATCCCGGCGCGCCCGTAGATGATGGCCCCGGTCGGGAAATCGGGCCCCTTGACGAACTTCCGCAGATCCTTGACCCCGGCGTCGGGGTGGTCCACGAGATGGTTGATGGCGGCGATCGTCTCGGCGAGGTTGTGCGGCGGAATGTTCGTCGCCATGCCGACGGCGATCCCCGCCGAGCCGTTCACGATCAGGTTCGGGAGGCGCGCCGGCAGCACGGTCGGTTCCTGAAGCCGGTCGTCGAAATTGGGAGCGAAGTCGACGGTGCTCTTGTCGATGTCCTCGAGCATCGTCATCGCGATGCGGGTGAGCCGGGCTTCGGTGTAGCGGTAGGCGGCGGGCGAGTCGCCATCGACCGAGCCGAAGTTGCCCTGGCCATCCACCAGCGGGTACCGCAGCGAAAAGTCCTGCACCATGCGCACCAGCGAGTCGTACAGCGCGACGTCACCGTGCGGGTGGTACTTGCCGAGGACGTCGCCCACCACCGTGGCGCTCTTCTTGTGGGGGCGGCCGGGCACAAGTCCCAGCTCGTGCATCGCGTAGAGGATCCGACGGTGCACGGGCTTGAGCCCGTCGCGGACGTCGGGCAGCGCGCGCTGCACGATCACGCTCATCGAGTAGTCGAGGAACGACTCCTTGAGCTCGTCCTCGATGAGGCGCGGCAGGATGCGTTCGCGGGCGTTGGGTGCGGTCATGGTCGTCGGGTGCCTGGTAACCGGTGTCGGAAGCGTCCGGAAGGGTCGCCTAAGTTACCAAAAAATAATCACTTAGGGGGCGAAAGGCAACGCGGCAGCGGTGCCTAACCGGGAGTGAACTCACCACTTAGGGGCCACTCGCCGCGGGGACGCCCGAGCCATGGCCGGCGGGGCCGTGCGCTCACGCGGGCAGCTCGAGCGCGATCTTGCCAAACTGCTCCCCCGCCGCCAACCGCGCCAACGCCGTTGGGCAGTCGGCGAAGGGAAACACGCGATCCAGGACGGGGCGCAACTCTCCCGCGGCGAGCACGCGCGCGACCTCCCGGTAGTCGGCGTCGCTCCCCATGGTCGAGCCGAGCAAGCTCCACTGATGCCAGAAGAGCCGGCGCAGGTCGAGCGAGACCTGCGGCCCGCTGGTGGCGCCGCAGCTCACGAACCGCCCGCCCCGGCTGAGCGATCGCAGCGATTCCGCCCAGGTGGCCTCGCCCACGCTGTCGATCACCACGTCGGCGCCCCGGCGCGCGGTGAGCCCCCGCACCTCCTGGGAGATCTTGCCCGACCGGTGATTGAGTGCAACGTCCGCGCCCAGCTCACGCGCGGCGGCGAGCTTGGCGTCGCTACCGGACGTCACGATCACGCGCGCGCCCCGGAGCTTGGCGATCCGCAGCGCCGCGAGCGCCACCCCACCACCGATCCCCCAGATCAACACCGTCTCGCCCGACTGGACCCGGGCCCGGATCGCCAGCATGCGCCACGCCGTGAGGGTCACGAGCGAAAACGCCGCCGCCTCGGGCCAGGTCAGCGGAGTCGGGAGCGAGGGGATCGGGGCGACGTTCTGCTCGGGGACCACGACGTACTGGGCGAACGTCCCGGGTAGGTGCTCGCCCAGCAACCGATAGTTGACGCACAGCGATTGCTCGCCGGCGCGACAGTACTCGCACGTGCCATCGGCGATCCCGGGGTTCAGCATCACGCGGTCACCGGGCCGCACGGAGCGCACCTCGGCGCCGACGGCGTCGACCACGCCCGCCCCATCCGCGCCCGGGATGTGCGGGAAGCGGTATTCCAGAGGGAGGCCCCGGATGACAAAGAGGTCCAACTGATTGAGGGCGGCCGCCCGTAGCGCCACCCGCACTGCATGCGGACCGAGCGGCACGGCGGGATCGGGGACATCGGCGAGTTCGAGCTGCTCGAGGCCGCCGGTGGCGCGAATCACCCAGGCGCGCAAGGGCCGCCGCGCTCGCTACGGCATGAAGGCGGGAGAGACCATCTGCTCGAGGCCGGTCGCGGGCACAGGGACGGGAGCGCCCCCCGCCCCGACGGTCTGGACGTACACCCGGTACACGTTCTTCTGCACCGCGACCACCAGACCGAGCAGGTCCCCGGCCGGCGACGCGGCGAAATCGCTGATCACCAGGTCCGAGCCGCTGAGCGGCGTGATCTTGCCCGTCACCAGATCGGCCCGCACCACTTGCGTGATCGTGCGACCGCCATCCTTCCGCTCGAGCAGGTAGGCGAGGCTGCCGTCGCGCAGGAAGTGCGGGGCGCCCTCCCTCGCCTGCGGGGACTTGGTGAAGTTGCGCTGGTTCGAGCCGTCCTTGGCCATCAACCAAATGTCATTATTGCCGTCGCGGTTCGAGACAAAGGCGATCAACTCCCCGTCGGGGGACACCGTGGGCCGGGAATTGTCGCCCGGCTCCTGGGTCAGCTGCGTGGCGATTGACCCGGTGATCGGCTGCACGAAGATCTGGCGGTGCCCCGTGCGCTGCGACTGGTACACGACCGCTTGCCCGTCGGCGGTGAAGGTGGGTGCGCCGTCGGCCGCCGGCGAGTTGGTGAGCCGCGCCGCATTCGTGCCGTCCGCGTCCATCACGTAAATCTCGGGCAGCCCATCCCGCGTGGTGACGAACGCGATGCGAGACCCGTCCGGCGAGAAGGCGGGTTCGGTGGCCGCCGCGGTGTCGTCGGCCACCTTTCGCAGCTGGGCCAAGTTCGAGCGCTCGGCCGCGTAGAGCTGGAACCGGCCGGAGCGCGAGCTCGCCAGCACGATCTCCCCCTGCACGAACACGTCGGTGGTGGCGTGTCGACCGCCGGGCGCGGTGGCCATGATGCGGGCGTGACCGTAGCCGGCTGCCACCACCGTGCCGTCGTCGCTCACGGTCGCCACGGCGGGGTTGTCAGACAGCCAGGCCACGCCCGTGGCAGGCCCGATCAGCCCACCCCCGTCGTCGACGAAACTCGCCCGCAGGGCGTAGCGCCGCGTGAGTGGCAGGCCGACACGCGCAGCCGACAGCTTGAGCGCCGCCGCGATGACCCGGATCTGCCAGGTCACGGCGAGCCCCGCCCCGGGGCCCTTCACCGTCAACGTCGTCCTCCCGATGCGCTTCCCGGTGAGCATTCCGGTGGCGGGGTCGAAGCTCGCGAGCCCCGTGTCCGCGACGCTCCAGCGCAACGGAGCTTCGGGCACCGCGCTCTTATCGGCGGCGAGGGCCTGCACCTGGAACTTCGCGGCGCCCTGAATGGGCAGCGGCACCTCCATCTTGGACGTCGGGGTCACGGCCAGGGCGTCGACCGTCTTATGGACGACGATCTCCAGACTCTTCGTTTGGAGCAGCCCGGAGACCGAGAGGGTCGTTCGGCCGGGGGCGACGGCCGTGACGACGCCGGTGAGGCTCACCCGGGCGACGGTAGCGTCCGCAGCTGCCCACTGCAACGCGAGCGGACTGACCAGGCGCCCGCCCTGCGTGGGCACCACCACATGTAGCGTATCGACGTCGCCGGGGGACAGACTGACGGGGCTGGGCTCCGCGATCGCGATCTCGTTCTGCTGCACGACCACGGGGGCGGTGGCGGTGAGGCCGGCCGCGCTCGTCACCTGGATCGTGCCCTGCCCTGCCGCCAGCGCCACGATTACGCCATTGGCATCGACACTGGCGATGTCGGGTCGCAGCGACTTCCACGTCACCGCGACCGGGGCGGCCGGCGTACCGTCCTCTTTGAGCGCGCGCGGCGCGACGCGGGTGTTCTCGGACGGCAGCAGATACACGGTGGGCGGCTCAATGCGGAGCACTGCGGCCGGCCCGGTGCCGGGCGGTTGCCCGGCGAAGCCGTCCGGCGCCGAGGCACCGGCGGCCCCTGGCGTGGGTACGACCGGAGCCTGCGGCACTGCGGCAGCGGCCCCGCCGGGGCCGACGACTTGTACGGCCGCTTGGCCCTTGCGCGCGCCCACTCGGGCCTCGATGATCGCGACCCCGCCGGCGACGCCCGTGACGGTGCCGTCATTGTCGACCTTGGCGACCGCCACGTTGTTGGACGACCACAACACGCGCGCCGTGGGGATGACGTTGCCAGCGCGATCGAACGCCGTCGCCAGAAGCCCCGTACGCTCGCCCACCTTGATCGTGATCGAGGGGGGGGCGACCTGCACTTCCGCCACATTTTGGCCCGCGGCGGCGCCCGGCAAGCTGAGCGCCGCCGCTACGAGGACGAGACGAGCCACCATAGCGGCGCGAACGTAAGCGGTCGTAAGTGTCGTTGTCAAGCTAACTTGTCACCTCGACACCGAACCTGGGCTAGCGCGCAGCGAATCGCCCCCGCTCACTTGCGTGGCGGGATTCCCAGGGTAAGCTATAGGCCACGCCCACGGACAACCCAGCGAGGAGAGATCATCCGATGCTCGAGCCAACCGATTTTCCGGAGAGCAGCTGGACCGGTCCCGGCATGATGGAGCCGATGTATCCGCCGGCACCGTCGACGCGACCGGAGCCGATGGGAGCGCCCAAGCCGCGGCCCGCGGCAAAGAAGCGGAAGAAGGCGGCACGACCCAAGGCAAAGAAGAAGGCCGGCAAGAAGCGGCCTAAGGCGAGGGCGAAGCGGAGGAAGACGGCGAAGAAGCGTCGGCGCCGCTGAGGCCTGGTAGCAGCACCCTGCGGGAGCGTCGCACGGAGGTTCGAGCCACCACCTCCTCGCGGCGCTCCCGCGCTGCTTTGTAGACCCTCACCAGCTGCAGCTGCGGCACCTGATCACAGCTGCATGGGGTGGCGGGCGCCGAGCGGACGACGACCGGTGCGCCCGCCGCGATCCTCCCCGTCGCGCCAGCGACGTCACGGCCGGGATCGCTTCGGGGCATGAGCGCCCAGGCAGGCGGCCAGCGGCATCACGGCGGACCCCTAGGATACCCTGCACCACCACAACGGAAGAGAGCGGGCTGCGGGGTTGCGTCGGGCAAGACGAGCCATACGTTCCGGCGGCCCACGGACGAGGGGTACGATGGCGCGTTGGTGCTGGTGCTTCCCGGTGGCAACGCTCGCGATGGCAACGCTCGCGGCGTGCTCGCCGCCCCGGGGACCTCGCGGCAATCCCCGGGCGGAGATTAGCGCCATGCTGGCGCGCAGTGCCGCCGACTGGAATCGCGGTGACTTGGCGGGCTTTATGAGCGACTACGCGAGGGATTCCCTCACGAGCTACGTGTCGGCGGGCCACGTGCAGTACGGCTGGCAACCGCTGTACGACCACTACCAGCGTGCCTACTTCGGTCCCGGCAAGACGCGCGACTCGCTCGCGTTCGAGGAGACCGCGGTGCGGCCGTTGGCCCGCGACCTCCTGCTCTGCACCGCGCGCTTCAAGCTGTTCCGTGGCGACTCGGTCACGGCCAGCGGTCCCTTCACGCTGATCCTCGAGCAGCGGGGCGGCCGTTGGTACATCCTGCACGACCACACCTCCGCCGATCCCCGCCCGTGAGTCGTCTCGTGTCGTACCTCCGGCCGTGCGGTGTCCTCCTGGGCTGCGCCGTCTTCGTCGCCGCGTGCCAGTCCGCCAGCGGGCCCCTGATCGCCCTGGAAGGGGGCACGCTGATCGACGGCTCCGGCGGCGATCCGGTGAAGGACGCCGTGATCCTCGTCCGGGAGGGCCACATCGCGGCCGTGGCGCGTGTGAATGAAATCGCGGTGCCCCGCGGGGCGCAGGAAATCAACCTCGTCGGCAAGACGATCATCCCGGGGCTGATCGACGCGCACGCGCACGTCGAGCGGTGGGCCGTGCAGCGGTACGTGGCGTGGGGGGTCACGGCGGTGCGCGACATGGGCGCCGTCAGCACCGATTCGGCCTTGGCGCTCCGGAACGACCTCAATCTCGGATCGGTGCTCGGCCCCCGCATGTTCACGGCTGGGGCGATGCTCGATGGCAGCCCGCCGACCTACGCGAGCGCCACGGTCGTCCGCACGCGCGACGAGGTGCGACGCGCAGTCGACCAACGCGCGGTCGTGGGCACCGATTACGTGAAGATTTACACGAAGGTCACCCCCGAGCTGCTGCCGCCGTTGCTCGACGAAGCGGCCACGCTGCGCCTCCCCGTTGCGGCGCATTTGGGCAAGATCGACGCGATAACGGCCGCGAAAGCCGGGGTGGCGTCGCTCGAGCACATGGCGGGCGTCGTCATGGCGGCGACCCGCAACCCGGCCCCCTATTTCCGGGCGCACGATCAGTTCCTGCGTGGCTGGACCATGGAGGAAGCCGGCTGGGCCACGCTCGACTCCGCGACCACTGCGCGCGTGGCGCGGGCGCTTGCGGCCACGCACGTAGGCGTCGTCCCGACGCTGGTGCTCCACGACCTGCTGTCGCGCCTGGACAATCCGACGCTGCTGTCGCGTCCCGCGATGGAAGACGTGCCGGCGACGGCGGTGGGCGTGCGCGATGTCGCCGGCCTGATCCGCCGCGCGGGGTGGCGCCCCGCCGACTTCCAGGCCTTCCGGCGATCGCGCGCGCGCCAAGACCAGTTTGTGCGCGAGTTCAAACGCGCCGGCGGGCTCATCGCCGCGGGCTCCGACGCCGCCAACCAGCTGCTCATCCCGGGGTTCTCTCTGCACGAGGAGCTCGGCCTCCTCGTCGGCGCCGGCCTCACGCCGGTCGAGGCGATCACCGCCGCCACCCGCAAGGCCGCCGAACTCCTCCGCGCCGACTCGCTCGGCCGCATCGCGCCGGGCAAGGTAGCGGACCTCGTGGTGCTCGACGGGAACCCCGCGGCGACCATCGGCGCGACACAGCGTATCGCCTGGGTGATGCTGCGGGGACGCATCGTGCGGCCGGACTCGTTGCGGCGGACGTGGACCAAGTGAGGGCAGCCGTCCTCGGTGTGGTGCTGTTGGGCGCCTGTAGCGCCGAGACGGCGAGGCGCGCCCCCTACGACGTCCTCCTCGCGGGCGGCTGGATCGTGGACGGGAGCGGTAACCCGGGCTACCGCGGCGCCGTCGCACTCGGGAGTGATAAGATCGCGGCCATCGGAACCGCGCCCGGAATGCAGGCCCGCGAGACGCTCGACGTGCGCGGGCTCGTGGTTGCCCCCGGGTTCATCGACATGATGGGCCAATCCGAAATCAACGTGCTCATCGACAACCGCGTCTTCTCGAAGGTCACGCAAGGCGTGACGACCGAGGTGACGGGCGAAGGCGGATCGGTCGCACCGCTCACCGCGGCGCTCGTCGTCGACGACTCCGACGCGATGAAGAAGTGGCATTACCGGGAAGACTGGCGCGATCTGGACGGCTACTTCGCCCAGCTCGCGCGGCAGGGCTCCACGGTGAACATCGCCACGTTCGTGGGCGCCACCCAGGTGCGGCTGGCGGTGGTGGGCAAGGCGAACCGCGCGCCCACGGCGGTCGAGCTCGCCCACATGACGGCGCTCGTGGATACGCTGATGGAGCAGGGGGCGCTCGGCCTCTGGACCGCCCTCGAGTATGCCCCAGCGAGCTACTCGACGACCGCCGAGATCGTTGCGCTCGCCAAGGCGGCGCGGCGCCACGGCGGCATCTATGCCTCGCACATGCGGAACGAGGGAATCCAGATCGACCGCGCGCTGGACGAGCTGTTTCGCATCGCAGGCGCCGCCGACATCCCGGCCGAGATCTCGCACCTCAAGGTGTCGGGGCGGAAGAGTTTTGGGCGGATGCCTCATGTGCTCGCCCGCATCGACTCCGCGCGGGCGGCGGGGCTCGACGTCACCGCGGATCAGTACCCCTACGTCGCAGCGGCGACCGCCCTCGACGCCGCGATTCCGCCGTGGGCCGAGAGCGGCGGCTGGGACTCCCTGCTGATGCGGTTGCGCGACCCCCGCACGCGGGCCCGCCTACGCGCCGAGATCCTCCATCCCACGGACGGCGCGGAGGGGTTCTACAACGAGGCCGGCGGCGGCCACGGCATCCTGATCACGGGAGTCTTCCAAGACTCGCTGCGCGCCCTCCAGGGCAAGCGGGTCAGCGAGATCGCCGCCGCCCGCCACGCCGATCCCGTGGCCACCATCTTCGACATCGTGCTGGCCGAGGGCGGTCACCGCACCGACGCCGTCTACTTTGTGATGAGCGAGCCGGACGTCCAGGCCGCGCTCAAGACCTGGTGGGTGGCAGTGAATACCGATTTCGGTGGGGTGGCGCCCGATGGGCCGTTCGGCTCGCAGTCAGCCCATCCGCGGGCGTACGGCACCTTCGCGCGGATCCTGGGACACTACGCGCGGGATCAGCGGCTGTTCCCGCTGGAGTTCGCGGTTCGCAAGATGACCTCGCTTGCCGCCCAACGCGTCGGGCTGTCCGACCGGGGGCTGCTCAAGCCCGGGTTGGCCGCCGATGTCACGGTGTTCGATCCCGCGAGCGTCGCCGACAAGGCGACGTTCCGACAGCCGCATCAGCCGTCGATCGGGGTCGTGTATGTGTTTGTGAACGGGCAGAAGGTGCTCGATCACGGCAAGCTCACGGCGGCCCGCCCGGGACGGGGGCTGCGTGGGCCAGGCTATGTGCCGCCGGAGGCCCGCGGCACGAAGTGACGCTGGCGCGTCTGGTGCTGGCGTGGGTGCCTGTCGCCGCCTGGTTCACGATTGCGACACCCGCGATTGCGCGGTTGATGACCGCGCTGCTGAACCCCCCCGGGCAAGCCGGCGAGGGCGTCAGGGGGCCGACGGCGCCCGCGACGGTGTTACTCAAGTGGCGGCTCGTCGAGTCGGCGGTCCTCACGCTCGTCGCCTCGCTCTGGTTCGACTCGCTCGGGAGCGGGGGCTGGGAGCTCCTGTTCCTGCTCGTCGGAGTCCTGGTGGCGGTCCCTGAGTGGCTGGTCCGGCGCCCCGAACTTCCGCGCCGCGCCGCGCTCATCGGCGTTGGCGCGGACCTGGCCCGATACGCGGTCGCCGGCGCCATTCTAGCGTGGCGACTCGGGTGAGCGTGCGCTCGCCGCACCCCGCTCGACGCGAGTATCTTCGGGAGACTCCATGGCTACCGCACCTATGACCGCGATCCGGCTGACGCGCTTCTCGCACGGCGCGGGCTGAGCCTGCAAGCTCGGCCCCGCCGAGTTGGCGCAGGTCTTGCGCCACGTGCCGGTCGCGACGGATCCTCGGACGCCGTCATTCAGGTGGCGCCCGATCGCGCAATCGTGGCGACGGTGGACTTCTTCACCCCCATCGTGGACGATCCCTACGACTTCGGCCGCATCGCGGCTGCGAATGCGCTCTCCGACCTCTATGCCATGGGGGCGACCCCGCTATTCGTGCTGAACATCGTCGGCTGGCCGCGGGACAAACTGCCCTACGAGGTCTTAGGCGAAGTGATCCGCGGTGGTGCCGACGTCGCCCAGGAAGCAGGAGCGTTCGTACTGGGTGGGCATTCCGTGGATGACCCCGAGCCGAAGTACGGCATGGTCGCGATCGGCGAGGTCCGCCCCGATCGGCTGGTGCGCAACGCCACCGCCCGACCCGGCGACGCGCTCGTGCTCACCAAACCGGTCGGCACGGGGCTCCTGGCCACCGCGTTGAAGCGCGATTTGCTGACCGAGCAGGACCTCGCCCCAGCGGTGGTGGCGATGACGACACTCAACGCGGGCGCCGCGCGCGCGATGGCCGCCGTGGGCGTTGATGCCGCGACCGACGTGACGGGCTTCGGCCTGCTCGGGCATTTACGCAGCTTGCTCGAGGCGAGCGGCGCCGCCGCCGAAATCACCGCCGCGGCCGTGCCCGTACTGCGCGGCGCACGCCAGGCCGCCGAGCGGGGGGCGATTCCCGGGGGCACGGAGCGCAACCTGGCGAGCCTCGCCGACGCCGTGACGTGGGGCAGCGACGTGGGGCCGCTCGATCGCCTGGTGCTCGCCGACGCGCAGACCTCGGGCGGCCTGTTGATCGCGGTGGCGCCCGAGCGAACGGAGGCGCTCGTCGCGGCACTGCATCGCGAGCGGACGCCCGCGGCGGCCGTGATCGGCCGCGTCGTTGCAGGCCCGGCGGGGCGGGTGTCCGTGCGCTAGGGGCACGATGGGTGCGATCCGCGAGTACACCGACCTCAGCGCCGAGGCGCTCGATGCGCTCGAGCGCGCCGTGCGTGAGCGGCGGCGCGTTGCGTTGCGGCGTCGCGGGATGGAGTACGTGGTCGTCGCGGAGCGGCTCAACACCGGCGAGCGGGAGGAAGCGCTCGAAGGGAGGCTGCCCATGACGGGCGAGGTGCTGTCCTTTCCGCTGCGCGAGCTCGAGTTCTTCGCCGTGCTGCCCTAGCCGTGTTCACGCGCCTCCTGGTGGGTCTCGACGGCAGCCCTCGCGCCGATTCCGCCTTCGAGCAGGCTGTGGTGCTCGGGAAGCGGTTCGGCAGTACGATCCTCGTCGTCTACGTCCAGGAACCAGACGGGCGGCCCGCCGATGGGGCGGCGATGCTCGAGCGCGCGCGGGAGCGGGTGCTCGCTACCGGGCTCAAGGTCGAGACCGTGGCGGTCGCCGGCCAGCCCGACGTAGAGCTCGCCGACCTCGCCAAGACCGTGGACGCGGTGCTCGTGGGGCGCCGCGGCGTGACGACCAAGGGTGAGGCCCTGGGGCCGACGGTGGTCTCGCTCATCCGGATCGCGGAGCGCTGCGTGATCGTGTGCGGCGGCCTGCCGTCGCCCATGCAGTCGCTGGCCGTAGCCTTCGACGGGCGGGATACGAGCCGCCGGGCCCTCGAGCTCGCGATGCAATTCGCGAGCGTCGTCGACAGCACGATCCATCTCATCCACGCGAACAACGACACCGAGGCCGGCCTCAAGGTGGTCGGCGTGGCCGAGGCCACGCTCTCCATGCAACGCGTGGTGTTCGTCACGCACGTCGAGCCCGGCACCCCAGGGGAGGTCGTCGCCCGGGTGATCAAGCGCATTCGGTGCGACGCGCTATTCGTCGGGGCGCATATGAGCCACCAGGCGGGCCGGCCTAGCGCCGTCATCGTCTCCCACGCGGAGGAGATCCTGCGCCATACCGACATCCCGGTCGTCATCCAGCCCTGAGATGGCTGCAGCCGCGCCGCCGATCCGCGTAGTCGTGCATGCCGACGAGAGTTGCCTCGGCAACGGTACGGAGCCTCCCAACCCCGGGGGCAACGCGGCGCTCGTCGAGGCGCCGGCGGGCGACAGTGTGGCGCGCTGGGATTTCTACGAATGCTCCCCGGACACCACCAACCAGAAGATGGCGTTGGCCGGCGCGATCGCGACCCTCGAGTGGCTGCACCGCCAATGGCGCAACGCCCAGGTGGTCTATGCCTCCGACTCCGCCTACCTCATCAAGGGGATGACGGAGTGGGTGCCGGACTGGATCGCCCGCGGCTGGCGTCGGAAGGCGGGCGCCATCGAGAACCTGCCCCTGTGGCAGAAACTGGTGCAGGCCGCGGCGGGACACACGATCGAGTGGACCTGGGTCCGGGGCCACGCCGGCGATCCGAAGAACGAATACGCGAACGCCCTCGCGATGCGGGCCGCCGAGCGTCAGGCGCGCTCGAACGGACTCGTCCCCTCGGGGTTCGACAGCTGGCTCGCGCAGGAGCGGACGCGGGGGCGCTACGGCGACTACGACCCCGATCGGGAGTTCAATGAGCGTCTTTAAGGACGGCGTCGCGGCAAACACGCACGGCTTGAATGTGCTGCCCGACGGCGCCGCGGCGCCCAGCGTCGAGCGCATTCCCCTGTACGAGGTCTACATGCGGATGGCGGAAGAGCTCGCCAAGCGATCCACCTGCGCGCGGCTCCAGGTGGGCACCGTGGTCACCGATCAGCGGCTGGAGAACGTGCTGGCGATCGGCTACAACGGCAACGCACGGGGCCTGCCGAACAAATGCGACTCTGCGGTGCCGGGCAACTGCGGCTGCATCCACTCCGAGATGAATGCGCTCGTGAAGGCCCCCGGCAGCGCGCGTGACAAGGTCGTCTTCGTCAGCGCCTCGCCCTGCGCGCTGTGCGCCAAATTGATCATCAACTCGGGCGTGACGCACGTGTTCTACCGCAAAGCGTACCGCGACCCGTCCGGGATCGAGGTGCTCGAGCAGGGCGGTGTCGTCCCCGTGTTGTACGACCGTTGGGTCCGCGACTGGCGGTGACCAGCCCCCAACATTCAGGAGAACGCTCAGGAGAACGATTCCATGTCCCCGTTCCGTTGTCTTCGCCTCGCCGTGCTCGGACTGGGGCTCACCCAGCCGCTCGCCACCCAGTCCCTCATGTACCGGTCCGCCAATCTCGGCGGCACCTGGGTGGTGGATCCGGGGGTGGTCCAGTTCAACTTCCTGCACCGCTTCTACGTGGGCCCTCCACCCTCGCACTTCGTGGTCAACTATCCGACGTTCACGCTGTCGACCGGCCTCGGACATGACGTCGCCCTTGGCGTGCGGTTTGCCACAAGGTCGATTGCCGGCCTGCTGAACGGGGCGCAGTCGAGCAATGAGACTGAGCTCGACGCCCGGTGGCGCGTCTACGGCACCGAAGGCCGGCCCGGCTTCAGCGTCGCGGTGACGCCCGCATACAACTTCCTAGCAAGAAGCGCGGACGGCGAGCTGGGGGTGGATTGGACTCGCGGTTTGCTCACGCTGCACGGCGCGGCGCGCGCTGTCTCGCGCCGCCTCGGCCAGTCGGGAAAGGGAGCCGCAGCCTTGGCTGGGGGCTTCAACGCGCGCCTCACGCGCTATATCGGCGTAAGCGCAGACGTCGGCTCGTTCTTGAACCCGACCGTGCGTGCAGCGTGGAGCGCCGCCATCGACTTTCTGATCCCCGGCTCACCCCACACCTTCTCGCTTCAGGCGAGCAATGCAACGAGCGCCACCATACAGGGCGCATCGGAGGGCGTTGCGCCCCCACTCGTGCTCTCGAAGGTACTCTACGGGTTCGAGTTCACGATTCCCATTCATTTGAAGCGCTTCGCGCCCTGGCTCCACGGAACGCCACGACCGGTGACAGTCGGCGGGGCTCCCGGCGCCCCCGTGGCCGCCGAGGTCCGTATCGGAAACTTCAGCTTCCAGGGTGACACGGTCAGGATTGCAGTGGGGCAGGCGGTACGGTGGACGAACGCGGACCCGGTGGAACATACCGTCACTTTCGACGGCTCCGAGCCCGGCTCAGCGCCCCTCCCCGAGAACGGGAGCTACGTCCACCGGTTCGACAAACCCGGGACCTACACCTTCCACTGCACGCCGCACCCGTTCATGCGGGGCGTGGTCGTCGTGAAATGACGGACGATCTGGATCGGCTGTTCGAGCGGCTCGTGCGCGTGCTCGCCTCCGACGCGCCGGGACGGCTCGCCGTGCCCTTCCCGGCGGCGGAGGTGTACGAGCGGCTCGTTCCCTACCGCTCGAGCCGCTCGACGCTCCGCGTCGCGACCCACCAGGACTACGAGATGGCGGTGCTGCGGCTCCTGGCGGGGGAACGGGGCTACGTCTCGCTCGAGCCGGCCGAGGTGCAGCAGGCGTTGCAGCGAGAGGCGGGGGAGCAGAATCCCGACACCGGGCTGTTCCGGCAGTTCCCCGACGCGATCCTCAGCCTCAACCGACTGGCGGCGGAGCGCTTCCTGCGGGGCGACCGCGCCTACGCCCCCGTTCCCCCGGCGACCTCTACCCGTCCCGCGGTCGAGTCTGGAGAGCGGGAGGAGGAAGCGGAAGAAGGAGAGCCAGAGGAGGGCAGTACCTCCCGCGCCACGTCATCGGCGTCGCCCTTCGAGCTGGCGGAGCAAACGGAGACGCCCCGCCAATGCCCCTACTGCGGCGAGACGGTGCCAGCAAACCGCAAGGTGAACTTCTGCCCGCAATGCGGCCAGCCCCCCTCAGGAGAGCTCCGGTGTCCGGCGTGCGGCAGCGAAGTCGACGTGGGTTGGCGCTACTGCGTGGGCTGCGGTCGCGCGACGGGCTTTGAGTGAGGCGGCACCGGATCGCGCTGATCGCGGGCGACGGCATCGGCCCCGAGGTGGTGGAGGCGGCGTTCGGGCCGATCGCGCGCGCCGCCGCCGGGCGGGGCGTCCAGCTCGACCTAGAACGGCTGCCCTATGGCGCCGACCACTACCTGCAGACCAAGGAGACGCTGCCCGACGCTGCGTTTCAGCACTTGCGCGATGACGTCGACGCGATCTTCCTCGGCGCCATCGGGGATCCCCGGGTGCCCGGCAACGAGACCGGGCGCGACATCCTGCTCGGGCTGAGATTTCGGCTCGATCTGTACATCAACTTCCGACCCATCCGGTTGCTGCATCGCGATCTCACGCCGCTGCGCGCCGCGGGCGACATCGACTTCGTGATCTTTCGAGAGAACACGGAGGGTGTCTACCTCGGCCGTGGCCGGATCGCGGGGGAGGAGTACATCGCCGAGGAAGTGAACACTGCCCGGGGCGTGGAGCGGATCATCCGGGCGGCGTTCGGGTGGGCACGCGCGCACGGGAAGACCCAGATCACGATGGGCGACAAGGCCAACGCCATCCCCGCACACCGGATCTGGCAGGATACGTTTCGGCGCGTCGGGGCGGAGTTCTCCGAGATCGCCGCCGAGCATCGCTATGTGGACGCGCTCGCCCTGGAACTGGTGCGCGAGCCCGAGCGCTTCCAGGTCGTGGTGACCAACAACCTCTACGGCGACATTCTCTCCGACTTGGGCGCAGGGCTCGTCGGCGGGCTGGGGCTCGCCGCGAGCGCCAACCTGCACCCCGGTCGGCCGGGGCTGTTCGAGCCGGTCCACGGCTCGGCGCCGCCCCTCGCCGGCAAGGGAATCGCGAACCCGATGGCCGCGGTGCTGGCCGGGGCGCTCATGCTCGAGCAGCTCGGCCACGCGGAGGCCGCCCGCGATCTCGAGCGGGCGGTGCAAGCGGCGCTCGCCGCGGGCGCACGGACCCCGGATCTCGGGGGCAGCGCGACCACGATCCAAGTGGCGCGGGCGGTCGAGGCCGAGCTCTGACAGCGCATCCCGCTGCGGTCGCGCGGCTTAGCGGCCTACCGTCGACCGCCGCGACCGTCCATATTCCGCGGTCTGACGGTACTGACGCGGAGCTTGCCCCATGAAGACCCAGGGTTCTCACACCGACGTCGTATTCCTGTCCGGAGTCCGGACGGGGTTCGGCACGTTCGGCGGCTCGCTCAAGGATCTCTCGGCGATCGAACTCGGCGCGCTCGCCGCCCGCGCCGCGCTCGAGCGCGCCGCCGTCCCCGGCTCCGAGATTGGCCACACGGTCTTCGGCAACGCGCTGCAGACCTCAGCGGACGCGATTTATTGCGCCCGGCATGTGGGGCTGAAAGCCGGCCTCCCGATCGAGGTGCCCGCGGTCACCGTCAATCGCCTGTGCGGCTCGGGATTCGAGGCGATCACCCAAGGCGCGCAGCTCATCCTGCTCGGCGAGGCGCACGCGGTGCTCGCCGGTGGTACCGAATCGATGAGCCAAGCGCCGCATGTGGTGCGCGGAGCGCGGTGGGGACTGCGGCTTGGCCCGGCCGCCCCGCTGGAAGACCTGTTGTGGGAAGCGCTCCGGGACCCGCAGTGCGGGCTCTCGATGGCCGAGACGGCGGAAAGCCTCGCCGAACGCTACCAGCTCACGCGCCGCGCGGTCGACGAGGTGGCGCTCGCCTCGCAACAGCGCGCGCAGCAAGCCTGGAAAGATTGCGTGTTCACCGACGAGGTGGTCCCCGTCGCGGTGACGCAGAAGGGTCGTACCGTCGAGTTCCGCGCGGACGAGCACATGCGGCCCGACACGACGCTCGCGGGCCTGGCGGGTCTGAAGCCCTACTTTAAGAAGGACGGGCTCGTCACCGCGGGGAACGCGTCGGGGATCTGCGATGGCGCCGCAGCCACCGTGATCGCGGGCGAGGACTTCGCCCGCGCGCACGGCCTCAAGCCGCTCGGCCGCCTCGTCGCGTGGGCGGTCGTGGGGGTGGAGCCGAAGCACATGGGGATCGGCCCGGCGCCCGCCGCCCGCGCCGCCCTGCGGAAGGCGGGGATGCAGCTCGACCAAATGGAGCTGGTCGAGGTGAACGAGGCATTCGCGCCCCAATACCTCGCGGTGGAGCAAGAGTTGGGGCTGGACCGCGCCAAGACCAACGTGCACGGGGGCGCCATCGCCATCGGGCATCCGCTGGCGGCGACCGGCACGCGCATCACCATTCATCTCCTGCACGCCCTCCGGGCGCGGCGGCAGCGCTTCGGCCTCGGGTCGGCTTGCATCGGCGGCGGTCAGGGAGCCGCGGTGATCGTGGAAGCGTTCCCCGGCTGAGAGGAGCCTCGATGGACGTCGTGGTCACCGCGGTCCTCGGTATCTTGGCGCTCTATCTGTTCGGCGGACTGAAGGTACTGCGCGAGTACGAACGGGCGGTCTATTTCTTCCTTGGCCGCTCATGGGGCGCGAAGGGCCCAGGGCTCATCTACGTCCCGCCGCTGTTTGCCAAGACCCAAACCGTTTCGCTCCGCGTCGTGGCCCTGGACATCCCGCCCCAGGGACGTGATCACCCGTGACAACATCTCGATCAAGGTGAATGCCGTCCTCTACATGCGCGTGAACGAGCCGGTGAAGGCCGTAATCGGGGTGGAAAACTATCTGTATGCGACGAGTCAGTTGGCCCAGACGACCTTGCGGTCGGTTCTGGGCGAGACGGAGCTCGACGAGCTGCTGATGAGCCGCGAGAAGATCAACAACATTCTCAAGAATATCATCGACAAGCGCACCGAGGACTGGGGGATCGAGGTCTCAGCGGTGGAAGTGAAGGATGTGGACCTCCCACCCGAGATGAAGCGCGCGATGGCGCGCCAGGCGGAGGCCGAGCGCGAGCGCCGGGCCAAGGTGATCAACGCCGAGGGCGAGCTCCAGGCATCGGAGAAGTTGGCGCAGGCCGCCCACATCATCGGCGCGGAGCCGGCGGCGATTCAGTTGCGCTATTTGCAGACGGTGACGGAGATCGCCTCGGAGAACAACTCGACCACGATCTTTCCCCTGCCGCTCGACCTGTTCCGCGGGTTCCTCGACGCCGCCAGCCGGGGGGCCAGCGCGCCGACGCTGCCTGAGAAGGCGTCGGGGGAGAGCCTGCCGACCGACCCGAGGAAGACGAAGGCCGAGGCGTAGCGATGCCGGGCGAGCTCATCAGCCGCGAGGCGCTCGAACGGATCATCCAGCGCGCGGCCGAGCTCCAGGCCGCGGAGCGAGACATCGGGGACGGTCTCACCGAGCAAGAGCTGCTGGCGCTGGGGCAGGAGGTCGGCATCCCAGCGCCCTATCTCAAGCGCGCGCTGCTCGCCGAGCAGACGCGCAGCGCCGTGCCCGAGCTGGATGGCGTAGCGGGGTGGCTGGCCGGGCCGGCACTCCTGGCCGCCGAGCGGGTCGTGCCGGGTGAGGCCGGTGCCGTGGACCGGGCGCTCACCGTCTGGATGGAGCGAGAGGAATCGCTGCAGGTGAAGCGGCGCCACTCCGACCGCACCACGTGGGAGCCGCGGGTCGGCGCTTTCGCGTCGATCCAGCGAGCGCTGGGCGCCGGCGGCAAGAGTTTCGCGCTGGCCCGAGCGACCGAGATCGCGACGCAAGTGTCACCACTCGAGGCGGGGTTTTGCCATGTGCGGCTGGTGGCGAACGTCCGCGGTCCGCGCGCGCAGCGGCTGTGGACAGCCGTGGGGCTCGGCGTGGTCGGCGCAGCCGTGGCGGCGGTGATGCCGGTGCTCGGCGCGCTCGCCCCCTGGGCGCTGGTCCCGGCGGTCGCCACGTGCGGCGCCGCGGTCGCCGTCGCGCGCCGCCACCGCGCCGAGAACGAGCGCATCGACGTCGCCCTCGAACAGGTGCTTGACCGTCTGGAGCGCGGCGAAATCCCGCCAGAGCAGCAACTCGCCGGGCCGCGAGTCAGCGCCCTGGTGCGCCTCGCCGTCGAGATCCGCACACTGATGAAGCCTGGCGCGCCGCCTCGGGGCTAGGCGCGAATCACGGTAGGGAGCGCTATGACCGAGATCCGGCGGGTGGGGGTGCTGGGGTGCGGCCTGATGGGGAGCGGCATCGCACAAGTGGCCGCGACGGCTGGCTACCAGACCATCGTGCGCGACGTGGCCGCGCCGGTGTGGGAGCGGGCCCGTGCGGGCATCGAGAAGTCGCTCGCCAAGTTCGTCGAGAAGGGGAAGCTCACGGCGAGCGACCGCGAAGCCGCGCTGAAGCGGCTCAGCTTCACCACCACAGCCGCCGAGCTGCGGGACTGCGACATCATTATCGAAGCGGTGCCCGAAGACCTGGCGCTCAAGAACGCCCTTTGGCAGGAGCTCGATAGGGTGAGCGGTCCGGCCACGATCTTCGCCTCCAACACCTCGAGCCTGACCGTCGCCGCCATGGCCGCCGCCACGACCCGGGGGGATCGCTTCGTCGGTTTGCACTTCTTCAACCCCGTGCCCCTGATGCCACTCGTCGAGGTCGTGCGAACCGTCACGACCTCGCCGGACACCTTCCGTCGCGCCTTCGTGTTCGCCCAATCCCTCGGCAAGGAGCCCGTGGCCGCGAAGGATACGTCGGGATTCCTCGTGAACCTCCTGCTCGTGCCCTACCTGCTCGACGCGATTCGGGCGGTCGAGCGCGGGGTCGGCACGGTGCCCGACATCGACAAGGCGATGCAGCTGGGGTGTGGCTACCCGATGGGCCCGCTCACCCTGCTCGACTTCGTCGGGCTCGACACGACCTACAAGATCGCGGAAATCATGTTCGCCGAATACCGCGAGCAACGCTACGCGCCGCCGCCGCTGCTCAAGCGCATGGTGCTCGCCGGAATGAACGGTCGCAAGACCGGCAAGGGGTTCTACGACTACGCCGTCGATCCGCCTAGGGTAATCGACCTCGGCGTCTGACCAGCCGCCACCTCGCTTACTCGGACCAAGGAGCGCATCCGCATGTTCGGCTACGACTGGCCACGCCTCCACGCGGCGGTGAACGACCTGCCCGCGGCCCTGCTGTTCGTGACCGTGCTCTTCGATCTCGCGGGGTGGTGGACGCGGCGCGACTCCCTCAAGGCAGCGGCGCTCTGGACCCTGTGGGCAGGGGTGATCGGTGGCTGGGTGGCCGTAGTCGCCGGCCTACGAGCGGAAGACGTCATCGAGCATGGCGAGGCGACGCACGAGCTCATGGAAACCCATAAAACGCTGGCGCTGATCACGATGAGCATCTTTACCGTGATCCTGGTGGCGAAGCTGGTGCGCCGGACGCGGCTCAGCGGCACGGAGGACGCGATCCTGCGCGTGCTCGGCATCGCCGGATTCGTGATGCTGCTGTGGACTGCGAGGATCGGCGGCAGGATGATGTTCGACCACGCCGCTGGCCTCACCACCGCGACCATGATGCAGGAAATGCGCGAGCGCGCTGCCGGGCAGCACCACGAAGCGGGGGAGACGGAACACCACGAAGCAGAGCCCTCCGCCGGGTCCCGCGGCGATTCCGCCCACCGCCACGTCGCCGGGGCGCCGCCAGCGCGGCCCTGACATGCGAGGCAACCCCGGCGCCCCGGCGGGGTGGCTGGGCCGCGACCCGGCATCGCCGGGGTCGCGCCCCGGTCGCGCGGTCGCGGTGGGGGTCGCCGCGCTCCTCGTCAGCTGCACGCCCGTCACCACCCGTCCCCCCTTCCGGCCCGATCCCCAGGCCCTCGTCGTGCTGCTCAACGCGCGGCCCGAGCGCATTACGACTGAGCTCGCGACACTGCTGCCCGCGGAGAGCCTCGAGGTGGCGCGCTCGAACGTGGTCGACGGGTACGTGGAGACGGCGTGGTACGATACGCGCGCCCACCGCTCGCTGCGCCACGACCGGGACATCGCGGATCCCGCCGCGACGGTGAAGCTCCGCTTCTGGGCCGACCCCTACGTGCCCGGCCAGACCCGGCTCACCATCGAACCGGTGTACCGCCCTCGCATCGATCCGTCGCGACCCGAACGCGACCTCGAAGTGATCGTGTCACCCGACGACCCTGGCTACCGGCTGGCGAAGGATTTCGTGGCCAAGCTGCAGGAGCGCTTCGGGACGCCCAAAGCCGCCCAATAGCGACGCCTGAGCGGGCGCCCGCGCCGCCGCGCCTGTCACCTCCCGGATGGTGCGCCCTCCGCGGCGCGTGGTAACTTCTTTGCCGTGACCCGCCACGTAGCGCCCGGCGCGCACTCCGCGTGACGGCCTCGCCTCCCTCCTTACTCACTGACCGGCGCAGCCGTGCCGCCTACGCCGAGGGCGCCGGGATCCAACGGATCGTGCCCGGGGGGGTCGCCGTGCCGCGGGGCGTCGAGGAGCTGCAGCGACTCGTTCGCTGGGCTACGGAGACCGGCACGGCGCTCGTGCCGCGCGGCGCCGGGAGCGGAATGGCGGGCGGCGCGGTCGGGCGCGGGGTGATCGTCGATGTCAGCCAAGGCTTCCGCTGGACGGCGCCCGACTGGGCCGAGCGCACGATCTGGGTCGGTGCGTCGGTCACTGCGGCCGATGTCAACGCCGCCGCCCGGCCGTTCGGGCTGCGGCTCCCGCCCGACCCGTCGTCCAGCGCATTTGCCACGTCGGGCGGCATGGTGGCGACCAACGCGGCGGGGCCGCGTTCGGTGCGCAGTGGCAGCGTACGCAACTGGGTCGCGGCGGTAGAGATCATCGAGGTGGATGGGTCGGCGCGGCGGGTGAGACGCGGTGTGCAGGGCACGGCCCGCTGGCATCTCGACCATGCGGCCCGCCAGCTCGTGCGGCAGCGGTTCCCGCAGACGCGCAAGAACGCGGCGGGCTATGCCCTGGACCGCTACGCCGACTCCGCCGCCGAGCTGGACTTGCTGATCGGCTCCGAGGGTACGCTCGCCCTCATCACGGCGGTGCAGTGGGAGCTCGAGCCCATTCCCGCCGACGCGGCCGGCGTCGCGCTCGGGTTTGGGAGCGCCGAGCGACTGGCCGCCGCGGTGCCCTTCCTCGTCGCGTTGAACCCTTCGGCGGTGGAGCTACTCGACCGCACCCTGCTCGCCCTCAACGACGACGCAGGCGACGCGTTCCCGCCGGGCCTCGACGGCCTGCTCCTGGTCGAGTTCGAGCGGGAGACGGCCCCCGCCGCGCGCGCCGTGGTAAGCGACGCCGTGCGGGGCCTCCAGGCATCGACGGTGTACGTGGCGACGGCCGTCGACCGCGCGGGGCTCGAGCGGCTCTGGGCCGTGCGGAGGTTGGCGAGCCCCGCGCTGGCCCGCCTGCGGGACACCCGCCGCTCGCTCCAGGTGATCGAGGACGGCTGCGTGCCGCTCGAGGGCCTGGGCGAGTACCTCACGGCCGTGCGCGCCGCCGCCGAGCGGCATCACGTGCCGGTCGCCATCTTCGGCCATGCGGGTGACGGCCATGTGCACGTGAACGCCCTTCCCGATATCACCCGCCGCGGGTGGCGGGAGGCGCTCGCGGCACTGTTCGAGGAGGTCACGGCCCTCGTGTTGCGCCTGGCCGGCACGCCCAGCGGCGAGCACGGGCTCGGCCGGTTGCGGGCGGGGCTCGTCGAGCGGTGCTACGGCGCCGACGTCGTCGCCCTGTTCCGCGAGCTGAAGCGCGCCTACGACGCGCGGTCGATCCTCAATCCCGACGTTATCTTGCCCGCCGTCGATTGGGCTCCACTCGCCGACCTCAAGGTGGGTCCCGACGCCGCGTCCATTCCCGACGACATCGCCACCCAGCTGCGGGCGATCGAGCGCTCGGCTGGCTGGGCCGTGCCGAAACTCGAGCTGGCGCGCGAGCCCGCAGCGCCCGATAGCTGACCCCGACCCATCACCCCCATGGAGATCTTCCGCGCTCCCCGCGTGTCCCTCATCGCCCGTCCCGAGTTTCTCGAGCCGGAGCACCTGCGCGTCGCATGGCAGGGCGAGGCGTCGGCCGGCGAGCGCCTCGCCGAGTTCGCCGGTCGCATCTGCTACATGAGCCAACGCAACCCGGCGAACCGCACGACGGCGGAGTACCTCGAGAACATCAAGAAGCAAGGGCACGGCTCGGTGCTGGAGCATGCGGTGTACGTGCTCCTCATCGAAGGCATCTCCCGCTCGTGCTCGCACGAGCTGGTGCGGCATCGCGCAGGGTTTGGGTTCTCGCAGCTGTCCCAACGCTACGTCGATGAGACCCACGCCGCGTTCGTAATCCCGCCCGCCGTCCTCGGCGACGCAGAGCTCGAAGCCGAGTGGCAGCGCCAGATGGCCGAGGCGCAGGCCGCCTACGTGCGCGCCGTCGCCGCGTTGATGGACCGCTACGGCTGGATCGCGGACAAGGGGCACCGTCGCAAGATGGCCCGCGAGGCCGCGCGCAGCGTGCTACCGAATGCGACCGAAGTGAAGATCGTCGTCTCGGCCAACGCCCGCGCGTGGCGCACGATGCTCGAGCTGCGCTGCGGCGAGGGCGCGGAGCTCGAGATCCGGCGCATGGCGATCGCGTGTCTGCGCGTGCTGCAGCGCGAAGCCCCCGCGCTGTTCGCCGACTTCGAGATCTACGTCGCCGACGACAAACAGGAAGCCGCGCGCGTCGCCTACCACAAAGTTTGACGCGTCGACGACGCGAAAAAAATGGAAGATTCCCTATTGCGCATCGCTCCGGCTCTTCTTATTCTCTACGCGACACCGCGTTTCGATTCACAGACCGCCCGAGCGGCCTTTTTTTGTGGAGGTCAGCCGAGACCACATGCGCATCGGTCTCGCATACAACGAGAAGCCCGCGCCCGCGTCCGCCGGCGAGACCGCAACCACGAACGACGCGTTTGCCGAGTGGGATGACCCCGCCACTATCGCGGCGGTGGAGCAGGCGCTGCGGCGGTTCGGCGCCGTCATCCGGCTCGAAGCCGATCAGTTCTTCCCGCAGAACCTCGCGCTCGCGCGGCCCGACATCGTCTTCAACATGGCCGAGGGGCTGCGCGGTCAGAATCGCGAGGCGCTCGTTCCGGCAATCTGCGAGTATCTGAACGTCCCCTACACCGGCTCCGATCCGCTGGCCCTCGCGCTTTCGCTCCACAAAGGCCGCACCAAAGAACTCCTCGCCTATCGCGGCGTCCCGACAGCACCGTTCGCCTGCGTGGAAACGGCCGCGGACTTGGAGCGGCTCGCGCTGCCGTATCCCGTCTTCGTGAAGCCGATCGCCGAGGGCTCGGGGAAGGGCATTTTTGTTACCAATCTGTGCGAGACCGAACGGCAGTTGCGCGAGCGCGCCCTAGCCCTACTGGCGCGCTACGCCGAACCGGTGCTCGTCGAGACCTATCTGCCGGGCGCCGAGTTCACCGTGGCGATCCTCGGCACCGGGCCCGCCGCGAATTGTCTGCCGGTCATCGGGCTCGACTTCTCGGCGCTCCCTGCCGGGGCGCCCCCGGTCTACGGTTATGAGGCGAAGTGGCTGTGGGACCGCCCCGAGGCACCTCTGGCGATCTTCCAGTGCCCGGCGCAGGTGCCGGGGCCCTTGTATCGGGAGATCGAGCGCACCGCGCTCGATGCGTTCCACGCCATCGGGTGCCGCGACTGGTGTCGCGTGGACATTCGCGTCGACCGCTTCGGGGTCCCCAACGTCCTCGAGCTCAACCCGCTACCCGGCATTATCCCCGACCCGGCGATGAACTCGTGCTTTCCCAAGGCGGCTCGAGCGGCGGGGTTCGCCTACGACGAGCTGATTCAGGAGGTGGTGCGGCTCGCGTGGCGCCGCGAGACGGGGCGCGACCTAGACCCAGAGCTCCGCGACCAGCGCCCGGCGCCCGTTCGGCACGCGGCGGCCGCGACCGCATGAGGATTGCCATCCTCTACGACCCGGGCGCCGACGATTGGACGCCCGAGGACATCCGCGGCGTGATGAAGGCCGTGGACGAGATCGGCGCGATCTTCGGTGCGATGGGCGGCCATGCGATCCAGAAGGTTCCCGTGCGACACGACATGCGATGGTTCCGCGTGGCGCGCCAAGCGGATCTGGTGTTCAATCTCTGCGAGGGGGTGCACGGCAAGAGCGAGTGGGAAGAACACGTCGTGGGCACCCTCGAGTTCGCCGGTATCCCGCTTACCGGCGCGAGCCTGTGGACCCTCGCCGCTTGCCGACGCAAGCCCGTCGCGAACGCGTTGCTCGCCCAGGCGGGGCTGCCGATTCCCCGCTGGACGGTCGCCCAAGGGAAGATCGAGGACGATTTCCCGCTCCCCGCCATCGTCAAGCCGGCCGCGGAAGACGCGAGCGCAGGGCTCGACCGAGGCTCGGTCGTCGGCGACCGCCGCGGGCTGCGCGCCCGCGTCGCGGCCATGACCGAGCAGTTCGACGAGGTGCTCGTGCAGGAGTACATCGCGGGCCGCGAGTTCAACGTCGGCTTTGTCGGCGCCCGGGTGCTGCCCATCGCCGAGATCGACTACAGCCGCATGCCAGAGGGCGCGTGGCGGATCTTGACCTACGCAGGAAAGTGGGAGCCAGGCTCGCCCGACGACCTCGGGAGCGTGCCCGTGTGCCCCGCCACCATCCCGCAGAAGCTCGCCGACAAGCTCGTGCGCGTGGCGGAGGCGGCGTGGCGCGTGATGCAGGGGAAGGGCTACGGCCGCGTGGACGTGCGCGTCGACGAGCAGGGGCGTCCCTGGCTGCTCGAGGTCAACCCCAACCCCGACTTGAACGACGACGCCGGCCTGTCCCGGATGGCCCGCGCGGTGGGCTGGGAGTACCCCGAACTCGTACGTCGCATCGCCGAGGTCGCGCTTCGCGAGGCGCAGGGCAGCAAGGCGGCGCGTGAGCTGCTCGCTCCGTCCCGTCGGCCGCGCGCAGCGCGCACGGCTTGAGCAACTCACGGCGGCGACCGGCCTGTTCCGGCCGGACGAAGTCGCCGTGGCGATCGAGCTGTTTGACGCCGCCCTCGCCGGCGATGACGACTACCGGTTCCTCGGCGCCTACGCCGGCGACGACCTCGTGGCCTTCGCGTGCTGGGGCCCGACGCCAGCGACCGTCGGCACCTACGACCTCTACTGGATCGTCGTCGACCCAGCGTGGCAAAGCCGGGGTGTGGGCACCCAGCTGCTGCGAGCGGTCGAAGCGGCGGTGGTGACAGCCGCCGGACGGCTCCTCGTCGTGGAGACCTCGTCGCGAGCCGACTACGCGGCGACCCGCGCCTTTTACGCGGCGCGGGGGTTTACGCAGGCGGCGCAGCTCCGCGGCTATTACGCGCCCGGCGACGATTTAGTGATCTACCTGAAGGACCTCTGAGGGTATGACGGCCTGGCAAGAGCTGCTGCGCAAGCGTAGCATCGCCTCCCTCGACGCGCTGGTCGCCAAGTTCGGCGCCGAGCGGTTTCCCGACCTCGCGAGGTTGCGGCAGGCGGCCGAGAACTTCGAGTTCCGCATCTCCCCGGCCATGGTCGAGCTCATCCAGTCGCCCGGGGACGCGATCTGGCGGCAGTACGTGCCCGACCTCCAAGAGCTCGACGTCCACGACGGACTCGTGGACTCGCTCGCCGAGGACGCCCACTCACCGGTCCCGAACCTGACGCACCGCTACCCCGACCGAGCCCTGCTGCTCGTATCGCCGGTCTGCGCGGCGTACTGTCGCTTCTGCACCCGGCGCCGCAAAGTGGGCGACCCCGCGAAGATCCCCATCGCGCAGCTCGAGTCGGCGTTCCGCTATCTCGAGCAACACACCGAGATCCGTGACGTGATCATGTCGGGCGGCGACCCGCTGTTGCTCTCCGACCGCCGCATCGACGAGTTGTGTCGACGCCTGCGGGCCATCGCGCACATTGAAGTCATCCGCATCGGGAGCCGCGTGCCGTGCCATCTCCCGGAGCGCATCACGCCCGAGCTGTGCGCGGTGCTCAAGCGATACCATCCCCTCTACATCAACACCCATTTCAATCACCCCGCCGAGCTCACGCCCGCCGCGGTGCACGCCCTCGGCATGTTGGCCGACGCCGGTGTCCCCCTGGGGTGCCAAACGGTCCTCCTGAGAGGGGTGAACGACGATCCGGTCATCATGAAGCAGCTGATGCAGAAGCTCCTCACCGCGCGGGTGCGCCCGTACTACATCTATATGTGCGATCAGGTGGCAGGCGCCGAGCATTTCCGCACCACGGTCGAGACCGGGCTCAAGATCATTCGCGCGCTGCGTGGCTGGACATCGGGGCTCGCGGTCCCGCACTTCGTGATCGACGCGCCGGGGGGCGGCGGCAAGATTCCGCTCCTCCCCGAATACGTGGAATCGATCAGCGACGACGCCGTGGTGTTGCGCAACTACGCAGGGAAACGCTACACCTACAAGCAGCCCGCGGGGGACCCCATTCTCGTCGGCTGACCGCCGCCGCCCCGAGCCAGGCGCCGCCCTCGCCTCCCGAACCCCGGCCGAGCGGTGAGTAGCCCGCACCAAGCACGCCACCCAGATTGGGAGGCGTATGCGCGCCATGGTCTGCGACGCCCCGCATCGTCCACTCCGCGCCGCCGAGACGCCGCGCCCCGAGCCCGGGCCCGGTGAGCTGCTCCTCGCCGTTCAAGCGTGCGGGGTGTGCCGCACCGACCTGCACATCCTCGACGGCGACCTGCCCGACGCCAAGCGCCCGCTGATCCTCGGTCACGAGATCGTCGCGCGCGTCGCGGCGGCGGGGCCCGGCGTCGCTCGCTTCGCCGCCGGGCAGCGGGTGGGGGTACCCTGGCTGGGCTGGGCCTGCGGCGAATGCCGGTATTGCCGCACGGGCCGCGAGAACCTGTGCGATCGCGCGCGCTTCACGGGGTACCACGTGGACGGCGGCTACGCCGACTACGCGGTCGCGGATGCCCGCTTCTGCTTGCCGCTGCCGACCGAATACGACGACCTGGACGCCGCGCCGCTGCTCTGCGCCGGGCTCATCGGCTACCGCGCGCTTGTCGCCACGGGCGCGGCCGAACGGCTTGGCCTCTACGGGTTCGGCGCGGCGGCGCACATCGTGGCCCAGGTGGCGCGCCACCAGGGCCGCCGCGTGTTCGCCTTCACGCGCCCTGGCGACGCCGCGGCGCAACAGTTCGCGCACGAGCTCGGCGCCGTCTGGGCCGGGGCCTCGGACGCCGCCGCTCCGGAGCCGCTCGACGCAGCGATCATCTTCGCGCCCGTCGGTGCGCTCGTCCCGGCGGCGCTCCGCGCCGTCGTCAAGGGCGGGACGGTCGTATGCGCCGGAATCCACATGAGCGACGTGCCAGCGTTCCCGTATGCCTCCCTCTGGGGGGAGCGCGTGATTCGCTCAGTCGCGAACCTGACGCGCGAAGACGGAGAGGAATTCCTCACCCTGGCTCCCCGAGTGGCGGTCCGCACGACGGTCGAGCCGTACCCGCTCGAGCGGGCGAACGAGGCGCTGGCGCGGCTGCGCGCCGGCGGGCTGCGAGGCGCCGCGGTGCTGCAGGTGCAGCGCGATTGACGCGCGCGAGCGCCAATGGGAGGACCCCGGCGCGCCCCGCCCACGCTACCCCCAGCGCGTTACGACGCCTTCGCCTCTTCCAACTCCTTCTTGCGGGCGTCCACCACCCGGTGCGCCGCCTCGGGCGGTACCTCCTGGTAGACGTGGAACTTCTGCCGGTAGGTCCCCCGTCCGTGCGTGAGCGAGTGCAGCACCGTGGCGTAGCGGTCGAGCTCCGCTTCGGGCACGAGCGCCCGTACGCGGGTGAGGCGGCCGTCTTTGTCGCTGCCGAGGATGTGACCGCGGCGGGACGAGAGGTCCCCCAGCACGGCGCCCTGGTAGTCGTCCGGCGTCCAGACCTCGAGCTCGAGGATCGCCAGGATGCCGGCCATCTTGAACGACTGCTCGTTCGAATCCACATCGTGGTAGGACCCGTCGTACAATTCGACCTTGAAGTCCACCACGGGATAGCCGGCCACGGGGCCACGCGCCGCCGCCTCGTGGATGCCCCGCTCCACGGCGGGGATGTACTGGCGCGGAATGACGCCACCGACGATCTCGTCGACGAACAGGAACCCCGAGCCGCGGGGCAGCGGTGCAATGCGGATCCAGCAATCGCCGTACTGGCCGCGACCCCCGGTCTGCTTCTTGTGTTTGCCCTGTCCTTCGGCCTTGCCCTTGAACGTCTCGCGGTAGGCGATCTTTGGCCTGGTAATCTGGGCGTGCACGCCGAACTTGCGCGCCAGCCGACCCACGATGATCTCGAGGTGGCGCTCCCCGAGCCCGCGGATCAGCGTCTGCTGCAACTCGCCGTTGTACTCGTGCTGGAAGGTGGGGTCCTCCTCGTGGAGCTTGTGCAGGCCGTTGGACAGCTTCTCTTCCTCGCCCCGCTGCTTGACTTCGATGGCCTCGGTGATCACGGGTTCGGGGAAGGGAATCTTCCGGACGACGATCGCCGCCTCTTTCGTCGACAGCGTGTCGTTCGTGTGCGTGTCCCGGAGCTTGGCGACGGCGCCGATGTCGCCCGCGTGGAGCTCGGCGATCTCCAGGCGGTCCTTGCCCACCGTCACGCACAGGTGGTTCAGCTTCTCGAGCGCCTCGCGCGGCGCGTTGTAGACGTCGCGCCCGTTCTTCACCGTGCCCGAGTACACCCGGAAGTACGTCACGTCGCCGACGTGCGGCTCCGAGATCGTCTTGAAGACTTGGGCGACGAATGGGCCGCTGTCGGCCGCCTTGAGCGTCACCCGCTCCGCGCTCCCCCACACCTGCGCATCCCCCGGGGGCCGCTCGGCCGGCGCGGGCATCAGCTCGACGAGCTTCGACAGCAGCGCCCGCATGCCGTAGGTCAGCTCGGCGGCGCCGCAGAATAGCGGAAACAGCTCGCCCTTGGCCATCCCCGCCTTCATGGCGGCGATGGCCTCTTCCCGGCCGATCTCCTCGCCGCCGAGGTAGCGTTCGAGCAGCGTGTCGTCCGTCTCCGCGATCCGCTCAATCAGCTCCTTCGAGTATCGCTCGAGGCGCTGCTGGTAGTCGGCCGGCACGTCCACCTCCTCGTACTCGCCGGCCTTGGTTCCCTTCTTGTACATGTGGCACTGCTTGGAGAAGAGGTTGATGATGCCGTGGAACTCAGGCCCGCCCCCCACCGGGATCTCCACGGGGATCACCTTCGGCGTGAGCCGCGCCTTGATCTGCTCGTACACGCGCTCGAAATCGGCGTGCTCCTTGTCCATC
>WNFJ01339617.1_pt1 | contig 29751 bp, 32 predicted proteins | sample 5400461 | NCBI WGS metagenome assembly WNFJ01 (sample SAMN13153349, study PRJNA577476) | soil metagenome | isolation source: 115 cm saprolite on Douglas fir-dominated hillslope | place: USA:California | collected 2013-09-17
TATGCAAACTCCGACAGTGTGAGCACGAGATCTTCTCAAAGAGCACTCCATACGCCTCTGCCCATTTGCCTTTCTCATTGTATCCCATAACGGCGTCCTTCTCATTGAAGAGTCGCGTGTCGGCCCGCTTCCAACACGTGTCTTCGAGTGCTCATCAGGTGGGAGGTTGATGAGCGAGGCATCTTCTTCAGCTCACTATGACTTGTTGCTTCATCCCAGCCTCATAATGGCCAGGGAAGTAGCAAGCAAACTCTGGGTGCGAATTGGCAGCAGAGGAAGGAAAGGCGTAGTCAAAGATCTTGGTTTCCCCCGGGTTCAGATGGTCGATCATCGCCAATGCCATGGCATGCATATCCTGCATGTGCGTCTCACTCATCATTCCCTCAGACTTGGGCAGGATCATAAACTCATGGGCTGTCTGGCCCTTGTTTGTCACCACAAAATGATAGGTTGTCCCAGGCAAAAAGCTGGTTCGAGAGGAAGCAATATGGTACTCCGTTTCTGTCACCTGAACAGAGGGGGCTATGTTTGTTGTGGAGCCTTGGCCACATGCTGCTAGGACAACGAGCAGCCAGAGCGTACCCAAAAGAAAGAACCATCGCTGTTTCATTTCTCCATTCCTTTTTTTCTTATGAGATATTTCATGATAGTGGTAATCCACCCCGTGTGCTAGCTGATTTATCCTGTTCCGCAGAGCGATGCCTGCCGCTCTGATAATCCAGTTTATCTCGACATTGATTTTGTACTGTCAATAGAGTAAACAACGTATGAAAATCTGTACCACGATAGAGGCATTCCACAACGTAAAAATCGTACGAAAAACAGCGTTGTGGAACGTTCTCGCTAAACCGTTCTAAAGCGTATAAACACATGATTCACGCTACGTTCAACGTCATTCTCTTTTATACGCTGCAAACGTTGAAGAAACGCTCTACGACGTTCGAAGCTGCTTCCAGTCTGCTTTGTCAGAAAGGAGGTACAGATTTCTATGATTTTGATACGTTATCAATGTGGTAGTGGGTTATATGGGGAGGATGATCCTGGCTTGCATGAGAGTACGAACTCTGGTCAGAGCAGGAACTCTGTGGAGTCTCTAGAGCTGTCAGATCCTCCTCAAGAGACCCACTACCATCAATGTTACCATTAAAACATTTTCACAACGTTCATTTTGCTCTACAAGCCAGGTTATACGTTACGTCGTCTATGGTAGAGACGTTCCTCTGTTGCGTGAGTCGGCTTCCTGACTGATTTTGTATTATCAGATCGAGATACTGTATATGAGCAGAATAGCTGCAACCACCAAAAAGATGATATTGAGCAAGGTGGTATAGTTCCAGTGTACCCCTCGCCGGGAGACTCACCATGGGCGGTTATGCACATCACTTCGTGCTGGCAAGAACAGAACAGTTTCATCTGACCTGGCAAACTTGTTTCAGAGGCTGTGTGAGAAGCCGTCGAAATGTTGTATCGACTGCCTTCAGAAGGGCTTTCTTGCCACTTTGCACACAGCCTCTAACCGCTTGCTCTCTAATGTCCATGCTTCATCTCTGAAGTGAGCCCTTTCCACCATTGAGTATGAAGGCCATCCGCACGCCAGAGGCTCTTCCACGCCTCTGATCACGTATCATGCCAGCCCGGCCTCTCAGATGGAGAGACGAGGGGCCTCGTTGGACGAAACCGATGCGACTCACGTGAGCAGCTTTTCGGGAAAGAGGTCGCCCAGGATACGGCTTTGCGGTCGAAGCGCCCACGAAGCAAGGGTGAGAACGGCGAAGATGAGGGGTGGCCAGATGAACGTGCCCGGGTCATCGAGGCCCCGTACCATGCCCGATGCAACCGCACCCGCGTAAACAAAGAAGGAGCCAGCATATGCCCATTCCTTGAGCCGAGGAAAACGCGGGGCAAGCAAGGTGATGGCTCCAAGGAGCTTCCACACGCCGAGGATCGTGAGCAAGTACACTGGGTAGCCAAGGTGCGCCAGGACAAGGGCGACTGGCTCACCAGCCACAAGCGCTGTTCTCCCATGTATCAGGTCCGTCACCCCACCTGCCAGAAGCTCGAGCGCGGTGACCATAGTCGTCACCCAATAACTGATCACTCTCCAAGAGCTCATCACGTTCGTTCTCATCATCCTGTCTTCTTTCATACGCCTGTTTGCTGCGCATGTTCCGGGGCTTGGACTGCCGACGTTCTTTTTCCGATGACAGATCCCTCGTCGGTTTGTTGGCTAAGACCCGGGGTTTGCCTTGTTCTCCCTTGAGCCGATTGATCTCGTCGCGCAGCCGTTGAATTTCTGCAGCTTGCTCGGCAATCGTGCCATCCTGCTTGTCCGCCACGTTCATCAGAAAGATGACCACTTGGCGCAGGCTTTCATCTTCAATGGTATTGGGATCGAACCCTTCTAAACATACCTCACAGTCTACCTGTTCCCGCGCCTTTTCTTCGAGATCCTTGATCCCATCTAGGTCCTTTTGGCTACCATGTACTCAAAACACCTGCTCTTTCTGCCCAACAGGTTGCCCTGAGAAAAGATCCTTTTCTTTGACTCGAATGACTCTCCCTGGCTCTGCTACCCCACTTTTTTGAGATGATGCTCATCCATATCAGAAAACGGGTCGCGGTATGCTCCTTGACGATATAACGGTACTTTGTTGACGCGGGAATTCTCTTCGCTTTGGAAGAGGCAAACGTTGTACTCTTGGGTTCGATGAATCGTAGGAGTAGCCAGTCATGAGCAGAAGAGCTGAAAACCAGCCTGACCCGCGTTAACAAACTACTGCTAGAGCGTCGTTCAGAAAACTTGGACCCGTATGCATGCTATCGGTTCACCTCTTCTTGGGTCTCAACACTTCTGCGAACCGTGCTAGGCGTAATGCACCACTGACAATTGTTCGACGAGTTTGCGCTTCTGTCCCTCCTAGATAAGCCTCAAAGATGGCTTGCTGAAGGCCGCTGTGAAGCGTTGGATAGGTGTGAATGGTCGCCAGAATGTCTGAGAGGGTCAAGTGATGGTGCATCGCCAGACTGACCTCGCCGAGCAGTTCTCCAGCATGCTTGCCCACCATATGGACTCCGACAATTTTCTCCTTCTTCCCCGCCAGGACGAGTTTGATAAACCCGGTGGGAGCATGCTCCGTCTGCGCACGGTCAATATCTGCCCATGGAAAAGAAACAATACGCACCTGCCGATGTTGCCTCACAGCTTCTGTGGGAGTGAGACCGACGCGGGCTGCCTCTGGATCAGTAAAGGTACACCAGGGGACTACACGGTAGTCGGCTTTTTTCTTCCCGACTGGAAGCAGGGCATTGCGAACAGCAACTCCAGCCTGGTACGCTGCCACATGAGTGAAGAAGATCTGAGCTGTCGATGTCTGCAGATAGGCATCCACTTTGATGCCCTTTGCATCATAAGCCACTTTGGCAGCTTCTAAGTTCAACCCTTCGGTGTTCGGCTGGCGCCCCACGGCAAGCAGGATCTCATCAGCCTCATAGGTGACCAACTGGTCGCCCTGTTTGGCCATCACGACTTTCTTGCTCCCATGCCGATTTGCTTGAACCAAGCGTGTATTGGCAACAATGGTGATCCCTTCGGCTTGAAGCACCCTGGCAATGGTTGAGGATACTTCTGGATCTTCTCGTGGCAAGAGACGCTCCGGTCCCTGCAGAAGCGTGACCTGTATCCCCAGTCGTGCCAAAGCCTGTCCTAGCTCAACTCCGACAGGCCCTCCTCCAACGACGATGATCGAAGCGGGCAAGCTTGTCAATTCAAAGACGTCCTCATTGGTCAGGTAGCCAACCTCCGCCAATCCTTCGACCGCAGGAACAGTGGGATATGAACCTGTAGCTATCAAGATCGCATGGCAGCTGATCTCTTCATCATTCAACAGCAGTGTCGTCGGCGACTTGAAGGTGACGTGGCCGAATCTGACGGTGACCTCATCAGTATAAACGTGTTCTGCTTCATGGACACGTTCGATAACTTCCTGGATGGATGCGGCAACCTTTGCCATGTCAACGGCGACATTGGCCGATGTCACCCCCAGATGGAAAGACTCTCTGGCTTGCTGGACCACCTGGGCAACATGAATCAAACTTTTGCTCGGGACACAGCCAGTATACAAACAGTCCCCTCCCACACGTTCCTTATCGATCAACAACACACGTGCCTCCAGAGAGGACGCTATCCGCGCAGCCGTCAGCCCACCTGATCCCCCACCAACAATCGTCAGATCGTAGTCCTTGCCAGCCATGGATCATGCTCCTTCCTCATCTGATGACCAATGGAAATGTCCAGGCACATCATATCATGTTCGTGGAGACGGTGTGCACGGTGCATACATCACCATTATTGCTCCAGCAATCATGCCAGTAATAGCTCCTCTGATGAGAAATCGTCGTGTTGTACTCATCAGTTCCCCTGCTTTCTATGCGTGAGCGGAAAGGCGTGCTCCTCCGAGTTGATGTTGAGACGAATTTGGCTTCGAGTAGCTTATAGAGGGAGTTCATGCCCTCTTCCTCCAAAGAGCTACTCAAGCGCCCTGGGAAGGCGCTCCAGACAAATTGAGTCGAAACATGAACTTGAGAAGGCGTCTGTGAGCGTCAAAGGCATCTTCCATAGGAGAGGATACCTTCCATCAGCAAAGCAGTTCTGTAGTCTGGACTCCATTGGACAGGAGCTGGTTCGTCAGAGGAGCAGGAGCAGCTCTTGGTGTAGTTCAAAGCAACTGATTGGGCAGAAAAACCAGGAATCTCTTCCAGAACGGGTATGCTTGCCTGTGCTGATTCATTGCTGTGTAGCCTAGCATACATATCGAACGTGTTATACTGCAAGGAAATCGATGCGTTTCCCTCTGGTCAGCAGGGACACATGGCGTTCTGGAACGGGTCGAGATAGAGCGATAAACGCCCAGAGCACAGAGGGCTTCTCATTGAACAGAAGAGGTGTAAAAAAGGAACGGTCTCTCCGTGTTTTTATAGAGGACTCTATTTTTCTTCATCGCCATATTCTCTCGAAAGGGAAAAAGAATGCCTATCTCTTCACCACCATCAGGAGCATCGCTCGAACGCTCTGTAGCAGGGCCTGTGACACTCAGTGAACTGAGCCTTGTTCTTCTTGCCCTCGTGCGCATCTTTGTTGGTTTGCTCTGGTTTCAGCAGCTTGCCTGGAAGATGCCTCCAACCTTCCAAGGCCTCCGCAAGTACGTCGAGAGCGAAGCTCAACACACCTTTGTTCCCGGCTACGGCTTCATCCTCAAAAATGTCTTCCTCGCACACTTCATACTGCTGGGTGCCAGCGTCTGGACTGCGGAACTGCTTGTGGGTGTGTTGTTGCTCTTTGGCCTGTTTACGCGCTTGGGAGCAGTGCTCGCGCTCTTGCTCTCGATCCAACTCTATGTTGGACTTGCCTATGCACCAGGCGAGTGGTACTGGACCTATGGGATGCTCGTCCTGCTCAGCCTGACATTCGTTGCCGTTCCCGCTGGTCGACGCCTCGGCCTTGACCAACTGCTTGCACCCAAGCTCACACGCCATGCACAGCGTCATCGCTTTGCTCGCCTCTTGCTTTGGTTTGTCTAAGAGAAGGAGAACGCTCTTCTTATGAACAGTATTCGTCATGGCCTGTATGCAGGCACCCTTTCTGGCCTTCTGCTGGCAAGCACCCTTTTTGTGGATTATGGGCCAGGCACCAACCTTACCACCGTCGCCCGCTGGTTTGCCCTCGAAATGGGAGCCCTGACCAGGCCACTTGGCTTTGTCATGATGATCTTGATCGGAGCACTTTTCGGAGTCCTCTTCGGAGTCCTCTTCGGAGTCCTCCTGAGAAACCGTTCCATCACCTTCGGCCAGATCATGGTCGCTGGCCTTGCCACAGGAATCATGTGGTGGGTTGTGTTGCCATTGCTGCTTGGCAGTCTCATACGCCATGTCACACTTCAACCCTACAATGTTCTGCTCTTTCTGGTCCTCGGCATCCTCTATGGCATTGTGCTGGGCAGCATGTACACCCAGTTTCAACGACGAGGAGAGGTCACTCACGAACCAGCATAACATTTCTTCTGTTATACTTAAACCGAGACGGATATTCGCCCGTTTGCTCGAATGGAATGCCCTGCTTCGTACGACGTCTCTGACAGTGGAGGTCTGCCATGGTTCCTGACAGCTTTGTCACTCGGACCGGGCAAGAGATCACCATTCACGCGGTCTGCGATGGTGGTGATCAAGGCTGTGGAGGAGGTCTGCTTGTCCTTCTGCTGCAAGCGATGAAGCGTTTAGCCTCTGGGGATGTGCTCGAGGTGCGCTCCACTGATCCGGGAGTTCGTGAGGATCTTCCTGCGTGGTGTCGCATGACGGGCAACGACCTGATCGCGGAGCAGGAGGGTGAACACCACCATCGTTATTTTGTGCGAAAGGCTTGATCATGAGGAGAGAAGCCCAAGCCGATGAGGTTCTCGACCTGGGTGAACAGGGCTGCGGCCAACTGGTCATGGAGATCATGCTGGCCATGCGTAAACTGGCACCTGGACAAACGCTGCTTGTGACAGCTTATGATCCCGCTGCCGCCCTAGATATTGCTGCCTGGTGTCGTATGACTGGCAACATTCTGCGGCAGACACCTGCTGATCTCGCCGATCAGCAATTTCTTCTTGAGAAGAAAGGATTGAACTAAACATGTTGAACAACTTCTGTGTCAGCCTGACACGCTCAACTGACGATCCCGACCGTGCGACCGTTGCGATGGTCGTCGCTAATGCTGCGGTTGCCTCTGGCAAACACACCATGGTCTTTTTAAGTAGTGAGGGGGTTCGTTTAGCAACCAGAGGAGTGGCCGAAACGATCCGCGAGGAGGGCTTCCAGCCGATGTCGACGTTGCTGAGCACTTTTCTCTCGGCTGGTGGAAGCATCTGGGTCTGTTCCCCCTGCTTCAAGAAACGAGGCTATACGGAGGCAGACCTGATCGAGGGTGCCACGATCGTCGGTGGTGCCAAGCTCGTCGAGTTCCTGTCCAACGATGGGACAGGGATCTCCTACTAACGTGTGCCTCTACCGCTGTTTCTGCTGTATTTCGCGTTTGACAGGCAATTTTCCCTCCCATGGAATCCGCTTTCAAACATACTCTTAGGAAGCCAGAGAAAGAGAGAAACGTGCTCTATGGCAAAAGATCTGCTCATACGTGCGTTGCGAGGGGAACAAGTTGCACGGGTACCCTGGCTTCCGCACATCGGGACGCATGCCGCCCAATTGCTTGGCGTCAGTGTCGAGCACTACCTGCAAGATGCTGAACTCTTAGCCCGTGGTGCACTTCTCTGCGCGGATCGGTATCGCTGCGATGGTATTCCTCTGCTCGATGACCCAACCATGGAAGCGATGGCACTGGGCTGTACACCTCACTGGTCAGAACAGGGGCCGCCATCTCTTGTTTCCGCTCCGCTCTCTCTGCTCTCACCAGAGCAACTGATGGAGCATTTTCCTCCCCTGCCCAGTGAAACAGCAGGGCGATGGCCTGCCGTGATCGCAGCTGGGGCGAAGGCTTTGTCTGAGTTAGAGCGACGCGATGTGGCCCTGGTAGGCCTAGCTGTCGGCCCGTGTACGATGGCCTACCAGTTGCGTGGCATGCGGTTATTTACCGATCTCTTCCACCATCCCGAGGACGCTGCCCAACTGCTCGCCTATGCGGGCCAGGTGAGTGCAATCTCTGCTCGTATCTACGCCGAGATCATTGGCTGTGACATCGTCGCCATCCATGACACAGCGGCCACCATGTTGCAGCCAGCCTATTTCCGGCGGTATGTGCTTCCCAATGTGCAGAACGCTTTGCAGGTGATCCATGGGGCTGGCAAAACGTCAAGCTTCTGGGCGTGCGGGGAGAGCGTTAGAGTCATCCGCGAGATGGCAGGCAGCGGTGTCCACAGCATCGCCATTGACGAGTGTATGGCCCTCTCCTACGTCGGAGAAATTGCCAAGCAGTATCACATCGGTTTTCTTGGCAATTTCCATGTCACTGCCGCACTCTTTGAGGAGACCGAGGAGGCAACAGCAGATGTGCACCGCTGCATAGACGAAGGGAGGCGCTTTCCCGGCTACGTCTTTGGTCTGGGAGGGCCACTAACCCGGCAGATCAAGCCTTCACGGCTGGATATGGCTGTCACAGCCTTCTTTCACCAAGCGCAGTCTACTCAGGAAACAGACCCCCTGGTGGGGAATCAATTCCCAACTGGAACACCAGTGCAGAGCAAAGAAGAAAGGTGAGTCCACATGTCAACAACTCCTGCCACACAACGTCCCTTTTATCTTGACGACCTTGAACATGTGATTACAGAGACCATCGCTCCACTTGCCGTTGAGATTGATCAGACAGGAACCTACCCACGAGCTGCTCTCGAAGCTCTTGGGAAAGCGGGCTTGCTGGGACTGATCAGCGCAAAGGACGTTGGAGGGCGAGGTGAAGCACACCGGGCTGCCACCCTCGTCATCAAGGAAATCGCTCACCACTGCGCCTCCACTGCGATGGTGGTGTGCATGCACTATGCAGCAACTGCTGTGATCGAAGCGTATGGACCACGAGAGATCCGTGAAGCGATTGCTGCAGGACGACATGTCAGCACGCTGGCCTTTTCCGAAAGTGGTTCCCGCAGCCACTTCTGGGCCTCAACCAGTTGTGCCACACCTGATGGCGACACCATCCGGCTTGATGCAAACAAGAGCTGGATTACCTCGGCAGGAGAGGCCGATAGCTACGTCTGGTCAAGCCGCCCACTCGCCGGAGAGGGAATGAGTACCATCTGGCTTGTCCCGGCTACTGCGCCAGGGCTGCAAGTGATCGCTCCTTTTAACGGCTTAGGGCTGCGTGGCAATAGCTCAAGCCCGGTGAGTGCCCAGGGCGTCATGGTACCAAAAGAGGCCATGCTTGGCGAGGACGGCAAAGGCTTCGAGGTGATGATGAACATGGTCCTGCCGTATTTCCAGCTGATGATCGCTGCGCAAAGCTCAACGGCCAGAGCTGCCACCCACGTGAGTTCCACCAGACTTGAGCACCTGGAACAATCGATTGCAGACTTGCCGACGATCCGTGCCTACCTTGCACGTATGCGCATCAAGACCGATATGGCACAGACGCTCCTGCTCGATACGCTCGACGCGCTTGAAAGCGGGCGGGCAGATGCTCAGCTGCGGGTGCTGGAAGTCAAAGCCGCTGCGGGCGAGGCAGCGACCGAGGTGACCGATCTTGCGATGCGCGTCTGCGGTGGTGCGGCATTCCGCAAAGAGGTCGGGGTTGAGCGCCACTTCCGCGATGCTCGCGCATCAACCGTGATGGCCCCAACGACCGACGCCCTCTATGATTTTATTGGCAAAGCCGTCTGTGGTATGCCGTTGTTCGGCTAAGAAGGGAGTGCTATGAGCGAGGAGACTGTACTGCTGCTGGGAGCAGTGGCCTACGATCCCAAGGTTGTGACGATCTGGGAGGGCTTCAAAGCCTATTTTGCACGCCATTCGCTCAGGATGGACTACGTGCTGTACTCAAACTATGAGCGTCAAGTCGAAGCACTCATCAATGGGCACATCCACGTCGCCTGGAATTCTCCTCTGGCCTGGGTACGTGCCCGTCGCCTCGCCCTTGCCCGAGGGATGGAGGTCCGGGCCCTTGCCATGCGCGATGCCGATTGTGATCTGACCTCTGTTATCGTGGTGCGAGAAGATTCGCCTATCAAGGCAGCAACGGATCTCAAAGGCCGAGTGGTCGCCGTCGGCGCAATAGATTCACCACAAGCGACACTCCTTCCGCTTGCGCATCTGCATCATTTGAGTCTCGATCCAAGCGTAGACATGGTGGTTCAGTATCATAACGTTTTGGTCGGCAAGCATGGGGATCACGTCGGAGGAGAGCGTGACGCAGCTTCGGCCCTCGTGACAGGTGAGGCCGATGCCGCATGCATGCTCGAATACAACTATCACCAGTTTCTCTTAGATGGAATGCTGCCCGCTGGGACAACACGCATACTGACCCGGACCCCTTCCTTTGATCACTGTAACTTCACAGTAGTGTCAACAGTTCTACCGGGACCGCTTGCCCACTTTCAATCGCTGCTCATCGATATGTCTTATGAGGACCCGGAGGTCCGACCTTTGTGCGATCTGGAAGGATTAAAAGCATGGTACCCAGGAAGAGTCGACGGCTATCAGGCCCTTGAGGCGGCTGTCACGCTTGTCGGTTTTTACAATCAGCAAGGCAATATCACAGCAACTGACTATCATTTCTGAGGAAAGGCCAGAGAGAGAACCAAGAGGAGGTGTCTATGCCATTAGCTCATACCAATCCGCAGCGCGAGAGGGGAGATCTGCTCCATCGCCTCTGGATCTATACCAACTATGACTGTAATCTCTCTTGCAGCTATTGTGTGGCAGAGTCTTTTGTGGGAGCTGAACGCAACGGACTTGCACTTCCAGAGGTCTGTCGTCTGATCGATGAAGCGGTCGCTTTAGGGATGACAGACCTCTTCCTGACTGGGGGCGAGCCATTCATCCTGCATGATATCTTCTCGATGCTCAACTCAGGTCTGCAACACATGCATGTCACGGTGCTCAGCAACGGCATTCTCCTCAAGGGCAAACGTCTCCAACAGCTCGAGGCTCTGGTGAACCGCGAGGGCCTAACCATTCAGATCAGCTTGGATGGCTCATCTGCCTCGGCTCATGATTTCTACCGAGGGGCTGGAAGCTGGCAAAAGGCCATCGACGCCATTGTCCGCCTCAAAGCCGCAGGCTTTCATGTTCGCCTGGGAACAACGGAGACGCCTGAAAACAGGCAAGATCTCGCTGAGATGTGCCGACTGCATCGCCAGCTCGGTATCCCCGATGAAGATCACATTATCCGTCCACTCGTTCGACGTGGCTTTTCCACGAAGGGCATGGCCATTTCTCTGCCCGCTCTTGAACCAGAAGTCACGGTGGATCGCAGTGGTGTCTACTGGCATCCAGTAGCGACTGATCCAGATCTGTTGATCTCTCCCAAGCTGTTTCCGTTGCGGGATGCGGTTGAGCACATCAAGGAGATCCACTCCAGCATGCTTGCCGTCACGGGTGGAGCCGCCAGCAACTTCCGCTGCGGGTAAGAGACAGTGTTCCGTTCCCCTTGCTTGCTGCGACACAGATTGGCAATCAACGATGCCAGAAATGGAAGAAGGAACGAGAATCTCCCTTCGAGAAAGGAATACACCTGTGGATAAGAGAGAACTCCCTGACGCGCTGAACGCGTCATTCACTCCGTCGACCGAGCCATCCAACCTATCAATCGTGTCGTCCGCCGCACTCACTAGCATGCCGGGGGAGACTGGCGAGCCAGAGGAAGGCCAACGGCTCACAACGGTTTCTGACAGCTATAAGGGTCGAACTCTGCAAAAAGAACTCCGTTGGTATGACGGCTTTGTGCTCGCTCTGGCCGTCCCTATTTATTTATTTCCAGATCTGGGTACGTCGGCCGTCAAACTCGGTGTCTTCTTCTGCATCGCCATTTGGCTTATCTCAGTGATCATGGGTGCCTTCCAGGCCAACATCTACGCCGAGCTTGCCCTCATGTTCCCGAACAAGAGTGGCAGCCTCCCCAGCTATTGTCGGGAAGCCTACAAGCGCTACAGTCCGCTTGTAGGCCCGTTCGTGGCTTGGGGCTACTGGCTGGGATGGTGCGTGGTCCTCTCGATCAATGGCCTGCTTGTCGGCGAATACCTGCGGGCCGCAGCCTTCCCGAGTGCGGATCCCGTGCTCTTCCCCAAGATCGTTGGAACCGTGATGTTGGCAGTCATGATGAGCATCGACCTCCTGGGCCTCCGTCTGGGCAAGTGGGTTCGCTACCTGCTCGGGTTTCTGACCATGGTGCCGATCCTGATCGTCATGGTTGGGCCTTACCTCAACGGGTCGTTCCACTCGTCCCACCTCCAGCCGATTGGGATCCCTGGCGGACTTGGCGGATGGGGCGCGTTCTCGCTCGTGATGTACTGGCTCTACATCGCTGGCTGGAGTTCCTACGCCTTCGAGGCGGTGGCCGTGCACGCTCCCGAATACAAGGACACTCTTCGCGACACGCCGCGTGCACTTCGCACATCAGCGGTGTTCAGCGTCATCGTCTACGGGCTGGTGCCGCTGGGCTTGATAGCGGCGCTGGGGACAACGGGACTCTCTGCCAATACGCTCACACCCTTCGACAAGGCGCTGAAGTCGATTCTGGGTGGTGCGGGAGGCGGAGTGGTCGTGTTCATGGTGATCGTCGCCCTGATCCTGGCAGCGCAGCTGTCTGCAGTGGCCAGTGTGAGGGCATTGTGGCAGATGGCGGAGAACGGGCTGACCGTCACAGGTTTTGGCAAGATCAACCGATGGGGTGAACCCAATGCTGCCATCATCTTCACCTACGGTTTCAACATCGTGTTGATTTGGACGATCGGTGCTCCCCTTTGGATTCTGGCGGCGAGCAACGTCGGGTATATTGGGAGCCACATCATCACCTTGGGAGGATACCTGCTCCTCAGGCGCGACCAGCCCAATGCGGTGCGCCCGATCAAGCATGGCCCATTTTGGGTCTACCTGGCAGGGGTGCTTCTCCTGGTGAACCTGTCTGCAATGCTCATCGGTGCACCAGTGTATGGTCCAGGTCCGCTGGCAGGAGGGCTGATCACATTTGTGGTGCTGGCATTTGGCCTCTATGGATGGCGGAGGTATCGGCAGCCAAGGGTCTCTCAGGACTCTATGAACGAATGATACAATGAGTTGAGAAACGTTCTTGCGAGGTGGAAAGGGCCTCACCCTCTTTCCTATCCGCCGGGTGTCTGCATGTGATCCCTTGTCGTGCTCGCACAAGCTTGCTGTTGCCTTGTTCTCACAGGTCCTTGGCAATGAAGTGAGACCTTCAATCGTAGCGCTGCCAGAGCCTGAATATATCCACTATGGAGGCTCCTATGTTCTTTCCGAGCACTCTGCTGAGTATGCTCACAGCGCGGTCTGATGGAGGAGGCACGCAGAGTATTGTCAGTATTCCGCTGAACGCATCTGCGCAGGCTCCTCAAGCTGATCAGCAAGGTACGCTCTCCTCCGTTGAGGATGAGAATGCTCAGGCGTTGAGCCAGCTCTACGAGGCCTTCCGCCGACCGATCTATTCCTACTGCTATCGTCTGCTTGGCAATCAGGAAGATGCAGCAGACGTGACACAAGAGGTCTTCCTGCGATCCTGCCTCGCCTGGGAACGCTTACGGGATCGCCACCATCTGTTTCCCTGGCTCCATCAGGTGGCAACGCATCTGTGTGTGGATCTGCTTCGGCAACGCAAGCGGCTTGCTTGGTGGCCGCTGGGACGACAGACGCACGAGGCTTCCTCTGATGAGGATGACAAAAGGAACCAGGAAAGCTCTTTCTTGCTCTCTGGGGGAGGAGGCATTCCCGAGATTGCCGAACGCGAGCACATTTACCTCACACTCGCGCAGATGCCAACCGAGGCGATGCTCGCGCTCGTCCTCAATACCGTCCAGGGTATTCCGTATCAAGAAGTGGCGACACTTCTGGGCACTTCACCCGGAGCTGCTGCCACACGGATCTCACGTGCCAAAAAGCTATTTATCGAACAGTATCAGCTCATCAGCCATGAGAGGAAAACACAGGAGAAACGATCATGAACCACGCTGATCTGCCCTCGCTTCCCGAGGCTGGAGCACCAGGTCAAACGGTCTGTGAGACGGTCATGATGTATCTCGCAGTCTTGCCTGATTTGTCAGCTGAGCAGATCCAATTCGTCTCTGAGCATGTAGCTACCTGCGCCAGCTGTGCGCAGGAACAGCGTCTCTTGATGCAGGCTCGGCATCTCATTACTGATGTCGCAGCCTTTGCTCCACCAGCCCATGTCGATCGGGCCGTCAGGGCTGCCATTGCCACTCGGGCCAACAGGCGTTTCCCCCGCCAGCGCCGGACTTCCTGGCTCCTTGGGTCGATGATGGCTGCAGCCCTTCTTCTGGTGGTGGGCGTGACGGTTATTCGTCTGCTGAGTGGCTCTCTTCTCATGACCCATCCAACCTTTGCCTTACCAGCGGCTTCCTCGTGGAATGGCTATGTGCTCGACTATCGTGAGACGCGAGTGGATGCCAACGGCGTTCATTCTCGCATTCACTGTGATCATGATTTGGGCACGGGCCGCATGCGTGTGGAGACCACCACCGACCGTGGCCTGGACATTGTGGTGGTGGGCGATGAGCAAAGGCTGCTGAGTGAGGATCTCGTCCATCACATCGTGCAGTGGGGACCCAACGCTTGGAGCGTGGATGATTCCATGTTCAATTTAGCACAACTGCGCAGTGATCTCAAAGCGAACCGTGCAGTCTACGAGGGGCAAGATCGTTTTGCGGGGCAAGAGGTCTATCGCATCCGCTGGAGCCATGGACTGGTGTTGCTGCTGAATAAGCAGTATCAACCTGTCAATGTGTTGCGTGACGCCCATGGTCCAGGAACAGGAGTCCCGATCTATGAGCAGCTCCTCTTGAAGCCTACTTCACAGGTACCCAACACCTTGTGGGAGATGAGCGTCCCTGCGGGGTTCCAGCTGGGAAGGCTTCCAGAGGGACCATAACTCCCAATGGCGAGAGAACCAGACCCAGGTCTCACGGTCGGTTGAGGTCTGTTCGTGCCAGGGACCCTTTCCCATGAACGGGAGGTTGTCATTGGGGATGAGAGAACGGTGGTGTTCCAAATCGCTTTCCTCGTTATGCCCTTTTCAGCTGGTGCAAGATGGGTGTCACATGCAACCACTGTTCAAAATTCCCAGCCAGTTGCGTCCATGAAGATGGCAGAACGTGTAAAGTCCATGCTTGTAAAGCTCTATCAGCACCAATATAAATACCTAATGCTGTTAAAAGCATCACAATACCAAAGAGTCTTCTTACCTGTTCATGGTTTTCCTTAAAAAATGTGAGCTTTTGCGTCACGTTCCTTCCTCCTTTTGCGATCACATACAAAGGAACTCCTGTGCCAAGTGCGTAAAAAAAGAGCAGAAGGATAGCAACAAGTGAAAATGAATTCACAGCAACAAGTGTAGCGATGGTTGCCACAACCGGACCGACACAAGGGGTCCACACCACACCAAGACTGACTCCCGTCAGCAATCCGCTGCCAAATCCATTCCCCTGGTGGTGTATCGGTTTGACGTTCCAGTACTTTTCAATGAACCATTGTGTTTTTTCCCACAGTTTTGGGAAAACCATACTGAGTCCTAGGAGCACAAGCAGCAGGACGGCCCCAAGACGAATGGTATCAGCAGGAATACGCAGAAGCCGAACAAGAGCAGCTAAGAATAAGGATGCAAGAGTAAAACTCAGAACAAGCCCCGTGATCATACCTCGAATTCTTGGTATTCTTCCATCAATGCCGCTTGCTAAAACAATCGGCAATATTGGCAACACACAGGGAGAAAAAACGGTCAGGACCCCTGATACCAATGCGATCGGGAGTAACACGTACATGCTTTCCTTTCCTTTCAGGTTTTGGGAAGTCTCCCACTGGTGTGTTGAGAGGCTCTCTCGACCATCCACCATTCGTCCTTCAATGAGCAGAGCCTCTGATAGCAATACGGCTACGAGAAGACAACTGCTTTTGCCAAGAGTGAGAGGGCGGTCTCTCTCTTCCTCGCACATAATGGTTAGCTTTGCTGAATGTTGTCAAGAAGCGCCTGGGCTCCTTGCCCCCCGCTTGTCCATTGGGTCAGAGGGTTTCCGTGGGCATCCACTTGGACAAACGTATCTTGGTGCGTGATAGCATATTTCTGCTTTAACGCAGTTTCTGTATCGTAATTTGCAAGAACAATGGTCACATCTTTCGGGACTTTCTCAAAATGGGCTTTCAAATCCTTATCTGCCGCCTGACAGTCTGAGCACCATGCCAGCGCAGCAAAGAAGATCACGGTTCTTCCTCTGCTTTGCTCCGCTTTTGCTAATGTGCCAGAAGAATAGGGAATATACCGTTGCGCAAGTGCCGGATTCTGGGTCTGCGAAGCCGATCCCTGCTCAGCTGTCCCACGATGCTGACTCATGAAAAAGAGTCCACCTCCAAGAAGGACAACTGCTGCGACGACACCGAGAATCATTCTTTGTTGGATTTTCATGTTCCTGTCTTCTTTCTCTCATGACTTTCTATGAAGTATGTCATAACGACTTGTATTGAGTACATCGTAACGAATGTGTTCCTGTTTCTGCAAGCAGGAAAGAGGGACGCATCTCCTTTTGAAAAAGGTCGTTCTCCTCATGAGGCCATCTCTCGTCACGTAGTACCCTCTCACGGCTCAGTACCTTGACAAACCGCTCTGGGCAACGAGGCTGCTGGGAGCTGTCGGCAGTGGAGATACGAGTTCTTGTGGTGGCAGAAAGTGCTCTGGGAGAGCATCGGTCTTGCCCGGTGAGATGAGCGTGCCGTTCTAGCAAAGGGGCACCTGCAACAAACTGAGCATACCCCCCAAGATGAAGTGCTCGATCTGAAAACGGGGATATTGTCTCTTCCCCGATAATGGGCAGCACAAGAGAACTTCTTCGCTCTCTCAAAAACACCTCTCCTTCATTACACGATTCTCCATGGGAACATTTACCGAAAAAAGCCATCGTTAACCGCTTCCCTGATGCCTATCGGCAGGCAATCTCATGAGGGGCATAGATCAAAACACGTGCCTGAAGCTGAAACTGAGCAATACATAGGCAAGGAAACCAAGGACACCTGCCCCCGGGAGCGTCACGATCCAGGCCAGGACTATCTCCCACACCATCTGCCACTGGACGTTTTTCACCCCTTTGCGCACGCCAATGCCGATAATCGCGCAACCGCTCACATGGGTCGTCGACACAGGAAAACTGAGGAGAGAGGAAAGACCGACCAGGATCGCCGTTGCCAAATTCGCAGCAAATCCTTCCTGGTGATCCATCTTCGTCACTCTCTCGGCAAGCGTCTGGGTTACTTTCAGTCCTGCGAGCACGCTTCCAAGCGCCATTGCCAGAGCAACGACAAAGAAGAGCCAAGGGGGCGTTGCCCTCAATTTCCCACCTATCAGGAAGAAAGCCGCTCCAAGTGCCACGATCTTGGGCGCATCATTGAGCCCACGGGTAAAGGATGCGAACCCACTGGAAAGCCAGTGAACCCAGTTCAGATTCACCTGGGGAAGAGCCAGGCGAATGCCCCAGAAGAGCAGAAGGCCCACCACGAAAGCTATGAATGGGCTGAGTACTAATGGCGCAACGATCTTCATTCCCAAGTTTGCCCACAACACCTGATCGACACCGAAGGCTATGACACCGGTTGTGACCACAGCCCCCGTGATTGCATGGGTCGTGGATACAGGGAGAGCCAGCCGTGTTGCTAGGTACACCCAGATAATAGCTCCTAGTAGAGCTGCCAGCGCGAATTGTCCTGTGAGGTGTGCTGAAGGAGCAATCAGTCCTTTGGTAAAAGTCGAGACCAGCCCTGCTGCCAGGACCGTCGCAGTCCCTGCTCCCGCTCCTGTGCAGAGCGATCCGTACACCATGGCCGATCGATACTTCGTCATTCCACTCCCGACAAGGGTCGCGATGGTTTTTGAGATATCATTTGCGCCATTGGAGTAGGCCAACACGGCCATCATTCCGATCCCAACCGGGGTAATGATATCTATGCCGAGGCGATGGAGTACAGAGAGGATAAGGAGACCTCCTATCCCAATACCCCCAACGATCGCCGGTTCCCGAACGAGTTTTCCCAAGGCACTCTTCTGTTCAGTTCGTATCTCTTCCCGCACATCTGTCGTTGTCATGGCTCTTCTTCCTTGCCTCTCTCTTCTGGCTTGGTTGCGATAATCACGGCATATCCGAAGCGCTTTGCCTGTACTGCCGCTGCTGCTGCCTTTGCCAGGGTTTTGGCCTGCTCGAAGTCGACGGTGCTCGGCAGCTCTATCTTTTTGAGCTTGACCAGCAACTCTGTCCCCAGAAGCTTGCCCTCAATCTCGCGTACCATGTCGGTCAGTGCCTCATCATGCGGTTCCGTTCGGTTCACCAGGAGGCCCGCCTCCGCGAGAGAGCGTGTATAGTCTTCAAGAGGTTGTGCGTCGGCGAGGCAGGCGATCCATGCCAGGAGGCTTTGCAGTTCCTCTGGCACATCACCCACACGTGTCAAATCACTGAGCCCTACTCGTCCGCCGGGCTTGAGCACACGGGTCAACTCGGCTGCCGCACCGGCCTTGTTCGGAAACGTGCAAAAGGCACACTCGCAGATCACTGCGTCGAAGGTGCTATTGGAGACTGGAAGGCACTCGGCATCACCCTGCTGAAAGCTCACAAGATGCGCAACTCCGGCAGCGGCGGCTGCCTGTGTCGCATGGTCCACAGCCTCACGGCCATACTCCACGCCCAGCACTGTGCACCCAAAGCGCTGTGCCAACCAGATAGCGCTCGTCCCCTGGCCCGAGGCTATATCGAGCACAGACTGGCCCACTCCCAGGTTGATGGCTCTGCCAAGGTCCTCGGTCAATCTTTTCCCGCCTGGATGAAAAGAAGTCCCCAGGATGAGTTGCGCCCAGTCGCTCTGATAGACATGGGCACAGCACGCCTTCAGTTCCGTCGCGTCAGTCTCCCTCACCTCACCATTCCTGCTGTCCATTCTGTGTTCCTTTCGCATCAGGTCTGGTTTGGACGTGTCCGTTACCGTGTGAGGAATCGAAAGTGAAGGTCAGCGGCTCCGGGACAAAGGGCACACCCTTTCGCTTTGCCTGGTGACGCTGGCGCTCACGCTCCTGCAGTTGCACCCGGGCCTGTTCGCGGTACCCGACGTTGTTATAAGCACAGAATGGGATCTGTTTGCCATCGGGGAGCAAGATTTCCTTGCAGCACTTCATCAGGTTCTTCTGGTTGAAGGTCCAGGGATCCATGAAATCCTGCAGCATGATCATGAAGATATTTTTGGCGAAGGCACCCAGGTCCAATCCTCCATCGGGGAGGCCGCATGCCGTGCATGAGAGAGCAAATTGATGTGCAGTCTTCTCAGAGCCAGGGACAGCAGAGGAAGACCACAGGCTTTCCAGCGCGGTTTGAATCTCTTCGGAGAGGTCCGGCACGACGCGGTTGGTCACATAATCCAGGTAATCCTCAACATTGAGCACACGCGGAAGTGGCAGGACCGTCTCACCATCGATGAGGGCATACGTGACGGAGTTACAGGTGGGGAAACAGCACGGTACTGGCACAAAATCTGAGACCAGAAACAGGCCATCGGTCTGCTCTTGCAGGGCTTGGAGAATGTCAGGGATCGTCAGACGAAGCATCGGATCGTGCTCGCCATAGCGACCAGAGGAGAATGCAGGCTGGAAGTTGACGCCGCGCACAGCCGGGTGCGTGATCGCGAATGAGACAATCTTGCCAACCTCGTGCAGATTCACCAGACGGTCAATGGCCGGTACCAGCACCACGCCTAGCCCAATCGAAGCCAAGCGGTCCAGCGCGTGCAGCTTCTGCTCCAAGATGTCGGGTTCACCGCGCAAGACGCGATAGGTTTCTTGCTCAAAGCCGTCGAACTGGAAATAGATTGATGGGCGTACCTCGGCGATTTGGGCCAGGAACGCATCATCTTCGGCAATGCGTTTCCCATTGGTATTGAGCATCACATAGCGAATGTTGCGATTTTTAGCCGCTTGTATCATCTCAATAATGTGTGGATGGATTGATGGCTCGCCGCCTGAGAACTGCACCACTTCTGGATTTCCTTCAGTTTCTACCAGGTGATCCAGGATGTTTTCGACCTCCTCCAGAGTGAGATTGAAGCCTGCGCCAGCATTGGCGAAGCAGAGTGGGCAGTCCATGTTACAGGCACTGTTCACCTCAATAATGCCAAGACACGTATGCTGCTGGTGATCAGGGCAGAGACCGCAGTCGTGGGGGCAGCCATGCTGGATCTCGGTGGAAAATGCCAGCGGGATGGTGCCGGGCTTATTGAAGCGAGCGTTCGCGGTGTACGCCTTGGCATCGCCGTACACGAGCCCCTCGAAGGTGCCGTGCTCAGGGCAGCGCTTGCGCATATACACCTTGTTCTCACGCAAGAGAATCTGCGCATCGATCACACGGTGACATTGTGGGCAAATGCTGCGCGTCAGTTCATAAAACACGTAATCCACATCTTTTTTCTTCCCTGGTGCACCCGAAGTGGCGCTGGGAGTCGCCGATCCTGCCAGAGGAGCATCCGATGATGGTACTCTGGCAGGTGGAGAAACGCGTGATGGGTTGTTCATTGACCCTCCTTTTGTTCGAAACAGGGCAACGCCTCAAAGAGACAACACAAGCAGATCATTCCCTCTCAAATGGTCGACCTCTTCTCGCTTTTCTCTGTCGAGAATGAATGGGAACCGAGAGCACTCATCCTTTTTCAGTTTCCCAAGGCAAGCGATTGGCAATACATACGTGAGAGACAGCGATGGTTCTCTGCGTGCAATCCATAGCTTCTTAACTCTAGCATGTCATCAGGCAAAGTTCTGTAGGGAAGACTACATACTGCTCCATTGACACCCTCCTTACGAATGATGAGCGATGCTGTGACGGAGAGGTACCATCGAGGGATTGGACGAACGCTCACATTCGAGGAGGGTTGAACAGGAAACAATGCATCTCAGCAGCGATCTTCCCTCTGCTCCACTGCTGGACGTTCTGCATTGGTGTCATCCCTCCCGTTTACGAAATGGGTTCTTCGATCTGAGCCTGCAGCCCTGCTTGATCATGGATCAGAATGCGCCCCCGTTTGAGTGTGATCAGTCCAGCCTGCTGAAATTCATTGAGAACCTTGGTGACTGACTCGCGCAGTGCGCCAATCATATCACCCAGCTCCTGATGGGTAATCATGACAGGATTTCCTTCTTGGTCATGGCTCAGCCGCAGCAGAACGGCGGCCAGACGAGCGGGAACACTGCGATAGGCCATCTCCTCCAGACGTGTTTCGCACAGGGCGAGACGCCGACCAAGTGCCTCGATCATCCGCAAGGCTACACGGGGGTTTTCAAGCATCAACCGTTCAATATCAGCGCGGCTCATGATGCAGATGAGTGAATCTTCTATGGCTTCAGCAAACGTATGACGCAACGACTCGCCAATCATCGGCATCTCCCCAAAAAACGTGCCAGGCACGATGGTGGCTAGTTCGAGGCGTTTGCCTGTCGGGGTGAGACGATATAACTGGACACGTCCCTGCTTGAGCAGAAAGAGGATCTCGGCCCGATCCTGTTGCGAATAGAGAATCTGACCCTTGCGGCACGTTCGCAGCTCCGTGCGCTGTTCAAAGACACGCATGGCCTCAGGTTCCAGGTCGCAGAAGATGTCCATGGAGAGGAAACAATCACGGCTCTGATGGAGCATGAGCCTTTCTGGTTGCCGCTTTGACCCCATCTTCTTGAGTGGCCAAAAAAGAGACTGTCCAGTCATGGCCTCTCCTCCTTGATCTTTTGTTGTAGGCGGAGCAGAAACTCCTCACGCCTAGGATTGCCTTGTGAGACAACAACCCCATCCAGCAGGTAGGTAGGAACACCGACGACACAGGTGGGCGCTTGTTGCCCTGGCTGGTCAAGATCGATGACACAGACCTGCAGACCCGCAATCTGTTGAGCGAGGTGTGCAATCACCAGGGCTTCCTGGCAATTGGTACACTGTTGCGTGACATAAATGGTGAGGCGCATGGCCTGATCTTGCAGGTGTTTCTCCGAGAGGATTGAACTGTCCATACGCTTCTCCATGATCTCTCTGCCCTTTGGAGCACGTCTCTGCCGAGGACAAAAAGCATGCCAATGACTGATACCTGGGACGGACTGGGACGAAATGCCATGCGCCTCTCTCTCTGTCCCGACACAATCACGCTGCCGCTTCCCCTGGACTTGACCATACATTGCCACAGCAAATGGCACCATATATGTCAAGAGCAGAGGAAAAAGCAGGTCGAGTGAAAAATGTCCAGCGAGAAAGGCCTGACCATGATTGATGAACACCAGAAGTGTCCCAACGATCAGTGACATCTTGATCGAGAACAACAGTGTGCTACGTTCCAGACAAGAAGTCAGAAAGGAGCACCGATCTGGAGATACGTTGGTATCTTCGTTGAGTGATGGTGTATTCACGTATGACCTCCCATCGGCCGAACTCAAACCAGTGGTGTTGTCTGTCTCATCAGTGGAATGTCCCTCTCGGAGGTCAGCCGATGCTTGATCTGACTCAGTGATTGTTTCTCGCGAGGAGAACATATTCTCTATGTTTGCAGTTTCATTGAAAAAAGATGCTCAAACGACCAGAAGGGTAGAAAGAGCACCAACTGCCGTTCCTAGGAGGGACTCATGCCCTTTTAACAGCTTGAGCACTTTCTACGACGGAAACGCAAAGATAGTGCATATTCATTATAGCAAGAAACTGGATAAAGTTCTGTAGCAGAGGCTACACAAAGAGTCAGACAGAGACCGTGCCACATCCACCGAGTTCTCCGGCTCCATAAAAAGGGATGAATCTCATCACCCACATTCACCGTCGAGAGAACAGGAATAGGTAGCAGGAGTTCATTGTTGAGAGATACAGATCAATCTCTCTTTCAAATGAAAGGCTGGCAAAATATGATAAAAGTTGCGATTATCGTCCTGGCAGATACCGAAACTCATGCTGATATGGGCCGCGTTGCGAATGCATTAGAAGCAGCGAAAGAGTTTCAGGAGAGTGGTGACGAAATCACCCTGCTCTTTGATGGGGCTGGAACCAAGTGGATTGGTGTGTTGGCTCATCCACAACACCGAATGCATAACCTGTTTACATCCGTGAGGGAAAGCATCGCTGGAGCATGCCACTTCTGCTCTCAAGCCTTTGGAGTAAAGGAGCAAGTGCAGCAGAGCGGGATTCCTCTGTTAGGCGAGTACGATGGGCATCCAAGTCTCAGAGAGTTGGTTTCTCAGGGATATCAGGTCATCACATTCTAAACACACTGCACAAGGTAAAGAAGGGGATTGAGGATACAGGATACAACTCACAGCTTGACAATGCCATCAGTGCAATAGAGACGACTTACTGAGCTTGGCAAGGTATCTGCGATCTGAACTTACGGTACACTGATTTTGCACTGATGGGGACAATGTCAGGATCTCATTAGCATGGTGTTGCTTCTGCGCGAAGAGCCCATCCCTGCCAGACGCTATTGATGTGGAAGGTCTTTGTGAATACGACATGCACTCCTGCTTGCCGACAAAGATCTTGCGCTTCCGTAAGGGTATAGGCTCGGATATGCTGTGGATCACGGTGTTTGATCATCCACTCGAACAGTCGCCAGGGAAAAGGAAATCCACGACGAGCATAGTCTTCCACGACGAATTGTCCTTGTGGTGTCAGGAGCTGTTTGAGTCCTTGAAGGACTCCTATCGGGTCTTTGAAGTAATGGAAGGTGTTGGTGCAGGTAATCACATCAAAGCTTGCAGGTGCATATGGTAACCCTGCCATCGCCTCAGCGTCGAGCGTCGCCCGGACAAGGTGAGCATGAGGATCACGCTGAAGGCGATGCTGCGCTTGTGAGAGCATCTCTTCGCTCTGATCGATGCCGTACACCTCGGCACCTGGGAGAAGATGAGAAAGCTGCTCTAAGAGCAATCCTGTTCCACAGGCGACATCCAGAAGACGGAGTGGGTGTTCTCGTGTCCTGGCAGTATACTGGAGTTGTGCCAGATCAATGAGAGAAAGCGTTGCAGCGTGAGTCTTCTGTGAAAACGTTTGCCATGTTCGATTGTAGTCTCTTGCATATTTTCCCGTATAATACGTTTTCATCTCCTGCCTTGTCCTCCTCGCTAAGCTCAACGGTTAGGCCTCTTCAGCTGTTCACGCGACCCATTATTGGAAGTCTTTGGAGGAAACGGAATCGTCGGCGGAGTGTCCCAGATAGTCTCAGGGAACCTGATTCGCATGGCTTCATTCCTGCGTTGAGACAGAAGCTGATGCATGACGTTCGTTCCCGCTCTCTTCATGGTAGACGTTCCTCGTCATCCCCTCAACTAGGTGAGCGCATCCTTCTGAGCACTCTTGGAGGGCCAACTGCTGTTCGCGTGCTTGAAACGCCTCGTCCCCGAAAAATCAGCAGGGCCAGTGAGGTTCATTACGCCTGCTCTCATCCCCTCATTCACACGTCACTGGTGTCTTCCTGCATCTCGAGGTCTTGTGCCGCGTTCATCAGGCGTTCCTGTTCGTGCTGTATTACTTGCAGCCACATCTCCACTATCTGCTGCAGGCGCTTCTGCAATGGCTGTTTCCCAAAAGCTTCGTCGAGAGGGATCTTGCGTAGTTTAGCGATCATCTCATCAAGTGCACTCGCACAGCTCTGCTTCTCAGGCAAGGCGAGGTAGTGGAAGGCGTCTCGGCTGGTACCACTGAACAGTGTCAGGGGAGCAGACCACTGAGCATCAATCAGCTTTTCCTCCAGCGACAGAAGTGCATCGAGCTGTCGCGTAACGTCAGCAATGTCGGACATCCTCTGACAGTATTCCAGATGACGCAGAGCTATCTCCCGTGCTACAGCACGCGCCGCCCGGAGTTGCTGTGGCCGCTCGGCAGCAATGAAGGCGAGTTCGGCCAGTGCGCGGTCGGGCTGTTGCTCATAGGCAATGAGCAGGGTGCGCTTGAGAGAGGGAAGTGGCATCTCGACGCGCTCATCCCAATACAAAGAAGCATGGTGGAGCAGATCAAAGACTGCCACAGGCCTCCTACGGCTCGCAAGATACATGTTCAAGGCGGAAGAAGCGCTGATCAGGTACAATGGCACACGATACAGCCCGAATAGCATCCCCAGCCCTGCGACGAAGCCGCTTGCGAGACCGAGTGTCAGGCCTGAGGTGAGGCCACCTATCACCCCCAGGATGATGCCGATGGTCAAGCTGATGTGGAGGCGGGCGATGAAACTGCCTGGGGCATTGAGCGCAAAGCTGAAGCCAAGGCCAATGACAAGGTCAGCGATAAGGTCTGGTCCGACGATTCCCAGGCCTGCTGCCAGACTGACGATCACACCAAAGGCCAGGCCCCAGGCAGTGCCGAAAGTGAGGCCAAGCGCCAGGCCCGCAGCAGCGCCGATCGCTGGTACCAGCCATGCACCGACGACAGCTGTGTAGAGGAGTGTATAAACGCCAGGGAGACCGAAGACGACGCCTGCGGTGAGGCTGACAATAATACCCAGGGCAATACTGTAAGCAATACCGAAAACCATGCCCCAGGCGAGACCGAAGACGACGCCGATCATCGGTACCATCCACTGGCCGATCACTGGGATCACCCATTGGCCGAGGGCGTGCGGGGAGAGCAAGAGGGGTGTTTCATCCGGAGAATCCACCACGTGAGTAGGAAGCAGCACGGCTCGTACAAAGATGATGAGCAAGTACGCAAGCAGGAACAAGGGAACAATGAGCCTGACAAGCATACGAGCACGGTGCTGCCATCCCGCTGGCTCATGTTCTCTGCGGAAACGAATGGGCTGAAAAAAGGCGAGAGCTATCCACTGCAAAGGCTCCCCAATACCGTCGTGATAGACTCGTTGCATATCATCACTCCTGTTGTCTCTGCTCTTGCTGCGATCCTCTGCAGAAACGCTCACGACTGCCTTCTGCACTCCTGGCGGAAGAGAAACGGTGCTCGTCACCCTTCTTCATCGTGAGAAGCAGAAGGGGACGAAATAGGTGGCGAGTTGATTGAGACGACCCGTGAAGATGAGCATTCCCATCAGGATCAGGATCACGCCTCCAATCACGAAGAGGGGATGGGTGTACCGACTCATGCGGCGCATGATTGGGCTGATGCGGTCCAGGAGGAGGCCGACAAGCAGAAATGGCAGGCCTAGTCCCAGAGCATAGGCCAGCAGGAAGATCATCCCCTGGACGAGCGTTGCACGGACAGTCGTCAGGACCAGGATCGAACCCAGGATTGGTCCCGTACAAGCCGACCAGCCCGCTCCAAAGGCCAGGCCGACCAGCCCAGAGCGCCACCATGCCGACGCGCCTGGCTTCACCTGGATGCGGTGTTCTTCAGACAACCATGGCACAGGCACCAGCCCAGTGAGCGCGACACCAAAGACCACGAGCAGCAGACCAGCGATGCGTGCCAGAGCCTGTTGATAGGTGTGCAACGCACTGCCAAGCAGAGAGGCAGCAGCCCCGAGCACCACAAAGATCAGCGCAAAGCCCAGCACGAAACAGAGGGCATGGACACCGACGCGCCTGCCAGGAGTGGACATGCTCTGGGTCTCTTGGAGGCTGGTGCCTGTTAGGTAGGAGAGGTAGCCAGGCACCAGCGGCAAGACGCACGGTGAGAGAAAGGACAGAATCCCAGCCCCAAATGTTGCTAGGAGACCAAGGTAGGTGAAAGCCATGCTTGTTTTCCTCCTAAATGAACGTTTCTTGAGAAAGAGGCCGATGCTATCCTGCCAACAACGGCCCGATACTGTGCGCGAGCGTGTCCTTGGTACCAATGACGGAACTGCCTGAACTGATCAGCGTCGGTGGTTGGGCAGTCCACGTGGTTGTGGGGCCAAATAAGCGGTAAGCATCCCAGTCACCAGCTTGATCGCCCGGCAGATGATCAACGAACCAATCCCCTAAGAGATCCTGCTGGTCCCACAGGTGGATCACACGGGAGTCCGTTAAGCCGCCTGCATCCCACTGATCCCGCCAATCAAAGGTCAGCTTGACGGTCCAAATGGCATAGACACGCAGCTTCGCGTGGGGATGTTTCTCTAAGATGTCTGTTTGCACCCAACTGGCGCCAGCACGGCACGTCGGTCAGGTCGGTGAGAAGATCAGGACCAGACGTGGCTGGCCAGCGTCGGCATTGAAGAGCTTCTGGAACTGCCCGACGGAGTGGAGGTCCGAAAGATGCACTCCAGGTGGAGCGGTCTTATGAAAGAGAGGAGATTCGACGATGAGCCAGGCAGCCAGCAGAATGACGGCCAGCGCAAGCAGACTGCGGACTTTCACGCCGCCTGGGAGATGGGAAAAGAGGCGAGTATCTGTTTTCATCACGGTTCCTTTCAGCAGGTTTGCCCGCAGGAAGAAGGATGTGCATGCTCCATTTTGGAGCAGGAACGATAAAAACGACTGATCATTCTTTATTATAGAGGGAGGCACCATTTCTGTCAACAGGAAATAGCCGTGATCGTGATAGCCTCGTGGTCTCAGGAAAACGACGGCAGCCTCTCTCCCGCTGTCCTGATTGCTCGGTTTGCAGGAGTGGGAACATATGGCGGACACAGATCCTAAGCGGAGTGCATTACGGGGTAAGGAATGTTCAGAAGGATGCCTCATGATCGTGTCCTTTGCGGTCATTCTTTCTCCAATCACTTGGGGAGATCTGGATGGTAACTAGCGCAATAGCTCAGGAGGCAGGAGGCTATTGTGGCTATCTTTTGCTTGATAGCCTTCCAACGGTTCTACACCAGACGCATTGATGAGAGGGGCTGCCCGATCTCAGCCCAAGTCGGCAGAATCTGCCAACAGGCGACATCCTGCGTACAATCTAACTGTGCTTCTAGATGGCCGACAATCGTGCCAAGTGAATGAGAGTTCATCGATGTCCTTTCCTTCGTTGTTGAGAGAGTTACCAGAGTCCAGCTCGAAGCTGGTACACGATAATGTTGACATCTTTGGGAGATGAAAAGTGGTGCACGCGTCCGCTCACCTTTGCCCATCTTGGAACTTCTGCATGGTCAGCCGGGCGAGCTTCTGCCCAAGGGTGAAGGCCTCCTCGATAGAAAGCAGATGGGCATCAGGGTGTTGGGCGAGCCAGGGCGAAGCGGCCTCTTGTGAAGAGAAGAACTGGCTATACGCGCAAAAGGCTTCTCGGATGTTGCAGCAGGTCGCGAAGTTGTCCTGAATACGGAGTGACAGCACTCCAGAAGGGGGAACAAGCTGCTCAAAACCCTCTGGCGTCACGCGCAGGTGAATGGGTGTCCCCGTTCTAGGACAGGAAGAGGAGACCTGTGCCTGGTGTCCAAGCCACACTGGGAAGATCAGGGTATCGAGGGCACACCAAGTGAATAGGACGTGCCCCTGCACCTCAAATCGATACGGTGTCGGCAGGAGGGAGAGTCCGGCACCTACGATGCGACTTTCCTCATCATAGGCGATATCCTCAAATTGGCGCAGCGCCTCGATCACTTCATCAACTGGCCGTTGGAGGACCGTCGCCAGTCGCTCTCTGGCGACGGGATCGCCGCTCTCCAGCAGCCGCATAAGCGGAAGAAAGTACCTCATTCGCTCCCAGGAGGATCTTTGGGCAATGGCGGTAGCGAGGTGATCTACAGGTGTTTCTGACATACTCATGTGTTTCCTTTGTTTTTTCTGATCTTTTCCTTGGCTTCAGCTCCTGGTTTTGCCAGAAGGCTTGCCTCTGCTTCATCATCTCTGGGATCATGGATGAGCACATTACCCCATCCATGGTGCGACTTTCTGGCGGATTGGCATGGGACGTGTACCTCCATGATCGATTGAACAGGAAGATCTCCTAGCTGGCGCAGCAACTCAGCCGATTGACATCCTTCGTAAACGAGATGGCGACGAGCTTGAGGGCTTCGGCCATCGTTGGGTAGACATGGATCAGATCGATAAAGTCATCTGTCGTCGCCCCGAAGCGCAGTGCCATAGCCGCTTCGTGAATCACCTCCCCGGCGTTCACGCCGAGCATGGAGACGCCGACAACCCGCCGGGTCTGGCCGTCCAGCACCATCTTGATCACCCCACGGGTATCACGGATTGCACCAGCACGCGGTACCACGCTCATAGCAATGGTGTTGCCCGCGCACGTGATCCCCGCTGCCACAGCTTCCTCGTCGGTCAGCGCGACCTGGGGATCAGTGAAGATAGTGCGTGGGATGACGCGATGATCAACCTTTTGCAGCGATTCTCCAGAGAGCGCGTTGTGAGCGACGATCTTGCCGTCATGTGCCCCAACAGGCGTCGCCATCTGGCTCTCGGTTTCTCGTCCGATCACGTCACCGGCAGCCCAGATATGAGGGACGGACGTTTGCAGTGTGTGGTCCACTCGCACGGCTCCCGTCTGGTCTACCTCGACCCCTGCCTGCTCCAAGCCGATCTGCTGGGTGTTGGGGCGTCGCCCGGTGGCCACCAGGAGCTTTTCCGCTGTGAACGTGTGTTGGCTCCCATGCCGCAGGACAGAGAGCGCGACTCCCTCGCCTGAATGCGCCACGCCACGCACCTGGGCTCCTGTCACGATCCGCAGCCCTTCCTCCTGTAAGAGATCGGTGAGGGCCTGGACAATTTCTGGCTCGTAGCCGGAGAGCATGCTCCTTCCTCGTGTCACAAGGGTCACCTGCGTCCCAAAGCGGGCAAACATCTGGCCCAGTTCGAGTGCGATGGAACCGCCACCCAGAATAAGCAGCGAATGGGGCTGCTCGCGCAGTTCGGTTTTCCAGGGGTCATCGGCGGAACTCAAGAGGTCACTGGTGAGGTAGGGCACATCAGAGAGTCCTGGCAGGGCGGGGATGGCAGGTGCAGAGCCTGTTGCAATCAGGATCTGCGAGCCGATCAGGCGACGGTTTCCATCCTCGCTATGCACCTCGACCTCATGGTCGGAAATGAGGTGCGCCTGGCCTGACACGACCTGGATGCGTTCGGGATGATCGAGCAGGCTCTCATACTTGTGGGCGCGGTACTCCTGGATGATCGCATCCTTCTGAGCCATCAGGTCCGCCCAATTGACCGACATGCGCACCGGGGACAGGCCAGGATAG